>Ga0065711_1028674_pt1 | contig 39824 bp, 51 predicted proteins | sample Hoacrofraction12_FD_59098 | JGI IMG/M metagenome (GOLD analysis project Ga0065711, IMG submission 59098) | Hoatzin crop microbial communities from Cojedes, Venezuela - Epithelial fraction 12 v2 (version 2) | ecosystem: Host-associated > Birds > Digestive system > Esophagus > Crop | place... | reverse complement strand
GGATGGAGCTCTCCCGGCTGGGCGTGGACGTCTCCCGGGTGCTGCACCTGGCCGCCGTGTTCTGCCTGACCTGCGTGCTGCTGAAGGCCGTCCAGCTGTACCGGCGGCGGCGGGAGCTGCTCGGGGCTCTGGCCGACTTCCCCGGGTACCCGACGCACTGGCTCTTTGGCCACGTCCACGAGGTACGGGGACTGGGGGGACAGCGGGGAGCGGCTTCTCTGCATGGCGGGGTTCGTGGTCCCAGGGGGAAGGTAAGGGCGGGCATCCCCGTTCCCAGCCGCTCGGACCACGCTCACCGCTTGCGATGCTTCGAGAGGACGCGGGCTGTGGCGGGGTGCGAAGAGACGGCAGCGGCTCACAGGTAAGAAAAGCAAAGGTACAACACGGCATGGGCAAGGTCATCCCAGGTGTGACCCGGCAGCTCTGGCCCGGGGCAGGCTCCGCTGTCACCCCTCTGCTCCCCCCAAAAGCCAGGCCACGGCCCCACACCTTCCCTGCCACACTGTGCCGACACCGCTGCTCCCATCGTCTGGGGGCACCTTCTCCCCGCTGCCAGCCCGCGCCGGATTCACGCCCGGGTGAGCCAGGAAGGGCACTGACCATTCTGAGTCATGTTTCACCCACAAAACTCATCCCAGGTAGATCCACATCTACATCTATATCTACATCTATATCTATATCTACGTCTACCTCTACATCTGTATCTACATCTATATCTACATCTATATCTATAGATATCTCACAGGGCCACTGATCTTTTTAAGGCTGCATTAAAGCCGCGACTAGCTAAGCCCGCGTACGTAAGCAAGCCTGGTTCTGGGCGCTCGTGGCGTGGCCGGCTGTTCCCCGAGGCAGGCGCTTGCCTGCGCGGATCGGCGTGGCTGCCTTGGCAAACAGATTTCCGCAGCTCATCGGCAGCTTGGTGAGGAGTAGCCGAGCTGCCTGATGCAAAAGGCTTTTCCGTACGTGCCAAAGGCTGCTTAAAATCGCCCTGACCTCTCCTGGACTCTGCTGATGCCCTGCCCGGGCCAAATCTGCGTACGTTAGATAGCTGGCACCCTGAAAAGTAGCTGGGAAATCTGGAGGGGACCTGCCCTGGCTCGTCTCTGTGCCGTGGTGCCCCCATTTTTGCTGTGCTGGACGGGACAGTCAGTCATTTGGCAATGTACGCGTGAAGATGGGCCAGTTCAGGGCTTTGTTGCGCTGCCAGTTAGACTTTAAAACTGCAGTTAAATGAAGTATGTTTGTCAGTTGTGATTATTTATCCTGGAATGGGCTTTAACCGTTTGTGCCAATCGCTCGCTCCCATCACGGCTAGATTGTTCATGGCTCGACTTTTACCTCAGGCAATATTTTTTGAAGAATTCCTGTCTTGCAAATTTAATCGTTTGCTGATGAAATGCTGCTGAATTCCCCAGAGCCCAGCAGTTCATTGAGCCAGTCAGGAAACTGGCAATGCTCTGGGCACATGCCGAATGCAAAGTTTACACGCACCTCAGAGGAGGACCTGGGAGCTGCGTTCAGGGAGAGCACCGACATTTCCAGGTCTGTTGATTAAAGGGATTAATTGCCAGTTTTGATTCAGGTCAGTTTAGTATCTCAAGTGTATTTGTCATGTCTTGGGTGGGTCTCCTCGGGATACATCACTGTTTGCTTTGAAGTATTCTTAGATATTAGTCTCTGCTTATCCAAATCACTCGGTAGAAATGGCATTAACACAGCGGGAGAGGTCGTGTAGAGCTGTTCAGTCTTGCTGCAGCAGCATGGCTCAGTTAAAACGCGGAGTGCCAGCCCCGAGCTCGCCAGCCCTGCTCGCCAAGGCCATGGTCGGCGGGAAGCAGAGGAGAGCAGGGTCACTGCCCTCGGGCGCAGGGCTGCTGGCGGAGGGGACCCAGCCCGGTTCTGGCTGAGCACGGTGCGGCTTTGTGCTCAGATTTCAGCTCCTGTGTCTTCCGTTTCATTTGCTATTGGTGTGTAGTCATTAAAAGCTCCTTTAAGCACCTCTTCCCAGACGCTTTTAGTGTTGGATCCATTTCAAAACTTGCATTTCAGTGTGAGATCACACTATTACCTTTCTTCCTTAGCCCCGAGCGGGGGTTATACTTTTCTTTTCAAGCCCCCAAGGGAGGAAGAAGTAGAAGTGATGGTCTTTCATGCAAAGCCTTGTAGCTGGAGCCCTGGTTAAGAGGCAGGAGCTTTTCACTGATGTTCCTGCACAACCCGCAGGACTTTACACCCTCTGCCCCAGGCAGTGCTCGGCACAGCAGGGAGAGGTTACTCACCTTGGGGTAACCTCTCCTCTTGAACCCATCCCACCCTCTGCCAGCACAGGACTGGGTCTCGGTAACACAAACCGAGGCCAGCGCTCCAAAACCAAGGGTGGATGCAAAGGCTTCTAGCGTTAGGACTTCTAGCAGTGAGGCTTGCTCCGCATCTCCCAGTTTTTTGTGTTTATGCTTTCTGTGATTTCACGACGGGGGAAGCATAAGCAGACTTATCAAAGGGACTTTTATGCGTTGAAGCATCCCTCAGCTAAAGGCACCGTGCCAAGCCCCGCTTCTGCTGGTGTTGCCGAAAGACTGGGCACTCGGGAGGGCTGCCTCCTTTTGCCCCAAAACCTGATCCCTCCAACCAGAGAAATTAATTGTTCTCTTTAATAAGTCCAAAGTCTTGAACTTGAACATGAGAAGTTGAACAATAACTTTCTGTCATAAATGGTAACTGGATGTAGTTCGTCGTTCTGCCGAATGCAGGAGACACACGGGAGGTGCTGCAGGGACCCCCCCGGCTCACGGGGAAGGGGGCTCAGCCCTGGAGCCCAGAGCCCGGCCGTGCCCCCATGCAGCCTGCGCCGTCCGCAGGCAGACGCCCTGCAACTCCTGAGCATCCTCTCCAAGACGGCCCTGCCCGGCGTGGGTGGTTCTTGGAGTACCAGCCATCTCCCAGGTTGAGAAACACTGCCCAAACTAACCGCTGAGCTGACTCAGCACCAAAGCAATTGAGCAAATATTCACTTGACTCAGTCAATAGGGTGACTTTATGGCCGATTTCTACACCAGTACGCCGATGTAACTGAACTTCAAGCTTCAAGTCAAAGCAGCAGCAGCTATGTCAGCCCTAGCTCACCAAAGTCCTTCCTCCTGCGTATTGTGGCAGAGTGGTTTCTGTTCAAAGAAAAGGGAATGCTTATGCGGTTTTGTCTCTGTGATCCTTTTTTTCTCAGCCTGTGACTTTGGATCTTTCTACCGATCTTCCCGCTTGTTCTTTGGCTATCATCTGTTTAATATACAACAACACTGGCTATAAAAGCAATAAAACAGTGATCACATTCAAAGAATGAACCTGCCAGTGTTGCTGGTAGGAATGCTGGTGCTCACGTTACTCCTCAGCATGCAGCTTCCGTGGACCACAGATGAACCTTTCTGGGGGCACCAGCTCCTCATCACCTATTAAATTCAATTATTGGAAATCAATTAAATTTTAATCTGACATTGTTAACCAATGTCCCCTCCTCTGTACACTCCATTGGTGACTGTGGACTCTATCTGTTGAATTTTACCTGGACACTGGCCTTCTCACCTACAGGGCTGGAGGAAGCTGTGGCCCAGGTTCCTCTGGTCGGGAGGCATCATTGCACCGGGGCAGACACAGCAGCTATGCTGCTGGCTTCTGTAAGAATGCTGCTGTATTTTCTCATGACTGCAGGGTGGTAATTGCTCAGCTGTGTGCAAGTGAGAACATACTTGCATGCCACAAAATGCAGATGCTTTCTGGGGCAAATCTGAGTCTTCTCTGGGGTGACCATGGGAAACAAGCAAATAATGTGCGTGCACTGATAGGCACCACCACTGTCCCTAAGGATGTTCTCCATGCTTAGTGTCAATTGGTAAGGAAGTATTCTTTTACAGGCGGTTTAAAAGTAACAAGGATCTGTGCTTGTGATGCTCTGCAAATGCTCAGGGACCACACCATGTTTGCCATTACCTAGTTTCGTGACGCAGAAAGGCCTTAAGCTTTTGAAGACAGTGTATTGGGAGATTATTTAATTTTTCTCCTAATCTGTGTATTCTGCCTATTATTGCTTCTCCACAACTAGTTTCTCAAGCAAGAAGAGATGTTGGACAAGGGGGAGATCTGGGCACAGAAGTACTTACACGCTCACCCTGTCTGGTTCGGGAGTTTCTCGGCTTTCCTGGTTGTCACCGATCCCGACTATGCCAAAGTTGTGTTGGCCAGAGGAGGTGAGGAGATGATGCCTTCAGCTGTGGCGCAACAACCACAGCCTGCCAGCCTAAAAATTCACAGCAAGGCAGTGTTTCACAGAGAGGTTGTCTTGCAGAAATCATCTAAAGGCATGGAGAGATACCCCTCCTTCGTGCCGTGCCATGGGTGCTTCAGGCACAGGGCTGCGGGGCTGACTGGGGCCCCTCCAAATCAATTGCTGGCAAATCAAACTTCCTCAAGTGCTCCTTGAAAAGTTACCTTCTCAGTGCGTGACTGCAGCAAGGAGCAAACAGTTGGGAGCTTTTTTCTCAGCTCAGAGCCCTGCTCCTACTGCAGAGAAGTATCTTTAGTGCATCGAGAGAGAAAGGTGCTAAACAGTGCTGTCTGGGAGGGTTAATCATTTATCACACAGCACAGACTTTGGACTACTAATATGTTTATTCCGTTCTGGGCATCTGCTTTTATACATGTTTCTAGCAGCTGGGCCAGACAGTATTGTTTTGTTTTGTTGTGAAATACTGATGAATTCTGCAGGGATGCCACCAATTCTGCTTCATACCCAACCAAAAGTGAAAGCCCAGAGGGAGCTTTCAGGTGCAAACCAGGGGGTTGATGCTACCAAAACATTTACTATTTTATGTTCTCTTTCTTAATGATTTTTTTACAGATCCCAAGGATAACATCAGCTATAAACACCTTGTCCCGTGGATCGGTACGTATTCCCAGGGCTTTGCCTACCAGGAATGATTCTGAAGTTAGTCAAGAACATGCTATAAATAAGCAGCATTGTGCTTGTTCCTTGATGAGGTTATAGCTAAAAGCTTCATGAACTTGTTATGTTTATTGAAAAAGGTGCTAAATAATGCTATTTTCTGTGATTCAAGGAAAGAAAGTTCAGACATAGTCATAAGTACAAATGAGAACCACTTACACATCCATAGTTAGCAAGGGGTGGTGATGGGAGGAGCTCAGGTTCAGTGAAGGACCGGTGAGAAATGCATCTGCTGATTTGGACTTCTCAGCTCCAGCAGTGCTGGTGTTTCTCTTCGTAGGCAGCGCTGTGTGGTTTCAGCGAGCAGGGCTCTGCTCAGCCTGGGGAACCCTGGAGCTGATGGCAACATTTGGGAACGCTCTCTCGTAGCGGCTCAGACAGCAGATTTGATCGTGCTCCTTGCCGCCGGAGGCTGTGTCTGCAGGCAGATGAAAGCAGCCTGCCTGTGCCCAGCAAAACATGCCTTGCCTGTGTTTCCCCAGGGAACGGGTTGCTGACCTTACATGGGCCAAAATGGCACCAACATCGAAAACTCCTGACTCCGGGGTTTCATTACGACGTCTTGAAACCATACGTGGCCCTGATGGTGGAGTCTACTAACGTGATGCTGGTAGGACTCATATCTGATGCTCCTCTCTGTGACCTGTTTTCTTTTCCCTGATCCTAACTGGTGAGTAGGTAAATGCTGGAGCAGAGTTTTCTTGCAGTGCCCTCACTCACAAGCTGGTAATCGTAAGGACAGGCTGTGTCCTGGCAGTCGAGCTTTCTGAGTCACCGCAAATCCCTGCCCGTCAGTTGGAAGGAACGAGCAGGCTGAGCCTCCCTGCAGGGACTACGTCTCTGGTTCTGCTTTGGTCGCCGTGGCTTAGATTTGAGGATTAATGTTACTGCCATTCCCAAACTCTGCATGATCTCAATTGCAACTGCAACTTCTTATAAAGTGTTTTTACGAATGAAGAAATGAAGTAAATAAAGGCTCTTAATATATCCCAAAAATGCAAAGCTGGAGCAGAGCTGCACTGTGACCTAAGGTTAAAGGGTACCATTTGCTGTCAGCATACCCATGATTGGATTGCAATCCCCACCTTACCTAATACACAGTGAAGCTGCACTGTTCTTCCATCCATCAGTGCTGGGAACAATGGAAACCAGTGTGAATTACAGGTGAGGGGCGCCAGGCTTTTTGCGCATGGACCAGCAGGAGTCTGGGTGCTGTATCTGTTCAGCTTCCTTTGTCTCCCTCCATCCAGCCTCCCCAGCAGCTCTACATGGATCCTGGCTATCGTCCCTCCCACCAGCCTGGAGAGCAGAAGCTGGAGAGCCAGGAGAGCTTTTGCAATGCACACAAGTGCCTGGCAGTTTATAATTATTTGCAGACAATGCAAAGTGTCTATTGTGGGAGCTCATGCCACCAGGTGGCAATGGTTGTATGTGCTAAGGACATAAGTCTGTCCATACAAGCCCTGTTCCCCAGCCCGGTTTCATGCTATGGGAGCCGAGATGTGACTGTGCTCCTCCGTGGAATCATGGAATCATCGGTTGGAAAAGACCTCTAAGATCATCAAGTCCAACCGTCAACCCAACACCACCGTGCCTACTAAACCATGTCCCGAAGTGCCACGTCTACATGTTTTTTGAACACCTCCAGGGATGGTGACTCCCTGGGCAGCCTGTTCCAATGCCTGATCACTCTTTCAGTAAAGAATTTTTTCCTTATATCCAATCTAAAGCTCCCCTGATGCAACTTGAGGCCATTTCCTTTCGTCCTGTTGCTAGTTACTTGGGAGAAGAGACCAACACCCGTCTCACTACAACCTTCTTTCAGGTAGCTGTAGAGAGCAATAAGGTCCCCCCTCAGCCTCCTCTTCTCCTGACTAAACAGCCCCAGCTCCCTCAGCCACTCCTCAAAAGACTTGAGGATCTCCTCCCTTTCTCAGCTTTTGAGTCCACTGGCTCCTTACAGCCATGAAGGGACAGAGGATTCAACATCATTTCATGTCTGCCAGGCAAGACAGACACTATAGTTTCTCTAGGGATCCTCTATGGGAAGAGTTGGGCAAGACCCCGTATATTATATGCTGGAAAACACAGTGGCAGACAGGTTGTGGGATGGAGGAAAAACCTTGTTCAGAAGTTTGTGTCTAAAAGTACCAAACTCATGTGCTTGAGAACAGACTCAGTGAAGCCCAATGCCAACATACACTGCTGTTGTGCAGGAAGCACACTGCACGCTAAGAAAGACCTTGGTAACATGCCCCATCACCCAGCCGTGTGTCTGCCCTGGGCTGCCAGGGTGCCCTTGCCCCAGGGCAGGGTGTACCAGGGCTCACCACTGCCAGGATTGGAGAGCAGCAGCTGCCTGAGGCAAATCTTGTATTAACCATCCCGCTCTTGGCTTCCCTTCTCTGGGATTTCAATGGCAACTAAGAGATCCTCATCTTGTTTCCATTTCTCTGGGATGTATCCCTAGCTGAGCACTCATTTAACCAGAGGGTGGCTGGAGATTGTGCAGAACTGTCCCTTGCCTTCTCATTTCTGTCTCCTTTGCGCACTAGGATAAATGGGAACAGCTGATCACAGACGGGAAACCAGTGGAGCTCTTCGAGCATGTCAGCTTGATGACTCTCGATAGCATCATGAAATGTGCCTTCAGTTGTCACAGCAACTGCCAGACCAACAGGTCAGTGCTGGCTGCCCCAAACCCTGGCAGAAAGTTTGCAGCTCTGAAGGGAAGGGGGGAAATTGGTTTTTGTGATGCTCCCAAATTTACCAGTTTCCACCGTTGCCCTATCCCCAGGAAAAACACCTACATCCAGGCCGTCTATGACCTATGCCTCATGGTGCACCAGCGCCTCCGCATCTTCCCCTACCACAACGACTTCATTTACTGGCTCAGCCCGCACGGGTATCGTTTCAGGAAGGTCTGCCAGATTGCTCATGACCACACAGGTATTCCCTGCCTTCATCTTCTCCCAAAGCTCTCGAGCAGGGTGGGTGATGGCTGGCCAGAGGGATGGGCACCAGAGGCAGTCGTGTTACCTCCATGCCCACGCAGTGGAGACAGGGTCCAAGCAGAGCATCAGCTTGCAGCAGTGGTCTGATCTAAGCACGAAGCAAGGGGGTCTCACAGCTCCTGGGTTATTAAACTGGACTAACAGAGGAATTCCCCTCTGGGAACGCTCCTGTTAAATGACCAGAGACAGGTGAGACAAGGAATGGACGCTGCAGGCAACACTGATGCAAGGGATGATTTTCCTTTCCAGGCCAGGCATGATTTTAATGCAGGAGAGGTGGGTAAAATGGGCTGAGTCATCTGTGGTGGACAGAGAAGTTTCAAGAAAAGGATGGCAATGTGCACGGCGTTTATTGCCATGCTGCTGAAAAAGGCAAACTGCCTTGGGATGCAGAGGCACACGTGTCAAATGCATCGTGGACTGAGCGGTGGTCACCCCCTTGGTTGAGCTTTGCATTCAAAGGGTGATTTGCAGCTCAGCATCTCCTCCCCTTGCTGAACCTTCAACTCCTTCTTCCCCAGACAAGGTGATCCAAGAGCGAAAGAAGTCCCTTAAAGACGAACGGGAATTTGAAAAGATCCAGAAGAAGAGACATTTGGACTTCTTGGACATTCTGCTGTGTGCCAAAGTGAGTGGGAAGGAGTGATGTTGGTAGCCTCTGTTGGGGAATGCAACACACAGAGGGATTTCGTAGTCTTGCTGGTTTAGTATGGAGGGTATAAAGGGATTTACAAGCGAAGGAAAAGAGGCCCAGAATTCAGTCTAAACAGAGGTTTATTTTGTTTATACATATGCCAGGGGCATCACCACACCTCTTTGCAATAGCTGAAATAATATAAAGTCCTCTCCTGGGATATTTTATTTTATATATATATATATATATGTGGGCCACTATAATATATATTTTGTATATATATATATATACGTATATGTGGGCCACTGAAAGTGTCTCTGGGCTCTTAGGATGAGAATGGAGCTGGACTATCCGATGAGGACCTGCGTGCCGAGGTGGACACGTTCATGTTTGAGGGTCACGACACGACGGCAAGTGGGATCTCCTGGCTCTTCTACTGCCTGGCGTCACACCCCGAGCACCAGGCACGGTGCCGGGAGGAGATCCAGGGGATCCTGGGGGACCGGAAGACGCTTCAGTGGTAAGATGGCACATTGCCTCAGCTGGTAGCATTTTGTCCATTGCTGATATTTCTAAGTAAGCAATATCTTCAAGGCTCAAAAGCTGGGGTGCTGAAGTACTCAATTGTAAGGTTGCTGCCTGCACAGGGACTTCATAGGATGGAGCAGATACTGCATCTTTTAGCTAAATCTGTGTCCCTGCCCTTCAGGGCTCGTATTGCCACAGCAGACATGAGAAAAAGCCATCCAAGACCAGGAGGACATGCTGGATGCCGTGCCAAGACCTGGACCACCAACGCTGCCCTTTGCTCTCTCCTGTTTTCTCCTTGCAGCGTGTTGTAGTCACAGCTTTTCACCTTTCGCTGTCACTTTGTGCTTGATCTTCTTCAGAGGTTGTTCAGAGGTGTCCTGAGGTCCCCAGCTGGCAGCAGCCTGTGGTTGGATGTCGTGGGTCCCTCCATAAGCCCCGTCTGCTGCAAGGGGATCTGCCCAGGGGGCTGGTGGCCATGGGGCAAGGGGCCTCCTGGCGCAGGGCAGCAGTGAGGAGCAGGAGGCTCAGCCTCCCTCTCTTCTGGCAGGGAGGACCTGGGCAAGATGACTTACAGCACCATGTGCATCAAGGAGAGCCTTCGCCTTTACCCACCAGTGCCTGGTGTGTCCCGGCAGCTCAACAAACCCATCACCTTCCCCGACGGACGCACCTTGCCAGAAGGTCTGTAAATCCCATTCCCGCTTCACGAAATCGCAGTCTTGGACAACAGCCGCGTCCTCACTGCCTGCCACAGACCAAAGGCGACAGCCCCGCCTCGGTGACCCGCTCCTCGCTGACACAGGTGTTGAGGGAGGCTTGGGCAGATGTTGGCATCCTGTTGATAGACTGAGGTCTGGGCTCTACAGCAGCATCCCCGTGACGTCCTTCCTGCCACAGGGCCGCCATACTTGTCCCCAAAGCCCCTGCTCTTCCTGGCCAAGCACAAGCTCATCGTTCACCCATTTTGGCAAACTGCAGGCGCAGGGGGAGAGGGACTGGTCCCATCCAACCTGCGGCGTGGGAATCGCCCTGTGCTGCTCCTTTCCTTCCCTGATTTGGCACACAAGCGGGCAGTGTCGGGGTGGGGACGATGTCCCTGCGGTGCCGGTGCCTTCCTCATTTCCACCTTTTGACTGCTTACAACTAAACAAATGGAGAATGTTTCATTTTCTCTGAGGCCAATGACAAAACCCTCGTAGGTTTCCAGATGACAGATAAGATCATGATGATTTACAGACCTTTGTGTGAGCATGCTGCAACCTTCCCTTAAGTTTCTTTGTCACTGAGCCTTTTCTTCTCCTCGATTGCTTTACAGGCAGTGTCGCTGCCATAAGCATTTATTTAATCCACAGAAACCCTGCGGTATGGAAAGACCCTCTGGTGAGTTTTCTTTTGCCCTTCCGATAATCTTTCCCCTTTATGCTGTGCCTCTGCCAATTATGTTAGCAGGAGAGCAGAGCCTGCCCCTTGCTCCCAAAAATTTTTGCCCATGGAAATCGTGCCGATAAGTGACCGCTTCGTAATAGTCTTGGCCAGCTCGGCACAGGGTGGTCAGGCAGTGGCGTTAGGGCTGGGTGCTGCCCAAAGAGTACAACAAAGTGCTCCAAAGAGCTCGTTGTATTAACAGGCAAAAAGATGATTTTTTTTGTTCAGCCTGCAGGCGGAGGATTGAATCCTGGCTGCCCGTTTTTCAGCATATCTATGTCTGGTTTATCCTGGCAACACCATTGCCAGGCTCAGTGGAAAGCAAGGGACTCTAGCGTATGAGTTTCATTCCATCTCACGTTGAATCCTCTCTCCAATGGGGCTGTTCAGAAATTGTAGGGCATAGCATTTCTGAAGATACCAGTCTTTATTCCGTAAATAATCGCTTTCTCTTGCTGCATATTCTTCATTTCCAGGTGTTTGACCCCTTGCGGTTTTCCCTGGAGAACAGCTCTGGCAGACACTCTCATGCCTTTCTGCCTTTTTCTGCTGGAATGAGGTAAAGTGTATTGATCGCTGGAGGATTAATGGAGAGGGGAAATGTGCATCCCTGGAAACTGCTCAGCCTGAGAAGCGTGTGCTGTCACGGGAGCACTCGCCAAGTGCTTTCAGGCACCTCCGCCTGAAGTCCTGGCCCTGCAGCATCAAATAGTTCACGAGCATATAACAAGCGTTTGTGCTGCAGAGGGGTTCTGATACCAGCGGGCAAAACGGGGAGTAAACACTGTTGGGCCCCTCCTGGGAGCGGGGAACGGGGTCCCAAGGTGCTGAGCAGCCTGCCGGCATCACGTGGGGAGCTGCAGCATCCTGGGCTCACCTGCTCTCCTCCTGCAGATGCAGAGACCCCATCCCACCCCCTCATCCTTTGATTCCCACTTGTCCCCTCCTCCCAGTCCTTCTCTTCGCCCTGTGCTCACCCCGACACAGCAAACACATTGCAGACCCTCCCGCTTGGAGACCCACCACCTCAGCTCTGCTGACCTCTCCTTTGGCTTCCCATCTCCCCTCCCTCTCCACGCTCATTGAACTCACACCCAGGAGCTCCTCTCCCCCAACGCTCCCACAGATTTCCCCTGCTCAGCCCATGCACCTGCATTTGCCACCCGAAATGCTTCCTGGGGCACCCAGAGCTGCAGAGGGGAAGGGTTGTGTGCTGGTGGGAGAGGGCTGGGATCCAGCCGTGGGGGTTTGCTGTGCCCAGCACTGTGATGAAGTGGCTCAGGTGCTCTCTTTTACCCCAGGAACTGCATCGGGCAGCAGTTCGCCATGAACGAGATGAAGGTGGCTCTGGCGCTGACCCTGCTCCGCTTCGAGCTCTCACCAGACCCCGCCAGGCCTCCCTGCAAAATACCTCAGATCATCCTTCGCTCCAAGAACGGAATTCACCTGTACGTAAAGAAAATCCACTGATGCTGGAAAACGTCCTGCCTTTGCTGGAGGAAGGGTCCAAGCAGATGACGGGACAGTGTTTCTCTGGGGCGAAAGGTGCAGGACAGGATTTGGGGATGAGGATTCCTGATTTCTGCACTGCTTCCACCAGCACTTCTGCCACCACCTCTTTGGCCTGGGTCTGGGTAGCCTGGATGACACTGCACAGACCCATTGCCCTCTGCTCCGTGAGCGCCCATCTCGGAGCAGCCGGGCATGGCCATGCCTCTTCGCTGGTTGTCCCCTCGCCCCATCATGAGGGCTGGCCTGGCTTGGGAACATCTGCAGGTCCCACCAGCTTCCTCCTTACCAAATCCTGCCTTGGCACTCATGTCCTGGATGAATCCATGACAATTCCCATCCCTGCTCCGTCGTCAGCACCTTCCTCAGTGCCTCGAGGTCAGCCCTCCCCTCCTGCGGCAGGGGCAGCCTGTGGCAGACCTCGATCTCTTCTCACACTCAATGTGTCACTGTTTTGTTGAAAGCACTGATTCCAGTTTGGGCTCTGAAATTCTGCCTAAACTGCAAAATATAATGTAATTTTTATGCTAATAAACCAATAATTATTCCTGTAGCAACAGCTGCGTCAGTTTTTATTGCTCACACTTGCCCACCTCAGCACAAATACAATTTAAAACCCCTTTAGAAATGGGAGATGGAGAGGAAACCCATAAGCTGCAAGAGACAACCCTGGAGGTGACCAGCCGGGCCCTTGCCCATGGTTTCCAGCTGCAGCCAACGCAGCATCTCCTTCCATGGGCAACCCCTTAATCCGGGTCCTATGTGCAGTCTTCATTTAAAGCTGCAAGGGAGGAGTTCTGAGAGTTAGAAAGGTTATTTTTCTCTCTTTTTTTTAATTTTCCTAAGCTGATAAATTTGTGAAGAGTTCTATGCTTGAGGTACGCTGGAGGACACTAGCAAGCTGTCTTCTGCCTCTGCAGGAATCATTAATGGGGTAGAAAGTGTCAAACTGGGAAATCCCTAATGGTGATGTTGCAGTCAGTTGCGGTGACATCAGCTGCGGTTCCGGGATCGTGAGCAGGCTGCTGTGCAGTAAGACAGCGGCTGACTTCGTACGGGTCTCATTTGCAGAGATAGGGCAGACAGAAAGCAGCAGGGGAAAGGGGACATTTGTGTGAGATGCACTGTGCTACACTATCAGCACTGTGAGCCCGGTCACTGGTGAGCCCCATTAACAGAAGGTTATATCAAACATGCGGTTTTGTCCAATTTTAATTTTAAATATGTAAAGGGTGCCCATAGTGAATAATAGAGATAATACAGATAACTTGTGTCATCTCTCACCCTGAGCATATTACCAACCCACTGCAAATGTCGCACCAGAGGTGTCCTGAGCAGCTGTAACGGAGAAGCCACAAACATCAGGCCAGGGTATCGTACAAATAGGGTTGCCCATGCACCTCCTCTGCCACATCACCTGAATTTCTTGTAACCACAGCTGTATCCACCACTACCGCCAAGCCCCCCACGAACCCCCCCGATGTCCTCTCCACTTGCCACTGTGCTGGCGCATCCAGCTGCTGTTGATAAAACCTGCCCACCGTGGGTTGCTTGCTTAGCCAAGCAGCCTGGAGACGACACATCCATCAGCCAAATTCACCTCCAATCTCCATGCCTCATGGTGCTCCAGGCACTCAAGCCACCATTTAGTTCCTCCTACAAGAAAAACCTCCAGGTTTCCCTGAAGCAACAGCTATGATTCACTAACATCCGTTTCAGAAGAAACGGTAAAGTAAGGAAATCACCTGCATGCATGGGTAACATGAAGGACAGGACTGCATCATCCAGCTTCACCCTGATTTCAGTCACAACTTTGTTAAGCCTGAGTACACAAAAAATATCAAAAGATTTCCACCCTGCCATGAATTTGCATCCACAACTTGTGAGGAGAAACACTTGGGTCACTCGGTATCCTGGAATAAGTAGCAGGAAAGCAATGATTTATCTCCTCCTGAAGAGGCTCTGGTCCAGGAGGAAAGCAGTAAATGCAGCTGGCTCAAAGGTGCTCAGTCACAGCCTCTAGTGACATGGAAAGCGATAAGCTGATAAAAGCCACTTTCTTCAGTTACTTTCAGTCATGTTTCAAGGTCAGTGGGTAAAAGCTCACTGGGTAAAAGCTGCAAACACACCTCACCTCAGTTACTGCACTCGGGCTGTTCCAGCTACAGCAGCTGAGGAGCTACGTGCCAGGGGTGATGCTGATATTCCACGCAGACCCCCAGTCATCCTTACACGCCAAGCAGACCCAGCACGGTGGGGCTCAGCGCTGCAGAGCCACGCAGGGACCCGCCACAGCAACAGTGGGAGTGCTGGGCATGAAGCACGAATGGAAATGGCTGCGTGTGAAAGCACTGGAAGCAATAATATAATGCAAAGATCACAAAAATGGCCTGTATCAATAAGCAAGGACACAAGTGACAGCAGTAAACGCTGAGGAAAGTGTAATTTACACCAAGGCAGGTGGCCCCTGTGCCAACAAGGCCACAGTGCAGATGACTCAGCAGAAGACCCATGTTCTGATGGCAGAAGGATGGAGCAAGGTTGCACCACCTCTATCTGCTGTTCCTCTCCCTACTTTTAAAGGATTGTAACTCTTTAACTTACCATTTCAAGTGAGACCTGAGCCACAGATTGCGACCTGATGACCTGAGACCATTCAGACCCTTGAGGAGAGATGAGGTGCCAGTCAAGCCCCTTTCCTCTCTCCTCCTGTGCTGAGACCTGAAGCTGTCTGTGAGCAGACCACCACAGCGAGAGACTGAATGAGCAAAATCGTCTACAAATGGAGCTGACACTGGGCTGTGACCACAAGAAACTCCTTTGCTCCTTATGCCCACAGAAAATGTACCCATGGGAACCATTTTGCAGGACCATGGAAATGCACAGACATCCCACCGGTGGGGACAGGAGCAAATTATGAGTGCAATTTAAAATTCTCACTTAGAGTTTGCAAAGGACAGAGGATTTAAACACAAAAACAGGCTTGGTGACACTAGTTGTCTGGATTCAGCGCCAAAGTTTGATGTGCAGGACCGTGCAGAGCACAAGCCCAACTGAGTGAGAGCACAACCTTTCGCTGCTGTCATCCCCTCGCACAAGCAGCCAGGAGAGCATCTTCTGGACCAGGCAGTTCATGCACCGTCAACGCCAGGAGCCGTTGGCAGTACTGGAAGCATCACCCACTCTCCTCCCTCCTGCGTGACCCTTTAGACTCCGTCCCGCTTATCGAGACTACTAGAAGTGTCTGGGAAGGGTTTGCAGGGACTTACTGTTTTTTAGGAAAAAGATTTGAAAATCTGTGATATTGAATCAATAATTTAAAAAAAGAATAATTTAAAAACAAGTAGTCATAAATAAATAAGGATTCAAAAAACAAAGCTTACAGCAACTTCTCGAGAATAGAGCTTGGGAAAGTGGGGAGCTCAGGGACCAGGCTGAGCCATTGGGGTTACCCCACTTCTCTTAGCTGGTCTGAGTGAGTTAACAGGGGTTTTGGAATACGGCAGATTGTTCTATACTCCATCCTATCTGGCAAAAAAGCACACAAAATAATATGCATCAGGCCAGACTTCAGTCTAACCCAATGATGATTTTCTGGACTCAAAAGCAGAAGAGATTCAAAATGCCATTTCTCTATTCGAACTTCTTGTTCCTTTGAAAACCAGGACTTTTCAGAGGCAAAGTTTCCCAGGAAGAAAAATATTTTCTTAAGGAAAAATCAGAAACTTGTTGAACCCCATATTATAATCTTAATGATGATGCTACTCCCTTCCTTTTTAATGAATTCCACCAAAAGAAAAAATCTGAAATTATAATGAGAAAGATACATTTTTAAAATACTTCTAAGTTTGTGCACAAAGGCAGTCCTTGTCAAACGGCAGCTCAGTCAGCACGCAGTCTTACTGGTTGCTCTGATCTATGTACATAAGGATCAGGACTCTAGAAAGTAAAAATCAAAATAAGATTCCTCAGTAAATGTGCTTTTCCATGTGCTTTTCTGCCTCCATTTCCTGCCCTTTGGCAATTTTGGCTTTCCACCTATGCCAGCAAAACCGAATCCTAGTTAAACTTATTTGTGGTTCCGAGTTAATCCAATTTACTTCAGCATAAGCCAGCTCCTCTCAAAGAAGCAGGAGCGTTGGCACGATGGCACGGCAGCCGCTTTGCAGGGGACGCTGACTGCACTGGGGCAGCCCAGGCGAATGCCCGCACGCTCCAGCTGCCCGTCCCCTCTTCGGACACGAGGTGCAGCTCTCGAGTTGAAATCAGAGATATCACTGTGATGGAGAGAGACAGAGTAAGCTTATTAAAATGTAAAATGTTATAAAACTATGAGAAGCCGCAAGGACTTTGGAGGCCGGTATTAAGATACAAAATTATCTTGATAAATTGAAAAAATGCTGAAGCAAATGGGGTGCGGGTCTGTAAGCACAGGCACAAAGCAAACGAGCAGGCACAGTCATTGCACAAAACCACAAAACCGAGAGGGGATATGACTGATAGGCAGCGATCCCTCCAAAAGGTATTTTGTAGATATAGAGGCTCATAAAGGTAATGCGAATCAATAATATCCTGCTGTTGTAACCAAAGCAAACATCGTACTTGGATACCTAAATACAAATATTTCTCAAAAATTATTCACTTGCGTCTCCTTTCACTAGATGAAATGAGACAGTGTCCTTCAACCCTGTTTGGAGATTTAAGTATAAAGGCAGCTGCATTTACTGCAAAATGTACCTTACCTACATATTCTAGGATGTAAAAAGAGAAAATTTTTAATCAAAATAGCTGAAGTCACTAGAAGCAAATGGTATGCAACTCTATATTGGATCCAATTTTCTTTTAGAGATAAGATTTCAAAAAATAATACCATCTAAAAAGGGGTGGATGAACCTTGGCATGCAAATGTGAAATATTAAAGCAAGAATATCTGATGAGCAAAGAGCACAAGGCTGAAATCATGGTATACCCACTGAAAGGGAGTAGGTGAAAGGGGATCAAACTCGAGGAACTTGGCAGAACTGTCATGTAAACAAACAGCAGCTGCTAAATTGCATTTAGGTAGATACTGATTACACAACATAAAACACTCCCTAAGGTTTGTTAAGCCCTGACATAGCTTGCCTGGGGAATTTGCGTTTTCAGAGGTTTGAAGAGCAGGTCACCATTTTTGATGGATAATCCAAAAGCCTCAAGAAGGCGATGAATGTCGTGTAAGGCTACAGCAGTGTGCCTCTGGTCCAATATGTGCATGGTCCAGGCCCTGGGACTGAACAGGAGGCTGCCTCCACCCTGCTCAGCCACTGGGCCCTGCATGACTTTCTGGATTCACTAAAATCCTGCCTCTCCATATTGGAAGAGGAAAAGGAAAGGTGCTCTGCAGCATTCCCATCCTCCTCTCTGCATTGTGCCTATGGCTTCTTGGCACGGGAAGGGAGCAGAGCCCTCTTGCCCCGCAGTTGCATACCCAAACCCACCAGATCTGCGCACAAAGCTCTCCTTGGTGCCAACACCCTCCGCGGCCAGGAGTTAGTCACACTCTTCTAAACAATGCCATGCATGGCACCTCGCCTCCCACTGTCCCCGAGCCACACAGGCCAGGCCAGTCAGCCAGCCTGCATCCCTCCTGCACCCCACATCCCGCACCTCACATCCCATATCCTGCATCCCATGTCCTGCGTCCTGCATCCCATATCCTGCACCCTACATCACCATATCCTGCGTCCCGCACCCCTTATCCTGCATCCCACATCCTGCATCATCCCACGTCCTGCGTCCTGCATCCCGCATAGTCCATGGCAGCTCTGCTTTTGAACTGGAGAGCCCAGCTGAGGCTACAAGAGGTGTTCTGGGGCAACTGCGTCCCAGTGCCAGAGCAAGCCAGATCTTTCCAGAATATAATTTCTGAGATTGCCTCCCTCCCAACTACCTTTTCACTCCCAGATATTAGAGACACGGCAGTAATAAAAAGACCTGGTCACATGGGGTGTATAACTCAGAGCAATGAAGACAGTCAAGGACTGAAGGTGGAGAGGTTTCCTCATGCTTTAATCTTTCCCTACTTTCTGACGAAAGGGTAATTGCAAAGATGATGAGCTGGCCTTGGACTGCCTGATTCAGACCTTCAGATAACTAAATTAACAAGAGTTTGTGAGGGGCAATGGGCACAAATTGAAGCACAGGAAGTTGCAGCTGAAGATGAGGAAGAACTTCTTCACTCTGAGGGTGACGGAGCACTGGAACAGGTTGCCCAGGGGGGCTGTGGATTCTCCTTCTCTGGAGATACTCAAAACCCACCACAACCAGGTCCTGTGCAGCCTGCCCTAGGTGACCCTGCTTTGGTAGGGGGGTTGGACTAGATGATCCACAGAGGTCCCTTCCAACCCCTACCATGCTGTGATTCTGTAAGAGGGGCAATGTGGGGTGCAACAGGATAAGTCTTTGTTTCAGTTAAAAAGCTCTTGGATTTTTCTCATTGCTACAGCTTGGTCTTTCAACAACAGCAGAGAAAAAACACCGTCTACTCACAGAGTTATTCCTTTCCCCACAGAGGCTGTCAGAACAGCTGTACAGCCACATGCTGGTCATGTAAAGGGTACCTGTCCGTGCTAGTCTGGTGGTGGTACTTCTTGCATGCTGCCAAGCACAGCAGGAGCAGCAGAACCAGGGGCGAGAGCAGCTTGCTCACGCTGCCAAGGCATGCGGTCCCTGCACAGCACCCATGCTGCTCTCCGCACAAACTCATTAGCAGATGGTACCAGCAATTTCCACCTAAACCCCACTGGGATTTTGCACTGGAAGTAGCCTGTAAATTAAATAAGTCTTGCAACATATTTGTAAGACAGCTGTATTAAATGCTTCCAGATAGAAATTCATCCTCGAGACATATGTGGTCAGGTGGCATCCAGGCAGCTCTCATTACTCTGCAACGCTTGCTGCATTTCCTCATATATCATGTTTCTGGAAGCCTGAAACTGCTTTTTTTTTTTGCGTTACAGCTACGTTTCATCTGTCAGCACTAAGCACTGCAGGAACACGCAGGGACAGATGGGCCTGGACTCTTCTTCCCATCCGAATAGACACAGGCACAACCGGGGAAAGCTGCTGCTGCAAGGTCACGCTTTGGGGCAAAGTACCGATGTGCCACTTGCATTTCACCTGCTCAGTAAGCCAGATCTTCTGCAACAAACGCCAGCAGTATGAGTCAAATCAGTGAGGCAGATCCTCTGCTTCTTCTGGTTTTGGTGTCTAAATGAAGTGAAGAGACACCCAAGACCCTGAAGCCAACTTCCACAACCTGACGTGTCCGTGGTTGTGGTACGAGACGGTAATTCTCCAGTGTTCTTTAGGGTTTTTACCTTTACGGCCTGACCTGCCGTGGCATACACTGCCATCATGTGGACATCCACAGCGTCGAGCCAAAAGTGCGGGGGCTCTGCAAACGGGTGACGACCTTCCAAGTGTCTTTAACACCCAGCTGTAGCTTTGCCAGCCTCAGATGACCAGAAGGTCAAGCCAAGACTCTGTTCACCCTACCAACCTCCCCAGACCGCTCTGGCTATCAGGAGACTCTTGTAGATGCTTCATCATGCTGAGATCTTCTTTTGGACACTCCTTACTTCAGTTGGAACATCTGGGAGCAATAGGGCTGTAGGTTCTCCTGGTGCTAAGCAAACTGTTTCTGGCCTTGCCTCAGTACCATGACCAAACCAGTGCTGTCCCCTTTCTCTTTTCTCCACTTGCAGCTCTGTGCCCACTCCAGTTTCCCTTTTGAACTCCCACAGTTTCTTCCCCTGCAAAAAACTCTTGAGTTGTCTTCCCCAGGCTGTACTAATGAGTATCAGACCAAATGTTCATGGCTTCTCTTACCATGAAATCTCTGAAAGATGTGATAAAGGTGTTTCTGTCCCCTCCACCAGTGAAACAGAAAGTGCAGAGGCTGGAGGTTGGATCAGGCACCCAGTTTTGCGATCTCCCAAGCTCAGATTCTTGTTCCAAATCCCCAAAAATGTGGGTTTATCCATTCCATCCCCCATGTCCCCTCCCTATCAGCTCAATGCTTGACATCACACTTGACCTTCAAGACTACCCACGTCCCTTTGGCTCCATGCTCAACAGTTGTTACTGGTTACTAAATAACTATCAGGGAGCCAGACGGGTAAAAATCCACCCTACTCAGTAATCCATGGTCAAACCCATTGTCCAGGGACTTTGTCACCAGTGAGAATTTCTGTGTTGTTACAAAAGTTTCATCTGATGTCATGTCAGTGACTCTGGCAGCCTGGCCCTTCCACGTGTGGGTCTTGGGGGATTTATGAGTCATTTTGTAGGTGATTGCTGAAAGGTGCCAGCCGGGTCCAGATCAGATGGTCTGGTAATCAAGTAGGTGCCACAGGACACTCCAAAACACCTCCATTGGTGCTGACCAAAGGCTCAGCCCCCAGCTCTCCTGAGTTCCTTACATGCACCTTGTAAGGCACCCAACTACATGACATCGCTGGATTTATGTGTGCTGCAGGTCTTCACAGGAGAGACCCACAGCAGCAATCCCACCTCCCAGTGTCCTCAGCTCCATGGAGCTCCCCTTTTCCTCTCTCCCATCCACAGTCACAGGCAAGGCCAGACAAAAGTCTAGTTGTTCATGGACTGTTTCCTAGAGGGGGTTCTCTAAAAGAGCCTAAAGGTCATTTTAAAGCTGATTGAGAGGAAAAAAAGCCTGGAGGATGGACAGCTTTGGGGCAGAGCTCACAATGCACTGCAGATGGGGCATGAGGTCTCTTGTAGTATGCACCACTTGAACCTGACTTCAAGGTTAACCCCAAGCATCACTTCAGACCTGCCCAAACTCCCTCATCTGTGACCTCATCTGATAAGAGAAAACACCCAGCAACATCACTGTCCTCACACCCTTCACCTGCCCAATCTGTTTAGGTTACCCCCACATTTTCAAGGCAGCCTGCAAAGCTGTAGATCTGGCTCAGGCAGACCAAATATGGCTCCTTATGTCTCATGTTCGTCTTTCTCCATCTCCACAGGTACACATGAAGCCACAGCAGGAACCTCCCGAATAACTGCAACTCGCATGCTACCCAGCCATGTGGCCAACCAGCCAACTGGCCAGCTGGCCAACCAGCCTGCACTGCCTCCTCTCTTGATGGGAAGCCACAGTGCTACAGGACAGGTGGAAGACCATAGGAAGAGCTAGAGGTGCTAGATGTGTCTCCTACACCTTCCATGGCTGTGAGGTCCCTGGAGTCAGGTGCTTCTGCTTGGGAGTGTGAAGTTGTCATGGTAGACCGGGTCCCTCTTGCGCTGGCTACAGCCAAAGCCTTCCCTAAGAAATGTCTAACCCGACAGACTGCAGCCTTCTGCCCCTGAAAGAACAACCTTTAACTCTCGTCTGAACTTTTGCACAGATCTGGCTGGGTCGGCATAATGAGATACACTTAGTCTCATGACGATGGCCAAGTGTGTGAAAAGTTAACGCTGTTCAGTGCCTGCCAGGGGTCTTCTCCAAGGCAACACAAGGAGAGTGGGTATGTTCTTTACACTTCAAAACTGTTGACAGGGGTGGCTGTAATGACTTAACAGCCTCTGGCTCAAGGGATGCAACATGTCAGCAACTGATGGAGAGAAAAAAGGATGACAGATGCCAGCCAGAGAATACAACTCCTCGTTCCTCTCCTTTGCAGTCTGAAGAACCAGTGACACCATCCTAATGTAAGTTACAGGGGTCTACTTCAGGGGACAGTCACACTGGGGAGCTGAAGAAATGTGCTGTGACAGGGCTCAAGCAGCCAAAGAACCCAAGTCTGGGGAGATATAAGAGATTTTCAGTTGCTGTCCTTGGCTTTTTCCAATGCATCTTCCCACCATGCTAACAAAAGCCCAGTGACATGCAGACAGCTGTAGTGTTGACAGGGTCACCTTATGCCGGCTGAGGAACTTGGGCAATCATTCTTTCTAGGGAAATGCTGAAGAAACTTGGTGTTAGAGACAACTTTGGCAAACTAGCAAAAGGGTATTTGCAGCTCAGGAACAGATCAGGAGTAGATCGTAGAGTTGATGTCTTTCAGGAGAAAAGTGTGTTTCTAGAACAGTCTTCTACTACCAGCATGCAGAAGCAACGGACAGACCCCCTCTTCAGCCAAACTTTAGCAGGCGCCTGGACACATATGGCAGGAGGTGGCCGTAACCCAGCTGACATGCCCAGTGCCTTTCGCGCTCTGGGTACCCGTGATGCCAGGTGTCTCAATGTCAGTGTTCTCATCCCATTTTACGTGAAAATATCCGGGCTGCCAACCTCAGGATGCAAACCCAGAAGTGTGTGAAGAGTTCCAGAAGCATCATCACTGCTGGAGCTGGAGGCCACTGTTAGAATCTGCCACTTTCAACAAACATGCCTGCGCGTTTGCGAAATATCTTATCACCACCTGAGAACTAGGTGATGAAGCACATGAGAGAGGCCACATATGACAGTAGCTAACATCAGCAAGGGGGTTGATGTTCACCCAGAAAATCCACAGCTGAACTTCCAAGAGGAGACAGGAGCAGTGGGCTGCACAAACATCCCTCCAAGGGACAGGAAGGTGGAGCCACCGGAATCCGCTGGGTCCTTCTGTGTACTGTTCAGCTGCAAGGTTCAACCCTTGTACGGCATTCAGCATCTTCTAGCTGATGACAGGGAGGACAAATCCTCTCCCTTGCAAGGACCCACAGGTAATATTGCAGTGCCTGTGTTCGAAAGAGGGTCAGGCTGAGTCTTCCTGCTCCATGCACCAGTTTACTCACCCATGAAGAGAAAAAAGCTTGCTGAATCAGGTTGCGCATTTCAGCAAAGGAATCTGCACAGATGCAAAGTAAAACTGCCCCAAATGCCCTCAGATACAGGGCTTTACACTGTGAGCTCCCAAGAGGGGTTGAAAGGTCCAAGAAGTTGCATATGAAAATTTCAGGTGAAAAGGGAGTTAGTTTAGCAATGCTCCTTCCTGAGAAGTGCCATGCACCACATCTGAGCATTTCTGCAGTCTCGATTTTTCTCTCAAAGAGTGCAGGATGAGTCCAGCCTTTGCAGCTGGGCACCTTCCCACGCTACACCCAAACTGGCACACGCTGTGGCCTCCAGCCTGTTTGCAACGGGCAGCATATCACAAATGGATGAGCACTATATCGACAATCCCTTGCATTGGTTCGTAGCAGCCAGGCGCTTTGCATCTCCCTGGGACTGAATCATAGAAGTGTAGAATCATAGAATCGTAGAATCATAGAATTATTAAGGTTGGAAAAGACCTCTAAGATCATCAAGTCCAACCATCAAACCAACACCACCATGCCTACTAAACCATGTCCTGAAGTGCCACATCTACACATTTTTTGAACACCTCCAGGGATGGTGACTCAACCACTTCCCTGGGCAGCACATTTCAATGCTTGACCGCTCTTTCAGTAGGGATATTTTTCCTAATATCCAACCTAAAACCTCCCCTGATGCAACTTGAGGCCATTTCCTCTCATCCTATCACTGGAATATAAATGGTACCTTCTGTACCTAGGGCTTCGTCTTTGTGATCATTAATTGAAGAACAGGCCACAAGCCAGCTGAGGGAAAAGTTACTCGCTTCACTAGCTTTCAGACATTTTTGTGGTGTCAGGTAATTCCCAGGCAGTGGGTCTTGTAAGATTTTTTCATATACTTTTTCTGTCTAAAAAGTTTAAATATTTTACATTGAGACTGTGCAGATTCACTTCGGCCAACAATTTTCCTGTCTCTGTCACTATAAAAAGGATACATCTGGACAATGAATACCAGATAAACAGTAGTTTTTTCAGTGAAATTACTCTACTAGCAGAAAACACAGGTTTCATTTGGCCGTGGCATAATTTAGACTAAAAACTAAAGGAAAGTGCACAAACATCAGAAGACTCTTGTCCCAAAGATACATCAAGTTGAAGAGAAACACCCACAAAATTATGCAGTAGCCCATCAGACTACCAGGTTCAGCAGCTGATGACCCATCTGATCCTTGTAATACCCTGACACCCAAATGGGAAATTATTTCAGCCCATCTGGGGATCCTCCTCTCTCCAATATGCCTGGAAGTCACCCACATGCAGCAGGCTTCCAGCCCAAATTCTCTACCAACCCCGCAATTTCATCCAAGCCATTCCACACTTCTGCACCTATGGGATGTGAGCCCAGGTAACCAGCAGGATCTGCTCGGCGATTGCTAGAAGGGCTCCTACCTGGGGATCAACCAAGCACTGCATTGGAGAGGCAAATGCAGTGATGTGGAGTCTTTTTTGGAGGATGGTGAGATGCCATGTAGACGGGGGAAGGAGGTCTCACCAGGGCTGTAGAGGGAACATGACCTTACCTTCATGCCTCCTTTTCAGGTTAGACATGACCTCAGTCTTGCTGCAGCTGATTTTACTGCTCTGCTGCTCTGCCTCTCCTTATCTTACCTACTGACCATGGTAGTTCTGGGCAGTAGTTTTGTCTCCTGGTTTGTCTATGGTAGGACTTCTTGGAGAACAAGGCCACGGTCCCTTGTGTGTTGATCAGGTTATGTCCATTCTCTTGATTCTGGTCCAGCAGCGCTCTGTGATGTTGCAGTCATTCAGAGCACTGCTTTTATGGCTGGAGGCAGCTGGATCCATCCAGCCTGGGGACAGAGGTGACCTGTCTGTTCCTCACTTCACGGAGGCAGATGAATGGCTTCCAGACCTGAATCTGACTGAGGACAGCACAGAGCTCAGCTAGAGCACGAGCCTGGCTACCTATTACCTCCTTCCTCCTATGGCTTCGCCCACCTTTGCATGGATGCCTGTGAGTGCTTGCACTTGCTGCTGGGGTGTACAGAACTGTGAAGAAAGTAGCAAATATGTAGAGGTGATTTGTTAACCAGCCACCTCCATCCACAGGTTGCTGGAAGCAGGTCAAAGGGTGTGTGGGAGCAGCAGGCAGTCGGGCTGCCGGCCAAGCTGACACATTGGTCACCATGATGCTCCTGCTGCTATAAATTGCTGCCAGCAGCACTTCACCAAACTCAGCTCCAGCAGGGCAGGAGGGAGAGGATTATTGCCTGCACCTAGCTCCCTGTCAGGCACAAGCACGGGAGGAGCGGGAGAGGAGCAGGCAGAAGAAGGCTGTCAGGGATTCCAGACGCAGGGCCAGCATGGCATCTCTGCTGAACAGCATTGCCAAACCTTCTGCTGTCATTTTGCAGCTGTCTGTGGTGTTTGGTGTCATCTTCGTGCTGCTGAAGGTGGCCCAGTTCTGCCGGGAGCGGAAGAAACTCATCAAAGCTCTGGAGGCATTCCCTGGTCCCCCAAAACACTGGCTCTATGGCCACAGTCACCTGGTAAGGAGGCAGCTGGGCTCAATCAGGGTGGGTTTGTCCCAGCTGCTGGGGAAGATATCAGCCAGGATGTGAGGGGGCATCGGGTGGGGTGTGCATGTCCTCTGCTAATATTCCTTCCCACAGGAGAGGACCTCTTTGCACAGGAAGTGCCAAGACTTTTGCAGGGCAGGCAGAAAGGGTGCCTGGATGTGAGATGGGCATAATTTTGGCAAAACACAGAGCCACATTGTTTGGGATCATGAACCTAAACATGGAGTTAGGTGATTTCTGGGACTTTCATAAAGTTATTTAAACAAGAACAACCATAAAATGCCTCTCTTCTGCATTAAACCTTCTACCAACAAGAGTCTCTCCCCCTACACCCACTTAAGAAGACCTGGCCACAAAAGCAGGGCATTTTATCACAGGCATTTTCACCCTTCTATAGAAGGGTGAAATCTTCTACAGAAGATTTTGCTTTCATGTTGCATGCCCACCTTGCACTGCTGAATTTAGAGGACAGGGCTGTAACAGCCTCAGTCCCCCAGGCCAGTTCACCGGGCATCCTGGCATTGCCCACGCCAGCTGTAGCTCCCGAGTGTGACACCAAGCCCCTTTGAGTCTGTCCTAACATGGCTCAACTGCAGCCGGGCCCCAGCTAGGGACTCTCCATGGAGATGCCTTGTGCTGCAGGGACATGGCGGCTCAGGCAGCTTTACCACGTGTGCACAATCCCTTCGCCCTGCCTGGCATCTCCTTCACCTGCAGCATGGAAAGCTCCTCGTCGCAAGTCCGCCCACTTTCTCCCCATTTCCCAGGAGAGGACATCTTGCGCATGCTTTCCATGAGAGCGCAAGTTTAGCCTCTGCTCCCCCTGGCATGTCCTTCTTTTTCCACCTGAATGCAGTCCCTGCTTAACTTTCGTTGCAGATAACTACCGATAACGTATTAAATCAGATGCTGTCATGGGGAGAAGAATACCCCTATGCCTTCCCCAGATGGATAGGACCAGTCCTGCCTTCTCTAGTAATCCACCACCCTGAATACGCCAAATGTATACTTGCCCGAACTGGTAAGTCTCTACATTTGGTTTTGGGAAGTCATGTCCTTGACACTTCCCTACCGAGAAAATCATGGGAACCGTGCCTGGAGTCATCCCCTCTGCTGGCTTCCTTCACAGCTATTGCAATTCCTCCTTTGCTCTCCTTCACAAACTGCCAGACCGCCCCAGGTTTCACGGAGCAGTTTGTATTCTCGTGCAAACAGTGTTCACGTGCCTGTTCCTCCTAGTCCACTGTCTCCGTCATCGTTGATCTTACTGTCTTCTATGGCATGTACCACCACAATATCCATGTATCCTAGTAAACCCAGTAATGTGGGTGAGCTGGTATGGCAATGGCTCTCAGAAGACATCTCAAGTCTTCTCCTCTGCTCCTTTCTGTGGAGCATGGTGCCTGTGAGTGGTACATACACGGGCATCTCCAGTAACTCCCAGCCATTGTTCTCAATTTTGAGATTTGCCATGGCTATTTCTTCTTCACACCCAATTTTTGTTACAACTTTGTCTGGTTTTCTGAAGTCTACTAAGGCCGTATTTGTGGAAGACCACTTTTAAATTCTACCTCTAGTGCTAGATTATTTTACGTATTGAAATGAGACTAATTCTACATTGTGATTTAGAGGACAAAATCTAATGTCTATTTATCCTGAATTTTCTTTTTTGTTATGTTGAATTCATTAGCCATTTTACTGTTCGGGTACCTATTTTGTTTTACAGATCGCAAGTCCAATGTACCCTACAAATTCTTGGTTCCATGGATCGGTAAGTCATTCTCTCCCATTGTCCCTTTTAGTCATATTGCACATTTCAGTGGCTTCTCTCTTGTCTTCCTTCATTTTGCTTTCTTCTGTTCTAAATCCAGATCTAGCAAATGAGGGGGTTTGTTTGAGTTTAAGCCTTAGCACTGGTGGTGCCCAGCTAGTCGTGGAGCACATCAGGTGGCTTTGCCTTGGAGCACACACCCTGGCCTTCACAAAGCAACCTTCAGCTTACTCAGGGACTGAATGCTACCACGGATAACTGGGGTGAGACACATCGAGGACAGGAGGGTTCATGGCTTGCACACAGCTTTGAGGTAGTCCTCCAGGGTCCCACTGACAACTGTCAGCGTGTGTTCCAAAAGGCACCCAAGTATTCAACTGAGGGTAGAAAAACCCATCTGAGAGAGCAAGTCCTGTGACTCTTCTGTCATGGGTTTGGTTTGAGGGTAGATTAAGTGTACAAAGCTGGTTGCAGTGAAGGACACGTGGGCATGCTTTCCGTCCATCCAAAGAGCACTGCCATGAGTGGCCTCAGAGAGACCGGAGAAAAGGCTCCAACGCCAACTCTTCTTCCCCACAGACCCTGCAATTAGCCTGCACGTGGCCATAAGTAGTAGTGAGGCTGTCAGAGCCATGATCAGAGTCTGGATGAGCTGATGGCGCCTTTGCTGATTGTGTCTCCAGGACAGGGGCTGTTGATCTTGGATGGAAACAAATGGTTCCAGCATCGGAAACTGCTCACCCCAGCCTTTCATTACGACGTGCTGAAATCTTACGTGGCCCTGATGTCAGACTCGGTCAAAGTGATGCTGGTAAGAAACATCACTTCTGCTGCTTTTACGTTTTAGCTGTGCACCAGTGAAAACTATCAGGTCTGGGAATGAATGAGGGAAAGGGACTTGACATAGATGTTTCCTAGAGTTTTGCTGAACTTTTTGGGTAGTTTTGTAGCTCTGAAATTGCTCCTCTCACCTTCGTCCGGCCATTCCACTTATTCTCTCTTTCATCTGCATCAACCACTGCTGGAATATCCCTTCCTAGCCCAGTAATGCTAAACTTGGCAAAAGAAATGCACATGATAGTTTGAGGAGATTCACAGAATGTGTAGTCAACTAGGGCCTCTGCTTGCAGAAAAGAAAGTAATTGGCAGTGTGAATCAGGGAAGAGGGACAGGAAAATATGACCTGATTGAACGTGGCCAAGTCCATTCTGGTAGTCTGTCCTTGCTTACCCTTGTCTCCATCTTTAGGATAAATGGGAAAAGAAGAACACAGAAAGGAAGTCAGTGGAGCTCTTTCAAGATGTCAGCTTGATGACACTAGACAGCCTCATGAAATGCGCCTTCAGTTATAATACCAACTGTCAGACTCAGAGGTCAGTGCCTGAACTTTCAAATTCTGGAGAAACAAGTGTTCCTGTTTCCCAACTCATGCTGCTAACACCAGCTTTGACCTTGGTTTGCTTACAGCAACTCAGACTATTATATCAGAGCTGTTTACGACCTAAGCTACCTCATCAGCAATAGAATGCAGAATTTTTCTTACAAGGATGTCTTCTATGACTTGACTTGCAAAGGCCGTGAGTTTCAGGATGCCTGCAAGCTGGCCCATACCCATACAGGTACTTCTCTCCCTTTCTCCCCAGCCCTGCCTCTCACCTGAACATCTCCCCAACTTGCATCTAGAGGAGCTCAGAGTGGGACTCCAGCAGGCACTGGCCAGAGGGTTACACATTAAACAGAGTCCAAGCTGCTGACCGAGCAGACAAGTGCACGAGGTCACTGGAGGGGTAGGACACACCTAACTATTACTTCTTCTGTGCAGATAAGGTAATAAAAGAAAGAAAGATGTTGCTGTCCAGTGAGAAGGAACTTGACAAGATCCAGAAGAAGAGACACCTGGATTTTCTGGACATTCTTCTTTGCACCAAGGTGAATGTTTCGAATAATCATATCAAGCACCAAAGAACATACCCGCGTGGCACTGAGGATGCGTCAGCAGGGAGCTCATCACCCCTGACTGGAGTTGCTGGCTACAGCTTCCCCACTCCAGATTTCCAGGCTCGGGGAAAGGCAGATTGAAAGGGAAGGAAATACAAAGGTGTGAGATGCAGTGATTGAACATAAATAGCTCGGGGAGACCTTCATCTTCCTTGTTCATTTTCATTGGGCACATTGATAGTTTAAAATAAGTGACCTGTCAGAAACCAGAGAAGAATGAGATCTTTGGAAAGGTTACAAGGGGGCCACTTTGTCTCTACTCTTCTCAAGACATTTTTTTTCTTACCTTCTATAGTTTTACCTTCACAGACATCTTCGGATATTCTGGATAGAAGCTGCCATTTGGTGTTGAGGAAGGAGATACACTCTGTGCTCACTCTGTCCTTCTGGAGCCTCTGCTTTCTTCTGTGTCTCAATCTGAAGCAAAAGCTGTCCAAACCAAACTACTGAGAAATGTAACAGGGACACGTAGTAGGGGATGAAATAGGGTGTCCTTCTGATTGTTTGGGATCTGGTGTCCCACCAAAGCCCAGCTCTGCAGCTCTATTGACTGCGGAGTTGTCAATCAGCAGGTCTGACTCTTCTCACGTTTGTTGGATATATTTTCTACTGGCTTGGTTTCTAGTGCACAGGGAAATAAATCAGGTACAAACCAGACCCTTCTTCATCATCATCCAGTGTTATTTTGACGTGCACTTAAGAATTATATACCCTCCTCTTTCTTAGGATGCAAATGGAGTTGGGCTATCTGATAAGGACCTGCGTGCCGAGGTGGACACTTTCATGTTTGCAGGTCATGATACCACAGCGAGCGGGATCTCCTGGCTCTTCTACTGCCTGTCATTGTATCCTGAGTACCAGCAACGGTGCAGGGAGGAGATCCAGGAGGTCTTGGGAGACCGAGATACCATTGAGTGGTGAGCTAGGGCTTCTTATTCCTTTACTTTGAACGCTTTTCACTCATCCTGAGAAGGAAACTTCATCCACCTTATACTGCATCTGCACTGGGGGATTCTGCTGTTCATGTAGCAATGCCAGCAGCAAAGGGAGGACTAGGAGAAGGAGAAATAGGGACTCTCCATGGAGATGCCTTGTGCTGCAGGGACGTGGCAGCTCAGGCAGCTTTACCATGTGCGCACGGTTCCTTTGCCCTGCCTGGCATCTCCTCCACCTGCAGCACGGAAAGCTCCTCGTTGCAGGAGACAGGAGACAGGGTGGTCGAGCCCACCTGGTCCCTATTGCTGATGTCCGTATTGCTTCCACTCAAACACAGCCTGATCCCCCTGGTTTGCTTTCAGGGAGGACCTTGGGAAGATGACTTACACCACAATGTGCATCAAAGAGAGCTTGCGTCTGTTTCCACCAGTTCCTTCTGTGTTCCGATACCTCTCTAAACCTGTCACATTTTCTGATGGACGCAGCTTGCCAGCAGGTCTGTTGAGTTTGTTCATCCTTCATTCTGCTGTCCGTGACAAGTAGGGCATCCTGTGCAGAGAGCCTGGTGGGGCTTCCAGCTTCTCTTCTCTCTCGAAAGGGCTGTACAGGGCCACCACAGCACACCGTCACAGCTCTTCTGGAAGGGTGGCTGGAGAGTGTCCAAGGATGTGGTCCAGGACACTGGGGTGTTCACAGAGCTCAAAGGGAACTTGCAGAGCATTGATCCTGGCAAAGAGTAAAAGTTCATCCACTGATACCAAAATGGGTCCCAGGTCTGAGGCCATTGTTTCTTCCATGTGAGGGTTTCAGGAGGACACCTGCCTGGACAGGCTGGGCATCATCTCTGACAGATCTCCTGCAACACCCCCTGCAGAGCCCAGAGAGGGAGACCATCCCACAAACACCTCTCCTGGGTCTTCACTCTGAGGTGTTACGAGCTTTTTCTCACTTTTCTTTTACAGGCTGCCAGGTTGGACTGAACATCTTTGCTATTCACAGGAATCGGGATGTGTGGGAGGACCCTGAGGTATTTTCGCCTTTATAACAAGCAGGAGTATATGATCTCTGAGCCATCCTCTCTCCTTGAACAAGGCAGCCTGTGCCTCCCTGCCGTGTTTTTTTTCCCCCTCTTGTTCCAACAGTCCATATCTAAATGCAAAGATCAATGAAGTTACCAAACAACCCAAAGGCTTTGAGCATGACAAAGTGCTGGGAAAGGGGGTTGAATAGTCTTCATGCATAGTGACACAGAGGTACTCAGACTGCTTTCAGCTGCCCTGGACAGACTTAGTTCCCAGCATGGTATGAGAAGTCCCAGGCCCTCTAGGCAGCATTTGATTTGAAGCTGATATCTTAGAGGCTTCAAGGAAAGAAATAGCTGGGAAACTTGAAGAAGGGTGCGCAGCTGCCTCTCTCCAGTGCTGGCTGGAAAGCCAAGACCAGGCGTCTCTGGACCTAAGGGATTCTGACTTGATCATTGCTGCCATGCATGAGAAAACACCTGCAGGCATGTTGGGTGCTGTAGTGAGTGATTTAGATATGTCCAAGGGGAAGATATGCACAGCCACCAGTATCCTCTTCTCATCCACCCAGTGGCTTTGTAGAGAGATGCTGATCAGCTGCATCTTCCCCAGGAACAGCAGAGGCCACATCCAGCCATACCTTGGGGACCAGGGAAGAACCTGGTGCTGCTCATATCAGACCAAACACTGACAAAATGGCCTTTGTTGCTCTCATAGGTGTTTGATCCCCTGAGGTTTTCTCCGGAGAACTCAGCACAGAGGCACTCCCATGCTTTCCTGCCTTTCTCCGCTGGATCCAGGTAGGAGACCCTTCATCCCTCTCCTTCCTCACAGGCTGCCTTGCATGGAAGACCTAGCTCAGAGCTGAGTTCCTGAAGCTAGTCATGTCCTCAGTACCCATGAGCCAAGTTGGCTTGCCCAACTCATGCAGGCGTTTGGTAGCAGAATCTCCACCATGCTCCATCAGCCCCAGAGCGTTTCCCACACCCCAAGTTCTGTGGTGACTGTAGGTTTTCACACAATTTTCTTGTGGATTTGTGGAGATGTTTACATTTTTTGTTGCCTGCATTGAGAACACAGGCTCCCTTGTTTAGGGGTGAATGTCCAGTGCACCTCAAAGCCAAGGTGGGTCCGAGTCTCTGTGGTTCCCATGCTGTATCAACAGAAAGATGTATGATATTGAGGTGTCAGTAACTTGCAAGAGGAGATACTCAACACAGAGTGAAAAATAATCTTTCTGAGGTGTCTGGGGTTTTAGCTGGATCCATGTGACACTTTCTAGTGAAGTAAGCCCCAGTTCTCTCAATCTCGTATCTTTTTTCAAGGCTTATTAATAAAAGACAGCAATAGCCCACCGCAGAGCTGGGTGCATTTTGGTGTGGCATCAGGGATTCCTAGATAAGCTGTGGCATCATCCTCGCAGCAGTTGAAGGTTCCCCAGCTTGCACATGGGCTGAACCCAGCTCAGGGGCCATTAGGATGAAGGCAGCAATCGGAGCATTTGTCATCCTCTCCTCAGGAACTGCATCGGGCAGCAGTTTGCCATGAACGAGATGAAGGTGGCTCTGGCCTTGACCCTGCTCTGCTTTGAGCTCTGCCCCGACCCGTCCAAGCCTCCCACACTGATACCGCAGGTGGTCCTCAGGTCCAGGAATGGGATCCACCTGCAGTTGAAGAAGATTCGCTGATACCGTGAGACACCACGGTGGCAGGCAAGGGATTTCCCAAGGACCACCCTGCACCCAGAGGTTTAAGAGGGGGACACCAAACAGACCCACTCTCGCCACCACAGACCTCTCCCATATTAACCCCCCCGCTGCCATCCAGGGCGGCATGCTGAGGCCCCCTCCCCCAACCCCAGCAGGGCCAGGTCCTCTCCTTGCACAGGGAACAGCTCTGCCAAGGGGGTTTTGCAGCATGGCTGTGGCTCAGCCTTCATCTCCATGGGCATCCTCCACATCCTCCTTATCTCCTCACCTCCAACCTGCCCTCGCACACTGCCTGGCAGGACTGCTCTCGCCTGCCTGTGTATTTGCACCACTGCCAGTTCCCTGCTCAGGCACGGCGATGAGCAACGCTGGCGTGATTTGCATGCGTGTCTAAAGCCTGGACACCACTTGAGCATGACACCCCTCCCCTGCCTCTAGCCTGGGTGTACCAGGCAGGAGAGCTCCTCCCTGCACCCACACAGCATCCCCACACGCCACCCTGCAAATTATTCCTCCTGATCTGTTCTGGAGCTGGCGTTGTGCCTGCCATTATGGAGAAGAAAGCCAGCAGGTTTTTCTGCCCCGGCATCGAACTTCCTTGAGCTGAGGGTGCTCAGGAGCCAGCGCAGAGACATGACTCCAGCTAACCTGGAGAAAGCACTCACTGCCCTCAGAACAACCTGTGATCAGTCTTGTCCTCCTCTGTGAAAAGAGAATAAAGCCTCATGGAGATGGTCCCCAAGCTTGGCTTTGGCTTCCTTTGCATTTGGGGGGCCAGGAGGTGCAGGATGAGTCCTGGCAGCCCGGAGGCAAGGCTGTGCCCAAGGGTGCAGCCCTGCGAGTGTTTGCTCAGGCTGCAAGGGCTGTTTCAGTGGGTTTGCCCCCAGCTGAGCCCGAGGAGTCTGTTTCCACCCCTCCCACACCCAGGGTCACCAAGCCCTCACCTCTTCCTCCGGGAGTTTCCATGGTAAGAAAACAACTGAAACGCTCTGGGGTCAAACAAAACAAAACAGAAATCACACACACACCTACTCCGATGATGGCAGCAAGAACAAAATAAACTTGCAAAAAAAAGTCCCAAGAGGGAGCACCAGTCTGTCTCGGCCCCTTTTTTGCAGAGGCTGAGAACTGACCACTCGCTACATGAGTGAGCTGCCCAAGGGGTGCAGGCCCAAGGGCCGGGCTCTTTTTGGGGGTACAGGCTCCCACTGTAGGTCCTCCCCCCAGCACTAAGCCATAGGTGGGCTCCCAAGCCAAGGGGGACCTGCTGGGCGAGCTGCAGGTCTGGGCTGGGAAATGGATCACTAGGTGGCAGTGGGAGATCCAGAAAAACCCGAAGTTCTCCCTGGTCGCTGGCAAAACCCCCTGGGCTTGGCAGGGAGAGTGGCCAGGCCACCAAGGCAGTAGGTGGACCCCATCCCTGGGGACATCCTTGTCCCCGTCCCCACTCTCTGCCGTGCAGGGCAGCAGTGCAGGCACTGCTCCGTCACAGTCCCCAGCACTATGCTGGTATTTGCACAGTGCAGGGAAAGCTTGTCACTGCGAGTGCTCGAGCACTCAGCAGGCATCAGGGGAAACTGAGGCAGGGAGGACTGCATGCTTGCCATGCCATGGTGCGAGACAAAGCTGCTTATCCAGCTCTCGCCCATGGCAATAGCATCACCAGCATCACTGCAGGCACCAACACAGCCAAACCATGTCTGTCTGTCTGGGCAGCTCAACCCTGCTTGTGGCCAGACCAGGACAGCCACATCTGAGCATCTCCCGTCCTGAATAAACCCCTGCAGCCCCCTGCTCCCCGCCTCCACCACCTCCTGCATCTGCAGTTTGAGAAATGAAAATCCTCTAGGGCTGGATCTGGACCTTTGTTTTGGCTGTCTCGGTACCTAACGAGACAGGGATGCTCTGAGTAACCAGAAAGGTGCAGCTTGTATTTATTTTGCAAGGCAGGTGGAGAGTGAGTTCCTCTTCTCCCTGCTCCCTCCCTTTCTCACCCCACGAAGAGACTGGGTGCAGGCTGTGTAGGTGCCAATGCCACCACTCTTGCACGGCCGGTGGACTCGGGCTGGTCTCGAAGGTCAGACTCCAGCTCTCCTCCTCCGCAGCTCCAGCACAGAGAGGCCATTGGAGGGCAGCACTTCGATGCAGCTTTTCATTACCGGCCCTATGGCCAAGCATTTCAGCCACCCACCTGGGAACAAGCAAGCCACCTCGCAGCTCTGCTCATCCACTCTCCGGCTTGTGGTCCAAGCAATGAGCTTGGGGAGCGCTCGGCCACAAAGACCCGGCCCAGTCTCCTTGGTGGTGGGTTGCAAAGGAAACTAGATGACACTTGCAGATGTCCCTATGGCATCTTTTTGTTTGGTCATGGGGAGATAAGGCCAGAGCAGGAGGAGTTAGTTCTGATGAGGACCCTCAGCTGCTGCCCATCCTTGTACCTGTACGATGCCCTGCTTGGCCTCCCAGACCTGTGTTTTGAGGCCATCACTGCTCACTGACAGGACCAAGGCTGCTTGTTTGATTTCCAAGAGTCCTCCTGTTACGAACAGCTGAACACCAACCGCTCCCAGTGGAGACCTTCCGTGGGGAAACCGCTCTGGGAAATCTGCTAGAGAAAGACAGGAGAAACTACTGCCTTTCTTTAATGTGAAAGGAGGATCATTATTCCAGGCAGTTCTGACAAATATTTGAGGTAACCTGAGCCAAACTCTTTAAAGTCTCTCCCCATTAGGATTCACTCTTAACCCAGTTTCTAGTTTGAAGGACCAAAGCTTTTGGGGGGAAGATCTTGCAGCACCGATGCACTGCAGAGCCATAATGCAGCAGCAAGCAGGAGACAACTCTTCCGCCTTGCAGCTTATCCAGGTCAAACCGGGCAACCCAAACGTCCCCCCTGCCTTCAAACGCTGGCAGTTTCTGGACAGCAGCGTGTTCCAGATAACCTCCTCTGCCAAGCCTCCACTAAGCAGCTTTGAGAGCAGCAAAAAGCAGCGCAAGGAGCCGGGCAGCACCCAGTGACACAGATCTAATCGCCTGAGCATTTGCCCCAAATGTCTCCCTGCCAGGCGGTGACATTTCTGGGCTGTCTCGGCTCTCTCCCTCCATCACCATGGCTACAGCAGGCGCCAATCCATGGACGAGTCCTTCCAGGGTACCACCAAACCCTCTGGGAGATGCTGCGAGAGCCAACCCCTTTGGCAGGGAGACACTTCAGGGACCCCGGGACAGCCCGTAGCACCATAAATTCCCCTTTTTCTTCTTTCCCTCCTCCTTTTTATTTTTTCTTTCTTTCTCTCTTTTTTTTCTCTTCTTTTTTGAAGCACAAACAATGGAGCTAAAAGGTTGGGTATCAGGCCGATAATCATGAATGACGTGTCGTTATTACACACCACACATTCATTATCTCCCACTCCAGCCATGTCACAGGCGGCTGGAGGAGGGCAGATAACGGGGTGCCTTCATGCAGATGGCTTATTATCAGGATGTTCCAGGAGGGGCTTTAAGACAGTTAGTGATGCTGTTTGCCAGTTAAAGATTAGAGACCCCAGAGAATAATTAACAATCCCAAAACCCAGTTTTTCTGCTGGATTCTTCTGCTTTCTCCCCCCTCCCCCATCCTCTTTAATCTATTCACTCTAGCAGGTGTAATAAAGTGATAAGGACAGGCTCCGGGGATGTTTGTTTGGCTACTACGGGTGTATAAACCAACAATGGATGGCATTTTACTTCTGGCTTTCAGTGGCTTGAATCAAGACCAAAAACTTTGCAGCCCCCTTGCCCACACACACTGCCACCCCTACACGCCATGCTCCTGCTCCCACCTGGATGGCTGGGCTCCTTCCCCAGCCTGAATGACCACGACAGTGGGATGGGCTCCCTTTAGTTGCTGGAGGTCCAAATCGCATCGCTTGGGAGTCAAGGCGCCCGATGCCAGGACCTAAACCCCAGGCTATGCTGCTCGTGGCCAGGGCTGGAGCTGGTGGTCCTTCCAGCAGTGGTTTACCTGTACATGGCAAGTCTTTAATTAAACCACCTTGCAATAATTCGTACATCCTCAGGGCCAGGCATTGCTAACCTGCCTTTGCCGGTGGTTTAATGCAGCTACACCCACTGGGCTGTGCATGGACATCCAAGGAATGAGGTAGGTGTCCACCTGCCCAAGCTGCTCCAGGGTTGTGGTCACAGCTGGAGCAGAAACATCTTAAACCTCTGTGCCTAAAAAGCCTCCCTAACCTCAGGGAGATGAGGGAAGTCTCAGACTCAGAGTAAAGATGGCTTTCAACAAGATGCCCTGCTATCTGGGGGTCCAAGGGAGAAGTTGCACCCTCCTAGGCCACAAAGGAAAGCTGTGATACATCTTCCAACACAAAAAGACCACTCTGAATATCTTCTGCCCAAAAGGAGACTATCTGGTCCACAGCAGGTCCCAATCCTGAATGTCTTTCTAAAGCCCAGGCTTCGGAGATACTGGCATTACAGAGTGAGGGTTAGGATCGGGTACCCATGGTGTCCTTCCCCTTCATCAGTGGGCGTGGGGTGACTTGTGGAGGACATGATCACCTCCCCCATGCTGTGTGCAGAAAGGTGCTGGAGAGGATTTGGCCCCAAGCAAGTTGGCTCAGGGCCCTTCGGAGAGGTCACTGAGGCTGCTGGAGGTGCCCATCACCTGGGGGCTATGAGACACTGCCCTGGCTCCCGAGGGCATCCCCCAGCTCACAGGGTCAACGTGATGGGCGCGAGCACCAGGACACCAGAAGTTGCCTTCCCAGTCATGCTCATCCTGCCAGGGAGGGATGAGACAGCATTGTGCTTTAAACAGCATCCCCGACCCTATCAGCAAGAGATGAGATATCCTAATTATGGCAGTACAGGCAAGGATCCCGGCCATATCAGCCAGCACAGAAAGGTAAACAAGAAATATAACAATGGACCCTTAACACTCATTAGCTGTGTCAGATAATACCTCACTTTTCTCCCTTTGGGGCTTAAAATCTAATTAAGATTTTCCAACAATAAATTTCATTTGTGTTCGCTTCGTTTTGTTCTTTTTAGGATCACACCGAGAAGAATCCGCGAGCTGACTGAACAGATCGTGGGAAGGCAGCCCGCTTCGCACAGCCAGCCTCAGGTCGTGCTTGACAGACAAGGGAAACTGAGGCAGGGCGGCATCACAGACTGCGCAGAGGTGAGATCCCACCGGGGAGGTGACACAGTGGCTCTTGCAAAAGATGTTTTCCTGAGGAAAGTGAACTCTGGAGGGGCACTGGCTGGGATAAGACCAAGCACCAGGGATCCTGAGCTAGCCCAAAACACACAGCGGTAATGCCCCATTCGTCACCTTGCTTGGACCTACAGCCGTGGGAGGGATCCATGAGGAAAGGGACATTGAGACCCACCAAGCCCCCAGCACACCTCCGCTCCAGACCCGCTTCCAGGCCCTGCCAGAGGAGCCACTCGGGCATCGGTCACGTATTCCGGGTGTGCACAGGGCAGGGAACAAACTCCCGCTGTTACTCATTATAAGGATGCTGTTTCTAACTCCTTTTGCAACCGAGAGGTAAAAATTAATGGGCTCCCCTCCACTTGCCACACCCCCAGCCCCCAGCCAAAGTGCTGACGCAGCGGGAACGTGCCATGGCTAATCCTCCTTAAACCCTGCTGAGCGAAGCATTGCTGCTGAACGCCGGGGAGCTGGTTTTTTCCAAGCCCGCCTGACGTTTGGCACCTGTGAGGGAAAAGTCAGGGGAGCAGCACCCATCAGGGGCACGAGTGGGGAGGTCCAGCACCCAGCCTGGGGCTGGCTCAGCCTCCGGCTGCCCAAGTGAAGGTGGTGGTGGAAGGGAACAGCTCTGTCGTGATGTTGGGGACGGAAGCCGCCGTGCCTCCACACCCGAGGGCTTGACCCTTCCAACCCTTCTATCTGTTTTCTTCTCCCCCTGTGCAATTTCTCAACTGGAGCTGTAATTTATCAACATCGAGTCTTGAGTGTGTTTTCGAAACACTTGCCAACGTGACGCTCTTTGGGGAGATGCCTTTCAGGGTGGGTCTTCTACTGGAAGGCACCTGTTCTACTCCCATGCCTGAATTTTTTTGTTACCACCCACTGGGGACAGCAGCAGCTTCACCTGTAGGAAGTGAGACAGCAGATCGTGGTGGGTGGTGGCACCAGGGTCCAGGTCCAGCCCCGGGCTTCATCCCAGAGGGCTCCCGGCAGTGGGAAGTGGCTCGTTTAGGGCTGAGCTCCCCACCAGGGCTGTCATATCTTTGCTTTGGGGAATACCCAGCAGTTTTCAGAGCCGTAGGAAAACAGGGTGTTTTGCAAAGCCCCTGCCTGAGGAAGAAGCCCACTGCCTGTGCCATACTGGGCAGTACCTCCTCCAGGACAGGCTCAGGGCTTTTAAGGTCAGGTGCAGAGGAGCAGGGGACAGCCCTTGCAGCAGAAGAGCCTGTTCAGTTTTGAAACACGCAGAGCAGCAGCTCTGCCAGTGAGAGGCAAAGCAGCACCTCCAGCCCCAACGCCGCACCGCCTGTTTCTGGCATCGCTGCCTGCAAATGGGCCTCCAAAGCACCTCCTGAGCAGACGGCAGGGCTCCCACCAGACCCAAACCTACCACAGCTGCTGTTTCACAGGGGGGATAACATTTGCCCTTGCTCCAATGCCCAGCAGAAAGTGAGAGCCAGAGATAGCTCAGTCATCCAATGTCCTCCTGCAATGTCCTCCTGCCACCTCCTCCCACTTGCACAGCAGAGCCCCAAAACCACCCTGTTCCCCCCAAATCCAGTGGCAGCCACAAATTCCCCTCTTATAAACCCCCCATCCCATCCCATCCTATCCCATCCCATCCCATCCCATCCCATCCCATCCCATCCCATCCCATCCCATCCCTT
>Ga0065711_1028673_pt1 | contig 39833 bp, 19 predicted proteins | sample Hoacrofraction12_FD_59098 | JGI IMG/M metagenome (GOLD analysis project Ga0065711, IMG submission 59098) | Hoatzin crop microbial communities from Cojedes, Venezuela - Epithelial fraction 12 v2 (version 2) | ecosystem: Host-associated > Birds > Digestive system > Esophagus > Crop | place... | reverse complement strand
CCCCCCGGAACTCAGCGTATGGTTAGAAACTGGAAAGGCAGAACAGACTGCCGAAAATCCCAGGCTAGTCTCAATCACAGGGTTATTTTAAAATAATTTGAGAGCATAGTGACAGGGAGAAGAGGGAAAGGAAGAGGAATAAGGGGACTGGAAAGCAGGATGCCATTTGGAGGGTGTAACATTATGTTTTTAAGCACTGGTGTGGTTAATGGCTCTAAAATAGCTCTTAGGCATTGATGCATGAAATCCATTGCCAGGTCCAGGTGTTGAAAAAGGATTTGACTGATAAGAAAAGGCTGGTCAGAATTGAGAGTGCTACCAATGATATAAACAACTGTCATTTGGGGGGGGGGGAGGGGAAGGATTAATCACCACTGGAAGTTAATCAAAGCACCATTGTCCCTAAATACCGTTACTGGATTATAGTATCAGGGTCCATACAAAGAGATGGCTGCTGCTATGTCACAAGTCAGTTAAAATATACCATGAAAGTAAAATCTAGGGGTATGGGATGAAAATATTAATGAACCTTACGATATTTTGACACTGGAATTCAAAAAGCATGGTTATTGTCATCTCTCCTGCCAGGCTTACATGGGTACAGAATCAGTAGATGTGGACACAAAATGACAATCGCACCAAACTAGTTTGGTCTACAAAATGGAGACATTACTAAGGCGCAGAAATGAGAATTTTTTTGGAGAGAATAATTGGGTGTATTAATTTGAGTATCAATCCTAACATTTTCCAATCTTTTTTCCAAGAGCTTCCACACTCCACATTTCCCCGGTTGTGCACCTGAACAGAAGAGGGATCCTGCAATGCAAGTCAACACAAAGTTCAGAGGAAAGCTCAGCTGAAAGCAGAACAAACTTTCCAGCCTTCAGCTTTTCCCAGCCAGTCCTTTGGATTTATCTACGCTGTAGACAGCGTAAGCAACAAGTCATGACTTAATTTGCAAGTATGTTTTGCTTGCTTGCCTTTTGCTTTTCTTGCAATATGTTGCTCATATTCCTTACTTGCAAATTATTTTTTTTACCAAGGAGATTCAACAAGTAACACTAGAGTTACCATATATCACATTATGCAGTGAGGAGGGGTGACAAGCAGGCAAAAGACGTAGACTGTGAAAGAAGTGCTGAAAGCTAGTTCTATCCCACCTTAGCCAGCCAGACTTGGACATGCAGGAACTGTTCAGTTGCAACACTGAAGAAATAAAAAAAAATGATGAGAAGAGACGGACAAGTTTTCCCAAGCTGAAAAGTCTGTGAAAAATCTTCCTGGTGAACACTGGTAGTAAGAAGAACCAACATTTTCAAAATTTTTCTTTCTTCCCTCTTTAAACCTTTTTTATTGTGTTAGGGGCCATTTGTTTTTTTTAACTGTGCCCTTACATGGAAACCTGTCCTTCATGGATAATGAAACTTTGCCAAACCCAGTATAGTGATTGGCAAATATAGCACAGAGAGTTCTGACACCTTTATACAAATTTATGCCCTTCCTAGTCCCATTTCTTTATCACTCTCAACTTCCATATTTGTTTTTCCAGAGAGAGAACCTCTTCATTGCGTTTTTTTTTGCTTTATATTTTCACTGATTTTTTTCCCCTGCCCTTTTACCACAGTCTCAAAACATGAACCTAGTAATGTTCAAACTTGAGCTGAACCTTGAAAGCACTGATATCTGAGTGGGTTTGAAATTACACAAAACACGTTCTCCCTTCCTTCATTCAAACACTTGGGAGAAAATGTCAACCTGTTTACAGAGATATGGGGACTGACTTACATGTTCTAACAGCACAGAATATTTTTACAAGCAATGTGTGTAGTATTTGGGATACCAAGTCATTGAAGAAGGACTTCCTACCTTATGCAGTGAAAGTGTCCATTGTTGAGAGCGCTCATACAGGGCTCCTACTTCATCTCGACTCTTAGAGAATATGGCCATTCTTTAAGCAATCAGCCTACCAGCTAATATCACCCCTGCACAGTGGCTACAAAAAAAGCAAAGCAAAACCACAGACAAAATATCACAAGTACCATTTTTGCAGTTTGGCCTGATCTGGCAAAATGTATCTCTTCAGGCTGTGCACCCCACTGAGTGAATACTTTTTTGCTCTCTGAAAAGAGTATAGCCCCAAGTCTCTGGTAAGGTGAAGCACTGTGGTGAGAGTGATACAAGCATAAATATGTATTGAAGAGGAATTACCGTGAGGATTTATCCTGCACATGTAAGCAACAGCAGTCCTAGGCATCTGCAGAGTGACAGGTGCTGACTGCAGATCCTGAAGTTTTGTTAAACCCATTTTTGTCGGTATTTGAATTAGCTGAGGGGAAAACAAGTGCTGGGTATGGACGTCGGTGTGCTAGGTGTAGTCTGACCCTAAGCAAAGGAAGAACCCCTGCAACAGAAACATTGCAATTCCAGTATCAGATGAGAAGGTACAGACAAACGCAGATGGGTAGATGGGAAACTATGAAGAAAATTGCACTGGTCATCCTGAAGTGCAGCAGTCTCAGCTTGCCAGGTGCCTGCTTATGTAGGCTTTGTGGCAAAAAAGTGATACTTAAGACTCATCTTCACATAAAGCTAGTATCAGTCTCTCCTACCCAATAAAATAAGGAGAAAAATTCTTGAGTTCATGCCCTCCAGCAAATTCAGCTGAAAAACTAGAGGCAGTATCCACTGCATCTAAAATGTTAGGACTGCAGAATCAACATTCTTGAAACTTTATACCACCAGATGATGAAGCTAAAAGTCCCTGGTAGCTATTGAGCCTGAGGTCAGATATTCTACAGCTGCACTCCAAACACAAACACAACCTTTATCTTAAGCCTCCCATGATACTTAGATGCCTTAAGCAAAATTCCCCTCTTACATATGCACACTGGGTTCCATCTCTGCTGCTGTTTGCTCTCGTCCTGTGGGCAGAGCCGGTGGGATTCCCACTTGAGCAGAGCAGGCAGGATAGGAGAGCTGAGATCTCTGTGATCCCTGAGGGGAAGAAGCTGGATTTTAACAAGGCTGCCCAGGAAGACCAGAATAGATATCATTGAAATATTCACCTCTCTCCAGTATAAAAAAATGCAAGTACCCCTGTTCCAGTCATATACATGGAAGAACAGGAAAAGCTTGTGAACAAATTACATAGCTTGATTGCACTACCTCACCAAGATTTTATCTGCTCATTTTATCTTTAAAAAAAAAAAAAAAAAAGAAAAAACAACCAAACAACCATTTTTGCTGGATAAGGAAAGACACTGTCCCGTGTCCATCAATATAATACTTCAGGTACACGTTAAGAACAGCACCCAAAAACACTTAAAAATGGATAAGGCTATAGGAAAAGCCTTTACTTCCAGGGATGAAGGCTGCATGCAGGCACTGAAGAGAATAAGCATGGGAATCACAAGGCTAGTGTAACACTGGCCTTAATGCTGCACGCTACCTGCTCCACAGCTGCAGTTTGTATGAGCAGAAGGAAGCCATGTGTTCAGAGCGGAGAGAGAAGAGAGAGGCAGTAGTTGGCCAAACTCAGGTAGTTTTGCAGCTGTATGGGTTACGGATATATACGGGTGAAACAAAGGAAACCCCAGAGCCCATTTTTCCTTCCACTAACTGGCTTCTGATCTCTGATCTTCTGCTGCTCCTACAGCTAGAGTTGTCCTGGCTTATTTGAGGATTTAATTTCAAATTGTACATGTGCAAATACAGACTGAAATCCTATTTACCACCAGTTTGATCATGACTGTCTGAACTATAATTCTAAAATACAGTGACTGTAATGTAATTATGTTTCTTGTCTGCTGTTTGTAGTGTCATGATACAGAAGCCAGGAACCCACTGTATCAAGCACTGTGCAAACACATCCCTGTACAATTCTTCCTCCATGAGTTTACAATTTAAGTACACACGGGTTGAACAATGTTAACACTACTGCTACTTCCTTTTTTTTCCTAGGCTCTGAAAGACCTAAACACCAAGTTGAGTGTATATGTTATAAATATTTTCTAAATGTTATTTACCCAAGAGGCAGGATAACAGCTTTGAAAGCGTAAGTACAATGTAGAAACACTTAAAATGCACCCAACTTTCCCATGCCTCTCCCTTGCAGTCCATTTAACACAAACGCCCACTACTGTTTTCTCCTAACACCCTTATGCTAAGCATTTCCAACAAAAACACAGCTTGCCTTTGCCTTCAAGGCACCACTGAACAATCACCTCATTCCTTTGCCCAGACAGCAGTATCTTCTAGCTGCCCCATCACGTACTTATTTCTGACTGTGGCTGTTCTCCACACTACCATAACGTTAATGGATCTTCCAAATAGAGAGGGCAGAATCCCCTTAAAAATACTTCTGTCTCAAACTAATTTCTCCTTGCTACACATAATTGCTAGCAGGCTTCTGCGCTATGCTAAATTGCCCTTTTTTTGTCTTAGAGTGTACCCAAAGATGGCAGGTCCTGTAGGGCCTATAACTCTGAAATGGCTGGTCCAACAGCCAGCTTGACACATTTCACAAAAGAGAAACAAAACTGGAGTTTATGATAAATATGATGCCACCTTCACTTCTGAATTAATTCCATCTTCTTCTGTCTAAAAATACAACTTGAAAACTAATCCTTCCAGTGGGTTTCCTAGTGCTATTCTCTTTCCAGCTTTAAGCACTAAACTCAATAAGCAAGGGACTGTTTCCATTTTGCGTCTTGCACAGAACTGAGCAGTTCTGTAATCTGTGATGAATGTGTGAAAGTGAGCAAAGGAACGTACCATCTGAAGTTTCCATTGCAGACCACTGAGCAAATTTGTATGGAGACATTAAATCCGAATTTCTGCAGAAAACACTAGAATAGTTTCTCCTTCATGACCCACTACCAGACCTTTTGTGACTTAACCTTTTTCTTTTAGGAATCATGCTTAGACTGAAGGTTTAAGTCACTGATTAAAGTTGCATAAATTTATGATCTTGGTGGAGACACTTACTCGCTTTAAAAATTTGTCTTTCCCCCCCCCCATCAGAAAAGTTATTACAGCCACAAATTATTCAGAAGTGATTACAATAAAAGAATACCTCAGAATCATCTTTCTGTCACATGCCATTGCTCAGGAAAAGCTTCCACACTTTAACCAGTGGCAGGTTTACCCTTACTGCCATCAGTGGATTCATCTTAATATACTGAATTTTAAAGAAACCATTCTGGTGATTAAGAAGATCCAGAAATTTATTTAATGGACATTTAATTGCTGAAGAGGCTACAATTTTAAAGCTATTCATCATGTTTTAAGTAGTTTATTACATGTAACTAGCCCATTTAAAATTCAAGGAGCTTTGATTTCACTAATATTAATATTTGTCCTAAGCTACTACTAATGATGGATACCAGTGCAAAATGATCCCTTTTCCCTTATATATCTGACCTGCAACCAACCAAGCTGTGAACCCACTGCAGATGCACCAGAGAATCCACCTTATAGTTGCAGTCACGTTTACTTTTTCCTCTTCACTTTATAACTTATCAAAACAGCTGTAGGAGTTTGAAGGGAAATGAGCAGTTTTATATTATTGTCTATTCTAAATCGTTGACTACTCAGCCAAACTAAACTTTGGCCTTCTAGTAGCTTTAAGGCAGTATTGGCACATGTAAAACAAAACATACAACAATACATACCACGATGAGTGCCAGATGTTCACGGGAGAAAACACACAGCTGTTGGGCTTAGATCACCTGAACTCTTTCAAAAGCCAAAGACACCAGTCACCTTTGTTGAGCTGTCAGATTAGCAGCGGGACTGCAAAGACTGGAAGCAAGGAAGAGTCGTCTCAGTTACACTGAAGAATGCCAATTTATGCCTCATCAGCCAGCTGTCATGTAAAATTCCTTATGATAGACAGGACTAAAAATAACTAATTTGTCTTAAATGTACTGTCAGCCACATCGAAATAATCTAGTTATAGTCACTCTACTGTTAGAAGCTGTGTGTTTCTCAAGTTCACTCTAAAAACCCAATTGACTCCAATTCTTCTGTTCTTCTACCCAGAAATACAGCTGAGCAATTCACCAAGAGGTTATTCAGCAAGACTAAATTCCAACATACCACGAATTACAAGCAAATGGACTGCAAGCTCCTCAATTCTACACAATAATAAAATAATAGCCAGAAATTATGATAATCCCACATACAGAAACATAAGATAAACATTGGGTGATATATATCCCTGACACCAAGTTTCAATAAAGATTAATTTTGCTGAAAATATGAAGATAGATTACAACAAATCATTAAACTAATAAAGGTGGAGTTACTCCAGTGCTGAAATAAATTCTGGCAAAACTAGCCCTCAAAAGAACACTTCCCTTAAAAGGATACAGCTACAGGATTTTAAGTCATTTTGATGAAAACCAGTTGTAAGACTAAACACAATATTCCATTTCCAGTGCTGAATTACAGTAAAAGCAATAAATATTTTCCTTGGTTTTCTCAGCATCCAAACAGCAGGATCGTGTATTCTTCTATGAGGATTCAGGGGTTACAGTGCTTGGATCAGTTATCTAAAATTCTGCTAGTGTACACAGTCTGAAACATAAGCATACCATTTTTAAATCACAATAACCAACTGAATAAACTATTTTTAAGCTTATTTTTGTGGAGCTCTTCTGCTATGCATGTATCCAGCTGAAGATGCCTAACAATCTGTTGTGTTTCAACACGCTTTTTCAGTTATTTCTCTGAAATTCAGTTGGGGTCAGTTCCACAAGAATGTTTATCTGCTCATATCCATATTTCTACGCTCATTCCCACTAAAAATTTGGAGATTAAATATTTCTAGATCCTTTGAAATCACTAGGTCCTGCTGAGCTGCTCCTCATGTCTGCTCAAGACAATAGTTTTGTCCTCACTTTCTAGAGACGTCCAACAGAAACACAAAGATTCTGAATTACCCAAACTCTGTTCATAGCGAATTTAAAATTTTATGGCTAAATTTCTTAGAGGCATTTTTTTCAATAGAATTTTATTGGGGGAAAAAAACCCACAACCAAACTCAAAATATTGAGAACATATGATGAATAGCTTTACTTTTCCTGCATCTCATATACATTTCCCATGTCTCATACAGCTGTAAAAGCAAGGCAACAGGAAAAACTGAACACAGCCATAATGTGCAAGCAAACACTTCACTACCATAAGCAGTCTCATTGCAATTACTGGAACTACTCACATCCATGTATGAAGATATCAGGACAATTATCATTGTACAGTTTATTCTCTCACCTTCTCACTATTCAACAGAATCACCTTTTCTTTTTTTATTACATTCAGATATAAAGCAAAGGTCCTTTTGGAGACATGTTCTTGCATGTAGTAATTAAATGTAAAGACAATTCTGATTAGCACAAAAAAACAAAGTTCAAAGAAAATCAATCCCCACTCCTATGTGTTGCTCAACGACTGGTCCCTGCGGTGTCTGCCTGCAGTTGACACTACTTACAACGCGACAGCAGATTTAGGACATTTTCTCTAACTGAAGACAAAAAAATTCACCCACTGCTAGCTCATGAAAAATCTGTGTCTGAAAGCCCATGCATCAAGTCTCTTGTTCTCAGTCTCCACACGCCTACTACACTCCTGTGCTTTAACGCGTCTGTGCTGCATTTCCCCGCTACAACTCTATAAATGGCAAAATTACACACATAAGGTTTTAGTCTTTGTGAATCCCAGACTTACTCTGTCCCCTCTTGGAAACAATATGTTCTAATACTCGTCTGATAACCAAGTTATGTTATGGTATAAAATTCAGGATGTATTAAACATGTGCAGAAAAGTTTAGATCAGTCTTTATGGAGTTAGACTTTATGCAGAGAGCCTATGAGGCCCATCTGCTTTCCATAGGGTATGAGAGTCTATGAGATTCGTATAGTTTCATATTATTAAGGACTTTATTTCTTCCTAAATAAATACAGCAATTCAATCCATAAACTCACCACTGTATAGCATATTTAGTACCACAGGTCTGACATTACTCATCTGAACACATGATTACCAAAAACAGGTGAACAAATTTTTCTTCAAAGCGCTGTATTTCTATATGCACTGAGAGAAACATACAGAAAAAAAAAATGAAACTATTGTAATGAAATGTAACAAATATCTTAAATATTTTCATAGCTGTAAAATCTCATGCGTGGTTTCATGGAAACTCCCCCTTTTTATTAAGTCTTATAAATTCAGTGCTTCCTTAAGTTATTGCCTCAACTGAAGATTTTAATTGCTATAACAGCACAAAACATTTATTCATACATCTGGTTAGAATGCCCTCTCTTTGACAAATTTAATCAGTGTAATTATCTATTTGACAGACACTGAGTTAGACAAGGAGAAACCTCAACAAGAGGTAATTTACATGCTTCAATTAAACTTTCTAAAAATTTGTACAATCTAACAGACGGATCGAACTCTATGCGAGCGTTTGACCAAAGGCTATAAAGCAACAGCAACATGTTTTCTTTCAGGCAGTAGCCTGAGAAATTAATACTGTTTCACTAAGTTAGACAAGGGAGTTGTAAATCTTACGCTTATAATAGCTCTCTTCTCATAAAACTATCTACTGCACAGAGAATATTGATGATGTAGCATGCTTAACTGTGACAAAGAAAGGATAGGTTTAAAACATGTATTATTCCTATTAAATGATTTTCTGTTATTTGTGTAAAGAACTTCATAGCCCTGCATTACTGCAAATTAATTCACATTAACAATGATAAGTGAATAGTAAAATATCTCAAAAGCAGACACCACTGTTACCATCTAATATCACGGCACGCTGTCAAAGCAGAGACACTTCCCTGATCTCATGTTTTCCATTAACAACAACAACAAAAAAAAAAGTGATATGAAAACAAAACCTGACCCAGGGAGGTGGTATTGCTCTGAGGAAGGCTCTGATAGAGGATTTGTGCTGTACAGGAGAGGGGATTGTGCCACTGCTGACCCTCCCTATTACAGACGGCACTGCACTGCTGACTGCCCATGGAGGGATCACCTGGCAGCCCCAGCCAGGGAGTCTGTATTCATCCACGGTCTCTTGAGCGCTGATACCATGATAGCAGGGCTCAGCACACCTACAGTCGGCTACCCGAGAACAGCTCTGGGTGTACAGGCTGAACACCTCTCAGTTTAGACCAGCCTGGACCTCTCAAGCTGCCTTCAGATGGAAAAGCAAACTCACTGCTTCACCCGCCCCCAGTAATCAAAACACACAGTAGCTGAAGCGCAAGGGTCTGCAGCAAGTCGCCTGTTACGCTGTCCCACTCTCGCAGCGCTGTATGCCCACTTGGCCAAGCAGACGGGGACATTCAGTGCTGCAGCACCCGCACGACTCCCCGCCGTCCTCCCCCAGCGGCGTGAGACACGCGACAAAGCGATGATCTCCCCAAGGAAGGGGCTCCTGTTCTACCTGAGTTCCTGCAGGCCTTGTAGAGATGGCCAGAGCTGCCATCTTGCACAGAGAGATGCTGTTGACCAGCTGAGTAACGGCATCCTCCTACAGACCAGCTTAAACGGCTTCAGCAAGAGGAAAGAATAAAACTTGCATCTCTCCCCTGCTATGAGAATGAGTACCATGACTAAGTGGAATGCCTAATTCCTTCACTACTCAGGTAACCTTAAAAATAAAACCTTCTTCACCAGCAGAGCATGCTACCAGGCTGCCGTCACAGTATGCCTTAAGATTAGGTACCTCTGAGTGACAAGTAATACTTCCTACTCTTTAAGGCATCGCAAGCGAGAGAAGCAACAGGAAGAAAGCTTGTCTGGCATAAAAACGCAGTCTCTTGGTTGTGACCTTCATCATTCTGCACTGTGAGAAGTAATAGGAGCTCTGACGACAATTAAGGAGCCAGCAACATGCAGCGCAATCCAGACTGTGCAGTGTAGGATTGGGTGGGAGCAAGAATTTCATTTAAACCTTCCACTTGTTAAATACATCTTCCCATCTGTCTCTGAGTCAGCAGCATCCCCTCAAGGCTGATACAAAGCTCAAGAGGAAACGAAACTGCTCCAAAACATTTTCAATCTTAATATATCAAGCCAATATTTAAACACAGCTGAGGTTCACTCTACTCTAAAAGAGGGGGTGGCAGCGTTCCTTTCTGAACCACGAGTGTACTTCAAAGGTACGCCCTCCTCACTTCAATGTGAAAAGCAGACCTAGTGCTCTAAAGCTACAAAGCCCTAATGCCCTTGACGTCTTAAAGATTATTTAAAATCAAATCAAATCAAAATTAATACCAGATGGGGAGGGGCAAGGAGGCCAGAGAAAGTGAAAAAAAATATTAACATTCCATTTTATCTGCAGTTATTTTTGGCATTTCATATTGGTACTTTAATTTTTTTTATCCTTCAGTCTGCTATGACTAACTAATTCCAAGCTTAACTGGTAGTGACTATTGGCAATTTTTCTCGCTTCTCAGATAATCACAGCAGTTAATTTTTCCAGATCTTTTATTCAATAGTGCTAGGCAAATACATCAAAATTTATTTGCAAGTACTATTCCCTTGTCGATTATTTCTTCTGCTGATTCACTGCACTGGTATTTGCACCCTGCTTGTTTACTTAGGCCTCGGATCCTGCCAGCGCTTATGTTCACAACTCATTGCTCGCACAGAGCCAGGCAGTGGGACAACGCGTGGATCAAAGGCTATCATCTCATGCAAACCATGGATACACACAGTCCAGCTTTGCATTTACAGGAAAAAAAAAAAGCTCTTATTTCACAGCATAGAAATAACCATTACAAATCCTCAAGCAACTTGGAAACAGAGAACAAGCTAGCACATCTTTCAGTCTTAAGCTTTCCATAAGGAAACAAAAAGAATAATGTGCAAAACCAATGAATGATCCTATGGCATGAATAGCTTGCAGTAACCAATATAAGAAAAAAACCACAGTCTAAAATAAATTTACACAGATTACCAATTGAATTTTAAGAACACGAACAGAATCCCAACACAATCCATTTGTGGGGACTTGGAATAATCTTGAGGGAAATATTTTAAGAAGCTGAAAAGGTCCCTTTACAATGTTGCTAGCTCAATTTAACTGAAAACTCAATTAAGATGTAAGAGAATTTGCTTTAAAGTCTACTAAACTTCACATGGCAGCCTTGGCTCCACCACAGCATATTTATTTATAAATGTATATTATAGTCAATGTATATTATACTATATTGTATTATAGTCAAAAAAAGCCTTATGGAAGAACATTAACGCTCCAAAAGACAAACACTGAAAAGTTAGCAAAAACCCAGAGCTCAAGCTGCCTGCTCCGCCATAGTGCTGCCTGCTTGTGCATACACATTTTGACACCATCTCCCATTACACAACCACTCACTCTTTTCCCTAAAGAAATCCTCCCAGATCTTGCACACTTTCTCCCTCCTTTACCCAGAAAGGTGCAGCATATTCTGTTATTTACTGTGCTGGCAGGACAGCCTTGCTGCGAGGGCAGGATTCATTTCCTCGGTGGTGAATGTGGTGTTGCAGATCCCCATAGTAATGGAGCACTTCGACCATGCACGTTTTTTCACAGCGCCTCTGTCTCCATCCTCCGTCACTCTGCTTGGTCCCAATCCCTTTGGCAGGCCCTGTGTTGCCTTCCACAGCTTCTCACGCCGTAGCCACCCCATTCCTCATGTAATCTTGGTCTCAGCCACACCTAGAGAATGAAATTTCCATCCAAGTCATAACTCCAGCAAAAAAATTTTAAAAGGTGGGGTTCAATCCTGACTTCCTTGAACCTCTTCTGACAAAACTCTGCTCCGACTCCTGCAGACCCGCTCGAGAGGAGAAACTCCTGCCCAAAGAGCTAAAGTTTAGCAAAGCTTTTAAAAACTGAATGGAGGGATTTGGAAGGGGTAATGTAACCTGGTAAATCTCGGCAGAAGAAGTTGCAGCAGCTCTGCCGATAGTTTTTGTAACAGAAGACACCAGCTTCTCATGAAGAGGAAACTGAACTGAGAAAAAAAGTGCATGGGGTAGCACTCACCCACTGGGACAGAGAAGCACTCGCTTGCAAAGGCCGCTTTCAAGGTTAGGTGCTTCATTTTGCACCACTTTAAGGGCCAGTTCCCAGCAAAACTTGCCAAGGAAAGAAAGGTAATCTTATAGAAAGCAGTTGTAGTCAAAAGTGTTGTCTATGTGTATTTTCTAATACTTCAAAAAAAGCAAAATATATTGCATATTCTGAATTAACTCTTGCTATCTTTGCAGATTTGAGAGTTTTTTAAAAATAATAGTAATATGAAATTACACTTCAAGACTGATTTTTTTTTTAAGCTTAAACACAATATTAAAATTTCTTGCCTCTACAGTAACTAGAAAAAAAGTTCTTGGAAATTTTCTCCCATTAACACACATTTTGGCGGTGAAATCAACACACTCCTGCATGTTGAGGAGCAGCCTGCATCGATGAGCTGGTCCCCCACAAACACAAAATCAGGTTCCCTTTATAAAGACTGTGTGTGTTTCTCTGCATCCTCTTCTGGAGGTTCTCCTCAACCCGACAAACATCGGTGCATCGCAGGACACCGTCTGGGTAACCCAGACAAATCAGCTGGCGGTGCACGCCTGGGATCGAATACGTCTCTTCTGCCGTATCTCTGAGCACAAATTACACCAGCTCCTAAGAGGAAACCATAAAGCCGTGTGGGGAATGCTACACTAATTTAAAAATCTTTCCTGTCCTAAAACCTAGCGATCTGCTCTCTGTTGGCCTCTGGACAGACGCGTCTCAAACATCGAGTCCCCACAGCTACTTTAAACCTTGGAGTCTGACAGAAATCTTGCCAGTGTCTTTACATTTCAGAGTTCACGGTCTGAGTGTAGATGCTCAGGGCCAAGACTGGTGGCCTTTGAGCCAAACACTTGGGGCTGGAGGCCTGTCTGCTCTCCTTCGGTCACTGCTGGACCTCTGAAGCTCACCTTGGCAGGGCAGCAGTGCAGCTGAGCACCCTGTGAGCGCTCACACAAACAACAGCGGAGCAGTTCCACTTATGTAGGCCAAATGACATCACGACAGAATAGAGGTGCTGGCCTTCCACTGTGCCATCATCAGCCCTGGTAGCAAACCCCTGTTAGATGCATGAAGCAAAATGAACTTTTTCTTTCATCAAATAATTTATACAAGAATCACCCCTGCAATGTCACCTTCTAAAGACCTCACAGCAACCAGGAGCACTAAGTCTTCATGGGAAGCCTCCCCACGTCATAACATCAGAGACCAAAGCAGATAAATTTTCCCTACTTGCAACTTTAAGACCGAGTAAAATGTTCGAAGTTAAAAAAAATATCTAGCAGCACACTGACAAAAAAAAAAATAACGGGCTTGGGTTTAGTTCAGTTTTATCAAATCCCAGTGACTTTTTAGAACATTTATTCAGCTGGTCTGGATAAAAAGCAGGATCTACAATATTTTGAAGTATCATCAGATGTAAGACACTCTCATAAATTACAAATTGAAAGGTCAATAACTCTGTGAGTGTAAATGGTAACCAATTAGTAATCTAGGGCAGGAGTCCAACTATTATGAAATCCATCTCCTGACTCTATTAAGCAGAAGACTAAGTACTGTGTAACTGCACAGATAAATTCTTAGTCCTTTATGCATCTATTGTTTATTAAAATTCAGTAAATGTTTTGAAGGCCATACCAGCTTAGTGTATAAACAACCTAGAATCAAGGAGCCTCTGCTTTTTTTGCCGTAAATAGTTGTACTGCTCGTGGTTTTAACAGCTTCTAAAATGGACACTCTTCAGGTGAAGAACGTCAACCCTCCCTGTTATGCTTCCAGTTATCTCCTTGGACTGTGAAGTATTAATCTGGGCTTGAAGTAAAAGAAACCTTGTAATCTCACCACACAACAGGTATGGATTTCCTGAGGTGTTACTGCATGTCCGTAACAGAACCAGTGAAATAAGCCCAGGTCTCCTGGCCCCATCTGAGTGCTCCATCCATGAAAGCTGTCACTCTTTGTAAATGCCTTGTTGACAGCATTTACCCAGAATGGCTTTTCCAGCTGGTATCTGCCTAGACACCACCGCCAAGCACCAAAGTGCAAATTTTTGCAGTCAGCAACCCAGAAGTTCCTGTACAGTTAACATGTTCTCTGAACCTAGCAGTGATGGCTCAGGTGATGCCATCAAACATGCAAGTCACATCCCCAACACTTGCCTCCTGCTTGGAAGGTGTTGCAATACCGCCATGCAGCTTCTTCACATTGAACATATATTGTGGGTATTACCATTTACACTATGTATGAATGTACCATTCTGAATAGTAGCAATCTGAGGACACACTCCCTTGGGTCTCTCTGGGCCTCACCTGGCCTCCGCCTTGAGAGGTGGAAACAGAAAGGCTACTCAGTCTCTACCAGAGTCCAACAAGTTATCTGCCCCATCCCTGGAAACATTCAAGGCCAGGTTGGACGGGGCTCTGAGCAACCTGATCTAGTTGAAGATGTCTCTGCTCATTGCAGGGGGGTTGGACTAGGGACCTTCAAAGGTCCCTGCCAGCCCAAACTATTCTGTGATTCTAAGTGATTATAATCAGCAAAATCAGTGCCATCAAGCATCACGAATAGTGCAAAACAGTGGGCTGTTGCCTTTGTCAAATCCAACCTACAGAGCTTCTCATTTCCACCTCTAAGTGCATGCTTAGATTTGAATGATTTGACCAAATGTACATAATTTACATAGCACAAGTATTTACATACCTAACATACTTGTACTACAAATACAAATTAACAGGCTATGCCTAAGGATTGTAGCTTCTACACAAGGAGGCAAATTCAGCTTTGATGCAGGTAGGCACAATTACATCAGCCTCAGCTGCAGCCACGTGCTAAACATGCTTTTCTCACACAGAGCAGCTTTTGAGCCAGGAGCAGAACTACGCGACAAAGCTTCCAATCAGTATTGATTTGCCATTACATTACACTCCCTTCCTCAAGTCACCTATTCACCATCACATGGAAGGAAAAGAGAAAAGCCAGGTATGTCAAAACCAGCAACTGCTCTTTTCATCAAGAAAATGCCAGAAAACCCAGAGAGGAATATAAAGTATTTCTTTGCAGCAGATTCAGATAGGCTGAAAGGGCACCCCAGTGCATTTCCTTTTTTCCTCTGCTGTTTCATGTAACCACTACAGAGGTATAGTAAAGGGGCAGCTCATTTTATACTGAACATAATAATCTTTCTTCATTGAATTAAAAAAAAAAACCCTACACATTATTTTTATAAAGAAAGAAGTTACAGAGATCAATTTTCAAAACCTGGGGTATCCCTAGCCTGCCATCAGATGCTCAAGTATTCAGTGTCTCATTTTAGGCATCTCTGAAGTATCCCCTACATGGAACACAGTCAGGTCTGGCCTTTGGTGCCAGATGTTTTTTGATGAGGCAGCTGGCTTGGCAAAAAAAAAGGAGAAATTCTTGAAAATCATTATCATCTTCTGTGTTCCTGCCATTAATAGCAACATACAAGGAAAACAATGTGAACTGAATAGCTGGGAGCCCAGAAAAGGACATGTTTGCAGACCGACCTTCTGCAGGTGGAACTGATGTCAAGAGGAGGTCAGACAGTGGTGAGAAGAATGAGAAAAAGGTCACTTTTCTTTACAACTTCTGTATGGCCTGAGGAATGCAGGTCATAAAGAGCTATATATTTTCTCAGGTCTGCGATTCCATGAGAAGCTGTCTTCACCGAAACACTGACTCGCAGTGCTTCTGTGCCCCAGCTCAGTGTCCTCTCAGCTATGCTTAAAGAACATGTGCTAGGCCACATCAATCCTGTTTTCTAATCAAAACTGATTCTCTTATGCTCCTCTACTACACTTTTTAAGCTGGATCATTTTCCTAGTCCACATTATAACATGGCCATACAAATAATTGTGCTGCCTTAGTGGCAGTGGAGTGGAGCAAGGATTTAAAATACTGTAGGCTGATGCCACTGAGAACATCCAAGTACTTTGGAGAAATGACAGCAAGAGCTGGTTTGCGCATCTACTCTCCAGCCATCTTCCCATTTCCCTGCTTCCCACCACAGCTCTTCTTGCACCACATAATTAAAAGTAGAAGGTGAGCTCTGGGCAGGCATGTCACTGCTGCACCACAGCAGTGTAAGCAGCGACATTCCAGTGCTCTGCACCGCTCCTTGGGCCTGCTTAATTTACTGTATTGATGTAGTCAACATAGCCTAGAGACAGCTATATTAATATATAATATTAGTAATTGAAGGTATTTCCAAGCTTTAGCGATGTGACCTAATATCTGCTTCTAGCAGAACTGAGACATCTGAGTTAAAACCATAAAGAGAGACAGGTGAGGAGAGAACCAAACATCTACCTAGAACTTTGCTAGCACCAACTGCCAAGATGTATACATGTGCACAAGTGTATGCAGGTTTATATATACATTTATATACACACACATATGTGTGTGTAAGCAATATAATGTCCTACTAAAGTACATAAAAGAATTATTTATGCTCAGAAGGGAGATGCTGGCCACTGTTGAGGGCGACCGCAGTTGCCAAATATGCCACACGAACTACTGCCATAATGTGTTGAACATTTAAAGAAAGAAAAAAAAAAGGTGGCTTTGGTGACTTTTAGGGTTTTTCTAGAATAATTAGGGAAAGGGACAGACCAGTAAAAATACCAACCTCCCTTTTGTTAATTCAGAAGAATCCTGACTTATGTGACTAGTCAGTCAGGCAAAGCATTCATCCATCCCCAGGCTTTGCCAAAATACCTCAGTGATCACTTGCATTAGCCTACAGCTGTCATTTGCATGTCTTCCAAGCAGAAATGGACAACATTTTATCGTGTTTATGGCTTGTATGACGTAAACAGTCAGCTAACCTTGCTGGGATAGCTTTTATAAACTTGCACCTATTTGTTACCCAAAATACACGTGGTCCAGGTCTGCCCGGTGCGTTTGGCTGTAAGAGGGACACCAGCAGACTGCACAGCTCCACAACGAAAGCATTAACAAGAATCCTAGACAATATTGCTCCACGCCTGCCACTCCTGGACAAGGTATCAGCCAAAACTACAACTCCAGCCCCACCGTACACAAGCACCAGCACATTCCCACAGGCACTTACAGCGGTCCTGTCGGGGCGAGTATTACGGTTACCCTGAAAAGCGTCCCGAGACACAGGCAGCTGAAGTGGTTTGTACAAAGGCACACAAGGAGCATTTGCACCTCCTCAAATTCGTCACCAGAGATGCCGTTCTGCCAATTTCTGTTGAAAAAAACTCATCTGCAAAGCCTAGTTTCAAATAGTCTTAAAGACATTATCATCTGAATTTCTTTGTGAATAGCTGTCAGTTAGACTAGTAAGGTCCTATAAGCAGTCAAAAAAATAACCCCAAAACCAACAAACCAAACAAAATATTAACTCATCAATATTCAATAATTCATCGACTTTTATCACCCAGCACTTCCACCATGCCGAAGGGGAAAAAACAGAGAAACAATCATAAAGATCAGAACTACCACCAGTTTCTTAACACCATATTCTTGTAATGGATATAGCAGCATCAACATTGCTTAGAGAGCTGGCTAACGAGGTCAATGCCTGCACAAGGATCTGGATTCAAACCTTCTCAATGCTCAATCAGATTCAGTGGTCATAACCAGAACACTTCTTATATTGGAGAATAATTCACTTCTTCATTGCAGGAAATCTTTAATGTCTGACAAATCTGCCATGGTTACAGATCTCTGGCTCTGTAAAACTCCAGAAAAGAACTATAGGTAAGGTGCAACATGCACTTTCCATACATAAACTGATCTCTGACAAACACATTTACCTCAAGCAGTTAAGTTCCTTACTGATGGTTCAAACCAGTTACAGCATGCAGCTTTGATTAACTTCATACCCAGAAAAAAATAACGATGCTTCTAAGAACGTAGCCTGCATGTAGCCCTCTGCAACCCGACAGGAAAGTTATTTTTCATGTGCTGAATGACAAAGAGGATTTTTAGCAGTAGCAGATCATCACTAGTGATTTGGGGATCTTGAAAGACCCTACAGCTGCCATCATCTACCATATTTCTGTTGGCAGCATAAACGTTTTGCCAGAATAGGTGAAACCATGGTTGCAAGTATCTGTGCCATGATTTAGCAGATTTGTGCCTGTTATACTGTTTTCCAGTCAGTTGCCAGTAAATGGTACAAGTTGTTGTATTTACTTGTTCAAATATCTCAGAGCATACTTGGAGTGTGGTACAACTATTTCCTCCTCAGATGAACAACTGGCATTGGATGTAACATTCTTTTACTCTTTCGGGGTGAGGTTCGGCCTCATCCTTGCTACTCCAGCCTAGGAAACTGGAAAATGCTAAGAATCTGACTCAGAAAACCTGAACTTCCATTCATGAAAGCCAGAAAATGTGCCCCAAAACATCTACTGAATAATGGAGGTTCATGCCCACAGAGGGTAGTAATAATTTATAAGCAGTCACTTTGAAGTATCTGGGTACAAAAGGAGTTATAGAGCTTTATCCTACAACTAAAAGCAGAGCCAACACCCCATTTCTTGAGATGATCCTATCTAGCGTTCCTCTACCTTCCCCCATCGCCAATCCACAGATCAGTGCAGGACTTTCACAACACAGAAGACTCCACATAGACCCTGAACACAGACTTCTTTTGCGTGGATAATTTATGACAGTACAGAGATAAGCATATGTGCAGAAACCCAGCTTACTTTGAAATTGCTGCATTTTCCTCAAGGCTGCTTTGTCCCTGGAGGGGATGGATCTCTCACTCCCCATTATCAATCACGCTGAGCTTTCCCCCTGTATTTAACGGAACTCTGTTAGGAGGGCTAAATTATATGAACTCAAATACATATTTTTGCAGTACATGGAGACAGCAACAAGAGCAGACGGCATTAGGTATACCATAACCTATGGAACAGCTGCAAGGAACTGGATTTGCTCTGCACGTGGAATGGGAACATTCCCCTGGTATTTCCAGACTTCCACAACCTGGGTCATGTCCAACCTGAATCAGTACGGCTAAAGAGTCTGCACTGCAACAAGCTTCTCAAATGAAAAGGCTCTGCCCATGCCCAAGAGGATGCAGAAAAAGCCAACAACTAAAGTAAACTTACACTCACCTAAAAAAAAAAGCCCTAACAAAAAAACCCCAAGAACCTGCTGGTGAACTGCATACGAATCAAACTAACTGCATTGCAATCGATTAACTTACACCTGCAAGGCCACAAGATCTGGCTGAGCTTTCTCCAAGCATGCTTGGCTGTGCTTCAGCATCACCGCCAGTGGTCATCTCGGTCTCTGCTGCTGGGGACCTGCCTGGCCAGCCAGTGCTCTTGATGGAGGAGATCAGAAAGCCACCTAGAGAACTCAGCTGTTGGCTGCGTGGAGACAGAGTTAAACTCTGACATTCAAAAGGCTGGCCATTTAGACAGAAAGATCAGCAGAACCACAGTGAAAAAAAAAATAGGGAGCACTCTCATAAGACTCTTGATTGTATTCAAGTTTAATTGGCACAAACAGAAACTGTACTTTTAATTTGAGAACGCGTAGGGCTTATTTGCATCCCTATATTTCTGGGTGATAAAATCAGGAAAGAGGTTAAACTGAAAGACTTCCACTTCCTTTCTTACATCAGTGTATGATTCCAGAGGGATTAGTTTTCTTGTAGTTTACGCTACGTTGTGAGCTCACTCACTGTTATAAATGGGTTGTCTGTATAATTGTTACCAATTACATGCAAATTGCTGCTAAGTGGCACAGACAGCCCATTTGTGCCAAATGTTAGTTTACAATTTGCTCTCTTTCCAAGACAGTGGGGAGATAAAAAAGCAATTGGATTGATGAGTGGGATGTCAAAATTTTCTCTCCAGTTTCCATTATGCAGTTAAACATTGCCTCACCATTCTTTGACAAATATTGGAATATACCCAGAAATCACACTTCATTTTTTCCAAGATGGTGATCAAATACCTCCCCAAATCTGAGCAAGAAGCACCAGCTCTTGTTTATCCTCCATGTCAGATCTGCAATTCAGACATTGCAAATGGGAGCTTGATATGTTTTCCTGCACTATCAGTCCAGTATTCAGTTTTCAGTGAGACTTGCCAAGCGTCTCCAGATTCTTTTCTCTGTTTCTGATTCTTTATGGATGTGAAGAACATTTGTTCCAACAACAGCAACTCACCCAATGTCAAGTAAATGCTCTGATCACACAACTGAATCCCCTTTCAAGTTTTTGGGGTTTTTTTGCAACTTCTTTATCATTCATGATAGGAGAAAGTATCAGAAAAGCAACTGAATATACGAGAAATTCCTTTTTTCATTTTTTCCTTCTTAACTTGGGAGTGGCTTTAGTTTACACCCTTCACAATGGGTAGAAAATTCAAGAAACAACGCTGAAATTCCTGAAAGAACTTTAGCCTCAAAGGCATTTATTTCAATGGAGCCAGAATTTCTGTGTCAGCAAAGTATGCCAGAAGGTATTTAGCTTCAAGCGTGTACTTAAATCGCATAGACTTCAAGAGAACTTAAATACGCGCTTAATTTTGAGCATATGCTTAAGTGCTTTTGTTGAGTAGTACTGAACAACAGCATTCGCCTCTTTGTGAAGGAGAGAATGCTTTCCAAAGCAACATTTGCTTCTCAGGGCACGGTGTGTGTCTTTTAAATCCCCCTTTGATGTTTCTTGGTCAATTTTGTTTTTAAAAGCTCACCAGAAATCAAAAAGGATTAGTAGGTCGTGATCCCACAAGCTACCTGGTATGGATCAGCCCAGCAAAGGACAGAAGCGGAGTTCAGCTGGCAAAGGAAAAATGTTTGCCTGGAGCGGTTTGCAGGATCCAGTTTTCTGAGGCACAAACTAGTTAAAATCAGTTTGGTATTTTATTTTGTACTTATAATCATTATCATTCTAAATAATATTTTAAATAAGAAAACTAAAAAGCAGAATATAGGATATTTAGCAATTCATAACAAGATGACTACCTATGCAGTGATACCTCATACAACATAAGCAGTGTTCTCTACTCATCCTTAAAAGAAAAACTTTCCTGAACCAAACTGTAACTATGACATTTTGTTTTGTAAACAGGGACTTGAATTAATATTTTTATGAAAACATTGACTGCCAGTATGACATTAGAGAGTAGAGGCAGAGAAAGTCTTGAAAGTGAAATTAAAAACAGATCTGGATTCCTACTTCCTCCAGAATTCAGTGCTCTAAATGTGGTATCTGCGCAAACACAAGCTCTTGACCTCAAATCTATATTCTTCTCCGAGGCTCGTCCACCAGGATAAGGAACGCTGTGTAGCGGTTAAATACAAAACAAACCTGAAACTGGTACCTTCTGAGGTTTGGTTCTGACCAACCTTTGAAACAAGATTGCTTTCAGTCAATTGGTTATTTCAGCACTTGACATCACCCCCACATAAAACAAGGCAAATGGCCAATTAACTAACTGGAAGTTTTCCAGTTCAAAATGGTGCCAAAATGAACGAAGATGAAGTGGAGTAGGAAAAAAAAAAAAGTTTAAATTGGCTGAACAGTCAGCTCTCTATGGGAAGCTGAAAATAGAAATCGTGGAACTCAGAAGCTTCACTATCTTCTATTTGGGGAAGATCAAACTTCGGCATTTGCAAGTTAAATAGGGATCCCCAAGGCTTCTAGAGAGCACTTTATAAAAAGAGGTTTTATATAGGATCTGTGTATTTTGCAAATAAAACTGCAGCATATTAAATTCTAATCACATTCTATTCATAGCATCTGAAATCAGAGTATAAATTTGCTTCCTACGGATAATTATCTGGACCGGAGTTTTAATCTCATACGTATGCCATTAACCCTATGCAAACACAGATAAATTTTGCCTTTTTCTTTTCAGCAGCATTCAGCTATTTTGACATTTTAAGTGATTGTGAGCTGGTTTTAAATAAAAGACAGCCTAAAGAAATCAGACGATTATTAAGCAGTAGTATTTGAACTGAGAAAGAAAAGAATACAACATTGTAGAATAACCTCTTTGCTTGGGAAATAATGCTCAAATTCCAAAAGAAAAAAAGTAGTTAATCATGACGGCTTTATAAATATAATTTCTAGAGAAGTCAATGCCACTTTAAACACATCTATAAGGCCCCTCATCCAAACTTTAGGGGAACATCAGAAATGAATGCAAGTAATAGCAAATAGGAAATTTCCTAAACGGGAAAAATTCCTAAATAGGAAAAATTATCCTGCAGAAAATTTCCCATTATAAAATTGTTAATTATTTGTTAATTAATTGCTAATTATGTTAAGGAACAGCAGTTTAGTCTTCTGTCATTGACAAAACACAAACAGGACAGTACAGATACACCAAGATTTACTTTGAAATGGTTGAAGACAGCAAGCCACGGGGGGATTTGTTTTGCCTTCAGTCAGTTACAGCTGCTGGGCCAGCTCAGAGCAGTGGCCCAAGCGTGGCACAGGTACATCGCGACAAGGCTCCAGCGTCACTTGCTCTTCCCAGCGACACCCAAATCTTTAGTCTCAGATCAACACATGACATAGGGACACCTTCTAAACAGCACTCTCTACTGCAACTTGTATAAAAAGGTCATGATCACCGTGAAACAAAGATTACAGACCTTCACTTGTGAAAAAGCAACCATATTCCCATTGCAAAACAAATGCAAAACAGAAAAATATTTTGACTTAAATTGCCATCATCATCAAAAAGCAAAAGAGTAGCCAACTCTAAATATTACTACAATATTTTTCATCATAAAATTACCATAAAATTTTGACTACCATGTTCATTATCAGGTGAACTAGCCAGTGTTCACTCTGACAAGGAAATTAGCTCTGCATTTAAAAGAAGCTGCCTGGTCCAGAATCCCTTTGGTTCCAGTGAAGCCCAAACACTGCTTTATGGAACAGGCTTTTTTGGTAAACAGATGCCTGATGATGCAGACAGATAGCACCAATGATTTTCAAATTCCTCAAAAAAGCACACTTCATGTAATCTCTCTAGTGACCTTTAATTTTTTTTTTTTTAAATTCTCATTAAAAAGAAGCCTCGTGTGTTTTCACAACTTTTATGAACTGTCAAAAGAACGATCTATTTGGAGAGATCATGAACTTGTCATGGCTTCTGGAACTCACAGCAGCTGGCCGTAAGCGAAGATGCCTTCACGCTGCTGCTTGTGAAAGAGACTCCATTTGTCCCCACCAAATTTTAGAACCACATCAGAAAAGAAGTTGCATGAGTCTAATATCGCTTCAAACCCATGTTTTAAAAGCACTGGTAGCCTAACATAGAGCCAGACACAATCTACCTATGGGTATCTACCACATGATACAGGACTGACCCCAGCGAGGAGCTGAACATAGCGACAATTTTTAGCTGCAGAGCTGTTACTGAAATGATTAGTTACAACAGCTCTGAGCAGGCAGATCACTTCGCCAGTGTGGATCTGTGTAAGCTCAGGGCCTGAACACGTTTCTTCCCTTCGTCTGGCCTCAGCTCCAGGAAAAAGCACGGTTCCCCCTAGCCCCAGCCCGCTCCCCACGTCAATGGATATTAAGCATATGTCGCCTCACTTTTGGAAAGTATTGCATTATTTTACTTCCTTACTGTTTGTTGAATTGCTTTCAACCAGTTCTCACCTTGAAAAAAAACTTTTAAGTGCATTAATATGGCAGACACTTAAACTCCACCACACGTGAACCATGCGGACCAGCGGCGGGATGTTACCAAGGGGAGGAGACCAGGCACGGGGCTGTGGCTGGCCTGCCTCCCCCCGCACAACTCTGACCAGAGCTGCTTCCATCCCTCCAGCCTCCAGAGAGCCCTTGCCTTCCCCACAGCACAGCATCTACGCCCTCTTCTCCACGTTGCTAAATCCTCCAGAATTCTCCCCGACCTTTCTGCTCAACCTGGTGGAACCCGGGCCACAGTGACAGCAGAGGCACCCCTGAATCTTCAGCTACAGCTGCTGCAGCACTTCAAAGGCAGCACCCACCGGGTTTGGCCCAGGGTTTGGACCGCAGCTGGAATCTGCAGCCTTCAGGTGGGGTCCCCAGGGCCGAGCAAAAAGAGCAAAGCTCATTTGTAAGGATTAAAAGGGGGACAGGTAATGGATCTAAATGGGGTGGGAAGGGTAGGGAAAGGCAGGGAGAGTGGGAAGTTAGTATACAATACAGAAGATCTGAGGAGGTTAAGAGGGGCAGCAAAAGGAGGGGCCAGGGGCACAGAAGACAAGAGATTCCTGGTTAGCGTAAATAATACACATGTATCTCAGAGAGGAAGAATGAGAGCAGCTTGGAAATGTAAACAAAAATATCTTCAGAGAAGGCAGGGCTTTAACACAGAAAATGATGAAAAGATCAATGGGAATAAAACACAAAAGGATGTACAAGTGAAAGACAGCCAGCGAAACAGACACTGAGAATAAAATATTATGATGAGATGAAGACAAAATCCACCTGTAAACTAGCTTGGACTAGGACATGTATCACAGCCTTCGTACTGCAGGACCACCCCAAATGTAAAAGCTAAAGTCTTTTATTATTCAGGGTAATAATGGGCTTTGTGTATCAACTTATGAAAAAGCATATTCTTCTGAATAGTAAAATTACAGAAATTTTTAAGAGAAAAGCACTGTTTGGCTTTTAAGACCATACTACATACCACTTGGGAAGCAGGACTATGAAGTTGGCTCACGTGCTAGAGAAAGACTGCTCCAGCCATCTGGCTGAGCCAGGTTGCGCTCAGCTCCTCAGAGAGGCAGCAGTTCTCACAAATATTTGGACATATGGGCAGAGTTCAGGACACACCAAGAAATCTGAGGGTTCAAAGAAACGTTACCACATGCTTTGGAGGGCATTAACCTGTGAACTCATCAGCTACTTCAGAAGAACTGTTTGAACAGAAGTTCTCATCTGGTGGCAGTGGAAGACAGTTCACCTTCTAGTTGCATTTACAGAATCATAGAATCATTAAGGTTGGGAGAGACCTCTAAGATCATCAAGACCAACTGTCACCCCAACACCACCATGCCTGCTAAACCATGTCCTGAAGTGCCACATCTACACGTTTTCTAAACACCTCCAGGGATGGTGACTCCACCACTTCCCTGGGCAGCCTGTTCCAATGCCTGACCACTCTTTCAGTAAAGAAATTTTTCCTGTAAATTTAACTGTAAGATAAAGTTATGCAGTGGGACACTAACTCCATGGGTCAGGAGCAAGAACTCTGACTGTAATCCTAGAATAAATAATTTACTGCAAATTCACACCTACCTTAGCGTAGAATAATTTCACAGTATCTCAGCTTGTTTCTTAGAATTTCCCACATTTGAATGACAAAATATTACAACACTAAGTCATTACTGTGTAGTTATAAAACTATGTGTCAAGCTGCATGCTGAACAGTTTAAAAATGAACTTAGTTTTCCAATGAACTTGGAATATACCAAAATAATAATAAATAGGACATTTTGCGATTGCCATCTGCAATTTTTTTTCCATATAGTTAAAACAGTTTAACTATTTTATTAAACTACTAATAGTTTAATAGCTCCAAATACTAAGCATTTGGTTGAACAGCTTAATAGGAACACTCACTTAAAGGACCTTCTCATTTTCACTTATGATATACAAGCTTCCTTCATTTAGACTCATTAATTTTCTACATCTCCAAATGTTCTGTTGTACTTTATAAGAAAACACACTCTAGAGTTACAACAGGAGAAGATTTCTCATTTGGAATCAAGTTGGCTTGGTTTTTTCTTTTCCCCTCTCCTTAGCTTTCTATTCAGATGTGCCAGCAGAGAACTGCATGTCTAAAAGAGTGCTAGAAAAGGAAGAGAGGAGAGATGTGATGATCACAGAGTAGACAGCTTTTTATTTGTTGTTTATTCTGAACTAGAAAGAAAAGAGTACCAGGCCAAGAGTCAGTTAGTTATTAAAAATGACTGATCCTAATTGATCTATCAACAGTTTCTAATGCATGCTGAATATATCACTCAACATTTACAGCCCAAACTGTTGACTGAGGTTCATTCATATTCATGAAGACATATGAGCATATCTACTACTGCAAGAAGTAATGCTGATGTGGTAATAAAAATACAAAACCATTAGCATTTTTCAGATCATCCATGGAGACAACTTGAGACTTCAGAAAAATAACTACTATATTACAGCTTTATTTTAAGCACTGTTTCTTACCAGATACAATTTATACATTTTGCACTATGTATATATATTATTAATGGAATACTTTCCAAATTATCCCTAGATAAAAATATATTATGTGCGTAAAATTATTCCAGCAATAGCTTTTCCAAGTTACATTTTGCTGAGTGTTGCTTTAGATCACAGGAGAAAAAAAAATATGGAAAAAAATTTTAAAAATGCTTCGGCAAAACACCCTTCCCTGGTGATATCTTTGAAAGTATTCTGAATGCAGGACTTCTTCATCCAGTTTTATTCCAATATCAGTCAGATAGATAGGAGGAAACATATAACCACAGTTATACTGCTTTATTTAAATATAATTTAAAGGAATATAGATCTTAATTTTTCAAAGTGTGCGGTATCATATTCCAATTTCAGTCAAAAAACTGCCTGCTGCTTCTCAACGTACAATGGTGCAACACATTTTTGAAACCTCTAACTGCACTGTTGCGATGGTCACTGTTAAAACAAAGTTCCTGGTAATCCCTGAGCCTGTGTCAAGGTAGGAGGACCACCAAAGGAATCAAAACAGAGAAGAACAGCATGGTCATTGAACTGCACACATTGAGCTTCTGGGAGGATTAACGGTTCTTGTCACAGGCTCCTGACTGTAGTTGACAATGTCTGCCTTCACCACCCTCTGTCACAAAAGAAAACACAGTAACAATCAGAAAACATAATCTTCATGCTGGCAAAGCATTCAACAGACATTTTACTATGAAATATGAAGGGAAAAAAATAAGCAAAACAGACACCGTTCAGGGCATTTTTCATTACCTTACAGAAAGTCTTATCAGGTGCTAATTCTCTTTCTAAATACCAGTTTATCCATACTAAGCAGAAGGAAGTGCCTTGGTAGGTTTTCACAACACTACAAAAGGAACAGGACTTTTTTGCAAAAGCAATGAATACAGTTTTACTTCCATGAAAATTGTTTTGTATGAAAATAATAAACCAGTATTTGTTTACAAAGACTCTGGTATGCATTCTGTAAGAATAATTGTCTAAATTGTAACTGGAAATTGTACGTAAGTTTGTCTTTCCATCTTTACTCCAAGCAATTCACAGGAAAATATGCACAGAATTCAAAGCAAATTTCAAATACAACCATATTTCAAAAAAGCTTTGATAGGCAGACTGACTAAAAACTAAATTAACATAAAAAGAACCTCTGCATACCATAAATATTTATTTTCTAACACAGATCCAACAGATATTACCCATTCTGTTTACAAAGCATTTAATAAGACTGTTGGTGGCTCCTATACGAGGAGAAGGAAATGAGATTCCAATTTTGTGTCCATTTCCATCTCAGTCAGCTATGTAACGTTTTGAATGTACAGTACTCAAGAACCTTCCTAATACAGTAGCATGAAGTATTTCAAAGTTTCTGTGAACTACCCGGTTATTAGAAACACCATATAATTGTACACAGAGTTCCAAATTAATATGTTAACTATTACACGTGCTTACAAATACAAAACATGTTTTTTCCAATAGAACTTACTGTAACAGTTCTTACTTCATGTAAAAGCAATGCAGCTTGAAAAAAAAAAACAACCCGTTTTCCATCAATACCTGAACTACTGCACTGAGCAGACCTTGCTCTGGCAGTTGGAAGTGTTGTGACGTTGGTTATCTTCTTCAGGATATTTCACTAGTTCTGCCCTGACAACATGCTGTTAATCATGTATCAACATAATGGATAGAGGGCAAGGAGAAGAATGTAGAAAGAAAAGCAAAGGAAAAAAAAAAGGGGAGATTGATCAGTAGTTGAAAAGAATGCATGAATGACATAAAAGACTATGCAGAAGCAAAACAAAAGTGTATTTCTTTTCAGATACAAGAGCAACATGTCTAGCTGAAAGCGGTACCATCACCACTGGGGCTGCTTCTCAAGCTTCTTCAAGGACATGCACTTTCAAAGCACCAAAGTGAAATATTCATACATGCAATCAACAGAAGTGTATCAAAGCAAGAGAAGGGACAGAATAAAAAGGAAAGCAGTCCATGGGAGGAAAAGATGACAATGGCCTATTCCTTTAAGTCTAGAGTACTTCAATATCACATCACTCAGCTTCCTATTAACAATTTTAACAAGGGCACTAGATTTACACATGCATCTTTTCCATTACATACCTCTTGCATTATAACTAAATACATAACCAAAAACCGTGACATAAATTAACAACCTCACATTTAAGTGTTGCAAAGCTTTGATTTTTCTTTACTTCATATAAAAGGCTCTCATTTTTCCCCTTAAAGACAAACTGTTGAAAGTTTTCTCACTATTAATTCAGTGTTCAAGCAAAAGGGAGAAAAATTCACAGAACAATTTCAGCAAAGAAGTAACAGAAAAGGTAGGTCTGCTGTGAAAGATACCCTAAAGCAGTTCAGTATTTTTTTTTTAAACACTTCAACTTTTACACAACATATTTGCAAGGTTAAAAATGAATGGATAAATGAATAAACACTATTATTTTAAAGGAAACTCTATACAAATTGGATTATATGAATATAGAAACAGTATACATTAAAGATTACCTCCGTAAATAAAACCTGTATGTCAAACAAGCAGTAATAACTGAATTAGCTGGTAAGGGATCTGGATTTATTAGCTGCCGATGTACTCTTCTTGAGTTTAATTGATCACATTCATATTATCTTATCTAGTGGACAACACTCATGATTTACTGGACTTCTGGCCTGATGTTATCAAGGGAAATGTTGCCAAATCCCATGTAAGGTAGTAGTAGGAGTTTTAGCATTAAACAGTGTTATCTGACCTCACAGGACCTAGTTTCTTCATACCAAACTTTTGACTAGAGTAGGGGGGGGGGGAAGTCTTGCAATCAGTAGGCAATTTATTGTTCCTCAAAACATTGGTCTAAATCCCATCCTGTAAACACAGGCAGGTTAGTGACCCATGCTTAGGCACACTGTAGCAAGAAACTGACTATCATAAATGACTCGGATTTTCTCAAGGAATTTCATCTAAATAAGAGTGAAAAAATACCACTGCAACATTTTGTTTAATGACTTCATGGTAATTAAAAACTTGGGCTTCTGTGTATCAGTTTCTCTGTCACGCATATCATTGCCATGGTTCAAACCACTGCCAATGAGAAATAACCCTCCTTGGGGCAGGTGCTTTGAATTCCAGATCTGACTTATTTGCCAAACATTTTACTGTACAAGGCTGGCACACATATCTAGTTCGCTGAGCTGGCATTTAGTTAAAGAGAAAACTACACAGCACTTACAAAAATGCTAGCTCTTGCCAATGCCAAGGAACAAAGCTGCACCCCATGCAGTTTTTACACTATACTTGAAAGTAACAAATATAGAAAGAAAAACATTTGATTAGTAAAGGAGCAATTTCCTCAAATTTCATCAGACCCTTGCTATTTAAAAGGGAGAATATTTTGGGGACTGAAATTAAGTCAGAATCTGCAGTTTTCTTACTTTGGAACCGTTCCACTTCAAAAACATGCTCTACTTTCCAGTCATGGATAAAAAGTAATCTAGTTCTTTGTTTCATCACAGTTTTGACCAAATAAAGGCTTGATTAACAGTCACCTCAGCATGTTAACAGACAAGGTTTAGTAGCTTCAGCTGAGATAGTTTAAAAACTTACCACCCCCAAATGTCTGTCCTATTCCTCTGCTGGAGATCACTGCTGCCAAAGGGGAGCTGGTGGAAGGTAACATACTTGGCACCTCATCCGCTTCAGTACAAAGTCTAGCAGCTTCACTTAAACAGCTTTCAGCAGCAGTTTAAGCTAAGCTGCTCAACTTCACCCTGATGTGGCCAAGGCACATGGTCACCTTCCATTTTCTGATTCTGCTGTGTGAGTGACAGATTCCAGCAAAAGGGCAGTAACAAGTAGCTTGGGTTGCATTAATGTCTCCAACTGCTGCAGCTGTTTTCTAAAACAATGCATGGCAAATAATTCCATTTCTAAGGCTTGTCCTTGCAGTTAATTAACAGAAGTTTTGCTGTTAATTTTTCTGCAGTTCTGCCAGTCATCAAAGCTCAGAAGTCACAAGTGAAGCCCCACAAATTCATACAAGTTAAAATAATGTGTTTGGGATTCCTTTTACTTATTTCTAACCACCTGTCAGTCACTTCTAAGATCTTCCTAGTGACTGTGACAAACATAATTGATCTTAAACACAAGAAATATGATCTTCAGGCATAAAATCAAAAATGCGAGAAATTATAAACAGTATTCTCAATATTAGACAACCAGTAATAATGAAGAAATGCATAACAAAGCATAACTCACATACAGCATTTCACTGTTGGCATTTTACACAAACTCAGTACTTCATCTTACACTTTGTTACCACCTACATTGAATGAAGACATCTAATGTTCTCTGACAAACATATTCAAGAAACAACCTTCTCATTTTCCAAAATGAGGAAACCTCACATTACACCAAATATGGAAAATTCAAAGATATAATCCAGCATGTAAATAGTGCACCTCTAAAAACTAAAATGCATTTTACTCTTTGTTTAAAAATTTAACCTAAGTCAACACTTGCATACTTACTGATTTAAGGATGATTCACACTTACTATTGTATTTTTTTATTTGCTTCCTTATAGCATTTATCTATCTATCTGTCTACTCTTATAGTCCAATAGCTAGAGTATTAAATGTCTAAAAATTTTAAGGAACACATTCACATAATTTAAGGAAGCCCCGTGCCCATTTTACACATTGGGGGGGACACGACACGCCACCACCACGATGCTAAGGAATCTGTACCTGTCGTACAAAAAGTCTGTGGTAGACCAGAGACCTATAAATGGCAACACCATCAACACCAACCACCTCTTTCCAGCCAAGAGACCAGCTCCGTACTTTTGGGAAACAGCATCAACACATTACCTCAATTAGTCTTCTCTACTGCAGATGAACAAATTTCTCTCAAGAAACGTCCTTCTATTCATCTCCCTGAGGATACGAAGGTTAAAGTTTTCCTTCTCCAATTTTATGTAGAGGTTTTATCTTTCCTATCTTAAGAAGTGACCAAGGTATTTGGTTCCATACAACAACGAACCTGAAGACACAGCTAACAGACAGATCCACCCTCCAATACAATTCCTATCGGTTTCTCACTGACTTAAACTTGGGCAATTCCTATGGCTGCTCAGAACAGCGCCCTGAAAGGAAGCAAACATTGCAGTGGTAACAAAGAGCTATTGCGTGATCGGAACAGATGGAAACTACGCTTGATTAGCAGAACCTTGCCAAGTCAGGCAGCTGCTTTCAGCTCCCCACACAGCATAGCACCACACAGTGATTTCTGCTGTAGCTGAGCAGTGACAGCCAAGTTTCTTTTCTGTCCAGCTCCATTTACTGGCTTTGTTTCTACTTCTGTTGTTGTGTTTTTGTTGTTGTTCTTGGTTTTTCTTACCGTTTTTTTTTTTTAATCAGTATAGCTTGGATTTACATTAATGGTAATATGTGGGCCACAATGAGTATTTAATTAATGCATATTAACTTCATAGGCTACTGCTACTGCAATTTGTGTAATATCAACTTTGTCTGATCGACATCTTGCATATTCCGTTGATCTGCTTAACAAAATTAAAAATTGTGATTACAATGCCAAGGTAGCAAGAAGCCTACTTAAAGCTGATACCAATTTTAGAAAGTTATGTATTCTTGAGTACAGAAAGTTACGTACTCTTGAGTCAGGGCTATACAGCGGTTCTTACTTTAAAAATAACCTAAAAACAGACACTTTCTTTAGAAAGTTACAATTCTCTTTATGACTCCATATCTCATATTCTCTTTTTAATTTAAGGTATTTACATACTTATCTACAAGCTTATACCTGAGTTACCGGAACACATAGCCACACAACACAGAGCGGTCCAAGACTTAAGTTCCAGTGCTAGCTAAACAACCAAAGAAAAATTAAAGAATTCTCTATGTGCTGAAGTATTTATATGCAAATAATCATAGAGCTCAGAACAATAGATGGTTGGTGCCTTAGTAGTAAAACATCATTGAAGAGACACAATATTTCTCTACCTATAAATTACAGCTTTTCAAAGTTTCTTAGCTTTGCTTGTTAGGTATGCACTATAAGTACATTTTACCATTTCACTGTTTGCAATATAGTTTTCTAGTTAACCACTTCAACACAGACTGTAAACACTGGTGTGGCAAAACACCTTCAGAAATTACATACTTATTGTATATTTCAAAAAGCAGGACACCAAGCTGTATATAAGAAATGTTCTGCCTTTCTTTCAAACAAACTTGTTGACTTATTTTGTGGTACTTGTTTAATGTTGGTAGTAACTAGCAGTTGCAGAATATTACACCACTAGAACAGCTACCTTTTGATTCAGTAAGTAAATTTAAAATAAGCATATTGTAATCTCAAATGTCATTACATATTAAGAGTTGCCTCAGTAGTATAATCTTTATTTTTGAGGTTTCTGAAACTGGGTTTGTATAAAATCTTTTTGGTTTAAACCTATGCACACAGTCTTCCTGGCAGAAAAATTACTTTTAGAAGCAGGGAAAAGGAACAAGGAGGTGGTAAAGAAAAGGGGTTATATTACAAAACCTCTGGCTTGATTGCTTATTTAAACAATTAACACATTTTTGATCTCCTAATTTTCACTGATTAAAAACTAAGTGACTTCCAACTCTGGTAGATACAATTAAGCAAACACTCACATTTTAATTAATGTAGTTCTACTTTAAATTTGTGACAACATCTTTTCCCCACTAATCCATCAGGTCACAAAACAACGTTCTCGTTAAAGCTATGTTGCATACATCAATTACTGAACAGCATGAACTGCAATAAAGCTCTGCTACAGTTCAGAGCCGGACACGCAGAAGGGTTTTGCCATGCGTTCACAGCGAAATCACTATAATTCACATCCCTAAGTCACTGCTAACCAATATAAGACAATGGAGGACAACCTTCTTGATGACCTTCCCACCTATTTCTGGGAAGTGTTCTCCTCTCTCTCTCAGCCCTTTTTTACAGCAGAGGAAATGGCAGAAAACCCCTAAGATAACACTCCTAACAAAGAAAAAACCACAAAATGTAAGGGCAGAAACTATGCAGCTCCTTTAGGGGGAGATTATTTGGGACTGGTACAGCAAGAAAAACAACCACAGATGCCAGAGAGCCATAACAGCTATCCAAACACATGATACCACAGGTCTGCCTGCTGTTGAAAATGGGCATACTGAACCAGAACATGATTTACTTCTCAACTGCACATCAGAATAAAATGGGAAACAGTGACTACAAAGTCAATATTCCTTCCCCGAGGCAGACAGTCACTACTGAGGGAAGTATTCTTGTCCTGTATTATACAGGCACACAATGAAAACTAAAATCTGAGATTAACCAAACACAGGATTTGACATAGTTAATTCCTGACTCTGTGACTGACAAATAATAGTTATTCTTGTATGACTACAATGAAGATTGATTTAGAACATTTCCACTCACAGAAGCTTATGCCTTCTATCAGTTAAATTGTAGTGTTCTAAAATGAAATTTGTTTTTAAATATGGAAAGTATTAACAAAGAACAATCATCATAAAAAATGTATGGCATCAATGTACAGTAATTACTGTATATATGAGTGTCTTCCATGATACCTGTATATGCATACATATATAGAGGTTTTCACTTCTAAAACAATTTTAAGTACTATTTTTAAACAAACAGCTTTTAAACTAAAGTTTATTCCTAATTTTTTTAACGTACATTTTCTTGTTTCATCGAGTTTATCATGATGGATAAACAAAGAATTATCATACTAAAAAAAGCTATTGTGAAAATCAATAATTGTCTTCAGAAAAACAGATGCAGCTTGCTTTAAAGGACAGTTACTAATTTGCAATGAGATTTTTTTAATACTAAGAAAAAACATGTATTTGTGGAAAATCACCTGTGATTGTTCCAGTTCTGCTTTGTTTAATTTGATGCCAAGTATGTCAGCAGCAATTCTCTGAAAACACAGGAAGACCTATGGAAAAAAAATTAAATTACATTTAAATGATTAAAAACAGACATCCTTGAGGTTCTTTCAAATATATCAAACCATTCTTGAACTGTAAACAATGAGATATACAAAATTATGACCTGTACAAAACAGATCTGAAAATAACCTCATCTGGTACATTCAATTTTGTTTAAAAATTGGAGAAAATAACTCAACAATGGTACAAGGAATGAACAGTATGCTGGACTGTTCAGCAACACTTCTACTCTGCCTCCAGAGACCTAAGTTTAAACAAGCTTTTACACAACCCACCTCTCAAGTACTACTCTCAGTGCTATAAAATATGAATAAGGGTATTCACTAATGTTTAGCACATAAATATATTACCAGTGTATTGTGCAAGAGATGTAGGTTTCTGAAATTGAGAACAACAGAACTGTGCATCAGTATCACCAAAATCTCTACTGCATGTGTTTATAAAAACATTAGCAACACAAAAGCCAAGCAATGATTCATTAGTTCTGAAGAGTCTTGCAAAACATTATGAGTGTTCTACTGAACAGAAGTTATCTAGGAAACAAGCAAGATGCTGTACAGCATGCACCAGCCTAGCAGAATTAGATTTTGGACATGGTTTGACAGATACCATGGGGTGGCAATGCTATCTTAAATAACTCCTTTACTTCACCTCAATGCCATCCAACCACCTTACTGTTTAGGCAGCTACATTTTAAATGACATTAAAGAACACAACAGATCTTAAAGAGAAGCTGCTTAAGCTTAAAATGCTGTTGAACACTATTTTCAAGCTACACATTATATTTTATCTACATCATTATTCAACTGAGCTCACAATCTAAACAACTAACAAACATTGCTTTTCATCACGCAGCTGCCACCCCCAAAAGGTAAAGCCTGTGTAAGTGCTTTTAGTCATTTTTAATGAAAATTCAAAAAAATACCATTTGCACAATCTCCTCTTACACCTGACATAGAAAGTAGTAACAAATTAGTGGCACAACCAACAAGCCATGGTAGTTTCCAAAATAATTTTTCTTTCTCTAACTACTTGGTCTATCCTGGTCTTCTCTACTAGCATCCATGCAGCAAGAAAGGAAATCCTGACCAGGCTTGCCTTTTCCAGAGACCTACTTCAACCCACACCAGGCTGTCAGGTGTACTGAGCTAGATCACCTGCCACGATGATGCTTTGTGCACAAAACATCAGGCACGAGCTCAGTGCTTTAGTTATGCGATTTAATTGACAGTAAGACAGCTAGCTATACTAAATCTTTCATTAAAGTTTTTCTCCCCTGAGATGACTTTGGGGCTTTACAACGTACACAAAATTATCTTTTGGAAACGAGTCTGCTGGAAAGATCTCAGGTAAACAAAATAAATCATTTATCTTAACTGAGTATTTAAGACTCCTCTAGTCTATACCCACGGTAGCAATGGATGGCCTCTTCTTAAATCACCGTCCAGGGTAAACACGCTGTCTTTCCTGCACAACTACCCAAACACATGAAGATTCTGAAAGGCCAGTGTGCATTAACAGCGGAAGAGTTAATTCAAATCTGTACTGAAACTAAAAATGAACTATTGTAAACTATACCTCACACCTTCTTTCATTAGTAGACATTTAAACAGAGATTTCTGGTTAATGCTTTCTAGGTATGTTCAGATTTACTTTTGTTTTTAAACAGTAAGTTTAAAAAAGTACAATCAGCACATACACTGGGATGCTGCTCTAATTCATGAATCAATTTAAAAGTTGTAATATAGATTCCTTCATAATGTGTAATGTTAAATATATCAACCTTATAAAAAGAACTGCTTTTTCTTCCTATTACCAAATCCCACAAGAAGGTTTTCTCCTTGAGAAAGGAATACATTTTATCAGATGCACACTTCATTGACTGAAATATTATAAAATTTTTCTTGTTTCTAGCATAAAAAGCTTGAATTTTCACACTTTAAACAAAAATTTATGCCAAAGATTTAACACAAAGTATAAGGAGAATCAGGATTCACTGCATTTGTAACAGCAGTATTGTCAGACTTTACAGAGTAACAATTATCTTATAAAATCAGGCAGTCCAATGTAGAAGTTTCATCAAAAATCTTAACACAAGTGATTACTCCCATATAATCGAACATGATCTTACCATTCAATAACACAAAAATAAAGTATGTTGTCACAAATAGTAGACAGATACAGGACTGTTTTATGGGAATGATAAAGTCATTAGCCATGTGACAGAAATCAAGCAAAACGGTATCGTTTGTGATTTAATTTGACTGATACAGTCAACTGAAAAAGAACCTTTTCTTCCATAGGCTTCCAACTAAAACAAATAACCTAGCTAGCTCAGAGCAAAAAGATTGTTCAAAAATGTGCTCTGCAAAGCATTACAAATACCAGAATGTTCACGTTTCAGTGGACCTGCAGAGGAAGTATCTATCATGGCTCAGGACTCATATTAAAAACTCTGGCTACAACAGGGTCCTGTGACATTATCAGCCACTGAAAATTTCTATATTGATGGTCTATAGACGAGACTCCATCTGGATTGAAGAAATACATTTAGCTACAGGCTGACAGCAAACAGAGATCCACCTGGTCTCACTTCTCATGCTGATGTATAAGCTAGACCATTTCGATATTAAAATCTATACCTCAAACTGGAAATCAGATAAGAAGCCACTGTAATTAATAAAGAACATAAATACTTATATAAAGATCTATTTTTCACACAAGCAGGTTGGCAAAAAGGACTTGCAAGCAGCCAAAGTTCTCCACAGTTTGATACATGAAGTATAATAAAACTGTTACAACATATCCCAGAATAATGGCTTTCTTAAAAAAAAAATCAAAAACAAAAGACATCTACAAGGACTTTATTTTTCTTACTTACAGAATCTCCTGTCTTGGCCGACACAAAATGGCTACTGAAATTGTTTTCCTGACAAAATCGTTGGTGTTTGTCAGCTTTCACTGTGCGCGTATGCTCCAAGTCAACTAAAAATAAGTTGAAAATAGGAAAAATTACTACAGTGGAGCCCATTTAGTTACCTGTCTTAGAAATTATTCACTGGAAATACATCAGGTACAATATTCTCCTTCACAGATGTATGCAAATACAATTTTCTTTCTTATCGTAATCATTTGCCAAAATATAACTAATTACCTCACACTAATTTTATCTGCAAAACTAAAATGAAAACACAATTAAAATTATATGGTCAAATGCAAAAAATTCATAACTGAAATAAAGGACAAATTTATTTCTGGATACACACAAGAAATTTGTAACAACTTCACTGCTAACTACATACAAAAAACTAAATTTTGCAAATTCTGTTTGCAAGTATGATGCATATTGCAGATTCCAGTGTAACCTAAAGACTTTTTACAAAACAGAGTTCACCAAGCACATCTGAACCTACATATTTTTTGTGTAAAAAATGTAAATGAGCTATGAAGAATTTTACTGCAGAACATGGTAGAGCAAAAATATTCACTATAATAAAAAAATGAACCGAGTAAAAACATTGGTGCTTAGTTACTTGTCTATGAAGTTCTCAATTCCACAAAGGTATGGTTCCAAAAATTAAACACAGTAAAATGCAGATGTCAAGAGTCACACACATTTTCATTTTTATCATTTTACAACCATTAGAAGCAGAGCAAAGCTTTCAAATGGTATTTTATGTTGAAAAGCACGGGTTGCTTCCAAAACAACATGGAACTTAAGTCTTGTACAGGTTTTATTGTGTACATTCCAGTTTCTCCAAATCCAATCCTAAGGTAACTGGAAACTATATTGAACAGTTTCTCTTTTTATTGCATTACAGTTCCTATAAGGGTGTTGACTCAATGCCGCCAAATTATAAGGCAAATATATTCAGAAGGATTTAAGGACAACCAAGCTCTTTGAGTCAATACAGGAAAAAAAAACTTAAACTGATTTCCTGAGGAAGGGACCCAACTGACTTGTAAAAACTTGTAAATTTGCAAATCTAGTAAGCCTGCATAATAGTGTCATTTGATTATCAGCTGAAAAAATGCTCTCCTACTACATAAAAAGCTTTATTTTAAAATGATATTGGAGGTCTTTAATTTGTAGGCTCTGGAGATTTTCTCTTGGAGATTTTTAGTCTAACAGGGGATTCCTACACCCCATTTATACTGCTTACCTTGGTTAAAGTGGAGTTTTTGCCACATATTACTGTTCCTTGCACATCAGTAAGGCCTTGTTTATAAGAACAGGCCTAAAATCATCCAGTTACCACAGGCATTAATTTGTGAAGGACTAAAATACTAAGCTATTAACACGAATGCTTGTAGTACAGTTTTTTGTAATACTAAATGTAGAATATATAGTTTCAGAAAAAATATGAATACATTTACTGAGATAAAACCCAAAGTTGGTAACACTTTTGTTAAAAACTCATGCAGTCTACGTAACAGTTACTTAACTTCTTTCTCTGAAAAATAACTACCAGAAGAGAGCCTCTGCTGAAATGCTTTTAAGAATAAAACACAGCATACTGACTAAACCATATCATTATTAACTATTATTTTTACTCTTCACATATTAGCTTTAAGTGTAGCTTGGAAAACACAATAGTGAGATTACTCATTTTGGAAAAATAAATACATATTTTCTTTATTTTTATTTGACAAGCTCTTAAAGGAACCTTAACCCCATCTCCAAATTTGACGCGCTGTATTTCTTTGACTATATCCAAACGCCAAAAACCTACACACAATTCCAAGAAAAATAAATAAATAGACAGATAGATAGCATTTACACGGTATCCCTCTAATATATCACAGATCCATAAAGACACAAATTACAATCTCTCTCAAACTCTCTTTCCCAGGAGGGAAAGAATAGGGAGTGGAAGAGCACAGCAGCATGCTAAAAGGTTGATGAATTTCCAGGAAGAAAATGCCACTGCCATATTCAAAATTATATCCTCAAATGCCTCCTATTTTCTATTTGAAGAAACATCAAGAATAATATATGGTCAATGGAGCACATACTTTACTACAGTAGAGAAATTGAAAGCACACAAGATCCTAAAATCTAACAGACTGGAAGCGAAAATCAAAGTGAAATTATGTTTCTGATTTTTGTGTAATTCTCCATCCCTCTCCCCAGTCACAAGTATTTCACCTTGTGCCTTCTGAATTATGGGCAGTCTGCTGTGAACTGTATGGTTACTGTTATGCTAGATAACTGCCAGGTAACTGTCCATGCGCACACTCTCAGCCTGCAGTAAATGCAAGGCAATTCATGTTACATTAGCTCTCAGTGAAAGAGGGCACAGTTTTAGTGCAAGAAAAGGGTTTCAAGCGTTAATAAATATTTAACTATAAAACACTGCAGTTTGCAGTCAGTGAAAGACGACTATGCTAACTCAAATTACTATGTATTGCCACAGGCTAAGAGCACAACCACAGACAGTTACTGAAGATCAGCTAAAATACAGTGAATAGTGACTCCCCAGTCCTTTTTTTTTTTTTTTTTTTTGAA
>Ga0065711_1006724_pt1 | contig 39833 bp, 23 predicted proteins | sample Hoacrofraction12_FD_59098 | JGI IMG/M metagenome (GOLD analysis project Ga0065711, IMG submission 59098) | Hoatzin crop microbial communities from Cojedes, Venezuela - Epithelial fraction 12 v2 (version 2) | ecosystem: Host-associated > Birds > Digestive system > Esophagus > Crop | place... | reverse complement strand
CTGGGGAGCCCAGAACTGGACACAGTACTCCAGATGAGGCCTCACCAGGGCAGTGTAGAGGGGAAGAAGAACCTCCCTCGTCCTGCTGGCCACACTCTTCTTGATGCACCCCAGGATCCTATTAGCCTTCTTGGCAGCCAGGGCACACTGCTGGCTCATGGTTAACCTGTCGCCCACCAGGACACCCAGGTCCCTCTCCACAGAGCTGCTCTCCAGCAGGTCCACCCCAAGCCTGTACAGAAAGGGACAGGAGGCTTTGCTTGAAGCCTGGCTTCCAGCAGGCTGGCCGAGGAAGACCTCCTGCTTGTCCCTCTTCCTCCCCCCCATGGGTTTATTCCGCACCCCTTTGAAGGAATCATAGATCATCCTGAGTTGGAAGGAACCCATAAGGATCATTGAGTCTAACTCCCTGCTTCTCGCAGGACTACCTAAAACTAAACCATATGAAGAAGAGCGTCCTTCTAGTGCTCCTTGAACTCGGAGAGACTTGGTGCCATGACTGCTTCCCAGAGAAGCCTGTTCCAGTGACCAGCCACCCTCTCAGTGAAGAACTGTTTCCTAATATCTAATCTGAACTTCCCCGATGAAGCTTCAAACCTTTTCCTCACGTAAAAGAAAAAGTGTTCAATTTCATAACAGCAGCTCAAAGAAAATTAAGATTTATAGGGGATATATGCAAGAAAACTGGAGCAGTTGCAGAAGAAAAAAAGAAAGCACACTACCCAGTAGATGCATATACCTTGGAGGATTTCTAAAGTCCAAACTTAGGAATGCATATTGTGAATTTGAAAAGTCATCTTTTCCTCCATGTGATTGTCCTTTCCAAACCAGCTCTAGATCATGGAAAGAAAAACAGGTACTGGACCTCAAAACTCCTTCCAGACACAGATGATAAATAAACTTAGAAAAAGAGAGAGAAAATAACCTGCAGGTGTTTTGTCTATGCTACAAATATTATAGCAAGAAGCATCAGGCTAGTTATAAAAGTACAAAGTATGTTTTTCTCTTTGTCTGTCAGTTACAGAGAGAAAAAGGTCCTCTCCACATTAGATCAATACAACTTCAGATAAGGACTAACACAAGCTCCACCTTGTATCCTAGGTAGAAATACTCTTCCTGAGCTCAGACTGAGGGAAAGAAAAAGAAAAGAAGAAAAGTTGGATCAAAACTCAAACGTCAATAACTTTTAGTTTGAAGAAGACAGAAAGAAGAAAAAATTATACTGAACACAGAAATAAGAGGAAGAGATATCAAGACACCAGCTTTGGAAGTACTGATGCAGTGCATAAATAATTTAACAAAAAGCGATGATTTTTAAGATTCAAAGAAGATTGTGTCGAACACGCTAGTGAGGATGATAAAACTTCAAGTAAGGGATATTACATCCACAGCATAGACCTTCTTTGCTACGGTGGTTCAGAACCAACAATGCACAGGCACCCTTGGCTCTAAAATAACCACACAGAAACTGCACAGAATTTAATTATTGTCCTAATGCTGCTAGTATTTGTGTTTATTCATGGGGGAATTTTTAATTCTTGGTGTATACTCTTGTATTTCAGGAAGGAGGTTTCAGGTTAGATGATGTCTGTATCTACCAGGGAGGATTACCCCTTGGTCCTAAGAAATGATGGGGAAATAACTTACTACTCTGTTTTTGTAGCATGGTTTTCATGTGGCAATTCGTAGGGGAGATGCAAGGCACATTTCACACCATAGGGTATTTCAAATAATAAACAGCAACATAGTGTTATGTTTGCACGTAACACATAACAAGATATCATAAAGATATGAAAGTTATCGCTTAAAAATTGAAAATGTACCTAAATGATTAAAAGCAATCTGAAGCACTGTCTAAGGTACCTCTCGCTTTCTAAGAGATCTTGTTGCCCAGGCACAAAGTGGATGAAGATACTAAGTATATTTAATACTTTTATAAGTTAATTATGTAATGGATGTATAAAAAATATTGTTTTTCAATCCATTTACTGCAAGGGCTAGTCACAAGAGCTTAAGCTCACCACTGCTGAATATCAGATGTATATATGCAGATTAACACAGAGAATGATGCAACTAATTTAAAATTGAAATAGAAGTAAAAATTAGAAAACAGTTATTTGCTACTGTTTTTTATTAGTCCGCTAACTATTACTGCCTGTTGACGCTGAATGAAGACAAACATGTCAAGGGGCTTTATATTATTGGAAGATGACTTAGACAGAGAATTGCAGGAGAAATGTGGACCATTTTCAAATAAATAACATGTTAAATTTTAAAAGGCTGCTTTGGCAGACCCATCAAAGTGCTGGCAAAGAGGTTGAAGTTGTGACCAGTTTTCAGAGCTTCATATTTTTCTAATACCACTCTTCAAAATATTTAATTAATGGGAGTAGGTTCTCGTGATAGCTTAGCCAAAGTCATTAAGAGTATAGCTGAATCTATTTTATGCGAGCTACTATTACAAAACCTGTTCTAGCCCAGATGGTTTGTAAAAAGCCTTTTCCAGGGATTAGACAGACAGAAAGAGAGACAGTGTCACGCTGCAGTGTAAATTACAAGGAGGGATGAGACTCAGATTCCAGCTGGACATTTCAACTGTTATGAGCAACATGGCTCGCTTTCTGACCGCCTCTTGGCTCATCTCGCACGCTTTGCCAGGAGGAGATGTAAAGCCATATGGCCTCCCAGGCACCGCTCCTTCATACCTTTTGCAGTGATTCCTGAAGCTGAAAGAGCTCCTTTAACTCTGCAGTTAAGTAAAAGGCAGATAACCTGTACTAAAAAAGGGTAAGCTATCTCCATTTGAAAGATCTGACAATGGGTTTGTACCACAGACTAGCAGATGAGCCGTATTTTCACCTCCTGATAAATTGTTTATATTCCTATACTTGGAGAAAGTCTTTAGCTGGCTATAAAACTTTGGTAAGAAACACTATACTGTAAAATTTGTATACTCAGAATGTATAATATTTTGCTGTGTAAGTTATTTAAATATTCTCTGAAATGATATGGAACTGATTAAAACAAGGGAAAATATTAGACAACAGAGTAATTTTCAACAGAAAACTTCATATAAGGTGCAAACACTTCTGAAAAAATGTAAGCAAAGCAAGTAATTTAGTACAGAAATTACAGATTATGTGTTCATTTTCTTGGCTTAGAAAGGAAGGGGGAGTGAATTAACTAGAAGTTAAAAACCTTGGCTACTATGAGAAGAGTCTGATTAAATCCCCCAAAAGAAGATTTTAAGCTACTACATATTCAGTCTGCAGGTCAATATAAAGTACTCCTGTTTGTACACTGCTACAAAAACTGGACTACTAATTCACCTATGTATCGTAGAAGTGAAGGGTCTGCATTTCTGATTTCCACACATTAAAGAGGTTTTAAGGACCAAAACTGGAGGATTTTCAGTCTGTATTTTAGTTAAGCAACACAAATTCATACTATGCTGAGAAATGGATAACTCACTCATCTAACTTTGGTTTTGCAACACATTGTATTAACAATGTTCGTAATCCTACTACACCACAGTGGTTACAAGAACAATTGCTTTAATGCGAAAATTAAACTAGCAGAATGTTTAATATATTTTTGATTTTTGAAATTTTACAGCAGTTTGGGAGTAATGGTAGGCAAACATCACTGTAAGGGAAAGGAGGAAAGCTTTATTTCACATATTCCTGACAATTAAATTCTGATCTGTATTGAAGTTGAAGTTATTGAAGCCCAGCTGAAGGTTAGAAGCAGCTAACAAAGGATTGTAAAACATCATTCTTTCTCTCCCCAGCAACCTTCCATTGACAATACGAGAACAATCACACAGATCAGAGAAAGCAGAGCTGAAACTTTTTGTTCCGTTTTCCTACTGTGAGGAAAGGGTACATGTGTACGGCCACTCAGAACCTACCCTCTTCCTGCAACACTTAGGAGAAATGACCTCACTTGTATGCAAACAGGATTAAAAAATATAGAAGTATTTCTCGTCCATTGTTACTTAAGCATGATTTTACTTCCATTGCCTTAAGAGACACTTAGTTCAAGTTCATAATAGTCTTAAATATGTAGATGTCTGGCAATAAATATCAAAGATTTAGAGGCCCATGTGCACGCATATTATCAGAAGTTCTACACAAGTAATCTTAAAAGAAAGAATACTTGAATGCTGTTTCTTGCTTCAGATTTTCTTTCATTTCTCAACAATACTACATTGAAATGGACTGAGGTATTCACAGAAGAAGCGACATTTAGGTAATGAGCTACCTTGATCACCTCGAAAGTGAAGTGACAGCAGGTTGTGTTAGCTGGAAAAGCATCAGTAGACATAGGCACAGACGACTGGCATATGTGATATAGTTAAGAATGACGAAGGGGACTATTTCCACTCCCACTAGGTTATATACCTTTAGTTTCTAATGTCCAGCATTTTCCGCGCACTACTCCATGTGCTCTTGGTGGAACACAAGAAGTGAGCAAGCCCATTTTTAAAGAAAAAAAATAGTCCTGAATACACAACAAAATTTTGTGGTAAATGGACGGAAAGTCTCATCAGATTTGACAAGTTATCTGAAAAGCTATAACTGTTAGTACTGTTATCAGCCTTTACCAGTGCAGTAATTAAAAATTATACATTCATCTGCTATTTTCAAAAAATAATTGCAAAAGTGTGATATAACTTTAATTAGCATTCAAATCAGTTTTCTCAATTCGCCTGGCTGTAGAGATCTCAATGAGTAGAGCTATAGGTTCAGGCGCTTGCTAAAGCTGTGACTTGTAGAGCTCTGGACCTCTATGAGAGTTACGATTCTGCCTTAAAGAGCCCAAAGCTGAGCAAAAATGAAGTGCACGTTTATCTTTATGTCATATTCTAAAAAGATTTCAGATATCCCCAGGGATCTTTATGAACGTGAAAGGGTCAAGCAACAGCAGAAATCCCTGTCAGAAGCAATTCTTGCAGCAAGCAAAAAAACAAACCAAAACACACCTCATGAAAAAATGAGAAAGTTGGCAAAGTAGTAATTGTATCTGTAGTTGATGTTATAGTAAATACATAAGTGGGCTTCAAAGGTCTCCTTTCAGCCTTATTTAATTTTGATCCTTTTAGCACTTCTCAACCTAATGTCCTCCACAAAACCAGGCAGAGGTATGCACAATCTGTGCAGACAGCATGGAGATGACAGACTTCTGGCTTGAAGTGAGCAACTGTTGTGCAATTCTAAGAGTGGTAGAAAATTAGTCCATCTTTTTACATACAGCTTAAAACTATGCAGTCATTGACTAAAGGGAGAGAAAAGGTTGGGTCAAGGTAATTCAGTAGAATGCACAATGCCAAGCATATCGCTAAGGAAGGGTTGGAAACGGAGGGATGTGGTTACTTTCCCTTATCTAGCTCAGATGCAAGAAAAAAAATCAATGAATGATCATGTTTACATCTTCATTCTGTAGATTTCCTTTATGTCTGTGCTACATCTGCTCTGTTGGTCTCAGGTAGCATTTCTGAAAACTGAAGGCTGTGGAGTCCTTTTAGAGAGCCAGATACAAACCTTGTAGTTTCCTGACCACATGTCACAAACAGACCGAAGCCCGAAACATTTCCAGCTCAGTTGGTATAGATCCCAACAGAAAGCATTGCTACACCTGTGACTCTCTCTCCTTCCAGTTTTCAGTGACAGCATAAATTCATTGTACTCTAACGATGGATGCACCCTGGGTATGGTAAGACCTGGAGCCACAACTTGGCTTTACACTTTTGAAACGTATAACCACTGAATCACCCAGTATTCTTAGATATATATATATATATATTTATATACTTTTCCATCACTCCTTCTTAATCAGGATGCGCTCCAAGATGTCTTAACGATGCACTTTAGAGAAATGTTTTGCCTTCCACAGTCACTCACAGAACGGAGTGCCTGTTATCAAGAGTTTCACTGTTCTTCTCTCTCCCTGGGTAACCACAAAGTTTTCTTCCTCCCAGCCCCACCCCACTTCTTTACATTAATCTACCCCCCATTAACAGTTTTAATTCGATGTTCTTAAGACTGTCTTAGTCTCGCACGGCAAAATTCCACATACCACAGAAAATATTTTTTGATGTCCTAAAATTTGACATGACCACTGACAGCAATTTGCAGCTCGAAGACAAGAGACCAGCCTATTCACTGCCTTGTAACATCACTTACTTCCTGTGAAATACAGATAAAATGCCAATGATATCACAGAATCACAGAGTGTTAGGGGTTGGAAGGGACCTCTGTGGGTCTAGTCCAACCCCCCCTAGAGCAGGCTGCACAGGACCTTGTCCAGGCGGATCTTGAATATCTCCAGAGCAAGAGAATCCACAGCCCCTCTGGGCAACCTGTTCCAGTGCTCCGTCACCTCAGAGTGAAGAAGTTCCTCCTCATGTTCAGACAGAACTTACTCTGCTTCAGTTTGTGCCCATTGCCCCTCATCCTGTCGCTGGGCACCATATCACACATATAGGAAGTGTGTTATCATCCACCTAAGTGCATGGGCATCCTTCTTTTTTTTCAGAATGCTCCTGTGATGCACACAGACGTGCATTATTATTATTGTTATTCAACTTTTTAGAGAATTTAACAGATAAGAACTTTTCAAAGTTGTTGACTGGGTATTGTTTTCCCCAAAGCATAATAATCTGCTTTTTCTGTAGTTTAGAAATATTTCTCCTTGCTGCTTCCTCCAGTGTTTATTTTCATCCCTTTCACTGGACAGCCACACGTACAGCTGCTTCAGCATGCAGCACCGGTGAAGGGACAAAGAGTATTTTTGAAGACAGGGACTTTCCAGAGTATATTTACCGTTAACAGGAAAAAAATACTTTCTGATATCATCAAGCTTGGTATAAGAAAGTCCCCCTCCCTTCTCTCAGCCAATGTTTCCACGTTTTTACCTACAACAAAGTCAAGAATTTGTCTTTATCTGCTCTACCTTACACAATCAAAATTTATGGAAAGGAAGGCAGGAATAATATGTTTTGACTTGTAAGTGTCTGTTAATTTATTTGATTTCCAGCAGTAGAATGTTCAGGTTTTACTGATTGTGCTGACAGTTACAACTACTTACACTAAGTAAGAAATATTTAATAATAAACAAGAAAATAAGTAATATTTTAATATGCATTCAAGACTGTATGAGAAATTTCTAAAAAATAAAGAACCACATTTTTATATGAATATAGGAAAGAATAAAGGCCATATAGCCATTATGAAAATGAAGAGGGAGATAAAGAATAAGAAATCATGTAAATATAATATTGCAATTTAGCAAACTTCCACTCTTTAGATACTGGACCAGCTGCACACCAAGAAGCTTACAGATGTTCACTCTAATGGTGGTAAAGTAAGAACACATGTTTTCTTCAGGCCTTTATGTTCTTAGAATATTAACCTCTAGTGCGATGCCTTTAAGTAGGTCAGTCTCGACATGCATACATTTTCAGTGCTGGATTCACTCAGCAGGAACGGTGTCAGCAATCAAACTATCATATCTATTTCAGCCAATGTGAATGTTTGCTGTGGGCAACTCACCTTTTAGCAATTACCAGATGAAGTGAAAGATTTTAATAATATAGCTACTGCATGAAACAGAACTGAGTTCCATAAACACACTGGGCAAGTACAATCTGCCCAGAACAGGTGTTAGCTTAATTTTCCTCATCTGTATCTGCTAGCGAGTCTGGTTACCTTTGCACACTCATGTGATGTGGTCGTTCAGGGAAATCAGTGCAGATGGTGTGTCACTCGGTATGCGCTCGCCAAAGGTATTTGACAACTTGAAGCCACAGTCCCCAGCCAGTACGAAAGCTCAGAGCTGATCACAACTAGAGTTTAAATTAAAACTACTTGTAAGTGTATCTTTGGCCCTTGAGGAAAAAGAGTGGATAAAACAGAGCTTAACCCAGAAGTGAAAAAAATGAAAAGACGTGGAGTCTAAGGGGTGTCTCTTAAAATTTATGTATAGATTAGTATCTCACACATAAATGCTTGTGTATTTTTCATCACATTCCCAGTCAATATATATTGTTTTCTAACAGATCTAAAGCATTACTTTGTGCTGATTTTTTTGGCCAATATTCTTAAAATGTAATGAATATCTTCAGTACTGTCCTAGGGCTGAAAATATAAAAAATATTACTTCATATTTACTAACACCATAAGTACCATTTGTTCTAAAAATGCAGTATAACATGGTAATCAATAAAAGCAGGGAAAAACACATGAAGAGTGGAATAGATATGCAGATTTTTTTAATTTCCATTTCATTTGAAATTTTGTTTTGCTGTAGTTTATACTTTGCAAAATATCAGATGCCATTTTAATGAATGACTGGCAGTATGATCACTTTCTATGAGAATTTTGTAGTGACTAGGAAAGCATTTGGATTTTTGTTTTGTTCTGATTTTTTACACTCTGTTACTCCAACTGTTTTCAATATATGCTGATACAAATACATTGCAAGAATAATGGGGACAAATCAATTCCCACTGAAGTAATGGAAGACTGACAGAACTTGTGAGAAAATGATCATTATTTTCCTGCTGAAATTGTTGTTGAAACATGTTTTGCTGAGGTTTTCTTTAGTTTGTTTTGTTACAGTTGTCTCAGAAATAATAATTTTTCATTCAGTTATTTTTTAACTCTTTTGAGGCACTTCTACTTTCTCTGCTTTCAGAGAATGCTGAATCATGCTCTTACGATCCATTGTACACATTGTTTTTTGTTTGAGCATGGTGATGAGATTTTCTTCCAACTATTCAGTAATATTTTATCTTCAGTGTTAATTAATGAAACCTAGTTATAAAGCTAAACTTGTATACACAACAGTCAATAAAGAACACTCACCTACTGTCAGTTGTCCAGTTAACTGTCCCATGTGATTTCTTGCATTCACTGTTACATTTCTGTCAGACTGTAAGACCAGTGGGCTATCCTGGGAAACATGTATAAGACAATAAATGAGAGAACAAAAATATTGAGGTAGAATTAAGTTAGGACTACATACAAATTTGCATGCTGAGAAGGGAGTTGTGTCAAATACTATAGCCTTTTTAATAATTTCATGAAGCATTTTACAAGTCAGAGTTTAATATAAAAGGACAACAAGAATAATATTATAAGCTTAAGAGCTTTGCACATAGAATCCCTGCTTTAGAAATCAGAGTTGAACTTAATTTATATAAATTGGGTTTTATTTCCTGAGGATATTACAAAGTTACAAGTTCAAAAAGCATTAACAAGTGTTGTTAGCCTTTTCTGTATATTGCTAACAAATACCTTTCTGACTACCTAACCAACACTGTATTACATTATTCTATTAATTTGTACAATCTGTAGTATTTGGACAGCACTTACTAAAACCATACAAACACAGCCATGCATTTCTTTGAAGGTAAAAAGTATCATTATTCTCAAAAGGTAATGGCAAAGATCACTGGAAAGTGACGTCATATAACAGACAACCCTGAGCCACCACCAATAGTATCAATAGTACTATTAGTGATCAACCTGATGTAGCACAAAAACAAACACTCTATCATGTTAAGTACGGTCTTAATATTTTTTGAGTCAGTATGCAGCATAACTACGTTGCTACCAGCATCCTACTAGGTTTAAGCTTTTGACGAATGTTTACATATACGTGAGTAGGCACATCCTATGTCCAAAACCAGCTGATAGAATCTCAGAAATGAAGATAGAATATAAATTTGCTTCTTGAAGAACAATGAGCCAGATCCACTCCTCCAGGGGAAGGACAAATGCATGGGAAAGGGGAAAAGCTTCAACAGAGATTCAGGAGGAAGTGAGCCTAAAAACAAAAAAAGAGCTTACTGATCAGTGGAGTGAGTGCATGATGGGAGGGAAAATTAGGATGGTGGTTGCTGCTGAAGAGAGGCACTTTACTCCCTGGAATCACCTGCTATGACACTGTTCTTCCCCTGAAGGCTGCGGTGAGAACATGGGTACAGCCATGATTCTGGTGGTTGCTTGCACTTATCTAAGCTTAGGTAAGTTTATCCAACACCATTAAGACACCTCGCAGGAACAGCTGGGAAAATGCCTTTACGTGGGAATGACTAAGGGCTAGGAAAATATTTCTGAAAATTTTTAAATACTCATTTTATTCTTCCCTTGGCATCCATTATTGGTCATTCCTGGATAGAGCACATTAGGTTAGATGGACTTCTTGTGTGTGTGTGTCATTTCATATATTGGTTCTTCCTGTTAATGAAAGTTTTTGAAAAAGACAAAGAAAGGAGTGAAGGAGCCATATATAAGATTTATTTTTACCTGAACGATGCAATAGTCTTGCACTTAAAGTTTCTATACCTTACAATCCTTCCCTTTGAATCCAGGGCTTTCCTCTGCAAGAAACACTCTTCCCAGTGGTTTTCACTGTGATTATTAACTTTAAATGATACTCATTTCCATGGGAAGTCTGAAATTATTCTGAGCTGATTTCTAAGAGTTCAGGTGTGCTTCATCTCTCACTGGACCATGATATGACCTCTCTAACATCCTGCCAATTAGCTCTGCATCACGGAATCTGGCAGAGGAAAGTCCCTGTTTGGCTTGTCCATCTTTCTAGATAAAAAGCTATAATTATGAGTGAGACACTGTGTTCAGTGTGACTGGTTTGAGCTAAACATGTGATGCAATCAAGGGAGCTTCTGGCAACAAAAGCAGCTGCTAAGGACCTTTTTCTCAGCACTTGATGTGATTTCCACTTTCCTTATGGTCCTTTGAACATCATTAGTCTGGGCAACTGCTGCTCTGGGAAAGGAGATTGTCCTGCCAGACAGCTGCATGGCCCAAGTATATTTTTAAGGAGCCCTTTTCACTTTTGCTTAATCAGTATTTGGAGAAGAGTCTTCTCAGTTAGCACAATCTCACCCTTAGCAAGGGAGGGTACTGCCATGTCTATTTTTTCCTGCTCAGCTAAGGGATTGGTAACTTACACTTCCAAATACAGTTCATAGTCTGATCTGAAGGTTTGTTTTCTTTCACCTTAGGAAAACATTTAACAAGATTCTGAGGCTAAAATCTGCCTCTCAGGTTTCTTGTGCTCAGGCTCTAATTGTAATGAAGACCTTGGGTACCAAATTCTGAAGCAGAGGATCACAAAAGATCAGGTGAACCAAGCCTTCTTTCTTCTTCTTTCCTTGTCTTATTTACAAGATAAAAAGAGGGATGAAGAAGTTAAGAACGTAAATCTATATTCCTGAGTTCCTGGATGTCAAATATAGAGCTGTAAGCTTAAATTATGGAGCAGAGAAAACCCAGTGGCAAAACTGTTATCAATCTAAGCAGCCTAGCATTTTATCTACCTGCACTGTTCACCTGCACCTCTGTTTTCTACAGGCAGTGCCTAAAGACAGAGGTTCAAGGTGTTCAAAGGTAGTCTACTCAGAGGAGTTAGCAACTGATACAAGACTTAGCTGAAATCAGTGGAATTATCGATCTGCAAGATGAGTATCAACTGAGATGAGTGTCAGTCATATGAATATGAATTAACATTTATCTACAGCATAAAAATGTTGGATAATTTTCTCTCTGGGTGACCAGATCTGCTGCTCTTTTGATGTGAACTTCAGCTTGCAATTTAATAGACTTGACAATCCACAGAATGCTTTACTTTCAGATGTCTGAAGAGAGTTAGAAATTCATCATCACACTGTTTTCCTGGAAACTGGAAATTTAAAAAAACTGTTTTGATGAATATATAAACACAAAGAATAGAACAGAAATGGATTATTAAGCTCTTCAAATACTGTGGAAGGGTTTCAATGTAAAGAAGATTTGTTCTGAAGTCAGATGAGCCTAGAAACACGCATAGTTATTTTCTTGATATAATTATCTTGGCTGATGTCACCCAATGGCTGGTAAAGTACAAAAAAACAGACTGGTGTATTAGTTAATAGTTTTTGTATATTTACTTGATGAATAAGCCTTTAGATTATACCTGACAAAACCCCACACATGAAAAAGGGGGCAAAGATCTATTACTTTTGTTGCTGAAATTATACAGCTGTATATCAGATCTTCCGTTAGAGGTGAACATAAAGAATATATTCTCTTACAGGTAATAAATTAGTATGGTGCTATAAAATGAGTTCCGTGTATTTCTGTAGCTCAGTGTTATGAATATCAGGAAAAGATATGCTCCATATTTAGAATGTAATCTTATACATACAATGTAAAATTTATCATGAGCAACTCCAGAAAACTTCCTTGAATAAGTTCTTCATCAACTAATACTATTTCTCAACACAGAGTTAATTTGAATGCATGAGAAAAAGAAATAAAAAGGCAGGTCTCTCTTGCTCATTCCAAAATTTCTAGCCCTAGAAAGGCCATGCCGTACTTGCAACCCCCAGTCCCCTGAGTTCAGGAGCTGTTCTTGCTGCCTGAACTTCATAGAATCATAAAGGTTGGAAAAGATCTCTAAGATCAAGTCCAGCCATCCACCCAACACCACCATTCCTACTAAACCATATCCTGAAGTGCCACATCTACAGACTTTTTAAACACCTCCAGGGATGAGACACTTCAAGAGGGAGTTTCCTGAGGTACAGAAAACTTAAACGACTTTCAGATTACTGGTATTATTCCATCCTGGAGAAAAGTAGTCACTAAAATCCAATACTGTAATCTGAAATCTATATTATGAAGTCTTCCTCCATAGAAAACACGCGCAAGAACCCTGTAACTAGAGAGCTGACCTTTTTCCTCCTCATTTTCTCATGGAAATTCAGATTTGTTTCTTCATGAAAAACTTCATAGCATGCATACAACCATGGCTTCTTTCCCACTCCTTGAAATTCTAACTCGAACTGCGAGAATGTGCGATGAATTCAGCGTAGCAGCTAGTGTGCTATACAAATTTGCTCTGAGATTACCTGTGTCTGTTAAGCATTTACAGGAATACTTTCATGTGTACTACAAAGCCAGTGAAAAAATCTTTAAGTGGAACAAATCATACAGGTCGTGTGAGGATTTTGTCAGTATTCTCCATGCACACCAATGGCAGCCAGTTCCTCAGTGGAAAGTTGCTTTCCTTCACCTATACCACCCATTTAGAGTACAACGGAAAGCTTGTTTTGCAAATACATGAAGAAAAACCCAAAAAGAACAAAGAATTTCAGGTAGTGAAATTATGTCAGGTTTTTTTTTTCTGGAAATGATTTCTGGACTCAGTTGTCTTAACAGGGAATATCTTTCAGCTGTGCAAAATAAAATATTGATTCCGATGTCTGGAAAAGGTCTTTTATTTTAAGGTAAAATTCTTAGAAGAAAACATCTGAGGCAAAAGATTTTATGTGGGGAAGGCAATTTTCTGTGGTTTTCCCCAATCCTTAGTGAATCACAGGTATCAGAGTAAGACCTTTTCACCTCATATATAATTTCTGCTAATTTAAATTCTGTAGTGAAGTATAATCCGTTCTATCTAATGCATGGCACTTTAACATAGAAATGTCTTTGATGTTACTATTTCATTAGTAATTTCTTCAAAAAAATCAGATATACTTTTATATGAGGCATAGTAGCCTATACATATACCTGCTCATTAACAGAACACTTGAACTTTGTATTTCTGCACTGCTATGTAAACTTGGTCTGCAGAAAAGAGGCAGTAAATTATTGATGATGCCATTTCAAAAATTCTACTGTTGATAGCAAAAAGCAACAGAGTAAGAACATTCTTACAGTTACATAGAGCTTTTATTAACAGCAATATGCTACTAACTAAAATAATATACAGGAATGCTGTCAGGGTCACGAGGGTACCACCAGCCCTCACCAGCCTTGCCCAACCTCTCCAGGGCCTTTCCCCACCCCTGAGGGGCCGATTCCAGCCTGAGCCCTCCTGGCAGAGTGGTTCTGCTTCACTCCCCCGTCCCTTAGGGAGCAGCTGACCCTCGCTGCTCCCTCATAGCTATCAGGACATTAAGGACTAGCTGATGCTCATGGTAGTGTATGGGGTTACTCCTGTTATAAGCCCTGAAATGTTACAACTTCAAGTTTTTCAGTAGTGTGTTAAAGGCAAACCAGATGAACACGATGTTACTACAGTCACTTCTTTTCTGAAGCAAGTTTGCAGCTGGGATTCATAAAAGGAAAAATTAACAAATGAATTTAGGGGATATTTTCCAAAAGTTTTCTGGAATCAGAATCCGGTTATAGATACAACAGAAATTTTGTGGGAAAAAGTCGGGTTTGGCTTTCTTTTGGAGTAAGGCTCACAGCGCAGTACTAATAAATATCAACTTTTATTTTTAGAATTAGATGAGCAGATTACTGTAAGTAATGAAAGGCTGATAGATTGCTTTATAAATTCATTTTACTAAAGAGTATTCTGCTTGAGCAATCAGAGCAGAACTCTCATGTTTTACAGATGGTTCAATTATTTTCAACATATTTTGGATAAATTTCATACCTTTTGTACACCATTCAAATAGGCAACCCCAGCTAATTAACTCAGTTTTGAAGAGTATTTCCAAAATAAACCCTTTAAATTAGAAACTGTTTAAAGAAAGCAATTTAGTTCCAGTTAGTTTAATACAACATTAATCTACTCTAGGTAAGATGGTATACTATATAATTAACCATAATCCCAGAGTTATGCTCAGAACACAGTTAATTATGATAACACCGTCCGCTTTGACACTCTTAGGAATAGCAGCAATACGTATGCCATAATTTGTCGTGCAAGCGGTAGCACTGTTGTGATTTGATTGCTGTGCTTGGGCAAGCGCACCTCTTTGGGTTTCTGGACCTCCAGGTGTCTTATAGATGTAAAAAGTAATGCAATAAGTAGGCAGGATTCTAGATCTGCCAGCTTTATCTATTGGCAGCTTGTAAGAGGATGCAAGGTTTATACTACTTGGTTCTTTGAGCCCATCCCCAGAATGGGCAGCTGATAGAGTTATGGCAGGACATTTCCTTATAGAGCTCTTTTAACAAACCTACCCTGATAAACTAGGGATTCAGAATGACTATCGTATTTCTGAGGTATATTTGCATTAAAAAAACCCCAAAATAATAAAAATATCAGTATTAGACTTCGGCTTGCTGCAAAACTTACCACGGCATTCCCCATGTCCAACCACACAGTGCTTGGCTGTACATTGCAACACTTTAGCAAAGACAAGGAATGTGTTCCCCCACTGCTGCACAGCCCCACCATTTCTCTACAGCTTTAAGGGCTCATGCTGTGGTTGACAGTGAACAAGCTGATCAGCTATGTCTGGTCAATGACCGAGAGAGAAACACCAAAAACACATGGGTTGTCTGACCACACCACAGCGACAAAACGAGAACCGAAAGAAACAGCAAATACTCAGTCCCCTGGTTAGTCCAGCAGCCCAAGGGAGTCAAAGAACAACCAAGTAGTTCTGCAATAACTACATGGATGAGAGCAGCTCAGGCAAATGAGGGATAACAAGCGTGAAGACTGCTTTGGAGGAATTGATTGCAAAAAGCTTGGAAGGAGAAGATGAAGCAGACAGTGTCAGGTGAGAAGGGTAGAAAGCAGAGCAAAGGAGCTGTGAGGACATGGAGAAAGCATTCCTTAGCCGTTTACCCATTACCCACAACCAGAACATCAGCGTGTTTCTTAGCAATCTTCCTTGCAAATAACGAGGTAATAACGGAGGCGGAAGAAAAAGCTCCAGGGACTAAGAAAACACACATCTGTAAGGCGAGGAGTATCAGAGCCAAACTTTCTCTCATTAACTTTATTATTAGCACTAAACAAACATGAAGCAACTTGCAGAAGGAAAGATTTGAAAAAAACAGACCTACAGATGCCAGCAATTTCTGAGCTCTTGAGTACTTAAAAATGTTGAAGTCCATTAAAACTGTCAGAGGCTTGAAAGAGCATGAGACTGTCAAAATACAAATTAAAAAAAAATATTCTTCACCAGAATAGTCCCAAGATATTATTTCCAATAATATTTCCATATTCCTTTTTATCAATATTTACAAATATTTGATATTTCTAAGAATATTCTCAAGTATATTCCCAAAAATCTTCCCAAGGTGTCAGGACAGTAAAGTATCCAATGCAAGGGGTACTTCAAATGGGGAGAAGTGAATAATTTATTGTCCAAGTCATTCGTGGACAATTCCAAGATGAGAAAAGTTACTATAAGTATTGATCCAATTAAGTTAGATACCTATTTTCTACATTCCTGCATAAAGTTTCACATTTGATTTTTGTATTCTCTGTCCCTGCCCGATTGTCCTTTCTAACCTTAGAGTCACAATTTAATCCCTAATAACTGCTCTCAGAATCAGGAAGCTGATTCCAAAATCACAACATCTTTGGATGCAAAATCACAATAAACATCTTTGGACTTTTGCTTTAAGGAAACATTCTAGACATTGTAAAAACTTGATTAAATATTATTGAAAAATCAGTAATTTTTCCACACCAGTTTTGCACATTAGGGAGGTTCAGAAAAGTATTCAAGTAAACTATTAGGTCAATGCATTTCATTTGTCCATGGCAAGACTTACATACATATAATAATCATCAAATGCAAGCAGAAAAAAAGAATTCATCAACTATTTTATATGGCACATTGGTAACATGAGTAACAGATCTGACTTTTTGTCAAAACTGATTTGCTAAAAATAACCCAAATATTGATGTAGAGCCACATTTTCAGTGAGATACAAACTCTATTTTTCAAAATCAAGGAGGGAGAAATACCTCATTTGATTGACTCACCAAAGAAATGAAAATCATTGGAAGACAGGTAAACAAAGCACAAAAGAATAGTTGGAAAAAAACTACACTGATTCTGAAAAAAATATCATACTTGAAGGTATTGACAAGGTTCAAGGAGCATACTTTCTAGAGAATTTGTATTCATCAAAGGATGTGAACTCAGTTCCCAACATCTGCTCTGTTTCCATGTCAGCTTTCTTATATGCTAAAGGCAATCACAGATATCATCCAGCTTCTCACAGATATCATCCAGCTTCATGACACAGCAAATTGGAACCCAAACTTGGTTATACCTACCAAAGTAATGTAGGCATAGCCCTCGAGACTCATACATAGTGCTCCCGAGAGCCACATGCGCTGTTCAAGCTGCACAGTGATCATGGCTATAACCTCCAGACACAAATAACTCCCTTGTTTTACTTCCTCGTATAATGAACCGTGAAATTTTTATTACGGTAGAATTCAGTCATGCATAGAAAAACTTGGTGATAAAGCAGAAGCAGATATTTAAATAGCAGACAAAAGATGTGACATTCTGCAATTGATTTAAACATCCAACAAAACTTCAAATGGACTTTAGATATAAACATCCCAGCTGAAAATAAAACAAGACTACAAAATGTACTTGGAGGAAGCTTGTTAAACACCCAGAGCTCACTCCTTAGCCATTAAGCTTGTGACACAGCAAGTAAAATTGTATTTTACTGAGCTGCAAAGCCATCAGAAAATTTTAATTGGGACAAATGTCAAAAAACCAATGCAAGTCTTAAAATCTGAAGCCAAAACATGAAGGGTGGAATCACTGTACTTCACTCCTTTCAAACCATAATTTCTTGTGGTGTGGGTATATCAGTTATTAAATGGATTTTTGCCAATAAAATTAAGCCCTACAATAATCTAACTGTCTAATTATGCTACTTTAAATCTTTGAAAGCAGTTGTTTGCATGCAGATGTTAACCATGCTATACCATGGCAGAGAAACAAGAGTGTGTTTCTCATGCCATTTTAACGTAAAGTGCTAAAACTCCAAATATGGTAGCAATTAATTTCAGGAAGATGTTGAAGATATTACATGAAAATTTATACAAATCAAAGTATCTTTACACATTTAAAAGTAATTTCCCAGCATTCCCTACTGAGGGACCATTTCTGTACAGAATGTGAATTGCATTTATTTTAGACTCAATAGCTGAGAGAAAAAAAAACACAAAAATCAACAACATGCTGTAGCCAGTGATCCAATAACATGGATATATGTAAATCTTTTACCAGATTCCTAGTTCCTGAGATGTCTATGACAGAGAAAAGTGTGTCAGCTCCTGTTTACTAAATGCATAACAGGAAATATACATCAATTTTACATGTTGATAAATGAAAAAATTATAAAAAGAAAAAGTAGCCAAAATGAACTTCTTTTATTTACCTAATCCTATGGAAAATCTGACATAAAAGATCTGAAAAACGTGAACTCTCCAGCATGTCAATAGGTTCTGGGTTCCACTTCTGTGGCACCTTGCAGATATCCAGCAAAATAATATTTTCCACCACTAGCTTTTTTTTCACTATGATTTCTATGATAGAACTTTTCAAATTCTAAAGCTGAAGAAGGATAAACAAATTCCAAAGATAGGTTAAGGTACAAAATAGATTTTCAGAAATACGTACGTTGTGGCAGAAATCTGGCATTAATAGTAAGGCTCAAAGCAGCAAAGAAAGACTTGCTATTAATAAAAAATATTTAAAAGTCTAATGCATATTAAAATTAATATGTTAAAGAAAAATATAAAAAATAAAAGTAAGGCAACACTAGTCACTAATTTTAAACATGTTTAGAAGGTTTATTTTATATTATTATTAAACTTATTCTTTTATAGAAATTTAATGTGGTGGCAACCTATACTATTAAAGGAGGCCACTAGTCTTAGCAGCAGCTTCAATAGCAAAAGTCAGAAATGGTTATCTGTATTTTTTGTTTCTTCACGTAGCTATCTTCATTTGTACAACATTGATATTTCCTGATAAGCCTTCCTTCAAGAAAGATCATTTGCTGCTGGATCCTAATTACCTTGGTAATGCACTCTGCATTGCTACTTCTCTCTACTGCTCCTGTACGAAATAACCTGAAGTACTCGTATCTCCAATGAACACTGAAACACTCTACCAAAAAAGAAGGGTTATTATTATAGTTACTTCACTGAACCTTCCCCTGCATACACCCCATACTTGTTAAATCAATTGTTAGATGTTTTCAGGCTTCGTTATTGCACTGGCCTAATGCAAGCACTCTCAGTTCCATGGATATTTAGCACAAGGTATAATGAGGCTTTGATCAAGGCATCAAAAAAAATGAGAATAAGAAGGGCAATACAGGAATTACAGATAATCCACTAATTATCTTTAGTAATGCCTATTAAGAAAAGTATACTTTTCTAAATTTTCAGAAAACATCTATATCATGATAGCCCGGGGCTGAGGACTTCAGTATTTACGGCAAATGTCTCCGTAAGTATTTTAGCAGCTGCTAAGGGCAGGAATTCAGTCCAAAAATGTCTTTGCTGCATTTCTGTCATGAAAATAACATCAGTGGTGTTAGTCCACTTTTGGCTGTACAGCTAGAAGGGTCAGATAAGTTTCCACATATTCTGACTTCAAGAGAGCAGGAGAAGCTGATTTTTAACTCGTGTTGTAATTCTGGAACCATGACTTCCACCTTTCCATACTCCCTGCAGTCAGTCCCAGTCGTCTTTTCAGGACCAAAAGTATTGGGGTCCAAGAAGTTTCCTATCTTCTTGTAAGAAAGGATCAGTCTCATGATTTCTTATCCTTTTCTCTTCTTGGCTGTTAGGCTTCCCTAGGTGACATGGCACCTGTAAAATCTCTTTTTCCTCCTCCTCTCTCTACTACACACCATTCCTGGTTCTATGATTGGGGCTGCTCTGAATTTCCCAGGCAAACAACATCTGCTGGCAACTTTTCTTCCCACCCGAGGGAGGAGAGTGTGATTGTCACATATTGAAAGGCAACAACAAAATCCTCTGTTAACACAAATTGTTCAGACAAAAAGGAATTAAGATGCCTCATACCTATTTGGTTGGTACAGTCTCCTCAATTTTTGAATAGGCATGCGAACAGCTAAGAAGTAAGGCAGAAGAGTCTTCACTTTCCAGTTCTCCAGGCAGAATCACTATAAGACCTTCATCTGAATTATTATTTTTTAATAAACTCTATATAACTTACCACAATCAGTTATGAAGAATCAATACAAAAACTACATTAGCTTGAACATAACAGATGGAAGAGAGTATTTCAAGATGAAAAAAAGCAAACGACCCCTTCACATCAGGCATTCGCCTTTCATTCTGACATACCAACAGCTAGAAAGTGACCTTGAAAAGTATTACCTCAGGTTTTGCTGTTCTACATTCTTTAATCTTGCAAAATATTTAATAAGAAGCTTTGTCATTAGTATGACACAAACTTGGCCAATATCTGAGCTCAGAATTTGTTTTACATCTCCTCTAAAACTTGACATCTGTGGAGAGGAGATATTTATCCCCATCTTCATTGTAGCACATGACTTTGTGGTTCAAGAAATTGCTTTTCTGTTAGATGATTTGCTTTGAGACTTGCCAATCACAGAATAAAACTAGTCACCAGCCCTGTCGTGAAGGTCAAAATTGAGGAAATAAAATTCTGTATACAGGATTATGGTTCAGGAAAAGAGCCAGCACATGCCCCTTCAGGGAAGCACATTATTTTCCAGTGAGAACAGCACTAGTGTCAACTTTGCAGTTGTAGATAATTGCCACCTTTTAATAACACAGATCTTTTCCAAAGGATATAATTAACAATTTGGCTTTCCGTTCTACTCTCTAGCTATTCAGAATTTATTTCTGATTCAGTAACAGGCTAACTTTTCCATACTAAACACTTCTCCACTGCGTATATTAAAATGTCGCAGAAAATTTGCCTCCACTGACAGAGACTACAGCAAATACAGTTCCTTGACTTTGCAGTTTTCTACAGATGGCATTTAGATTAAAACAGCATGAGAAATGCCACGGACCTGGATCACTTCCGCACCCTGCAGAATTAATCAGTAAAGTTCTAAAGACTGAATTTCTTTTAAATTCAAGATCAGAGAGCAATATGGGAAATTAAAAATGGTTGTATTTACTTAGTAACAGTGTTAAACTACCAAAAAGATGTCATTCAGGCTTACATTAGTGCTTGAGTTCCTCCCATGCTTCTGCATAAGGAAAATAACACACATGCTGGCATACCAAAAAATTACGAATTCTTTCTGCATTTTTTTCTTCATTACTGGCATGATAATGGTTTTAATGTTGTATGTTGTTTTTCTAGCAACTATTGAAGCTCTACTAAATGCAAGAGGTTGATCAAACATTTCCAGGTAATTCTGCATTGGAATATTACTGTAATTGTCAGAAAAAAACATTATACTTAAGATGCCATTATAATCTTATGAATATTCCTCAATATAATCTTATTAAAATCTCTGTAAAAAATTCCTAGTGCACCTTAGTTACTATTCCGTGAAAGTTTAGGCTCTAAATTTTTTTTTTCCCCACATTTATACTAATGAGCAGCGAAAAAAATTCTGTTTTGTGTTTTGAGCTCTGGCTTTTGAGCAAAGGTAATTAACAAAATTTAGGCTTGGTTCATGCTTGTCACAGAATGCTTCCCCTAAAGGATAAAGTCCTTGGTTCAGAACTGTCAAAGTCTTTGAATATACAAAAATTATGCCAACGTTGACCACATGTACTCTAGAATCTGTATGTGCGACACTATAATAAAGTATTTAACAGTGAACTTTTTCATAAATTTCTACAGGACTTGAAGAAGCCTGTCCAATAACTTCTATCTTCCTTGAGTCTTGTCAGCCCTGCCAGGATTCTGCAGCTTTACGCTCACTAAAACCCAATGCGACCTTAAACATTTTATCTTAAAACTCAATCCTACAACCGAAATAAAAATCAAGAAAATTTGTAATGAGAACATAGCCAATATTGAGGTATGCAAAGATATTGTTCAGGCTACTAATTCACATTGTAATAAATATTAAAATTAATAAAATTCTTACTCTTAGTATTGCAATTCAACCAATGTATCTTCCTATTTGACTCTACAAGGCAGTGAAAAGAATTTACTAGTTTGTCATATATTCAATTTTAGTTTGTTAAGCTGCTTTTAACACTAAAACAAATAAATCTACCAGCTGGTCTACGTTCTCAGAGACAATTACACCAAACCTCCTCAGACAAAACCTTTCCTCTCAGCAACAGACTTCCACAGACCATTTTATGTAGGGAAGTGGCTTTGTGACTCTTTTTAACAATGATTACTGACGGGAATAACAAGTCTCAAGAATTTTAAGGCCAAAATAGACTCAAAGGAAGGTGTTATAGAGATAATATTAAAGAATAAAGTAGTCCTCAGAAGATTAAACATAATTAAAGACATTTAAAATTTGTATTGAAAATGTTTCCAATTTTTTTTACTTATTCAGCAGTAAAAGTGAAAATAACAAAAGAAACAAAACCAGAAAGATATGGCATCAGCACTAAAACATTTCCTAGTGCTGGGTTTCAATGATATAAGACTGCATTTTCAGCTTCTCCAAACCCAGCTAACAAAAATTAAAGGAACGATGTTTTATCTTCTCTTCAGGATGCAGTTTGCACTATCTTTTCCTTCTCAGTAAAGAAGCAGCTCACACCGGTTCTACCTCTAGCCTTCATCCCATCACTCTCATGATCTGACTTATCAAAGAAATAAATCAGACAATAGAGTTTAAATAGTTTACCTAGTTAATTTCATTGTTTTCATTGCAGCTTGACTAAAACAATTGAACTGATAGAAGCAATGAGGAAGTCCTGAATTAGAGGATAGGGTTGACCAACTAGGGGTAGTGAAGAGTAGAGACTTCCTAAACTATGCTTGAGAATATATCTCTACCAAAGGATCTAATGTGAAACTGCACTGATATCTTCCAATATTTATATCATTTATGTCCAAATAGTTTATGGCAGAGTGGGAGAAACTAAATCAGAACCTTTTTTTGTTAGAACGTGACCATGAGTTCATCACATTCATGAAGGATTTCAGCCAACTTCAGATAGTAAGTATTCAAAGTAGCAGAGATCAACAGGAATTGATTTACAGGCTTCCAGTTTCCCTTCACATAACAACATACAACACTAATTTAAATCAGTGATAATTCCATGGGTTTATATCCGGGTGATATTTATAGTGAAGTTCTTATAGACCATATAAAATACTATTTTGTGCAAAACCAAATTTTAACTAGCTAACTGCAAAAGCTTTTGGGCTAAACTGCAGCACAGCTTTTATAAGGCAAACTTTCCAGCCAGTCAAATTCAGGCCTGTTGGAATCTAATATGTTTGTAACTGCTTCTTAATTGGTAACTGGCTGCGTGATAATTCCTCCCCTGAAGAGCACATTTCTTTCGTTTTTCCTTCATACATTTTGCCATGGGGGATTATGCAGATGGTTAGCACCCCGAGTACATGAGATTGCCAGGCAATAAAGTGGAAAGCCTTTTAAAGTCAAGTTCTGTAACTGATTCTCGCTTTATGGTTAAATATTCTTTCTTGTAAAAAATGGCCTGGTAAGTTTTTTATGAAACATCTGTTTGGAATAACTGGTTTGCCTTCATTGGCAACATTCAACATTTTTAAAGAGAATCCTAGCTGACACTTATATAATATTTAAATTTTTTCTTTTAATCAACCTTGCTGTTTTAGTGTGTCAATGCCATGGGGGTAGGGTGGGAAGGTTAAGTGAATTATTTCAAGAAAACAAGAAAATGTTTTTTGCTTAAATGTCAATGAAAAATAAATTTCAGCTAATTGTAGTTATATTTCTGCTAACCTATAACCTTTACATAAGAAAATCTGAATTGTTCCATTTTCATCCTCTGAAAATGCTATATTGTATTATATTTTGAAAATATTAACCTTTTACCCAGGGTGGTAACGTTTCAGTGAGTGATGGAAGATGAGATATCCTGCTATATATAGATGAATCACCTTGCACCAGGAGACCTTTGAATGAAAATGTATATAATCATGCATATATCTTGAAAATTATTATGGTTCCTCTAATAGCCTGGCAATAAATCTACGTAATATATTCCAATATGAACGTGATACCTTGAAAAAACTAAGTTCTCTTCATACCTCTCATTCAATAACTTCAATAACTGTGCTAACAGTTATGAAATGCAACACTTTCATCTGTCTATAATAAAAAATTAAATATATATATATAAAAAAAAGTAGAACTATGCATCTGATGTTGGAAAACTGCACTAGAATTAGTTTTGCTTCATCTCACTAATATTAGCCAGTGGATTGTTTTTTTCAACCAATACAGCTACAAAAGCCATGATGAAACACAGTTGCATTTCCCAGTTTCCTGAGCTTGAATTTCATCTGTTTCCCACACAGCTATCAGCAAATAGTCCTACCTCAGCCAAAGGCTTTGAATGCTAGTCATCTATCAGTTTCTCTTTTGAGTGTCTGTCATCAAACTGTATTTTAACAGTGTGTTCTTTCTAGGTCAGCAGTTCTGAAGTGTCAGACATCCTGAGGGCAAAGGAAGAATTCGAGCTGGGAACAATTCTACCCTCAGTCTATGTTTGTGTAGCTTACTGTAAGAAAAACTCAGGCAAAATTTTTGAAAAAGAATATAGAAGGCAAATGAAAATATAACCATAACCTACATTATCGACTCTACTTTCACGTCTCGTAAATTGTAAAAAGTAAATTCTAGCTGTAGAAGGACAAGTACACTAGCCACAGTTTATATAGTGGGAAATGGAGATTTTCAAAACCTATGATATTTCCCCCGTGTCATAAGAAAGAGTTCATTCTTACACAAAATCGGCAAGGAGACATTCAATTTCTTTATGTTTTTCTAGATTTCTTTTCATATGCTACATTGATAAAAAATAATGAATATCCCATTTCAAAACCAGGAAGGCTGTATTTTCAAAACAACATCCTGCCAACAAAAGGTTGCCCAAATAGAAATTTCCCAGCACTCAAAACAAGAAGGAATTACACACTCGCTCACATAAATGTCTCTCCAGTTGCTTTGATATGATCCTCCTTTGAAATGCCCCAGCTAATTCCTGAACAGTCAGAGACAGACTCACAGCTTTTTAATCTCGCCATCTCTCAGAGATAAGAGAGAGTATGAACCATTCTTCAGGAGTACGAACCATTTCTATGTCATGTGCAGACAAGAAGGCAGGTGATCTAGATGGCAGGGCTCACAGCCCTGGCTCCCTTTCCAGGGAGTCATTGAGGGCAGCTGCTTCTTCCCTGGCCCAGGCATATGGATTTCCAACTGCTGAGGGGTGAGCAAGGAGTGACAGACGCAGTTCGTCTGGCTTTCATGCCAGTGTGAAGTCAAAACCAGAGAAGACCAAAACCGAAGACCTGGGAAGCACTCCGAGTCTCACAGTACATTTCTCTACCAGCTTTTTCTCCTGACAAGCTGAGCTGCAAGCTGGCACTGCACGTCTCAAGGGCAGGTTCCGAAATTTGTTCCAGACTCCCATGGAATTTCTTCCCAGTTTGATGCTAAAGGAAACATAAAGTTTCTATAATTTGGCACCATTTGCACAGGGGTTTTAAAAAAGTCTAAGTATGTCACTCTGTCCATTTCCCCCTGAATCATTCTTTCAGGTGACTAAATTGCCAGTTCCCTCAAGGTGGATGGAAATCTTGCTGAGGGACTTCATTGTCAAGGTGGAGTCCTTCATGGCCATGGAAGTCCCCTTCTCCTCAGCCATAAATGTCTAAGCTGATTTTTCTCCAGTTCATTCAGCATCTAAATCAATGTTCTCTACTGCCAGCTCAGTATCAACACTTAGGAAATATTATCTTAAAGTAACAGTAAAGGAGCAAAAATCAAGCTCATGCTCCAGATGAAGTTTGCTGCAACTGAGACAGAAGAGAATACCCGATACCAAATGCTATGCACAACACAAATATATGTCCCAGGTTGTAACTTTTTTTTTCTTTTTTTTTTTAAATTGAAGATTGAAGATTTTTACTTTCACATGCCTTACACGTTTCAGACATCACTGTCATGTTTTTTCATTAACTGAGGTGCCACACTCAGAAGAAATCATTTCCAAAGTAGCCATGACCTAACACAAATTTTATTAGATATTAATGCAAGAGGCTTAATCTGAGATGATTTTAAAACAGATTTCCACAGAAGAGGACTGAAATTTAACTCATGTAGGCAGTTTACCTTCTTCTGCAAAACAGGCTTGCATCAACTGTTTCAACCTTTGCTTTAACTTTGTAAGAAGATGCCGTAAATGCCACAGCCTCCTTTTAAGGTTGAAATATCTCTGTCTTTTATTGCCTCATATCTTCTTCCCCATACCTTCTTTCCCCTAAAGTATTGTATAATACATTAAAATTAATAAAAAATCTACCAGTAGTCTTTTATTAATAGAGATTTAGTTGGAGTCATTCAATTCTATCATATTACCAGTGATTCCTGATATCTAGACACTCTTGTAAAGCCATAACTCAGCAGGACTGGTGTAATTAGGGGTAAACTTTCTTGAAGTTTTGTAATAGAATGATAAATATGATGGAAATTTCATGGCATTTAAAATTAAAATCAAGTTCTGCACAATGTGATGAATTTTGAGGTTCCCCTTCAGAAAATGTAAGTAATCAGTTTCATAGTGTTAATCACAATGGATTACTAAAGTTTGATTTAATTTTCAATTTTAGATTGCTTGAATGAGAAGTCCAGTCACCAAGTGATAGACTGCTAACAACTTGAAATGTTTTCTTAAGTCTTTCATTCAGTTCCTTGACATAGATTAGATCATAATACATTTTACCAGCTCTGAAAGTGGAAGAAAAATCACTGGCTTGGCTTTGCTGATCTTAGAGATAAAGGCACACACCAGTCAGTCAGTAGCCGACTTACAAAAATCTTATGAAGAGGTTTTACTATCCAGAGGTTATTTCGTGCTCAAGTATTGCAAAGCAATTCTGAGAAGTGTAAATAGCTAATAACAACCATAGAAAGATTGGTGCTAGAGATGACATACGTTTCTTCACGCCGATTCAGGTACAGTGATCTAGTGTATACACAGGGATTGCTATACAAGATATTTCTGATAGTCTGTGCTTATTACAAAACAGCCTGTCAGTATCTGTATGCAGCAATGATCTATCTGTACTAGCTACACTTTACTGCCATCTAAAATGAGGAAATGTTTCTGATATAAACCTAGTTCCAAGACAGATCATAGAATCACAGAATGGTTTGGGTTGGAAGGGACCTCAAAGACCATCTAGTTCCAAACCCCCTGCCATGAGCAGGGACCCCTTCCACCATTCCAGGTGGCTCAAAGCCCCGTCCAACCTGGCCTTGAACACTGGCAGGGAGGGGGCATCCACAGCTTCTCTGGGCAACCCGTGCCAGGGCCTCACCACCCTCAGAGTGAAGAATTTCCTCCTTATATCTAATCTAAATCTCCCTTCTTTCAGTCCTTGTCCTATCACTACACACCCTTGTAAAAAGTCCCTCTCAAGCTTTGTTGTAGGCCCCTTCATGTACTGGAAAGCTGCAATAACATCTCTCCGGAACTTTCTCTTCTCCAGGCTGAACAGCCCCAACTCTCAGCCTTTCCTCACAGCAGTGGTGCTCCAGCCCTCAGATCACTTCTATGGCTCTTCTCTGGACCTGCTCCAACAGATCCATGACTTTCCTGTGCTGAGGGCTCCAGAGCTCGACACAGGACTCCTGGTGGGGTCTCACCAGAGCAGAGCAGAGGGGCAGAATCCCCTCCCTCGACGTGCTGGCCATGCTTCTTTTTATGCAGCCCAGGATACGGTTGGCCTTCTGAGCAGCGTGAGCACAATCTTAAGCTTCTTGTCAACCAACACCCCCAAGTGCTCCTCAGGGCTGCTTTCATTTAGTTTTCTGCCCAGCCTATATTTGTGCTTGAGATTTCCTGAACCGTGTGCAGGACCTTGCACTTGGCCTTGTTGAACTTCGTGATGTTTGCACAGGCCCAGCTCTCAAGCCTGTCAAGGTCCCTCCGAATGACATCTCTTCCCTCCAGTGTATCTACCACACTACAAAGCTTGGTGTCATCTGCAAACTTGCTGAGGGTGCACCCAATCCCACTGTGCATGTCACCAAGTTACTAAACAGTTCCAGACCCAATATCAGCCCCTAAGGAACGCCACTCATTACTGGTCTCCATTTGGACATTGAGCTGTTGACTGCAACTATTCAAGTGGGACCATCCAGCCAATTCCTTATCCACCGATGGCCCACCCATCAAATCCGTGTCTCTCCCATTTATAGAAAAGGAGGTAGTGCGGGACAGCGCCAAAGGCTTTACTCAAGTCCAGGCAGGTGACATCAGTTGCTCTTCCCTCATCCACCAACACAGCAATCCCGTTGTAGAAGGCCACCAAATTTGTCAGACATGATTTGCCCTTAGTGAAGCCATGTTGGCTGTCACAAATCACCTCCTTATTTTCCATGTGCCTTAGCAGAGCTTCCAGGAGGATCTGCTCCATGATCTTGCCAGGCACAGAGGTGAGACTGACCAGCTTGTAGTTCCCCGAGTCTTCCTTTTTTCCCTTTTTAAAAATGGGGGTGATGTTGCCCCTTCTCCATTTGGTGGGGACCTCTCCAGACCTCCACGACCTCTCAAATATGATGGAGAGGGTTTTGGCAACTTCGTCCGCCAGTTCCCTCAGGACCCGCAGATGCATCTCATCAGGTCCCATGGACTTGTGCAACTTCAGTCTCCTAAGATGGTCTCATACCTGATCTTCTCATACAGTGAGTGGTTCATGATCTTCCCAGTCCTTGTCTTTGTTGTCTGCAACTTAGGCGGTGTGGCTGGAGCACTTGCTATGAAGACTGAGGCAAAAAAGTCATTGAACACCTCAGCTTTCTCCATATCCTGGGTAACCAGGTCTCCCATTTCCTTCCAGAGAGGCCCCATATTTTTCCCAGCCTTCCTTTCATCACTGACGTAGCTATAGAAGCTTTTCTTGTTACCCTTGACATCCCTGGCCAGATTTAATTCTATCAGGACTTTAGCTTTCCTAACCTCATCCCTGGTGGCTCGGACAGTTTCTCTGTATTTCTCCCAGGCTACCTGTCCTTGCTTCCACCCTCTGTAGGCTTCTTTTTTGTGTTTGAGTTTGTCCAAGAGCTCATTGTTCATCCATGCAGACGCATATAAGTGTCCATCTACTCAGGCAGTGTTTCAGACACTTATGATTCCCTTAGGTAGCACAGCAAATAAGGCCCCTTTGGCCCTTTTTGAGGCAAGCTCTTCTTCCATTTCTCCTGCCATTGACTAACCTAGGACTCATTTAAAACATAATAGTCAAGTATAAGGAACTCTGCTTCACTCCTGGAGTGCTGAAAATTGTTTAAATATTTTTTGAATATTTTTGGTAAGTGTCAGGGCTCACAGAACCATGTCTGAATTATTAAAATACTATCATTACTGGGAGTGAGATAACAGTGAATCATATTTCAGACCAGCGTGCCTGCGCTGCCACTGCTTCAGCTGTTCTGTATGGCCACTTGTACACGGATTTCAAAATGTTAAGGCAAAATTGTATCGCATAATGACAATTCATATTTATTCTAATTGCCACAATTTAGTAGAAAATTACTTTGGCCAATAAATCACTTTCAAGCATTCTTTCTCAAGACAAAGCCAGGCTTTATCACAAGGCCAGCTGTCAGGGATTGTTTGTTCTTTAAACTTACAAACTTTGGATATAAAAGCCCAAATGTCAGTGTCAGTGTAAGAGTCTTTTAGAAGAGTAAGATGAGTCGATTTGTCCAACAAAGAAAACACAACAATATCACCGAATGCTTCAATTCCTATAATTCTTTTCTGTTTTTGCTTTCAAGAACTTGTTTTATTCTATGCCTACTGAGATGAAACAATACACATTTCACATCTGTAATACACAAGATTGTCTAATTTGGGACTCCAAACTGATATTTTCCATCATGAAATATTAGCAGAAACCACAGATAATGTGGCAGTTCAATTTCTTTTATCAGCTAAAAAATGGTAGCAATTTTCTATATAGCGGATCTGTTCAGAAATTTATTTTAAATGTTGACTCCTGATCCTCCTGCCTCACTTGTCTTCCCTTAAAAAAAGACCATAAAACCCCCAAGTAAACAAACTGTTACTTTCTGTTGCACTAATGAGTCTGGTGTATCCACACTGGCTGTACAGTCTCCTGATTTTTGAGTTACTGAGCTTAAAAGTAATTTTAGCCTAATATGTCAAAACCATTTGAAGGGGGTTTAATGCTCATGTATCTTGTATATACCATAATCTGGTTGACTGTTTCATTTCTATCTGGATTAGGCAATAAATATATAAATGTTACGAATTCCTAATTTGTAGTCCACAGACTTCTTTTTTTTCGATCAGGTCTGAGGCTGTTCCAGAGAGACTAAAAAACCAAAAATCTGAAAAATCCCTTTTTCTTAAAATTTCAGTCTCTGAAATATCTGATTTGTTCTTCATCTAGAGTTGTTCTTTTTTGAGAGGTATTCCTGAACTTGCTCTTGGTGCTCAAATCTCTAAAGTATAAGGAGCTGAAGGTAGTTTTTTCACTTGCTCCTAGTTTATTATTTGCAAGATCTCCTGCTAGGCCCAGTCTTTCCCAAAACAATTTTGGCATTTATGGTATTGATGCTGAATTGAATTTGCTCTACAGGGTCCTGAAGCTGAAACCACAACAGCAGATTGCAGCTTCCCTTCCTTTTATCCTCAAGGAACATATCGCAATAATTTTAAATTGGCTTACTCTCATCTTCTGGGCACAATATATGGTACTGCTGTAAAACTATGAAGTTCTACATAATCTGGAGACTAAAATTAAATCTTACATAGTGTATTCTCTCTTCCTGTATGTCATGACAACAGCATGCAGCACCAAGGATATCCAAGAAAAACAGCTCATCTGTAAGCCAAAATTTATTGAGGAGGGAAAGTCATTTCTCTCAGTCTGAGGCATGGATGAGTCCAATGATATTTATGAAATTAACGTCTTGCCTCTTTGGCAAGAGACAAAAATGTTAAATTGCTAATTAATCTGGCTTTTAGTGTAATGTAGACCACATAGCCTTAAGTCAGTAACTTCTGCATTGATTCCTCTCCCACATCACTCAGGCAAACCACCATGCTCTTTCCCAACTAACCAAAATTAATTATGTGTATTAAAATATCAATGCAGGCCAAAATTTCTCAAAGAACTTCAAATTTCAAATATAGGAAAACAAAATATAGGAAGAGTTGAAAGCTGGAAGATATATTTATGAAGGGCAACCTTAGTTCTATTACTAGCAACGTGTAACATTCTTGTACACCTTCAAGGCTTTGTAAGTTAGTAACAAACTTGAAGAGGTTGTCAGGTGAGAGAATGTAGGGCTGTTAAGTGGAACACCTCTACCACAAATAGCTTGATGGTACAATTCTCAAATGAGGAAAACTTCCCCTTGTATTTAACAAGACTGCTGTATTCAGAGAAACTGCATAAGATCTCTAGATCAGTTTTACAGTTCAAATTAATTCCTGATGTAACTTCAAGTTTCAATATACTAACTACAGGTGCCACACAGGTATGTCTCTTTCGATTTCTTTAGGAAGAGAACACATTTCAGGAAATATAGAAGGACTGAAAGCATCAAAGTAATGGAGAACACCCCCCCCCATCCATATCATTCCCTGACATTTCAGAATATACCTGCTAAGAACTTTAAAAGCAAGTGCAGCAGCTGATATTGCCTTAGTTTAGGGTTTACTGTACATATTAACATTTAAAGAGCTATCAAGCGCTAAGTAATATCATCATCATTTGATGAGGACAGGGCATAGACCGATTTTTACTGCTGTGACAATTGCCTTCCCCGTTATTCTAGTCTCTTGAATTGCATAAAACCCTTCAATCTGTTAAATTACTCCATTTTTACATCAGATTTGCCAGCCTCTACAAGGACAGGGTCTAGTTGTTTTCCAAACAAGCTTGAATATCCTTACAGAAAAACACATGGACAGATGGCCTTCTTCCCTGCTGATGTTACATTAGAAATGTGCTTGAAGGGAAATTCTGTCAACATCTCGAGTCATATTTTTGCCTTATTTATTCTGAAATATTATCCAGTGTGGTAAAATTCATTAATACATTTTATATTAGTGCTCAATATAATCTTATCTGATTGATAAGGGATGTTCTACATTTCTCTTTATCTTTCTGTGGGGAAAACAAAGTATGCAACAATCTACCTAAGTAAAAACTTTAAAGGAACAGTATTTTTATGAACGTTTCTTAATCTATTTTCTTCTATTTAGATCACTTAGAATAAACACCACCACCTCCCTTTCACACACAAATACTTAGGTGGTACTGAAGGACTACACTCACAAAACAGTTTTATCAACCCAAAGCTGATGAAGGTGATTGGGAGTAGTCAGCATGGATTTATGAAGAAGAAATGTCTGACCAAACTGACAGCCCTCTACAATGAAGTGACTCACTTGATGGATGAGGAGAGAGCAGTGGCTGTTGCTTACTCTAAGGCTTCTGACCCTGTCCCATAACATCCTCATAGACAAACTGATGGCTTATATAAAATGACAATTGAGTGGACTAAAAGCTGGTTAAGAACAGCTGGGTTCAAAAAGTTGTGATCAGTGGCACAAAGCCCAACTTGAGGCCAGTCCACTAGGAGTAAAACTCAGGGATCTGTACTGCGGCCAACAGCATTTAATCCCCGCATTAATGACCTGGACAATAGCACAGAGCGCATCCTCAGAAACTTTGTGTATGACACAAAACTGGAGGAGTGATTGATACACCTAATGGTTGTGCTGTCATTCAGAGGGTCCTCAACAGGCAAAAAATGGTCAGTAGCCTTCTGAGATGCACTACAAAGAACATCTCCAGCAGGTCAAAGACAGAAGCCTCCCTTTCTTCCCAGCCCTTGTAAGAACCATCTGGAGTGCTAGGACCAGTTCTGGGCTCCCCAGTGCAAGAAAGACATAAACATACTGGATGATTCCAGCAAAGAGCCACAAAGATGATGAAAGAACTGGACCATCCCTCATATGAAAGGAAAAAGAGAAGAAAAGGCTCCTTGCAGTGGAGGATTTTACTAATGTCTGCAAATACTTGATGAGAGGAGTAAGATGACTGAGCCACAGTCATCTTAGTTATGTCCAGTGATGGGTAAAGAGGCAATTTTTGCAAACTGAGACAGCAGAAATTCCATTCAGACATATGAAAAAAATATATAGTCTGAGTGTGATCAAGCACTGCAACAGGTTGCCCAGAGAGTTTTTGGAGTCTCCTTCCTTGGAAATATTCAAAACCTGACTGGACTCAATCCTGAATGACCTGCTGTAGCTGACCCTGTTTTGAGCAGGGGAGCTAGACTAGAGAGCGAGAGATGCGTTCCAACTGAAGGGATTATATGATTCTATGAATGTAAATGAATACCGAGTGATAGAAACTTTTGTTCCTTTGGTCCCCACATGACTCCCAATAAAGCTGACATCATTTTCTTTCCTCAGAAGTAAATTATTAAATAACATGATAAAAAAAAAAAAATCAATCTGGATCAAGGAGAGTTCACATATTTGTTCACTCATAAAGACCTGCCTTTACTTGAAACCTACTGTCTCGCCATACCTCAGTGAGAAGCTCTTTAAAAGTATATCTCTTGGAACCTTATGTGATCTCCAGGTGGCAACCGTGGAGAAAAGCTTTCCTCCAGGACTGCGTTATAGACTCTCAGACACCATTTATCAGTGAGAAAAAAGGCGTGGGTTAGACAGATATTTACAACTGTACTCGAAAAGAACGTCCAGGTTGTTCTTAAAATTGCTGCCCTTCACAGAAACAGGCAGTGTCTTATTTGGTCTAGTTATATACATATTTTACTTATAAAACTCTTACAAAACTTAACTCTCCTGTTTCTGAAGAACACAACAGCCTGGTAATTTAGAATTGCATCACGTATTTCGTCATGCTGTCATCAATTTACAAGCGTACATTATTTATTAATACTAATAAATCAACTAATATTAAAAATATTTATTCAGTGTAACTCAGCCTTTTGTTCTAAAGTAGTGTTCGAATGTTTCTTTTTTTAAATATCTTTATCTGAAAAAGTTTAAGTATATTTATTTACCAGGGTTTTGTCTTGTATATCTTTTTCAAAACATTGACTGAAATATAAAAAGCATACTGTTCTTATTTAAACATACCCTCTTATTACAACATATGAAACCCAAGACATGTCACATAAACTTTGAGTTTTTATTACAAAAAAGCTTATACAGGGATTTGATGCAACTATGTTTTCAGCAGGAAATCAGCAATAGAGATTTATATCGTCTTTTACTCCTGATGAGAAATCTCTACGATTTTTGGAGAAGAGAAAGGAAATGGAGGCAGAAAGACTGGAACTAAAACTGACATCATGGAGAGTGAGGAAAGATAAAGATAACAGGGTCTGAAAGACTGGCTATGTTCTGAATTTTTTTTTTTAGACGAATCAACTATCCTACATCTCGCAAGGAAATTCTTTGTCTGTTTTTATTTAATTTATTTCTCTATAGGAATGGTTAGGGAGTAAAATACAGTTCTGTTCTGAAACTGGTACCAAAGACATTAAAAAAAATTTTTACAATCCTTGACAATCTGTGTTCAAATTTATCTCAGGATTTAAAGGTGAGGTGCAAAAAAGCACCAAGATGTCTTATGTGAAGGCTAATATGAAATCAAAACTATCCTGTAAAAATCTGTACAATCTACTCTAGTACCTCAGGTACCTTCAGCTTTTTCCTTTTTTTAGAAATAATTACTTAACCTATTGAAAGTTTTGGTCCTGTCCATCTACAAACGTGACACTCTTCTTTGAACTGGATTATTTAGGCGCTTCTGTCTTCATAAAAATAATTTGGGATTTGTTAACTGCTTGTGGCTATTTCTAACATCAACCCAGAAATACGGCATTGAGACTCGATGTGTTGATTTAGTCAGTGCTGCCACCCAGGTTTTGCACAGTTGTTTAATAGTTGGAGCATTTGTCCAAGAAGTAGGAGATATGGTCTAATTCTCTTTTTAGCCTGAGGGAGTTCAAATGTCTCTTCTCATTTTCCCATTAATTGTGCCAACCAGGCTATGAGCAAGAAGATAATGATGGTGCTGTGCCACTAAAAATAAAACAAAATAACACTTCATTGTGGGAGGATGGGAATAATAATTTTATAACTCAATAATTAGAATGATTTCTAAGTTTCATTGTGTCACCCCCTTAAGCCTCCAGTTGGAAACATCTATAACAAGTCCAACACAATCTCATAAAGATGCTATGCACAAAACCCATATTTAAGCACTAGACACTTCAGCAAACACCAAACTCCTCTCTCCTTCCAGACCTAAGCGTGCTGTGAACTACTGATGGCTTTTGGCTTCCACTAGAGACAAGGTTGCTGTATAAGCTTTCAACTGGCTTTCTAATCTCACGCGAAGAAAACATGAAACAAGATTTTAAAAGGTTCACTAGTTTATTTAAAGATTTTATTAATTCATCTTAAATAATCACAAAAATGAATTTTTATATTTTTATCAATAAATTCTTTACTTAATTGATATATGGTCAACAATAATCATTTAAGACCTTACATTCAGAGCAGTCCTTTTTTGTTATTATTTATACCTAAGCCACAATATTTAATTTAGATGTTCTAATGCAGGCATACAAAATTATACTTAGTAATATCAATAAGCATGCTGATTAACTGCAATTCTGATATTGATATGACAGTAGCAAAGACTGAAAAGTCTTTTTGAGAGTTATGGCCACATGCTATCACTAACAACAAATATGGTTTTCATAGCAGCAGCACAATTTAAAGATCATTACTACAAACATCAATAGTGAACTACCGCTTCAAGTTCTACTCTCTGAGAAAAAAATAGAGTTCAGAATATAAAATAGTATAAAATGAAGATTCAGAGAATTTGGATTTCTGCTCCTATTACTTTGCCTGGCAATATTCATGTATAAATACCTTCAAAAAATCTGATCTGAGTAAAGAAAAATTTAACAAAGCAAAACAAAAATAAGATGAATGGAAAAAGCACAATTACATTAGTACAAGCTAGCAAACCCAGAAATCTCAACTACAATTTTGTAGTATTCAGAATAGTGAACTGCACAACCGGCAACTGAATTTATGAATCTGAAACACAGGATATACTAGGAATGCACAAGTATTTTCTTATCCATTTCAATCCCTTTGCAATACAAAACTGAAAAAAAAAAAGATTATTTTGCCCCAGATTTATTCTATTTCTCTAGAATTTAGTTATTCATTACTATTATTTGTTTATTCAATTCCAGATTTCTACTATTTGGGGGAAATAATTAATTCACTAGCCTTCTGTTGGAGAAAACTGGGAAGCATTACTTAGCTAAGGCCCTGGAAATTGCAGAATCATAGAATGGTTTGGCTTGGAACTGAGCTTATAGACCATCTGGTTCCAACCCCCCTGCCACGGGCAGGGACACCTTCCACCAGACCTGGTTACTCAAAGCCCCATCCAACCTGGCCTTGAATGTTTCCAGGGAGGGGGCAGCCACAGCTGCTCTGGGCAACATGTTCCTGTGCCTCAACACCCTCAGAATAAAGAATTTCTTTCTCATATCTAATCTAAATATACCCTTTTTCAGTTTAAAGCCGTTACCCTTTGTTCTATCATGCCATGCTATTATACAAAGTCCCTCTCCAGATTTTTGTAGGCCCCTTCAGGTACTGAAAGTCTGCAGTGTGGTCCACTATGAGTTTACTGTCTGGTTGTGTTGCGGAGTCACAGTAATCATGGGTGGATACTCTTATGAAGAAACCAGAAGGCACCTTTCCAACCATGGACTGAGTAAGCTGCCTCCTTTAGTAAAAGCACTGCAGTTCTAAATACGTGCTGGCACTGATGCATAAGACAAAGTAAACATGCATACGCCGCAAGTATCCAGCAATCTTTGAGTACTGTGGTGATCAGCACAGGAGAGGCAAATTTCCTTTTCTATTTATTTAATCAAATAAACGTCTAGAAATGGGGGAAAAGCACAGATATTTTGGTTTCAAGTACTTGTTTCTTACCATCTACTCGAAAATAATTAAGGTCCATTGAGGGCATTTGTGGGTTTGCTCTATGGCTTGGGATGAGATCCAGTGGATGAGTGCACCGACCTGGAGGTTTTTTTGCAAAATATGTCATTGTGGTACCTGTGGTAGCTGTTCAGTCTTTATCTTTACTTCCAAGAAAAGCTGAAGTAACCACTGTCGTAGTGTTTAAAATATGGATTAGGAATAGTGTAGGATTAAAACTCTGAAGAGTCCAATCCTTTTAGGGCTGGAATTCTCAGAAAAATTATCTCCGAGGTCTTCCCTGAAGATTTTTTTTATGTGCAGCTAGATGGAACGTGCCCATAGAATAAAACAGGTCTCTTGAAAGCTGCTTAAGTGGTGAATGAAAATGGAGTACCACAGGGTACAAAAGATTGCCTCACAGAAGTCACTGCAACCCCCCAAAAAAAATCAGTTTAGTGGACTTCTATATTTTGCAAGCACAGAAGAAAATGGGAAAAAGAACACTGAAGAGAAAGAAGAACTAAAATGAAGACCACTACGGACATTACATCATTATCTCTCCAAGCTTCAAAAGATTAAGCTCATAGCTTTCTCTTTTTATAAAATAATTACATTTGTTTAAAGGCTGCAGCCTTAATCTACATAATTATTTCTTCTTAGTTACGGTACCTAGGAAAGCATATTTCAATTCTCAGCAGATTCCTATCTGAATCGGTGCACATTTTCCAAACTATACTGACTCAGTGTAAATGCCCACAGGTTTCTGAGAATCTCAGTTTACTGTACGTTTTACCCAGCCAGTTTTTAAAACTGTGATCACCATTTAAGTTATATAACAGTATCATCCCTACTGTTCTTGGTCATCATAAAATTTTCTCTCTTCTTGAGAAGCACAAAGAGTCTTAATTAAAATTGCAGCAAGCCACATGCATACACTTCCAGATCTGAGAGGAGAGCGTACACACACATCCAAACAAGCTTATGAGCTTAGCAATATTTGTTAAGCATATATTATCTTCATGGGGCGCTCAAAACATCAAGATACCCAGCCAAAATCCCTGGGAAACACTCCCATTAGCAGATATTCTTCCATGAAGGATGTGAACGCAAGGTGTCCAAATCACCTGCGAGTAGATATCACATATTTTGGTGGTATTAACAGGCAGTTGGGAAAGGATAGGCAACTTCAGGAAATCTCCACTACAGTCTTTGTGCTTTCAAAAATGCTCAGAAAGACAGAAAAAACACTTTAAACATGGTTGGCTTTGTAAAGATTGTCCATGAGCAAAGGTAAAGGAAGAAGCAGCTGCTAGAATCAAGATTACAAAAATAGCATTCTTATTTGGTTGTTTAATGAGATAAAATACCGAAGCTTAAGATATACAATTTCTTTTAAAATTAGTGACAACTATATATTATAGAAATACAGAAATTGAATCCAAAAGCGTCATTGAGACGAGAGGTTGCCCTGGCTGGGGATGAATTCTGCTGCAAGGATGGGTGGCACACAAGACTGGAAAAGGAAGTTGGTGTTTAGAAGATGTGAGATTAACGGAAGACAGAGGACCTCTGATCTCTAAAAGATGTTCCTTATGTAAGGTGAAATAGAACCCAGTATTCTAGAGACTATATAGCAGCGGGGCTGGTGCTGTCATCATCACCAAAAGCCACACTGACACAGAGCTCTTGCTACCTGTGTCTACTGGCAGGTCTACAGAGAGGTCAAGAATTTATTACGTGTAATATTTAATCCTTCCGCTGAAGTGACAGAAATTGAATGAAGAATCTCAGCTCTATCCCTGACAATGACCTTGGTAACACAGGTATAATTTTGCATAATAAAATATACAGAGCTCTTTTCTCATTTTGCTTTTTTGTTTATTTAACTTGGAAACCTAACTAAAGAAGTGAAATAGTGTTAACATAGCAAAGTCGATAAATTACGAGGTTGCCAAACTATCATGGCTTGTGCAAGTTTCAACCAAAACTTTTTTACTTCCGCACCCTACTACAACAATCATTCATGTCATCGTTTCATGTTTTTTCTCCTGTAGGTGTCATTCTAATGAAGTCTATACATAATATATGAAAACTGTCCACTAGAAGATTGTTAGTCCATGCTTAATTTCTTGTAATTCTTGGAAAGTACAAAGAATGGTACAGGTGACCTAATGAAGATAAAAATACCCTTAGAACTCTGGATTCTCCACATGCATCTGCCATAGTTTTCTATTTACATTTTGAAGTTGAAGATTCAACAATGTTTTTTGGACCTTTTCAATATGCCAGGGTTTTTATGTATTTTCCTCCTCTAGATTCACACTTAAATTGATGTACCAGAAAAGGCTGCCTGGATTCTAAACAGATTTGCCAAAAGAATTAGAAGTGAGTACATGATAATGTTTTTTGTATCCAAGTATCTATATCCTCCTTTCCGTTCCCTCTCCCTCAAATAAAACCTGCCAGTTCTGTTTCTGTCTGTACATAGCCTTGATTTTGCTTAGTTAATATTTCAGCTGAAAAAGCTGTGCTCTTCTTAACAAACTTTGAAATCTCCGACTGCTCTGCAAAATTTTAGCCCTAAAGATAACAATCTGCCAAATATTTAAAGTCTGTTCAAAATTTCTCAGCATAATTCCTTTACCTCGCAAGATGCCATACTACGAGCAGAGACTGATGCAATGACAGTGCTGTTCTGCTCCAGACAGAATGACTCTCTTTGGAGGATATCAGGAGGAGGCAACATTTTTCTGTAGTAAGAATATCTCTTTCTGGGGCTTCTACTGTGCTACTTTGGGATTTTGATACTTGCTTTTCAT
>Ga0065711_1028672_pt1 | contig 39835 bp, 20 predicted proteins | sample Hoacrofraction12_FD_59098 | JGI IMG/M metagenome (GOLD analysis project Ga0065711, IMG submission 59098) | Hoatzin crop microbial communities from Cojedes, Venezuela - Epithelial fraction 12 v2 (version 2) | ecosystem: Host-associated > Birds > Digestive system > Esophagus > Crop | place... | reverse complement strand
TCTCCTGTCCTCCAGGACCTCTCAAAGATGATGGAGAGTGGCTCAGCAATGACATCCGCCAGCTCCCTCAGCACTCGTGGGTGCATTCCATCGGGGCCCATGGATTTGTGGGTGTCCAGATCGCTTAAGCCATCCCTCACACAGGGATCCTTTTTATGCAGTCTTTGTGAGAAATGTAAGTGTTGTGTTCTTAAGTATTCAGATTTTTAATCTTCAACCTAATATTTGTCTTTAGAACACAGTTGCAAGATACATTTGCTGATTGAACTCTGCAATATCTCTGCAATATAATACAGCCTATACCCTAATTACTTTCTCTCGATATCTATCTATTAGATTTCTCGTATATTTGTTTACTGCTTAAGAATCATTTTAGCATTCACTTTGTTTTTGATTTTTTTTTTAAATAATGCATCTAACAGCAGACAATGTTCTTTTTCTTTTTCTTTCATGAGCTTTGTGCGTCTACCCACTTCCTTTTTACTGTGATGAATTTCCTTTGTAGTTGATTATAGTGATTTTCTGGTTTGACATCCCTCAGGCTCTGCCTACTAAATCAATATCATCTTTCAGAGAATGTTGTTGTTCTGGTGAGCTTTTTTCCCCTATTAAAAGGATGCTTTAGAATAAACCTAAATGAAAATTTTTTATGATGTGTCAATTTACTTGTTCTTCGTATGCCTGTTTCTCAGTAAATCTAAATCAATTGTTGTCTAAAGGTTTCTCATTTTCTGCTCTTATAAATTGCTATGGTCCATTTTTCTGTTTCCCAGGCTGGCATTTATCTTTGTCATGTAGCTGTCCACATTTTGAAGTATACAAATACCATAGACCTCTGACGTTTCTTCATTAAATGTATTTGAGGTGTTGACCAGATTACGGAACTCATAAATTCCCTCTTATGACACAAAATGTGTCTCAAGTTCTGTGGAAGAGGGGGAAAAAAATCTTTGTTTGCTTACTCATCTGGGAAATTACAATCTGTTGCCAAAGCCAGTTATCATAGCTTTGATTAGAAATCAGCAAAGACAGCTGCTGAAAAACAGAATGAGAAAAATCATATCTGGTTAGAGAAGAGTTCCTTTGACTTTAGAAGAACAGAGGGACATCGCCGAGGGAATATGAGTATGCATTTCTTTTAATGTGTAGACGGCTATGGATGTAGTCATTCTAGCTTGCAGTGTTTGTTGTTGTTATTACAGTGTCACTACCTCTCTCAAGACTTCTTTATAACCTGAGGGTCCTTTTTTCTTTAAAATTCACTTAAATGATTTGTATTGCATCCATATGTGTAGGCTTATAGTATATAAAATTTTGTAAAATGTACCCATGAATGCATTTGGCTTTAGCTGAGTAATCGCCAGTTTGCTAATAAGAAGTCTTCCCAACAGAAGGAAAAGGGAATTCTGTACTGTTTTAGAAGTGTGTAGTTGGTTGCTACACTTCTGAGTATTTTTGTCCATGCCATTCCATTGATCTGGTGGCTTTCCCTTCTCAAAACAAACCTTTAACAACAACTTGTTAATTCAGAATTTCAGAAACTTTACTGAAAAAGCCCATTATCCTATGAAGCTTTTTGACTGCAGCATTTTTTGAGGTTCCCTTGGTTTTGCAGTTTTTCCCACTTGCTGAAGGGTTTTGTATAGAGGGATATCAGTGTTGTTGAGAAAAATGAACTGGAGCATATCACCACTGATGTTAGTATCTCCGTATAGAACCAGTTTCCATTCCCAGAGCTCTAATGCTCTGCTTTTGTAAACAGCTGAGCTGGTGTGGTGTTTCACAGCCACCAAAAGAGAGGAGTGTTTTGTTGCCCTGCTAGCTTCCTCCATTTCTGATGGTCTGACCTTCTCTCAGTGCCAGCTCAGGAATCACAGGGCTGTTTGCTGAACCAGGTCTGCTCACTGACTGCACAGAAAACTACCTTTTCTACCCAGGTTAATTTTCTGCTGAGCTAGAGGCATCAGTAGTCTCATGAAGAGCCTGGTGATTACTGGAGCTGGAGTTAGGTGAACATGGTGTTAGATGATGAGCATGGAGATGGGAGAAGGAAGAAGGGGCCATGGAAGGGGCATGACCAGATGATGCTGAATGCTTGGATTACCTCACCCTTTTTTGTGAACTGGCAGCCTAGTGAGAGTTCATGTCATGCTGTGCCTTTCCATCTTTAACCTAGAATGGTACAAAGAGATTCAAAGCAGGGAGTCAGGTCTGCCTTCTTTCTGCCATATTGCCGTGATATTTACATTTATTTTGTTATGTTAATAGCTGGCTATTAAGTAAAATACAGCTAAATACTGTTTCAAATCCTGTACATGTCTCTTATATTAAGGATTTTATAGGTTTTTGATAGGATTTTCATTCTCTGTCATTATTGTAATTGACAAAATAGCCATTCTATAAGGCTTGCTTCAGCATTTCAGTTGAAGAAGTCCATACGTAGGGCAACATTTTCCATTTTAGATACTTAAATTTGGTATGCCATCCATTTTCTGTAATCCAGTAAGACTTAGTTTAAATTACATAATATTCATGGTTTTGAAACATGTATTTGGGGGTTTCTGCACTGATTTAACCAATTTTTATTTTGGTGCTTAAGAGGAGGTCTCAACATTGGGAAATGTTGACCATATGGTGTGAAAATATTGCTAAACCAGGATTAATAGACATGGACATGTGTTTATCCCAGGAAGCAACATCACGTGTTTTTAACATTTGTGAAAGTGGATGACCTGAAAATAGAAAATGAAGATGGAATGAGAAGAAATACTGTAGTAACTAATCAAAAATCTTCTTTCAATATTACAAGTACCTGACACAGAAGTAAAAGGAAAATATGATCACCTTTGACAGAATGACTAGAAGAAAGCTGTGAGAACAATAAAGAGGTTATTGATACTCCAGACCAAGAAGGGCAGCCCAAGCAATGCCAGTGACCTCAGTGGGTGAAGATATAAAGGGAAGCTTTTGGGCTCCTGAACCTGAGTTGCACAGGCAGAGCAGATGCTTTTAGTTCCTCAGCTGGCTTCTGCTCAGGATTGGCAGTGTCCGTGGTGTAGATCCACAAAAATGCTAAGTGGATGTAGTTGACATGTTTTTCATTTTTCATTGTAATTGCTTTATGTCCTTTACTCTTCTGTTTTAAGGAACATTGTTTAGAGCAAAGCAGCAGTAGCTCAAATTCCATTTTTAATTTGAAAGCAATGGGATTGAGTTACTTGGCAAGAATTCAGTGGTCAGACTCTCGACACTTACAATAGTTTACTTTGCAGGATTAGACAGATTTCTTTTTCATCTCTAGTGATTGAAACAATTAAGCACATTCATTAACAGAAAAAACACTGGCTATAGACAGTGTTTAAGTAACTCTTAGTCTCTTTCATGTTATCCTTTAGTTTTGTAGTTAGGAGGTTATGATCCACTTTATAATGAAAAAAATTTTCAAAAATTGTAATAACTTCTTACAAAATTGTGTTTCTATTCCAATCAATTTGTGCTCTGCCTTGCAATGTCATTGGCAGATGCAAGCATAAAATACATTTCTTGTATGGTAGTGAACACACCATGAACGCAATGCCAGTGTATTTTGAAGGTGAGACATAGCGTAGTGGCTACAGCTGTGAGTCAGGGGGTCTCTCACTCCAGATAAGAAGTTTGTCAAAAAATATCAAGAGCTTTTGGAGAGGAAAAGATGCTGAGAAATGGAGCAGTATATGTACCACATAGGGTCCTCACATCCTGCTATTCGGACTGCCCTGTGTTCAGGGAATGCTTAGTGAGAGCTAAATTAGCCTGTTTTTGAATGCCTTTACCTAGACATTATCACTGTTTGGTCTTTGATTTAACGTGCATATTGGAGAAGCACCATGTAGGTCAGGCCCCGCTGTGCTATGTATAACTGTGTAGCAAGTAACTAATCTTAACCCCTTGCTGCCTGTAGTTACAGGACAGGTGCTGCCAGTGGATGAGACAAACAGAAGCAAGAGTAGAGCCAGAACAAGAGAGATGAAAAAACATCAGATCATTACAATTTTTAGCAAAGTTCAGTTAACATAAGGTTATAATAGCATATTTTGTACTGAATTATGTGCATATATAAATAGGCATTATATGTGTTTTGTAATTATGGGGTGTGATTATGTGATGCATTTGTTCCTTAGAAGGACATATTAGGCATCAGATAATTATACAGCGGAGATACCAAAGCTGACATTAAAATTAGTGCTTTGAGATTTATACTGTTTTTTTTAAAAGACCTTAAACAGTAAGGCCTTCAGGTATGTGCAGTGTTTACTGACTTGTTAGGCATTAAGATGTTATTGTGCCCCTTCCTGAATCTGCTCATTTTAAAAGCTTAACCCTTTAAAATATTCTGTTCAGCTCATTACTGTAGCAAGCTGTGACACTTAAACAAAACAAAGATAATGTTCTCATATGAACAACAGATCACAGAAAATGCTTTCTTTCATCCTCGCTTTTGACCATCTGTTTAAAAAAGTCACAGGAAGCCAGTCTGTAATCTGTGGTTAAGAGTTTAAAATCACATGCATTTTTTGTGACACGTACGTGTAGAGTACTGTAATAGTTTGTATTAGCTATAAAGATTGGGTGATTTGACCTTGACATCAGTCAGATATACCCAATCCTCTCACAAAAAAAAAAAAGGGCTTTTTTCTGTTTGAAGCTCCACATATGTTTATATTATTTCACTTCCCTTAAAACTACCTTCCCCTGGTATACTATGTATTTTAACTGCTGTTTTTTTAAACCATTCACATATATTTTACTGTTGTTTTCCTATGTGATAAAACTGTTCCATATTGTATATGTGTATTCTTTTGGTTTTGAATAATTTTGATCTGAGAAGTAGAGTTTCCACACTGAGTCCTCAATGCCTTCAGCAGGTAGTCTTCAAACCTAGAGTGATACTTTACAAGAAATTAACTGGTAGCTTCTAGATGAAGATTGATCAAATCTCATGCAAAAATTTCTTGTGAAATCCTGAAACATGCAACAAAGAGGAGAGAAAATAGTTATACAAAACTAGGGTGCACTACCTATAGAGTAAATGTGAGAGGCATGTGTTAGTTTCTGTGGCAGATGAATGATATCTCCGCAGCATTGTTTTCCACAGTATAGTCACCGGGGTAACTTTAATCAACCTAACATTAAATGTCTCAAATGATGGAATATCCGTTCTCATCCTAAGAAAATTATGCGTACTAAAACACAGGTGAACCACCTGATTTTTTGCTGAAGGTGACTGTATCTGGCTTATTTTATAAACCAGTGAAAATAGCTGCAAAGCTGCACCAAGCCCAGTAATGTTATTTGGGGATTCAGTTGTTAGACCTGTACATTCTGTTCAGTTTGGCCTTTTACTGTGTGAGGAGCATTGCTTTCAACTTACTTTACAGAGGGAGAGAGAAAGACGTCCATAAATACTCTGGGCATATTCTGGGCAATCTGAAGACAATGTCTTGACCCTGGGGAATGTTCACTTAAAATCTCTATTTTTCAGCTGTTCCTTTAGCCACTTCTATTTCAAGAATACTTGGTGTCTCTCTGATTTAGGTGTTTATGTAAATTTTATTGATGGACTGCAGTGACCCAGAAATCATCGGGTAGTTGTTGTTTTTTCTCTATACAATCATAGATAAAATAAATGTGTAAGATCTTGGGACAAATCTAAGAAATTTCAAGAAGGAAATGCATTAAGAGAAAGAAACTGATTCAACGGTGATGTGATTTATATATCACCAGTGGGAGGTGGCATGTTTAGTAGCGTATAGAAGCATAAGGCTCTTATTGTCAGTGGTAGTTTTTGAAGTGTATTTTTCCTTTCAAAATTTGCAATCCATAGCTATAGCAAAAAATAAATGCAGTAGTCACATTTACAACACAGTTATTCTGTTTTGCATTTGCTATAAAAGGTGTATTTTAAAATAATTCTCAGAAGATAGATTATAGCAGTTTTACATTAGGGTTAACTTCCTAATAGGTCCTCAGAGTAAGAATGTGCAGCATTTACTGTTTACTAAAATGAACCACCAAGTTTTCTAGACCTGGCGTTAATGCTATGAATTGCATTAGGAATTAGATTTTCAATGTATATATGTGATTGTATTTCAAAATACTCTGTTCTTTTTTTATATCAGTTAGCTCAGGAATTCCATGGTTAACTGCAGTTTGACACAGTTATGAAGTAGGAGCTTCTATTTATTGGTCGAGTACTATTTTTATGTTTGAACAAAACACCTATTGTTTTGCTTTACTTATCAACAAGCACTAGTGTTTTCAGCTAAGGTTACTTTTAATAATTAGGTTTTCTAGGGCCAAGAAGTCAACTATATCTTTAATGAGTTCAGTGACATCACTAGGGCTGCTTATGCTCCTTGGCAATAGTCTGCTTTGTGTGAGCAGATTGCATTAGCTTTAAGAGGAGTAGCACAGATGCCAAGGTCAGGGCATTGGTGAGTAAGAGATCTTTGAGTAAAATAAAGACCTAAAGCTAAAACTGTCCAAGGCAAGGGAACAATGAGCTGCTGTTTAGCAGTATGGTAGCAGCCCTCTTAAGAAGTTATTTTGTTCCATGTTTAAGTATTTCCTATGTATCCTCTCCTAATGACAGTTGGGTAAGGAGCAAGGAGGATCCTGAAAATCTGGGCTAGGAGTGGTCAAAAGAAACAAAAACGCTGATGCCGTGGTAATGCTGTCCTTTCTGCCATCTTTGAGGACTCTAAACATGATGGCGCCTTTAATCCATAAAGTGACCCTCATAATCAATTGGAAATTTGCAAGGGGAGAATTGAAGGTAGAATTTTTTTTTAATACCTGGTTGAGAAGGCCTACTTTTTGTAGTTGATCTGTGGTTTGACATTGATATACAGAAGTATAACACAAAAAGGATATTGCTTTATCTCTGTTCAGAAGGTGAAAATGGCAGATTCTCACCCATTCCTACTTCAAAATACTCCTTTAAATTGTGTATAGAGGAAGAACAGGACCTGCTTTTCACCTTGAGTCAGAGAGAAGACCAGGAAAGGACAGAATTAGTGCAAAGAAAATGAAAAGGAGAGCAGTGGAACAAGTCACTGAAGAGAGTGAGAGCCAGTAATGGGTGTTACAGCAGGTAGAGGAGATGGGAGAAAATGCTGAAGGAAAATAGTTTGAACTGGAAATAGCCTTCAACCAAAACCACAGAGCATTCAGGGAGAAGTGGTGGAATAATACGCAGACATTTGTATGAGATTTAAAAATTGCGCATCCCATCAGGCTGAGTAACATTCATCCATGTGTTGCATGCCGTTGGAAATGTTAATTTTTTTCATGCCACTTGCCAGCTTACTCTCATAGATTTAAAATGCAGCCTCTACTGGTTGTGTTAGAACTAGCTGAGGAAGAAGCATGCCCAATTACTGAAATATGTTAGACAAAAAAGATTCCATGCATAGAGCAAATGGAAGGGGAAGATTGCTTTTCATTCAAGGGGATTGGCAGCAATAACGGTATAAGGTTAACTGCATGCAAGTGTTCTAAGTGATTTGAAAACTTAAAACATCGTATCTCAGTTTTTATGTGATGGCTTTATCTCATTGCCAGGGCAAGGTACCTTTATTGCTGGGATGCGGAGCTATGAAAGCACTTAAACCCACAGCAAGACCCGCCGGCTTGGAAGCCCCTCAGTGACTAATGCCTAAAAACTGAGGCATCTAGGCTGGGGAGGATGCTTTGTGTTTAATTTTGGATTCCTTGGGTGCCCTGAGCTCTACTTCTGTGCGTGACCAAAACCGAGCTAATCCAAGTAGCTTGTCATTTCTCTGCCTACTCCCATCTGTGTGCAAGGAGCACAGCGAGCGTGTACTGACTCAGCTGGAGGCCTTGCACAATGTGTTGATGGGGCTGCTGAAACAAAGGAGTCAAACTCATCATCTGACACCAGGATGGGTACGGCAGCTTTCAGCAAATGACAGGCAGGAATTTGCTTCTCAACTTTTTGCGCTGCATTTTCTCCTTTGTCACAACTGTGCCACTGTAGTGCAAAAAATTCCCTGGGCCCGAGGAAGAGACTATGAATGTTTCCCTGAAGCTTATGGCATCTTGCTGAGGAGTCCTGGCTGTTTATGCCCCTGCCTTTATTTTGTCCAGTGACTCTTTTGATGCATATTGTATAATCACACCTTCAAATCATTTAAACTGTATCTTTTATTACAGAAGTCCCAATTCCACAAGAAGCTGGATGGCAGAACTGAAATGATTTCTCCTGTCTTGTAATGTCATACTCACTTTTTCAGATGCTGCTGCCTTGTATATTTAGAGAAACAGCTGCTTTCTAGGGAATGGGTTGGATGGCTGAGAGGAAAATGTTTTCTTCTGGGCAGGTTCATAGGAGCTACTTTGCTGTGATTGATTGTGAGAGTCTAAGTGTCTGAACACCAAAGCAAAGGCAGGAAGAAAAAAGTGGAGGAAAAGGAACACAAGCTGAGATCTGAAAAAAACAAATTGTTCAGCAAATACAAGCCGTAAGAGCTCACTCATTCCATCTTGCTCAGGTTTCCATGAGAAAATCTTGCCACATCACTTTGCAGTAGGAAGTGGCAATACAGATTTTAATGCTGCAGGGAAGAATGAGAGTGCTAGATTGAGTACAGCACAAATTGTGACAGGTTGCTGTCCTCTGGCTCAGAATTTGATCGTTCCAATCACATTCTTCAGCCGCTGCCCCTGGAATGTCCATCTCGGAGGCACGTGCTTTCCTATGCAAAGTTTGCTGTCAGTGCTTTCCACTCCTGCTGAGACGATGCTTTGTTTCTGTATGAAACGTAAAATACAACCTTAAGTTCTGAATCAAGGAAAAAAGAAAACAAGAATCATCTTTGAGACCTTCTCCTCATGAAGAACTCTCTCTTGATTAGCATTATCGACCTAAATACAGTCTCTCATGTAGTCACTTCAGTCATTCTTCATGAGCTCTTGAGATGCTTTGCTGAACAGTTTCCTGCTCGGCATCCTTTCCAGCCAGCCAGAACTCTCTATGCTCTGCCACTGACCTTGTTCCTGAAAGAAGCACCATGCACATCATGTGCCATGGATTAGGAAGGAGCTGTTTCTGTGCTTCTGGCTCTGAGTATAGTATCCTGAATATGTGATTTAAAACTGTAACAGTCGGCTTGCAGGACACCTTGTTGCTGCTGCTGTATTCAAATAATATGTCAATGAGATAAATGAGAAGCTGGCCCAGCAGACAGTGCTTCTATTTAATGAGAGCCCAGTGCTTCTCTGTAACTTTGTATCTCAGTAATGAACATGTTATCAGACATTGAGATGTTATCGGATGTTAAATAGTATAGTAGCACCATAGGCTTTCTTCAGGGCCTGCTCATGATTCTAGCTGATGTTTTAACTCCAGTCCAGGAATTCCACTGCTGGAGAAACAAACCGCTTACCACTGTGGCATATGTGCAGTAACTTTGTGCCAACCTAGCAGACCGTAAATGTGCAGCAGCTACAAAATCCAATGAAAACAGAAATGCAGCAATTTGCTTGCTTTGTTCTGTTTTGGAGTATCAGGAGCTTAGATCTTGAAAACTTGGTGATGGAGCATCCGATACTCTGCTGCTGAAAAGCAGCATTAAGAAAGTTGTTGTTTGCCAACTTTTCAAAAATATGCTGTCAAACCTATGTCTTATGTAAGATACACATTGCATTAAAAATCTCACAAAAATGTATATAGGTATTTGTCTTCCTTCTAGATAGAGTTTGTTCCTTAAAGGTCTATCTTTTCCCACAGAAGTATTCACTGTAGGTTTTTATTAGACCCCTTGATCAGGGTTTTCCACGTCTTGCCTTTATGTTTCCAGCAGCCCAGATAGCATGGGCTTTCTGGTGAATGACCTGGTGCCGAGTTTGATGGATAATCTCAGCAAACCTATGAACTGTACAGATTTGAGCTAGGAGAATTTCAAATTTGTCCAGTCTAGCTGTGTGTCACAGTACTTTATGCCTGCATATAATGCACCAAATGCAGTTATGCAATGGAATATCAAAGATGTTTTGAAGGCTGCAAATGGGTTTTATGAGTGAGAATCATCCTTTTTGTTGCTTCCAAAGATGAAAGTGCTCAATTTTCGCTCACATGGAAAAAAAAGACTGTCAGATGTTTTAAATGTAAAAACTGCGTAATGTGGCTTCTTGTCATATCTGTGGTTCCCTTGTGGATGAAAATTTTAATCAGATGGTTTTGTACTTTAAAGATCTTTCATTTGATTTACAACTTGTAGGAGTGGAGTAGCAGTAAGCAATCAGGGAGAATGCCATGAAGAGGACAAAAGGAAGGTGAAACACAGCGTTAATAATTTAGTTTCAATAACCCTAAAAGGTTTACCAGCCACTTTTAACCTTGTATCAGAAAAGAGAAAAGCACAAAAAGCAAGCTACTGCAGTGAATCATAAAAACGTTTCTTTTAATTTGTTACTCATTTATCTAAGTCCAGATAGAAAGCAACCGATGCATTTGTTAAACAAAAGGGTCAAAAAGACAACTACCCGTCAATTTGACTTAGTCCTTTTGGAAGGACTGCCTGCAGTTTCTTCTGGGTCAGTAAAGTCATGAAGTAATGATGGCTGTAGCTGTGAAAATGTAAAAGTGTTATCAGTATTTCATACTAGCCAAAGCAACATTTTAAGCATACAACAGGGTTTGCAGAAGTGCTTAAGCAGGTTAGTCATCTAAATGTTGTTGATTTCAGTGGGAATTAGATACTAACTCAAAGCCTGACACTCTTTAAAAAAACTGGTAAGCACCTATGTTCAGGTTTCTTGCCTGCTGCCTTGCAGGGTCTGAATCTCTAGCTGGTCTCCTATAAACCGAGGTAGCACAAGAAGTGGCATCTTCATGATGGTGGTGTGGGAGTTTTGAAAATGGAGTCTAGTTTTGTTTTTTGTTATGAAGGATCAGGACGTCATAAAAATTCATGTGGCATTTGTATGCATAACTACTCAGCTGAACAGTTGTGTTTCCATGTTTTGAACATGCACCTTTTAAATTTTGCTGCAAATGAGCTACATGTAGTTCAGTTTTTGGCACAATACTTAGAAACCATCTTCATAACTCTCTGTCTTCATGGTATTAGGCAGTTTGCACAACACTGACTGTAGAAAGTGTTCCTAAGTAAGGGAATTAAATGCCTGAGATTTGAGGTAGGGAACCCAGACTTTGGGATCTGCTACGATCTAGTTTCATAAAAATTGTTGGACACTTAAATGTTCAAATATCTGGGCTATATCATGGATTATGGAGTGTTTTTGTATGCATATGCCAAATATGGCACAATAATAGTATTATGTCAGTTTTAAGATTCTCCAAAATTTTTATACAATAAACCTTAAACACCCATTTGTATATCTTCTGTCCAACTGTTCTTTTTACAGCCAAGTTTTTAAAACCTTAGAGCATTAATTACTCCATGCGGAACTGCAAGACATGCTCTTTTTTTTTAAGTAGGCCTGTTACCATTTGACAGCAAGATTCTGTACTTGCTTTTGTTTTGCACTTTTATGTTAGAGTTGGAAAGATTTTGAGCTCCCAATATACTTTTTTGTTACAGAACAGAGGGAGTAATCATTTACTTGCATTGCAGAATGACCAATGACTCCACTTGTAGGTATAAAACAAATGTGTTTGACAGCAGAGTCCCTCCTCCAAAGAGATTGCGACTTCATTTATATTGAGAATCATCATGCAAGTGTGGAAAATAGCAAGGAGCACGTGCGTGATGATTATATCATTTTCACTGTTGCCCAACCTGATGATTGTAAAGAATCAGGTCTTTTTTTAAAATACATGAGCTGGTAAAATTGATTATTTCCAGCTTGTGGCATTGTTGATTGCCTAATTACTGTTTACCAGTATACCAGAATTGTTTCTCTGAGAAGAAGTTGAATGAAAAGTGAGGGCAGAAAATTCACAATTTAATCCAGAGAATGGGCAGGTTGCATTAAAATGAAGCTGAAATTACAAGCACTGAAACCTCCTCAAATGAAGATCTCCAGGAGTGGGTCACCAGGCTTAGAAATGTGTTCATGTTCTTAGCTGCTCTTTGGTATGAGTATTTTGCTGAGATAGGAAAAATGCTTGTTCTAATAGCGGTTTATGAGGGATTAAAATAAGATCTTTCTGATTTGTCTGCATTTTAATGAGAATGTAATTTCTTAGTGTTACATCCGTGAAAAAACCCCACACTGTCAGATTTGTAGGGATATACATGAGTTTAAAAGGGATGGTAGTTAATTAGCATTTGGAATATACTCCGTCTTTGAAAATGTGGACTGGGGGTGGGACAAGTCTGAAACCAAAATAGACTGTCACAGCATAAGTTTCTATTTGAAGTGAACTAATTGAACTAAATTAGTGCTTTTTGTATTCATGGATAGTCTGTCTCCTTTGATTTTTAATATTTTTACTAAATTGCTCCTTATTAGAAATGGCTGTAGTTGAGTCCATGAACTGTTGACAAAAGAATCTCTTCAGCTCTGCCTCTGATTATTTGTGGTATGCTGTTGATCTTTGGAATAAAGTTGTATAGTTTCAGCTTTTTGAGCAAAAGAGTAAAACTTTTATAAACAGAAAGAAGGGAAGTTTGAACAGATTTTAGGTGAGCTCTGCAAACTCTTTCCTTTGGAGTCTTTGTCCAATAGAGTTTTGTTCACAGTTAAAGGACAAATAAGCAAGTTGAATTTTTTTTAATTTTACTCCAGTTAGCATCTGCGGATACTTTTTTGCAAATTTTCCGTATCTGAGGTATGCAGTGTGTCGTAAGTAAAGCAACTTGCTCGTTAAGTAATGCACAAGTATCTAAACTATGTCTTTACTGTTTCTTAATCTTAGGCCCAGCTGTATTGTTCCTGGAATCTTTGCTGAATTTATTTCCAAGGCACTAACTCATGGGAGCAGTCCCATGATTTCAAGCTGAATGTTTGAAGTAGGCTTTTGTAACATTTTATTTGTGGAGTTGATTTATTGACTTTTCTGTAACACTCAGTACTGTAGTGTCTGAACACCTCATGAACATTAATGCATCGAGCATCTCAGTGCTCTAGTGCAGTTAGGGAAGTTTTATTTTATGGATGGGGAGCTGCAGCACTTAAAAACTGGCTGGCACAAGCTCACCAGCACTTTGTGGCCGAGTTGAGGAAAGAACCTGCATCGTCTGATTCCCGCTCCAGTACCTTGAGTGAAAGAACATCTTTCCTCTCTAAACAAGTTTGCACTTGTTTTCCAGTGACAAATAGACTGTCGAAGTGGTTTAGAGGTCTGTCATGGTTGGAAGCCATCAACTGTGATTCCAAAGTTAACCGGGAGCTTAAATTTCCCCTCTGCTGGCAATGGCCACTGCCCCTTGAATTGTTTGGCTCCGGAAAACTCCCTGGGATGCACTGTGACTTCATCGTAGCTCAGATGAAATTGGAAACTCGGAGCGCTTTGGGACACGGAACAGGCACCAGTGAACTGCAAATTCTGTATAGATGTATGTCTCTCTTTTTGCTGTAAAAGCATTGATAACGCTGTGACAGGGGCATGGCTGGAGGGACGCGTGGCTGGGGCTCAGGGGACGGCTTGGAGCCCAGCCCGTGTTACTGTGACAGGAGTGCTGCTGTCTGCCCGGGCTTCCCCATGGAACCTCTGCTGAGGCTTCCCCATGGCCAGCTCTGGCATACGGGGCAAAGCTCTGATTTCTGGGGTTTTCTCCTTCAGAAGGGAACGTAGGTGTGCTGTCAGTGCAGTAGGAAGATGAGAAAAATGTCATCAGTTTAATTTCTTCCCTCTTTCTTTCTGGAGGAGAGCCTATGTCAGGGTTTTTTATTACCTGATCTTAATTTATTGTCAGAGATTGTATTATACCAGCTTAGATACTGAAGTTACTTGCAAAGAAATATGTAATTTTCATGTGCGTAAAAAAAGAGAGGGGAAAAAAAAAAGAGGAGGGAGCAATGTAATTGCCAAAAAAGAAGTGTTTCCATGTGGGAATATCATCAGAGGGGAGGAGGGGATGTTAGGAAAATTATTCTGATCTTCATAGTTTATTTTAGTTTGGTACATCTGTACAAATGCAATTTACCTTTAAGCGTAATTGGCTGTCGTGTTAAGCTCTCTGTCCACCATGAGGAAATCACGGTTATAGCTTTCATATGGGAAGGAATTCAGGAGTGCCTTGTTTACATTGCTGCCATTTATAAAACATTTAAAGCAGCTATTCTGCTGAATAAACATTGGAGAGCCTGAAGGATAAGCACATCGCTTAAACTTCTTAAGACTAAACTTTCCAAACCATTTCCTGCCAGAGGGACCTAGCAGTAAAATTGCAAACTCTGTGCTCTGAGATGAGATAGGCAGAATTAGATTAAGCAGCTTACTGTTGACATCTCTATTGATCTGGGTGCAGCGCCGCTTCCTGTCTCTGCCAGCAGTTAGATTGCTGTACACAATAACACAGTGGCCTGGTTTATGTGAAACTGGGGGACTCTGAGCATCAATTACTCCAGGAAGGCAGTGGCACTGGGAGATAAGGTTAAGCCGCTCACAGTGTTTAAGACTGCTGAAAACCAAGCAACATATTTGCTGTCTAAATTGCTGCTTATAAATTTGACAGTGTTCCATTTATGTTGTTGATTTTTTTCCCCCCTCTCCAAAGAGAGATCATCCTGTATTATTCTCTGCAGGTAGCAGTTGGGTTCTCCTTATAAACACACATTGTTCGTTAGTCTTCCCTTCCTATCAGCCCTTTGTTAAAAGTTCCTAAGCACCACCTGGATGTTTGAATAGAAAATAGACGGGAAGGAGAAAGGCATGAAATGTTATAGAAACTACCCATAATAAACTAACAAAATTTTCACAGTTGTGTTGATTCTGCTACTGCACTAAAGCATTTCTTTCTCTTTTTTTTTTCTTGTTGTCTGGGAACACGGCATTGAGTAACAGTGGCAAAGAGGAAAGAAACCTGGCACTCTTGAATTTCTCATTTAGTCTTCTGTTTTCTTCATAAGCAGTTCTCTCTTATGCTGTGTTACTTTTTTATCTTTCTCAGAGACTTTTAAAAGAATCAGTTGAAAGCAAAATGATGCCTTTCACATTTAAAGAAGCCTGGAGAGAATTGTTTCAGGGGTCTGCTTGTGATGAACTCGACCTCTTTTTTTTTTTCCACTGGAAGAGGGTCACGCAGAAGAGCTTTTCTCCAGAGGGTACCTTTTAAACCACTTTACAGGTGGCTATCTCAGTTTTATGCCACACGCATTGCCATTGTCTTAAATTCAACCTTCAAAAAGAAATTCAGTATTCCCATCGAAGTATTAGCAAAGTTGAGTCAGTTCTGGCATTGCAATGGGAGATCTGTGCTGTGAAACTGATGAAAGGAAATATTTTAATAGTGACATTTGAGTTCGTTTATCATGACATTTTAGGGACTTGGTGGTACATATTTTTATCTTTGAACAATCTCTCAGCAGTCTACTGCCGTTGCAGTGGGGGAGGGCACTCCTTTCACACAGAGCACGATGCTGTAAAAGTCCAAAACGATACAGCCGTCAACTGTGACGAACAGAAGTAGGAGTTCTAACTGGTATACGACAAAAATGAAATGAAGTCTTATTTTATTAATTTAATTTTTAAATAGCTTGACATGCTGTAATTAACATTGCCCTATGCTAAAATTACAACAACATCTGAGCTTCTGTATATTGGCTCACACTTTGGTGCTATAACTGAATATAGGAATATTGGAAAGCTAACCGAACATATTTCAAATATGTTTTAGCTTTTCACTGGCATGGTTTTGAGTTTTATTTTAATGATTTGCTGATTGATGTTATTGTTGGCTTTTGTATAAGGGGCACTAAACTATTACCAGCAGGTGGGCACTAATAAATACTTTATTTTGCATAAGATTTCAACTATCAGACAAAACCTATTCCAATTATTCCAAGGAGGCTGAACCCATGAAGTCTGATGTCACTGAGAAATATAATTCCATCCTCATCTAATGCTATTGTGCAGGTACATGTGTGATCTTTATGGGGAGCATCCACTTTCAGATGCTGCACTGCCTCGTCACAATAGGATTCTGTCATTTAGTGATTTAAATTACATCCCTTTATTTTGTTAACTCTTTTAATAAGTGTTTTAAGCTGCCACCTTCTGCTCTTTCTTTCTCGTACCTTCTCCCTCTCGCAGAGTCTCCTTGCAGGCTTGCTAATTCTTTGGGGTTTTCCTGACACCTTCCTGTCCGTCAGTCCTACACAGTTAATCAAGGGAACCAGGGAGCATGCAAGGGTTAGCCTGGAGTGGAGTTAATTGGGTTTGCTTTGACTTAATTGTGCCTATTGTTATAGGGGGAAATAAGCACATAGTGCGGGAGGCCGGTGCTGCTGATTGCTTGAGAGGCTCAGCTTGCAATACGATGTACAATACGGGGCACAGCCCTGGTGTGGCGGCTGGTCGTTAAGAAACAGTTCTAATACTTTTAGCCGAGAAAGACGTGAAAGTAGTAGCTTTAAAGTAGATAGCCTCTTACCCTGGGAAGAAAAAGAAAAAGTGAATGAATAATACCTGATACAGATATTGTTTTGGGTTGCTAAAATTGTATTAGAAATGAATCTGTTGCAGTGCATATACAACTATGAGCAGTTTCTAGGATCTGTACATCCTCTAGCACAGCCATATATAGTAAGGAAGAACTATAGGTAAGTGATGTGGGGCTGCACAAATCAGTGTCTGGAGACATCAAAAACCCATGTTTTTGTAAGGATCAGCACAACTTTATCACAGAGTACCATTGATGGTAATTTGCCTCTTTTTCCACAAAAAATTGGAAAAGTTTATACCGTGTTTAAATGCTAAATTCCCACTGAAAGTGAACTTATGCTACATACAGAATAGTTGCATTCTTTTTTACTTTGATTAAAAAGCAAGCTAAGAATAAGGAGATTCAGACAAAATAAATCTTTTCGTTGTTGACTTGCAGATGCTTAGATGACTACAGACCTTGCTATAGCTCTCCAGTTGTGTCTCCTTGATGGTGTTGATATTACAAAATGAACTCTTACAAAGTAAAACATAAAATAAGATATATCAAACCATTAAAATCCAGCAAAGAGCAGTACAAAACACGTACAAATTAGAAAAGAATAGAAATGGTTCTGCAGATGCTCTCAAGTGAGCTGTTCCCCAGTAGCGTATCAACAGAACATTACCAGTTCAGCCTTACAGACCACATTTTTATGCCACACATTTTTGATACTCGCTAAATTCCCCTTTGCCAGTGTAAGATCCAGAAGCAGCAACCTCTTCAGCTATACATGAAGTACCTGTAATAGTGTGATGAATAGCTCACATACGCTGTGAGGTTGATGCACTTTCTCTTTTTGTATCAGAAGTATCTACATTGGTATCATTGCAAGATGATAGTAAGCACAAAAATCCCATGAGATTCTTATTTTCCATTATATAACATTGTTTTCCTAGCCAAGTATGAAGGGAATGAAATCTTTTTGAGGTTTTCCAGATGACAAACTCCAAAATGGTATCGGGGCTCTCAGCACTCGAAGGAATGTGTTGTAAAAGGGTAAACACTACTTTAGTAAATCACTGGATTTTATCAAATTTGTTCTAAAATGAATTTATAATTTCCAAATAATGAAAAGAAACACCCTTGAAATTATTTACATTTTTTTCGTGGTGGTTTCATGTGACCATGGCTTTAAAATGAAATAAGTCCTTTGTCTTTCTCCTTAGTTAGGATAGATCATCGTTTCATTACATGTAAGACTTCAAATCCAGTGCCATTTTCCAAGTCTTATATAAAAATTGTCTTTTATTTAGTCTATATTTTTTAAGCCTGTACTCAGGACATCCTAAGCTTTTAAGCTGTATCAAAATAATTTTGAGCTTTTTTTTTTTTCATTTGAAGCTGAATTGTTTCTCAAGAGGAGAGTTTGCTGTGTTTAGAGTACATGGAAGAATAGCATGTATGACAGTCCTGTCCATGCTAGCTTTGTGCCTGGAGCTCTCATGATGGAGTCATTCACAATTTTACTTCTTCATTGATAAACCATTATCTGTACGCTTTTTCGTAACTGCAGGGTTTTGCACTTTGCCACAGAAGAGTAGCACTAAGTTCACTGCAGACTATTTCCCTAATTTCTCCATAACGCACCGTGACCTTTCCCAGGATTGCGTTTCTTTGTAGCAAGGTGAAGAGGAATGAAAATAAGTAATACCTTTGGTAATGTTTATTACAATAAATACAATACAGTATTAACAATTACAGTAATTGTTTATTAATTTATTCTCCTAAATGTATTTCAACATTTTCATCTTCAAAGGATGATGTACAGGAGGAGGAGGAGTTTTTCAAACCATATATTAAGAATGAAAACAATTTTTATTTGTAGGTCATCCCTTTTGTTCTTAAAAGCTAAATAAAATTGTGTGAATGAAAATGAGATAAGCCATAAGAAAACTTTTTAGTTCTTGTGTTTTCATGAGGAAGACTTATTTTTTTAAAAGTGTTCTCAGGAAGATCTGCAAGTTGGATTGCACATGCAGTTATAAGTGAGACTCAAAGATGAAATAAAAGAGCTTTGCATTTACTGATTCCTCACCCAAGCCATATGTTTTAACATTCATGGGGTTTGTTTTGCTATTTCAGGGTGGAGAAGCAGTAACAGCAAATATTCACATATACCCGCACAGCAGACTCTAAATTCAGCTCTTTCAGAACATAAATTTGCTGTCTTGCATCAGGGGGAATGGAAGGTTCCCCCTGATGTGGCAGAAGCCTCAGCGCATAAGGCACCGTCATACGCTGGATAGACAGACATTCTCAATACGTCAGACTTCTCCACGCTCAATTGGAAAAGCTATTAAGCAGTGACTGCAGGGCAGTGTTTTTACTTTTTCCGTGTCTTGGCTTGTTTATGTTAAATCAGACTGCAGGAGGTCTGTTGCGTTTCTCTGGCAGTTATTGCAAGACTTGCTGTGGCAAATTCTATTTATGATGCTTTCTGTGTCCTAGGTGCAGTGAATCTTGGCAGACAATCTGGAAAATTTCCCATCTTTGTACTTGCAGAATATAATATCTCAGTAGTGGTGTGACTGTGGTGACTCACTGCAAGGGTCCTAAGTTCAACTACCACAGTAGCCAAAAAATCTAGACACACTTTAATTGCTGGCATGACATTTGAAGTATTTGCTTGACCACTGGAGGTAAAATATTAATCTGAAACTCCTCCTGTTTTGACTAGAGTATATTCAAATTGAAGATAAAATCCAAAAGCAGCATTTCAGAGGTGTAGGATAATGGCTTCTGGCCAGCATTTTTTACCAATGTGATGGTCATCTCTATTACAAGGAAATAAGCTTACATGTGTTTTGGTACTGCAGCTGTTCTTGCTGATGTGCACACTGTGAATCACACGATTATCCTACACAAATAACATATTGGTGATTATTAAGAGCTAGCATTCTGTTATGGTTCTACAAGAGTGTAAACATGTTGTCAAAAATCATTTATCTTCACACTAAATGCCATTTATTCCATTGTTAAGTCTCACTTTAAAACTGGTGACCAGTTTTTCTTTATGCAAAAGTGTATCTTCCTTATAAAACTAGAGACCATTACAGCTTTTTGGGAACCTATATCATATTCACTTAGCTTCTAAGAACAAATGCAGTTTATTAGCAGAGTGAATAAAACTAAGTGACAGTAAACGGTTGAGCTATGCTGAATAACTTTCTTGTGGGTTTTAAAGTCTTCTGCTCATTTTGTTTTCAACATCTGTATTTTAGGGTTAGGCAGGTGGAAATTAGCCTGTCTGGTCATAAAACAAACTATGCTGGGGCCTCAGGACCCTACAATCTAAGTGAGAATTATGATTGTATAGATGACCACCAAAAGGCCAGTGCTTGTTTTACTGCTGGGTGAATAATAACACTCCTGTGGGGGTTTTGGTGTCTTGGCTTTATGCTGGGCTTCCGATGTGGTTTGATAAATGTGTAGGCTAGAAGAAGATCCACGGGATAATTGGCGCAACCCCCCCAGATCTCTGGGAGGTTGCCCGGAGCATCTGCCCATAAGGCATGGCTCTCAAGCTGAGAGCCCCAGCTCTGGCAACGCCACGGACTTATTTGCCATCTTGCCATTAGCTTCAACGTAATGACAGAGCACACGGGTCCTCTCAGTTGCTCTGTGGAGGCTGCGGCAGCATGGGCTAACATTTACTGGCATCTCTCTTTTTTTGTGCCATATCACGTTTCCAAATTCTCATGCAGTTTCATGTGTCTGTCATTGGCATGGAAGAGTTGACAGCTGCTACATGATGGCAAGGCAAGTGTATCCTTGCCTCCTTGCGGTCCTCCTACTTGTGACTCACATAGCTTTTCTAAAGGAGAGTAAAAGGACTTTAAGGACAAAGAATTGCTTTCAGCACTTTGAGAGGCTTTTTGTTTCTCATGGTAAGAACCATCAGAATAATACATTTTGCGGTAGGGGACATCTCTGCTTTTTAAGACGGATACCTATGGAGTACCATAATTAACGTGTGAATCTGAAAGTGGTAAGAGAAGACAAAAGAAGTGAAAGAGGGCTCAGACTTGTACTTTCCAGCTGCTGACGCCGTGACTTCAGTAACGAATGCCTATCATGCCAGAAATGCAAACAGTATGTGGACGGGGTTTGTTTCCCTTGTAAAGAGATAGCATCCTTAATTAATTTCATGAGGCCTCTAGGCTGCTGTTGACAAAATGTGCTTACACCACACAGTTAGGTTGTGGGTTAAGGCTAGGGTTAGGGAAGGTTTGAAGCTCTGATCCCTGGACTCAAATTACTTTTAACGTTTTCTTTAATGATACAGATAGAATAGTTTTGCTTAATTACACTTTGCTGTCTCAAGCAATCTTTCCCTTGAGTCACTGGAAGTTTTATTACAACGCCTTAATCTGATTATGAAAATTAATGGACTTGTACTCTCTTTTAATTTGCAAGAGTAAAGACTCCTTTTTTAAAATTTCAACCAGATTAGAAGTATGTAGTAGAGGAGAGTTTTGAATTTGAAAGTCTAAAATCTTGCAGTGTAAAGTGTTATACTATAAAGACAATATATTAAAAAGCAACAAGTTACTGACATGATGCAAATCAGCACAAAATTACTTTTCAAAATATTTACCAGTTGAAAACACTTAAGTAAAATTTAGGAAATTCATGTCTTGAATCCCACAGGAACTTGGAGGATGTATAGAAAAGCACAAACATGAGAAGAAGGGGGGGAAAAAACCTCTTAAAATGATCTTGAGAGCCTGAAAACACACATTTTGTTTCCTGCCACTAGTATGGTTTGTCTTAGTTGAAGCAGAATGTATAAAGTGTGTCTTCCCTTTTGCCATTAACTCGGGGCAGCCCTGCGTTTAGGACACTGGGCTGCACCTGCAGTAACCCACAGCTTTCCCCTCCGTGGTGGGTACCCTGCAGTGAAGGGAGAGCCCGCCGGTCCCACCACAGTGGTAGGAGCTCTGCTTCGGAGGTCTCACCCTCACCTGGCCATCGCATGGACAGGGTCACCGGGGGCTGCACCAAGCACATGCTTCTGCTCGCTTTCCGGGAGTTGGGTTGAAGCCCTTCAGGCGTGAGCTATCGCTGATACCGCGCTGTGAGCTGCCGACACCAACGGTACGATGAAAACCAGATAAAGTTATCACCGTGGCAGACGGTAGGAATTGGTGCATGTTTTAGCAAAACACACCCACGACTATTTCCTGAGACCACTTCTGCACTGCAGAATTTCTTAATGTGCTTCCTTAGAAAGCTCAACTGTAGCGCAGCATCTGTTCCACGTTTTTGAGCTGGTTTTGCCTTTTCTGGCGAGTTCCTGATTTTACGTGTGTGTTACAGAGGCATAGGGATGTAATGGGAGACAAGTTGGATGCGGTGAAGAAATAAACTGAGAAAGTTAAACTATATGCTGTCTCTAATGATGAGAAGCCATTTGCCATATTATTTCTGAGAATAGGTATGATTTAGTACCAGCTAATTAGAGATACAGCTGGCAGCCAGGATGAGTGTGGCTACGTGTGAAAATCATAGCTTTAAAAGACTAAGAAAATATGCTGAATGTAGGTGTGAAATTACTGAGATTTTATTTGAATACATTTTAACATCATCTAAGAAATAATCACACATAGCACAAGACCTAAAAATGGTAGCATAAACCCTTAAATTTGTACATACATTTTACACCATTTTTTCATTAACGGGCCCATAGTTACCCCCCATTAACTGGCAATGATTGGGGCCTATAAAAATTAGTAAAATAAAAATTCAGAGAAAAGCAAGAACATATCAAGATAATGATTCACCTTGCTAGGAAATTAAATTCTCTTCAGGGAAAAAGAAAAAAAGTTTTATTTTCTGTCTGTATACATCAAAAATATTGCACAATTTTTTTAAAAAACTTGCTAGGTGAAAAAAATTGCCATTTCTGAGAAGTGCCATTCAATACTTATGAATATATTAAAAACAATTTCCTAAGTAAAATAAGAAAGTAAACATTCAAGATGTTTTTTGCAGAAATAATATTTTAATTTAAAGTCAAAATGACGGATTTCCTTCCTACCTTTTTTCAGCTTTTCCTGCAAATTGTATGTAAATTAATGCAAATAAGCAGTCCTCACTACTAAGTTGCTTAGAAGTGTAAAAATGCATAAAATTAAGATGCTCAGACAGAGCTGCGCATCTCATTTATGTAAAGAATGTTTAAATCTACATCAGCTATTTCAGCTAGAAGTGTTATTGTTTCAGGTCATAGAATGGTTTTTGTGCATTTCAGAGAAGGTGCATAGAAATTTTGTTATCTTCTGAAGACCTGATAGCATGTGTGGGAGTTGGCCTTCTGTCAGCAACCTAAAAAAAAAAAAAAAGAAAGATCTAGAAAATAACTAAAAGGTCACTGCTGCCATTTTGAACACCTTCCACCAACATATGGACTAAGTTCCACCAGATTTCGTGACCTGTTGTCTGTCTGTCTGTGTATTCAACACTTCTGCAGTAAATAAACCTGAAACCTAGTGGAAAAGAAATCATGAAAACTAGAATCAGAGAAATGTTGCTTTTAGTTCAGACTTGCTTAAACCTTGGCGCTACAGTGAGCAGACTCCCCACCCAACTCTAATGGTGCTATGCATCATGAGAAAGGAAAATTCTCTTTGATTTTCAGTAAGATACCAGGCTTAACTAATGCCTGTGGTGCCGTAAGGGATTAACGATCTCCGTGCTATTTATAACCATGCAAACGAAATTGTAATTTTTTTCTTGAATTACCAGAGTTTTATTGTGCTACCCAGACAAATTCAGCGAGTAGGACTCATTAGCATGTAAAACTGAGTTAATTTATACAGAGTATCCCCCATCTTTGGATAGGTGGCTCTGTGTAAATCATCTATTCTGGTCATTAGTTTGGGCTGTTTGCATTTCCTTTGCTGCCTGAGCAGAAGTATGAAATATTAACTAAACTTCCTCGACAGAAGTGCCCCCTCATGCCTTGTACTTGACGTGGAAAACATTTGCTCTTCTTGCAGACCTCCCATGTAATTGAAGGGTGGGAGCTGTATTATGTAGTTGAAACGCCTAGTTGTAATTGGTGTTTAAAACAAATTTCCGCAGCTCTATGAACAGGAAACCAAGGTGTCTCTAGAAAGCCATTTGATGAGCACTTCTGAAATACTGGGAGAAGTGTAGTGAATCTTTCAATGGTTGATTCCATCATGATTGATCTTACAGATTTTTGAAGTAATTGATGGTATTGCTTTAGTTCAGTCCGTTAGTGCAAATAATTATTAATCAATATGCACTCAGCTCTTACTTTAGAAGATAATTTTAACACATGATTTATTCTGAACATTTCAATTGAGCTACCTTTACAAGGAGAAAATCAATTGGCTAGTGGTCTAAAGCACTTTAATTATCTGAAGAGCTATGTTCTTTTTTAGGCTTTTTTTTTATACCTTGTCCCATTGTGATAAACTTCTTCTGCTGGGCACTACTTTGCTATGCTCAGAAATACACTAATTCTCTATTTCAGGTTATTTTGTCTTAGAAGTTTTCAGTTCAACACTGCAAACATACTAGGATTAAACCCCAGTTTAGGAAATTAAACAATGTACAAAATTGAGAAAAAATAGAATGTTTTTGACATGAGACAACAGTTGGGGGAGGGGTTGTGAAAGTGTCAGCATATTTGTAATTTCTTTGGATGTTTGCTCATTCATAGCAAGCGTAGCAGTGGAAAATTACAGCTAATTTGAACAGATAATGTGATGCCAGAACTTTGACAGAGGTTTGAAACATTCTAGGACAAAAGGTGAAGTCATTAATTCATTTGCAGTGGATATTAAATTCCTGAAATATGCATTACTCTCTCACTATATTTATATTTACATGTTTTAATATGCCTGTAAATATTATTGTGGGTCTGAAGCAGCATTTGTGTAGCATCCATGAACATGTCAATACATCCTTTCAAAGTAATTTGCACTTGGACTGAGGCATAAGGTTATGGAGCCATCTGTCATCATGAAAAATCATTAGAATAAAGAGTGTGATATAATTTCACTCATGTTCATGATATGTTTTGTTTCAACTACACTACTACAAACTCTTCTCTCAGATTGAGAGCCTATTCCCCATAGGCTTGGCAGGGAAACTTGTAAAGACCTCTGTGCCCAAATAGCTCAAACACCTGTGGATTCACACCAAAATAAGACTTCAGCCTGCAGAGAGTCATGTGGCTACTCCTTAGGATATAGGGTGGGATGCCCTGGAAGCACATGGGTGAGAGTTTCTGTCTGTAATTAACAAAAGGACCTCACATTCTTGAAATGGCCTGGATTTAATGTATGGCTTAATATACATTCTTTATTGAATTTCTTGTATTTCTCCCAAATTAGACAATCAGTGTATAATCATAAACATTCAGTTTTCTAGTTAATGAGGTTATCATCATTATTATTTCTGAGTTCTCATGGGTTTCCACAATACTGCAAGAGATGAATCAGTTTTTTCTTTGGAATAGTACAGGAAATATTTATGAATTTTCATCTACAAAAAAGCTGTATATCTTCAAGGCAGGACAGTTCAGATTTTAGGATTGTATTTTACTGGAAACATTCCTTAAGAAGATTCCTTAGAAGATGTTAGTGATGTACTTGTAAGATTTTAAAAGAGTCAAATAATAAAGAGACAGCACTACAGTCTGAGGACCCAACTACAGAAACACTTGTACCTATGTTTATTTTGAAGTCATTCAGTTTGTGTGTATGGAACACGTCATGTCCTCAATTTATGAGCCTTGATCTTCAAATGTAAGTGTTGCAGAAACAGGGATTTTGAACTTTATCCTATTAGGAGCTGAGTGCCTTATTTGCTGTCTGAGCTAGTGGAAGATCTGCCTGCTCAATAGCTTGCAGCAGATAAATCTATTACCCAGACTGTTAGAAAGAGAGGAGTGGTTTTGCTTAAAGGTGTAAAAATATATTTTACTTGATGTTAATTCCTACAGCTGACTAAACGACTGGCTCTGAATGACCTCCCAGAGGATGTCTTGGAAGGAAGTGTTATGATGGTGTGTATTTTCCTGCTAGGAGTCTGTGACTGATGATCATAGTTTAAATTCTGTTTTAGATGAGACAGGTATAAGCAATAAAAATGTGAATATTAGAATAAATCTTTGTTCATTTCAAGTGGGTGATTAAGGTCTGTCAGTGGCTTGATTTGGGGTGAAGGTTTCTAGAGGAGCAAGAGAGGGGTTAGTCTTCAGATATATCTGCTGCTCTTGCTTGGTGTCTGAGAGTCTGTGTGACATTGCCCCTCCTTCTGCAGAAATAACAGCTCTTTTGTTTTCCCCTGCGACAATGCTTGTAATCTGAACTTTTGCCTTAGCATATCTAGCTAAAGTTATTAATGGGGATCCTGATCTGGTTTAAATCAACTGGATTTTTTTCCATTCAATTCAGTTAATGGCCCTTCTATTTTTACATAATATCCCTTTTGAAGAACGGCTTTTAAAAACATGGGATTGGAAGCCATGCTGTATCCTCTGCCTTATGAGAAAACAAAGATGAAGAAGATGTGTTCATATAGCTAATCAGTAGTTTTTTAACTTGGCTGTTTTAACTATATCTGTTTTTGGAGGTGATTATCTCCATCACCAAAGAGTCTGTCTAACGGGTATAGTAAAGGTGATGTCTCTCAGCTTATTTAGTTCAACTTCCAACAGAAGTGAACTACTCAGGAAGTGTATTTAGCAAAGTCTATTTTTAAAGAGTTCTAACACTAGAACAAAGGACAGGAGATCATGATATTATGCTGGTAGGACTGCCACATGCAGAACTACAATAGCGAGCACCTCTGACTGCAGAAGAACTGCCGAAGCACTGTAAAATCTAGTTGGTATGTGTGAAAGATCAAGCAGGTTAACTCCTGGGATTTTTTCTATCAAGATACTTTCTTCCTTCTATTCTGTTGCCTGCTGTCTTCAGAGCACAGTAGTATTGAGGCTCTGCGGATTTAAAACATCTGTCTTTCCATCTCCAGTGTATTACAGCAGGATAGCTCTCAAATTTAGCAGTCATAAAAGTTTTAGCTGACATTAGGCTGCCTTTGTTTCAGGAATGTTTGTCATCCATGAAGCTACAGGATAAGTAGGTATGCCGATATTTTCTGTGATGTCACCCTACTGTTAATTTGTTTAGTAGAATCTTTGTAGCCATTATTATGGAATTCAGATCCAGCTAATTGTGTTGGAATTAGGGACCTAATTTTTTTTTTTTTGTATTGCCCAGTTTAGTGTTTTCATCGGTGTTTGAATTCTGTTCTTGAGATGCATGAAAACAACGGCAGGCTTGGTATTGTTGTAAGGAAAGAGTTCACAGTGTTATTTTAAAATGAAGTTACAACTAGATTAATTTTACTTATTTTAAATAGTTGATAAAGTACTTCTATAAACCACTGGAATTTTCATATTGCAATAAATTTGATGGATTTTGACTCATTGGGTACAAATAAGTATGAACTAAAAATTCATATACACTTAGGTCATATGAAGAAGTTTGCATTAAAACCAGGTCTTGAGAATAAATTATAAATCTGTGTTTTCAGGTTATGCAAGGGAAATATAATTATAATGTCTTTATTGGTTCTCACAGCAGGCTTAAGCTTTCAAGTTTGCACTCACATAAAACTGTCTTAATTTATGAGCTATGTCAAGTTAGTGTTGGACAACTAGCTAGAAGATAAATCTATACTTAATACAAAACTGTCTTAGTTGATGATGTTGGGTATAATTTATATAGAAAGTCTAGTTTTGTTGTGAGAAAAAGAGCAGTTTTATGTGACAGCTTTAGATGTAGGCATGGTTATTAATCCTCAATCATTGCATATCTTCTCAGGAATATCTTTGTATTTTGCACCTTATTGGGTATTTGAGGATTTTTTGTTTGTTTGTTTTATGCTTATTCACAGCAAAAGTGTGTTGCTGTGCTAAAGTTTGGAGGTTCCTGTTGTTTATAGCCATTTTCTGTAATCTCTGTTGAGAACTGATTCTGCCATATTCAGTAGAAGCAAGTTTCTGGGGGACAGGTCTCAGGTCTTTGTTTAGATCTGAGACATTGTCTAATGGTGTTGAAAAAAGAGAAAGGAGCTCGCTGTGTCTGGTGATCATGTAGTATAAAGGCAGTTAGAGGTGACTCCTCCATGTTGTGTTTTGGGAATACAGGTCCAGAGACCCACGGCTTATTTCAGAAGAGATCTCCTTCTCCTTTATGAACTAGATGTAAGATGAACCACTCTCATAACTGATTAGCATGGTATGCTGTTCATAAATAACGTGTAATTAGCATATGCTAATAATAAGCAATATTCAGCTCAAATGTCAGCATCCAAGCAGCTTAGACAACATCTGTTTGAGCAAGACATGCAATACACATTATATCCCTATTTTACAGAACACCACTTCACCAAAATTCTTGGTTAACCAAAGTTTGCTTACATCCCCCAGGGTGGTACAGCATACAGATGCTAGTCAGCTTAGCTGAGCATAGTCCCTGTAAAGCTGGCATTTTGGAAGCCAGCTGGCATCTTTGTGCTGTATTCTGGGATTGAGAACATGAAACACAGCCTGTTTGGAAGGAGAGTCGTCCAGCAAGCTTTGGAAAAGCTGAGAAAATCTTTTCTTTCGGATAAAATAAATTAGATTTTAGCTGAAGGTTTTGATGGTCCCTCAAGACATTTGACTAAGCATGAAGATGGAGGTGTAGAAATGTGTCACTATGGTATATCTGCAACTGTCTATATATGACGCATGTATATGTTTCCATATAAATACTGATATGTGGGAGAAAATAACACAAGAAGATAAGAATACATTTCTAAATATAATATTCTGCCAGAATATTAAGTCTCTTTTTCAAGAAGATCATTGAACTGATAATTTATTTAGAAAATCTGATAGTTCTGCTCTGTGTTTGTGGTCCTCTGCAAACTACCTGATTTTTGTAGGACCTGATTTTAAAACTCAGCTTTCATTTCAGATTTAAGTCCTTGTTCCTCTCTACGGGTCAGTGTCCAAAGTTTGGGGTTCTTTTGTTCTTATTTTTCTCATGCCATGGTTCTATGGAGTGATAGCTCCTCTGCAGTCAATAAAACAATTCCTTTTATTACCAAGCCCATTTTCCCACTATTACCTTGACTTGAAGAATGAATTTGCTTCATTGTATTAGAGAGAATATTTTCTGACAGCTTTTGAGCAGAGATCATTAAAAAATTACCAGTTTGAAATGTTGACTTTTGTCTCTTTCTTTGTCTCCTTCTGTCTCAAAAATAGCTTACCACATCTTTCAACTTTCTAAATAATTAAATCTCCTTGAAAACTCATGCATATTCTGTGTTGGATAGAACAGGTTGTAATTAAGCAGAGTTATTAACGATTTTGTTGTTGATAAATTTGGGCCCAAATCTGCTCTTGCAGATATCAGTTGACTTCATCGGTGTTATCTTTCTCCATAAAGGTTACTGTTGTTAAACTGGAGTAACAGAATAGAAAACTGTACCAAAAATCATGCATTGGCTCTGTGAATAGTAGAAGTTTTATGGTATCTTTAACTGCCCGTTTCTTTACATTTAACAGCTCCTGTTCTTTAAATGATGAGATAGACAAGTGCGTTGTTGTCACTTAACAGTTGTCAGCTGATTTAGGGATTTGATTACATTTACTGTTTTGGAATAGAACAGGAACATTGTATACTTTGGAGTGCATCTGAGCCCAAGCAATGCTAACCCCAAGACCAAAATTTTGTTTAGGAGCCGTCTCTGTTGAGAAAAGGGTATTCTAGGATATTTTGTCTAAACTATCATTATCAGAAAAGAGCCTCACCATTTCCTAGCTGCGTTGTTAATAGTGGGCTCTTAATAATGGATTTCTAGGTAAACCAAATGCATTTAATTGTTTTCAGGTTAATCCATCAGCTACCTAAACCCTCCAGATATTTCAGTTTTAAATTAGTTTATTTTTTATCTCCTTCTTCCACTTGATTTGTCTGTATGAAGACCTTCCTGGTCCATAGATGAAATTACTGAGTGATATTTTCCTGTGACTGTTTCAGTGACGGTATTTTGTAAAAGAGCTCTGGTGCTAAGTTTTGCTTCATGACATCCCTCAGTTGTTTCTCACAGTTTTAAGAGGATGTAACCCAACCCACTTCACTGCTATGCCTGTTATCCTGTTCAGGCCTAAAAGGGTGCTCCCCTAACAGACAGGAGACGTAAGAAATTACAAAGGTTTCAGCCCCTCATATTTACATTTTTATACCTTGTCTTTCTGACAAGGTAGATCCAGGCTACAAACCAGAACAATTTTCTTCCTTTTGAAAGGAGAGCTTTTATGCGGTAGCAATGTGAGCTGTGATTAGAAGCGCGCACTTACCATGCAGATTAAAAAGGTGAGCAGAGCTTCATTGTAACACTTGGGGCAATTCTTTCATCCTTAACTTTCAGTATTGAAGACTGACACACAAGTTAGTCTTCCCCAGCTATTTACTCAACAGGGAGAGATGGTCTGAATTTTGTTTCACAAAAAGCCTGTTCTCACCTCTGTTAAGGGCAGCCTGCAAAGGAACCCAAGTTGCCTAACCCAAGTCACATGCACGTTTCCTCTCCTGCATCATGCTTTCCTTGTCCTGAGGCAGTAAAAAGAGTGTCAATGCAGCTCAAGCCAGTGATGTAAACGCTCTAGCTGTATCACCGTGAGGGCAGAGAGGCTATCAAAGCACCTCTGATATTCAGTTGAAAAGACTGACTTCCCACAGTTTTAGAGGGATCGTGTTGATCATGGCATATGCTGTTAAGGAGGGAATAGCTGGATTGCATTGCTTAGGGTCAGTTTAATTGCCCACTGGACTAAAACTTGGAGAGAATAAATGAACAGCAGAGGAGAGGTCAGGATTAGGGGAGAAGAAGGGGACACTGTGGAAGCTTCTAATCGTTCTACCTACGTTAAAATCCATCTGGTATTTTTAATTTTTTGAAATGCATTAGACAAAAAAGAGTTCATTTCTACTTTCATGAATGTATTTTTCTGCTACAGTGACCCATAGGCTTGTATTCAATTATTTATAATGATGTATCAGTAGCTGTGGAGGTTTCAGATCTGATATGCTAATGGCAGTATTGTAACAGCATATGAACTTAAAAATGAGGTGGAATGGAACATTTTAAAGTAATGTTTTAGCCTCTTCTCTCTGTTAACCCTTAATAGCTTCAACTCTTGTGCAGATGTAGTTTTTTTTATAAAACAGTTGAGTATGAGGTTTTAGAGGTTCATTCTTTGCATAGATGACTTTTAAGGTTCTCAGACACAAATTCATGAAAATGGCAAAATATTTGCATCAAAAGGTTGCACGTAAACATTGCAAGCCTGTGTCCTGTCTGTTATGAGCAGTACAGCAGGTATCTATCTGATTCCCAATGCGTTCTGAGGTGAATCAAGACATAGTAAACCAGGGCAATTCAGACCCCATTCTCAACTGCTTATTCATATTCCCTACGGGGAAGTTCCCCTTCCATATTTTTCTGAGCATTGTATCTCAGATGTGCTCCACTTTTAAACCAGGATTTGGCCCTGGCATCTTTCCAATGTAACTTCCTACAGTATTATCAATGCTTGTCATCCCAAGATCAGGAAGGTGCTTAGAGAAGTCTTGAGATTAAATTTTTTCTGTTCTTTTGACTCGTTTTATTGATTCTCAAGCCTTTAGAGGTTTAGTGGCTTGTGTTTGCAGATTTTCCTGCACCAGACATGCGAGTAGGTTTTAGTTTAAAGGAGAAAGAATGGTTTTGTGAGCAGCAAATCTGCAAGTCTTTTGTCCTACAGATTTTTGTTATGTATTTTGTAAACTCTTTGTCCCCAACAAGATACTATAAGCTCCCTTCCTGTTACATTCCCACCAGAAAAGAGCTAAGAATTGTACAAAGTTCAGCATGACTAAAGCTATGCCCATGTCGAGTAGCCAGGACAGGTATGTTGGGCAACCAGCTGGCAGCTCCACGGCAGTGTCTCAGGGCTGACTTATACTACATTTCCAGTGGGCTGGATGGCAATTTCAGCTTCTGTCCTCAACCCAGACAGTGATTTGTACAAAACTCCTAGGAACTTAATTATCTTTGAGACTTCTATCCCTAATTTTAACTTAAATCAGCCTGTAGGTTCAGAAGATATTAGAAAGCTCTTCATAGATTGAAATACAGACCAGTGCGATCATAAAACCTTCCTTTTCTTAGGAAACTAGATTAAAAATGTAAGGGATGTGTAACTTCCATCAGTTGGTGCTTTGGGAAAATGCATAAATGTCATAAGACTAGGGATTAAATCATGGGACTTGGATAACAGAACCGTTATATGCTGCTCATAAACTGATCTAATTTCTCAGATATAAAATGTGTGAGCAGGCTGTGCAGTTTCAAGAACATTTTTCCTATTTACCGTGGCAGACTATTGGCAGGAGGAAGCAAAACTGCCTATTACATAGGCATGATAAAACTATGGCAACTAACTGGAAGATGAGGTGGAAACCCCAAACAGAGGGCTTTCATTAAGAAAGCAGCAGCCTCTGTTCTCTACCAGCGTTGCTAATCACTTCCTATTGGTGATTTTATAGCCACAGAAAGCTCTGTGGATTTAATTGCTGGAAGTTACCTTTTTATTTCTTTTAACAGCATCTAAAATTCATGCTCAGGGACACCAATCAATCAGGAAACAAATCTTTGCTCTGTATTAGCCTTAACAGGTGGTTTAAAGAAAATTTAATTCTTTCCCACTTGGCCGTGTGCAACACCTTTATCCTCTTGATGAGGTCAAAGTGAAAGTCTCCTCTGAGCTCACTGTCGGTGCTGCTGTAGTTGACTGGCAAGCCTGGGGTGCTAGAAAGTTAAGCAGGTGGCAAACTTTGCCCCTGAGACACAGAACACCACCTCTGTGCCTATTATTTTGCCTGAAAATATGTAACTGAACCTTTCCCAGAAGTGGCAGCAATAAACGATTGTACTACTTCCAGCGTCAGCAGTTTTAAATGTTAATTGTACGTGCTAATGGATAAACATGGGGGCTCTTTTAATAAGAGCATAGTTTATCCTTTTTATTTCTTTATCATCATGTCCACAGTGCTCGAATTATTAGGTTTACAGCATGTCCATTGTGTTGTGACTTTATAGTATTTCTGCTGTGTGGTGTATTTGCTTCACTAATGTGCACTTCGCAATACCTTCCTAGGTTTTCTGCTTGTTTCCTCCTGAACATGTGGCATGCCATTTCTCATGTGATTTAATAGAGCCCCTTGGCCTTAAAAATAAAATAAAGCTAGATCAGTGTATAAAAACATGAAAAACTTTAAAAGCGGCCTCTGCTGCACCTTCTCCCTCTCAATCCAAGAGCTATTAGACAGCATCATTCATTACTCACTGTTCCTGAAGTAGATGAAATTACATGGTGTAAGCATTATTTATAATAATATTTGGTTTATATCATGAAATATTTAATTTTTGGTAAGGAGATGTTATTAAAGAAAGGTACAAAGAGAGTGAGCTGTTACAGTACTGAACTATTTATGATATGCTGAGTGTTAGCCAGAGACACTGACTTAGTCCATTGCAAGCATCTGTACCAATGTTTTTAGTAAGGGTGTTCTTTATCACTAAACTAACTGAAATCACATTTACATTAGTGTTTAAATTCAGTGGAAGAAAACAATGCAGCATGAATATGACAGATGTACCATAAGAGCTTAAACACCTGTTTTCTGTTTAGCAATTCAAGAGATTTGGAAAGCACAAGCACCACGCAGACCTAGAGCAGTCTGACAAATACAATTTTTCTTCAAGATTCTCAGTCATCACATAAAAGTGATTATTTTAAATGTTTTTTGTAGTATTGCAACTTCTATTTTCTGCTATTGTGAAACTGATAGTTGTTCGTAATGTCTTTTAAAATGTGGGCAATTCCTCTATCATACAGAGTGAAATATTGCAACGCTTGAATGCTAGGCTTTCCCAGCTTGGTATTCTTGGGGAGCGGGGCTACTCTATCCATTCTTCAAAAGGGAAATTCTTTTGACCTATTTGCAAGTGTGAATCCGGAGTGGGGTCTCAGAGGTCGATGTATTGCCACATGGAAGCCTATTTCAGTTTACCTTTCATCCTTTGTGCTTGTCCCAGTGTGTTCCGTACGTGAGAAATGAGAGCACAAGTGTTGAGTGGAAAGGGGGAAATAACGTACTTACCGTATCACTGATATAGCAAGAGACTGTAATGCAGAGTGCATCATTTTAAGAACAGATACTCTGCTGTGTGTGCAAAAGTGGCTTTTGCTTAGCATCTGAGAGACCCTAGAGTGAAACTTGCTCAAATTCTTTGTTTTCTTCAATTATGATGCCACCTTCACCTGCAAGATACAGGTTTTGGAGAAAAGTCATCAAGAGATTACATGGTCAAGTTGAAGAAGTTGTAGCTATCTGTCTATGCATTATCTTTTTATTCTTCCAAGGTTGTGGTCAGTAAATTTGGAGATAAGAGTTACTTGGGGCCAACAGTAATCTTCGAGTCCCTGAGATAGCCAAGCTCATGGCACGCTCTCCTCCCTGCTCTCCTCTCCGCAACATACTCCCCTGAAGAAGGCAGTTCAAGGGGACTGCCAGCCAAATCAATTTGCTTTTCTGAGGAGTCTGCCATGCTATACAAAATTTCATTTACTGATGTCCCACACAAAATGGAGCAGAGCTAGAGATCTGCCCCACATCAGCTAGAAAGCTCTCCTAATTCTAAAGGGGACTCAAAAGTGCTTCTGCAATTGGATAGACCTAGTTGTATGTATACACATAAGCAGCCAAACACATACACACATTGAGGAAAGCAATTACAGTGCATAATGAACAAAACATTTTAATGTATATTTTTTAAAGTGTTCCTTTCAGCTCTGTAGTTCATTTGTTCATCTAAAATAATACATACATTTCTTTCTGTAATGAGTGTGTATTATCATGCAAATTCCACAGCTATTAGCAAATCTTACAATCAGCAGAAAAATTTAACTCTTACTTACCTTGCTACTGCTCTTGGTTGATTCATAGGTAAAGTAAATAAAGAGGGGACTTGCACAGCCAAGTGCCTCTTGGCTCCAGAAGTACTAAAGTGCATTTATCAATCATAGCTGAAGGCTCTGGGAGTGGTCCAAACAGCTAATTTTCAGAAGGTGAAAGTGAAGGGTACATGTTTGTTTACGAACTGTTATACAGAGCTGATTCAGGCTTATACCTATTATAATCTTGTTTACGATTTGGGTTTCAATATCTCATTGAGGCCACAGGCTGAGTTGATCCCTGATGATGTCAGATACTGTTTGAACATAGTCTCATTTGAAACACAACAGAACTAACGAATAATATTGAAATGCAGGAGATAGAATCAGTAAACGTGGAAGAATATGCATTTATTCTCTTCTTTTTGGCATCAAATTAATTTTACAAAAAGCATTAAAATTAATTTCAGCCCCACAGCTCCTCTGTGAACTTAGGAAACATTATCTGTGCTGAAGGGTTAACACGGATGATATTTATCTTTGTGACAAAATAAGTTCCCTGTGCAAAAAACCCAAGGTTTACTGGTCTTTTGAAATTACTTCAGACTTTTCATCTGAAATTTCTTCATCAATTTCTCTTTTCTTTGTTCAATTTGGTATTTCTGGTCCATCTAATTTCAACTTAAGGTTTCAGGTGAGAGAAAAAATAACCACATATATTGTAATTTATTCCAGAGGTTAATCACCCATATTGTGATAATATATACTGTTCTTTTAATAGACATTCATTTGAAAGTGTGGTGACAAGAACAGCAAATGACTTTCTTTTAATGTTATCGATGTCATGTGCAGCTATATGTGACTTCTCTGATCATGTATTGTACATCCAGGTGCAAGAATTCACAAAATGCGCAAGTTCTGAGAGCCACTGTGCGATAGTAAGAATCCATTTTCTGTTGGTTGTTTATTAGGACCACTGAGATATTTTTAATGATCACTGCTGTCCACAATTTTGTTCTGAGGTATGTAGGTTTTCAAATGTATCTCAAGTCTGCTGCTCAGTCCTGTTGGCTCTTTATAATGCAACACTTAATTCCATTAGGTGCTGGTTCCTCATTTACAATTTCTATTTCAGATTCTCAGTGTTCTTTAACATGTTTAACATATAAGCCACGTTGATTTTGTGCCATGGTACTTTTTCATCAGAGAGATAATAGGGAGAGATATTTATACAGAAATTAAAGCAAGTATTTTCAAAAGTTATCTTTATCTACTGAATTTGTAATATCATCACAAAATGATATGAAATTTCCTAAGACCTGTTTTCTATTAAACAGTGTTGATTGGTATTAATCATGCTACCACTCAATCCAGCTGATTGCCTCTTTTAACATTATTTTCACAATTTTTCCTTGCAATGATGTCATGTTGAAATGATCCCACTTACTTCCTTGAAATGCTGACACATTGTCTTTTTTCTAGATTTTATAATTTCTTCTGTGTTACAGCAGATATTATACTTCAAAGTTATTGTCCAGCAGAAACACTGAGATCATTCTTTAGAAACTACAAACCACAAGATATCTGGTCTTGCAGATTTGAAAACAATTCATTACAGATATTTGCTCTCTAGTAATCTTATTTACTATTGAATTGACAGCACTTTTTCTCTATGAATATAAGAAAAAAAATCATTCCTTTGCATTATTGCCAATAATTTCTACATAGTAAGGGTCATGGAGATATTTTTCATTTCATATATGGTCAGTAATTTTTTCTCATTAGAAAGATGTATCTGTTACATTATTTAAAACAAAAATGAAATGGAATGATCACAGAATTCTCTTTTCTGGGCTTCCATGAGTTTGGGGTGTGAGGGGTATTGCCATGGCCCACAGTAGAAAGTGAAGGGTGTGTATTGTGAAGTATGAAATTAATGCTACCTCATCATGTTTTGTCTGTATTTAGTATCAATAATTAATGCAAAATTGATCCAAATAATTATTACTTCATATCCTTAATAAAACTACACAAACATCAAGAAAACATTTCAAAGGAGTTTTTAAACTGTGCGGCTGGATGTTTGGTAACATTAAAATCTTATGTGTTTCAAAACATATGTGCCTTATATCCTGGGTATAGTTGGGTTTAATTTATTTTAAAATATATTTGAGTATATAGGACTGCTTTTCTGCTTCCTTACATCTTCTTTAAAATTTGATTTTGACATTGGCAAACCGAATATGCAAATGCCAACGGAATTCTCATACTGTGTTGAGAAGCTTTTTAGTAGCCCTGGCAACTGTATGCCAAGACCTTGAAATACTGCAGGCTCTTTTTTCCTGTTGAACAGGGACACTATTTGAAAAATTAGAGCATGATTATTGCTTAGTTTTAAATAACAGTCTAACACATTTGAAGTTTGCATCATAAATTGAATTCACTTTCTCTAACAAAATGACCAATATGAAATTTTCTTCTTGCCTAGCTTTGAAAAGAGCAAGTTATCTAATACTTGCTTGCTTTGAAGAGCTGTCTGGATTTTGAAAAGGCAACGCTTCCAGATTGCCTGGTTTGAAATAGAGTTGTATGGTCTTGCAGTATTGGAAAAACAGTTAGGGGAATACTAATACTTTTATTGTTCTGGGTTTGTTACTTAAAAGACAATCATATCCATACTTTGCAACATTTTGCCAGTTTTCTTAAGGCTTCTTGCAGCATGCATTGATTGTTGCTACTAATTGGAAAAGTAATTGAAACATGCCTGCCTCTTGTGTTTTACAGCCATGCATTGTCATTAGCAAAAGCTATGCCCTCTGACCCCAAGAGCTCTCAGGGGTCAAAATATATCATGATATTGGAGCACGGTATTTGATAACAAAGGCCATAGTAGTAGTATAGCTTAAACATTTTAGGGTTTTTTTAGTGAAAAGAATAGCTTATCAAGGAGAAGAATGACCTGCTAACTATATTTATCTTAACACTTTGAGTAACTGCTGGCAAAATACAGAGTCCTGAGATGTGCTGTGTAAATATTTAATGAAGGAAGCTTCTCCAGCAGAGATGTTAATAATTTAAAATATGATGTACTACATACTGAGTTTTAGGCATAGACATTTAGTAATAAATTTGTATTTTGTATGAAAGCCTAGTAAATGACTCCCTTGCCACACATTTTGTATTACAGTTGTGTTTGCATGTCTTCCTTCATAAATTATGCCTATGTATATATGTCTCACACTAAACTTGAAGTTTTAAACCAGACATGATTCCAGGGTCCATTTAGAAAGTATCATAGGTCACACCTAAACAAGATATAGCCTCCAGGTCAATAGTGCATGCCTCCAAGAAGCCAATATTTTGTTGGAGTTGTACAATTATTTTGTTTCTCATTCTGAAGCTTGCTATGCAGCTAACAGGGTGGTTCACGGACCTCAGAGGAACAGTCCCCCACAAATGCAACCATTGTCTCTAGGTCAGGTTTTATTCTGTTAAGCGTGGCTGCAGCGAGGGTAGCATTCATCTCTGACTCAGTAGCCAGTCAGTTAGAAAAGTTGGCCAGGAACTGCGAGGCCTACGTTGTATATACTTTTCTGTCTGCATCCCAGCCAAGGCACATAACTCCTCTGGACTGAACTTTAAATGTGCTTTGTTTAGAAAACTAATTTATGGTGTTTTGCATGCTAGTTGAATGCTTTGGATTGTTTCGGAATAATGTTGTGGTGATAAATATTCACATTATATTTCCAGTTTTCACAGGATTCATGCTGGGGAAACAAAGTAGATAGGCCACACAACAATAAATCACTGTAAGGACAGGCTTATAAATGTGTCAGTCAAAATATCTTTTAATTCCTCAGGTTTAAATTTTTATTTGCTAATTCTGCTGTTTGTATTGTACTCTTAGCTTTTCGTCCTTAGTTGCACTTGCTGTTTTATTATCCCATGTTTTTTTAATAGGAAATGAAGTCTCTGCTCTATGTAGAATTAACCAGAGGGAACATCCAGAACAAGCAGCTATGTTCCAGTATGTCAGAATAGTTTTGCGATGTCGTACATGTGTGATATTTATGGCTGTAACATAATAAAATATTTAAAGTTTAGATTATATCTCTTCTGTACTAAAATTCTGAACATTTTGTCAGTTAGGAGTATTACATCTCAGCATTAACTCTGTCTCTCTGCATCAGATAATGCTCCCTATTTGTATTTGTTAATGAGTGCAGACATTCATATTTTAGTACCTGATGGGGATGTAAGAGACAGAATATAGATTTTTTTTCCCCTAAATTAGAAAATTATCTGAACGGATGGTTGATTAATAATCATTCTAAATTAAAGTCCTTTCATAAGCTACCATACAGAACCTCACTTTTAAAAAATCAATCTTTCAAAGCTGTCACTTTTGTCATTTGTTAAGCATTTGTTGAGGAGGAAAGAGAATATTTGTCCTAATTCTGAGCTCCCTAAGCTGTGCCAAGAAAAAGGGAAAAAAAAAAAGTCATCCTGCTAATGCACTGTATTGTAACAGAGATTAAATTGATCAGTCTGCTTAGGTATTTCCAGAGTGTCCCTTGCTGTAATATCTGGGCTCCGTATTGATGTGCTGTACAGTGCACTAATAGGTAACAGAAAATATTTGAATAGCTAGCAATATATCTAATTCTACAAATTACTTTTACCATGGTGGATTACTGAAATCATAAGCTTGGTGCTTGAAAGGTCTGAGACTTTGGTGAAATGCTAGGACGAAAGGAGGAGCAAATTTCTCAACTTGCGCAAGTCTGTTTTGAGGATGTGATGGCTCTGAGCCTGCCCAGAGAACTTTCTCACAGACGTTTATTGCAGGGCTGGGACTGAGACCAAGGGTGAGAGACAGTAATTTATAAGTACTGATCCTGGATCTGTCATCTCCTCTCTGAGTGGTTTTAACACAGAATTCTGCTGCAATTTCCTCTTCGTAATGAGCCAGCGAGGATGAATCAGTTAATGTTTGAATATATCTTTGAAAATGTTGCAGGCTGTTCTTGTTTGACTTTCATTAAGCTTTTATTTTAATCTAAAAAGAGAAGGCAAACACAAAAGATATGCAAAAAGTACTTCGTATTTTAGCCAAAGCCTATTTAGAATAATGTACATGGGTATCAAAAAAAAAAAAAAAAAAAAGGAAGGAAAA
>Ga0065711_1003591_pt1 | contig 39835 bp, 23 predicted proteins | sample Hoacrofraction12_FD_59098 | JGI IMG/M metagenome (GOLD analysis project Ga0065711, IMG submission 59098) | Hoatzin crop microbial communities from Cojedes, Venezuela - Epithelial fraction 12 v2 (version 2) | ecosystem: Host-associated > Birds > Digestive system > Esophagus > Crop | place... | reverse complement strand
CCCCCCTGCCGAAGCAGGGTCACCCAGAGCAGGCTGCACAGGACCTTGTCCAGGCGGGGCTGGAATATCTCCAGAGAAGGAGACTCCACAACCTCCCTGGGCAGCCTGTGCCCTGATGCAGCTTTAGTTGTGCCACAGAGCATTTTTCCTTTTCTCCTCATCTGCAGCGACAGATGATAGCAGGGAGGACTGCAGAGAGCATCAGTGACCCATGGGGCGGATACCAAAGGAGGAGCTGGAAAACAGAAACACACATCGTTTTTAGCTGTGGGTGAATCTAAGTAAGCACGCAGACTGAAAAAGGAAAAGGCTTCAGCTAGGTCTGCTCCAATAATTTCTATCTGGAGGAAGAAATATATAGTTGTGGTTATCCTATGTTTTCTTATCTGGCGGTGTTGTTGCAAATTCACAGCTGAAACTAAATTGACAACAAAGTCCGTATGTTTGCCATGTAAACTCAGAAGGTATCATTTAGCCACTACTACCATACAGAGTCCCAAAGCGGGGTGGTGGGAATCCTGGCTACATATGAGGTGAGCCCTCAGCTTCCCAGGGATAGGGACAAGGGTGACAGTAGCACTGTTACCTGCACTCCTTAGGATGAAAGACCTTTGTGAAGGAGAAACAGGATCCAGATTGGGGTAATGGAATTGCAGAAATTCAGGCGACAATGGAAAATGGCCTACGATCTGCTTTCTTCACATAGCCGTGAATATATGAAGTCAATCTTCCATCTATTGGCTTTACACTTCCGCATCATTCATCTCCATTTTTAAGGTATGTTAAAATAAAATCAATATTCCTGACAATATGCCCCACTCATCCATCTCTGGAACCTTTTGCAAAGTGGGAAATAATGCTGGGCTAAGCGTAAAACTGGGTGTAAAACAATTCCTGCACCTCAGTACAGTTAAAAACGTCTATTGAGCCAGACAGCTAGAGGCAAGCTCAGTATTAGAGTACATTCTGCTTTTTTCCAGCATGGAGACATTAGGCATTCACAGTGCAATGCTCTCCTTTGCATCCCGCAGCAGAAGTAAGCAGAGTGCTGTACAAATGGGAGCCAGAGCATGGGTGGACCGAGATCTTTTGCTGTCGTGTTTGACCTGAGCCATTCTTAAAAGCTCCAGGAGGTTGTAAGAGATGCCAGCAAGAAGGATTTAGTCCAAGGAAAGGAACTGTGTGAACGGCTAGAGAAAATCTAGCTGCTTTTTCGTTAACACTTCCAGAAATGAACCTTAATTTTTTTAAATTTCAGAAATGTTTATTTTATGTTGCACTTTATTGCTCATAACTTTTTTGCGCTGTGTTACTGTGTTGTGACTAAAATCAGAAACACAAAAAATAGAGACCCCAGAAAGAAACTGATCCTTTGTTACTTTAAGTCTAGTCAGAAATTGAAAGGCAATAATAAAAGAATTCAGGAAAAATTAGTTTCTTCTACAGGGTACTAATTTTTTTTTTTCCCCCCACTGCTTCATGTACATGAAATGAGGTCCTGGATTTCCAAACAGAGACTTTGTCAAGTGTATATCTTTTTAGATTTGATGCAGGTCTTTGATTCTTTGCATTAGTGCAGTCACTGGTTCTAAAGAAGTATTTCTTACTATTCATACACATCATAGCCAAGTGTTAGATCTTCCAAAGCATATTCATCCTTTTACTGCTTAGCCTGTAGTATCGTGTGTGGTCAGACAGATAATGAGTTATTCAAAGACAGAGCAAAGATAAAGTGAATCTTTCAAACAAACACATACTTTAGCTTGTACAACATACATATTTTGGAGAATATTTGTTTTTTAATAATGAAGTGATTGTCTGAAGGTACTGAGAATAACTTCTTCTTATTCACAGATGAAAACAAACATTCTTCATACCATCTTTCCTTAGGAAAATATGAAGCGTAAGGAAAACTTTGATTCCCTGAGTGGGAGGTTCCAGAAATAGGAATGTTTTGGAATTTATATGATTCAGACTCCCAGTATAAATTAAAGGATTTTTAAATTCAAACCGTCTAGAGAACACTTCTGAAATCATCTAGAAGTTCTTCCAGGAAGAAAAAAAATTGTCAGTGCTGGTTGACAATGAACTATAGAATACTTTCACACTTTTACAGCAAATTGAAGAGATCCAGTACTTTAAGGGACATCGTGTATTCCACTTTAAACAGGAGATAAAATAAATCTTTGAAATGTTTTTGTAATGTAGGCTTTGCTAAACATCTGCCCTTTCGAGACTTTGTTAAAGGGAGCTTGTTTACAAAGTCTGAAGCTGATGAGAAGCAGAAGAAAATTAAGAAATGTTATCTAGGTGAGTCAGTATGAACAGTCAGCTGGTCTCCTTCAGACATTTACAGAGGGCTCAGATAAATGGACAGAATGTTTAAAATTGGACTGCACTTAATGAAAGTGCCTTGTTATAAGTATTAAACACCCAAAGACAACACAAAGCTCTTCAGACAAGTACTGAAGTCTGAATAGCAGCTCTGCATTGAAAAGCTAGGATTGTAAACCAGCAGGGAACCAGAGCAGCATTTCATATGACTTACTCAGCGCCCCAGCCAGGGCAGTTTTTTATGCATGTGCATTGATGTTAAATTGAAAGGAAAGGAATGTATAGGTAAATATCTATTTAACTTTGTCATTACCACTGTTTTGAATTTAGTTTCTTTCTTGTATAGCTTATTTTCCACATTTGACCCAATAATGTAAATATCTTCCTAGTTATTCATTTTTAGATCTATATAAGAATAAGAATATACATATGAACATCAAAGTAAGCATGCATGTGTGCATGTTTATGTGTAATTGTAGAAGGAGGACAATGCTGAAACGCCATAATTTATCTGGGACTGAACACATTGCAAAGTAGTTTATTGTTATGATGGTTTACATAGAAGCATCAAGACACATTAATTTTTCTTTGTGAGTTCAAAAAAGCCTATCCATCTTTACTTAACCTTTGACACAGAACATAAAATATAGGTTTAAAAAGACCTTTTAAAATGATAAATAGCTAATGAAATATTTGGCCACTTCCTGAGAAATACTACATATTATCTAAAGAGAATTCAAGCCATTCATTTCCAATAGTAGTGAGGAAGATCAGTACTGTCATGCCACTATCATGTCAGAAACTTAACAAAAGAAAACGATGGGCTTTTTCTCAAGAAAGCAAAATGGTTCAGGTTTTGCAATGTCCATTTCTAGAACATGAGATTTTGCATGTGATGTTCCAAACAGTCCAAGCAATGAATTTATTCCCTGCCTTTCTCTTATGCTGTTCTTAAATAAAACAAGTTTTCTGCATTTTTCAGCAGGCAAGTCCTTAAAAGCTAATTATTTTTTGTGCTTTTGCAGGTTCTTTATTCCAGCAGAGAACTCCACAGGTTTTTGGAGTAGATGACAGCCAAGATACATAAACTTTATTGTTGTTATTGCCCATTTGATGAGCCTGTGTCCCTAATGGCTGCCTACTGGCTATTCAAATAGAAAACAAAAAACTGGCAAATTATACCAAAATATGAAATAAGACTCCTAAGGAGAAAACTCCTGCTTATTTCTTTCTCTCACTCAAAACATCAACCGTTTGTGAACTGAGCATGTCCCATTGTTCAAATGCTTATCACCGAAGACCATGTTGGACTGTCAACATGTCTTCTCTGCATTGCTCACTGATTGCCATACACATAATCATCATACCAGGGGCAACAAGTTTCTTCATATTTTCAGACTTATTTTTACCTTTATTGGTTACTTCAGGAACAAAACAGTGACCAAGAGGGCACTGAAAACACATTTCTTAAAGTTGACCTGATGGGAAGCAAAACAGCAGGTGTGGATGATGCAAGGGTTTGATGACAAGAATGCGTATCTTTCACAGCTAGCCTCCATTTCTAATCTGGTCTGGAGTCTGTTGCTACCACCCAACTGCTGTTTAGTAACCACAGAAAATGAGTTTGATGGTTTTAGTCTGCTCCAGTAGATGAGATGTTGACAAGCAATACTTGCTAGTAACGAAATTGTAAGTTGATTTCCAGGCCATAGATTCTGTTTACAAATAAAAAACATTAACTTTGTGCCAAAACTGGAAAAACTTTCAGCAGTAAATGTCAAAAATATTTACTTCTTGTTGATGTTTTTACTCCAGTTATCCACATTTTGCGGATCCACTGCCTAAGATTGCTGCCAAAGTGGTCCTCCCATTTAATTTCACAAAACACTTTCACTATTTTTCACTGAGTACAAACACACCTCCCTGGAAAAGGTTGGCTTGGTGTTTTGCATTAAAATATAGCCATAAGGAATGACTGTGGTCATTGATTAAAACTTGCCCTTAATTTAGTCCCCATACTTGGGTAAACATAACCAATTTTTTCAATGATATCATAATCCAAAAATTAAAAGTCTGGAAACAAAAGGATAACCGAAACTTACCAATTGTAAATCAATCATTGGTCCTTCGGAGCCTTCTCTCTGTACAGAAGAGGGAAAAGAAAATAATCCATTTTCTTTCATGTTTTTTATTCTACCATTGAGATTAATTTTATGGATAATCTCCATTTTCCTCTAGCTGACTATCTGCTTCCACTTGCTGGACTTCTGTTCCTTGCTGCACAGCCCATTTCAAGGTGTATTTTCAGAGCAGTCCGACTTACTCAGCAAGTACCAAAACAGAGAAAGAGTTTTTATACATTTTGTTAACAAATCTTAGTCCAACCACTCTTACCTGGTGATCTCCCATTTTAATAGAAGAGGGTAGAAAAATTCCTACCTGGTAAAAGGTTTCATCTAACAGGTCTGTTGTACAGGTTTCACTGATTAAAACAAAACAAAACAAAAAAAAACAAACAGCCTCTTGACATGTTCCTTGTTACCTCTATGCAAAAGAGGTAATTGTGGATCTTGCTGTCAAACTGGAATGTAAGCATAGGACTCCATCAGTTTAATAGAGCTATGTTATCATTATTTTCAGCCAAGACACTAGGTGCTGTATAAGATACTCAACACATGTTTATATTTTGTTGGAAGCACAGACTGAAAGAAGAATTTAAGTGCGGTGCTCTCATAGCAAAACTAGCCTTCTCCTTTGATGATACCTTTGAACTGTATTAGTACGTGTTTTACAATCAGGAATTAATTTTATGAAAGTGTATTCAAAACTTGTGGTTTTCTTTATCTAGATTTCTCATTAGATAGTTAAAATAGTAATGATTTGCCGTAGTATTTTGTCACTTGCTTATCCTTGTATGGGCCGTTAAAACACAAAAGCTCCCAAATCATTTTGCCCCAAACAAACAAACTGAAACCATATTAAAAAGCTTAGTTTTTCAGAAGTGGTCTAAAGAGCTATGTATTCACCAGTTCCATCTGTATCTGTGTTCTTTTTCTGGAGCCTGTTCATGAGTTGGTACTCAGAGAACTTACACTTTTATCAGGGCCATATTCCCATGCTGGGCTGATCCTGTGAGATCTTGAATTGCTTGTGAGATACATGGACTTTATTCCACTCCAGTAGTGGCTGATGAAAAAGGGTGAATTCTGCAGAACTTGACAGTCCATGCATACTCTAGTCCAAAAGGATATCTATAGCAATTCTGTGTCCAGAAATAGCTTGCTCCTTTTGACATCCAAAGGTCCAAGGTCTTTTTATTGTTTTGACCTTTGGTGTTCCTTTGGTCACTCTACATAGATGCAAGCATGGGAGTAACCTACCAAATGCTGAAAGGCATTTAGGGAATGCAACGTCATCCACTTGAGGAAGCAGGGATGATATATAACACAATTACTAATAGAACTTGCTCCACAAATGTATTTGGGAGCCTAGCTCCCACTGATTGCGCGTCTGTCTCTTGGGAAGCTGAGTTTTTATAGACAGGAGAGATCAGTCTAGTCTTAGAGATGTAAGACTATGTACACGCGCTCCATATATCCCGGAAACAGATGTTTCAAAGATTGACTGAATGTTTCTTCCACTCTCCTGAGATTAAGAATAACTTGTAAAATACCCTGATCAGCAGAAGTAAGTTAAAGCTTTTTGTAGCCTGGGAAGCTCTAATCCTGTTCTGAAAGTTATTAGACAGTAAGTTTTGAAGAAATGGAGGGAACTGCTTTGGCATGGGTGATGAATGTGCCTACAGCAATCAGGAAGCTCCGCCAAAACAGGAAATACATCTTGATTACCAGTCATATTCTCAGGGCAAAGGCAAAGAAGATAAGCCTACTTACATCTAGAGATTTTTCTCAGGCTTTCTCTATGGACAGGGTCTCAGGAGATCTATCTGTTTTCTATTTCTTAGAATAATATATTCTCAAATTTCTCTTTTGTGCCTTATGTCAGCTTGCAGAGTGACAGGATGCATTCTCATTCCTACATTCTCATTTCACTGGTGAAACAGTCAACTTCTGGAGCTGCTAATATCCTTCTAATGCACCAAAAAGTGCAGACAAAAGTTGTGAAGTGTGAGGTAAAGCCTAATGAGGTAAGTGTCCGCATTGGCTCTACAACTGGGATTTCATTCTCATTTCCCATACATCTCCCATCACTCCTGGAAAAACAAAAAAAAAACAAACCAGCACACCCAAACAACGCAACTGAAGAAATCCCACAGGTTAAGCTACTCCTGCAGAAATCTCTTGTGATTGCATGTTTATCATCAGGGTACCCATGTAAAAGGAGAAAAATTTCAGGAACATACACTACATTCTGTCTATCAAAATTGAAAATATTATGTATAGTTCCATACCTGTGGTTGTAAGAACATTGATATGAAAGCAAGCAAAACCAGTCAAACACCTTCAGGGTTTGGGTCCCCAGTAAATTCTTCACAAATGGAGAAACAATAGAAAATACACCCTACCACTAAGCTCTATGGTCTCCATCTCCCTTCTTAGGTTTAAAACAAAAGTTCCACTGTCTGGCAAGTTTATCAGCCCTAACTACCTGGGAGTCAAAACCTGGTTCATTTTATTTTATAGGCTGCAGGTCCATGTTGCTTTAGAGACTGGTGGCCACTTTTCTGACTTCCTTGAAACTGCCCAGAGATATAAAAATTTTCTTGAGGTTAGAGAGAGCAATGGTGAATGGGTGTACCTGTTGTGTGTGAGATGAGTAATATGCTGGCATTAACTGCTCTACAAAGTATGTTTTTCTATGTCTGTGTATCGAGTCTCTGCTACCACAGATATGCAAATCCTCACAAAAATTTACCGAAGCCCCACGCCTCCAAGGATTTTCAGGAACACTGCTTCATCTCTTCAGAAGTTGAACAAAGTCTCTGTTGAGGAAGGGAGGACTACAGGCTCTTTGCTCTATGGGAAACACCAGCAGCAACACCATCCTGAGGTCCCCTTGACTCAAAGATTTTGGAAGAACAAGCAACCTTAAATACCTAGCAGAAACTTACGTCATCCCGTTTTATCCCTGAACATGGGCAGGAAATTCAGTCTGTAACTTCCATATTTCTACGTGTAAGTTAAATTCACTCTTCAGTCAAAGGGGGCAGAGATTCTGTTGCAAAAGGACATCTAAAATTGAAATAGTTAGCTTAGCTACTGGGAAAGCCTATCTAACAACCGGAGAGGGAGACAGGGGATTCTGGACAGCTAGTTTAGCTAACCAAGTTTCATGCTTAAGTTTGAAAGGATTGTAATCAGGCAAAATACCAAATTATTTGTCATTCTGTAAATGCCAAGACTAGAGTAGGAGAGGCAGAGCTTCTTTTGTCTTCACAGGACTTGTAGCAGGGTTATTAATTTTATTCCTTTCCATGTGGTTATTCACATAGGGTTGAAGCCAGTTTACATTTACGTTTTCTTTTTCTATTAATTTCTCATAGATTTCTTTCTCCTGCAACCCACAGTGGTTTTTACATTTAGCAGGCATTCCGCTATTTCAAAATCATTAGAATAGTAAGAAAAATCCTAAAAATTTAAGTCTGCAGCAACAGTTCTTACCTTAGATGGTACCAGAATGTTATTAAAGGATCAGGAAAAAGTAACGTGTCTTTTAGTGGAAACTGAAAGTTCTTAAAATTCACAAATAAGATTCCTCTTTTTCCCCTTGGATATCTTTGTCCGTTTCCTTCTTCTTTCTCCAGAAACTTCTTACGTGACATCTGGAGAGTGCATCTTATGACTAAGAGTCCTCCTGGGCTGTCAGAACCTGTTCATGAACAATTCGTGTAACTTCACAAGGCTGCCTTAGAAAAGCCCCTTCTCCATGTCTTTCGTGCAACAAAGCCTTCAAAAAGTCTTTGCAAATCATTGCACCTAGCCAGCAAGATTGGGCACATCCGTTATAAAAAAGGTTGTGTTTTGTTGCAGCTGGTAGTTTTTTTATAATATTCATATTCTTCATAGCAGGGTAGCATTTATACATTTATACACTTGACATTTATACACACACAGATCAGCAGATGCTGGTGTCAGCACAGACAGAAGAATAGCTGCAAAGTTCAGCTGCAGGTCCATGCTCTGTGGAGCAAAGGAGCAAGGGTTTTGTGCAATTTTTGTCCCCTACCCTGAAAACACGGTCTTTTTTTCCAGAGAAGAGACAGATTATGGAAACAGACAAATAACTTTCTCTACAACCCTATCTACAAACATCCTCTGTTTGTAGGTGTTTATTTTACTGGCTTTATGCAAAGTCTGAAACTTCTAAATACCATCTCTGTCAGCTACAGAAATCTCTCTCTTCTAGCTGGGAAAAAAAAATGAAATCTGCAAATTAACTTCCTCCTGTTTTTCTTGTTGCATTTCAATGACACTCCCTCCCGCATTTCTTCATTTCTCTCTAAAGATTCATAACATACAGTAACACCTGCTGGGGTGGTAACCACAGTTTGAGCACTCCCATAACGGTGCTCTGCTAACGTGTAGAGTGATACAGATCAGCGTCTCGGTCCCTCTCACCGCCCACTTCTCGGTTACGTCCTTCTTCTCAGGGATGACCACACTTCAGAGCAGCCCTTGTGCCTAGTGGGGCAAGACCTAGGCACTTGGTCCTATTTGCAGTTGTTATGGACCCTGACAGACCCGTGGAGCTGAGGATAAAATCAATGCCTCTCTAGTACAGATGGTCAACAGGCTTAAGTGAGCTAATGCTTTGAGTACAGGCCAGATCTATTTTAATTACCAAAAACCCTGTCATTCCAGGGTCTCTCTGTCACGAGCTGTCGCTCTGCTCAGGTAGTTCTTTTCAGCACATAAACCATGCAGTTAAATATCTGCCAACTTAAAACGCATTATTTAAATAACCTTAAAATCTTCTCTGCTTTAGCTTTTTCAACCTTTCCCAAGAAAACCTGTGCATCATTTGTATGGATTTATGGAGATGTAAAAGCCTAAAGTAATGTTTCAGCACTAACAAATGTGGGTAGAAGTGACTTAAAAACAAGCTGATCACGCATCGGAACAACAAAGACTGGAGGATTAAGGCAGTCAGTGAAGATGAAAGTGTAGGCAAATCTGCAGGAAAAAAATAAGCTTGCAAAGAGATCCTAAACAAGTTGAACATGCAGGAAATGTTTAAAGATTGGCCTTCATGGGTGTGGGTTTTTGTAAATAACCAACAGGTAGACAACTGTGTCATGAATGCATAAGTTGTCTCAGCTTTGGGTATGCCTGGCCTGATTTCCTTAAAGGAATACAGTTTTCTGACCCCTGTTGTCTTAAGGCATCACCTAATGCCAGTGTGCTTGGGAGAAGTTTTTAATGAGTTCATTTGGGAAGATTTCACAGAGCGATATACTCGTAAGGGAAAAATCCGTGTAGAACTGCAGCTTTCTCGGCTGTTTGCAGCCGGTCTGAGCACAGCCCCTCACAAAGTGCTCCTGCGATATTTCCTCGTTAAGCACGCACGCTTTTTTCCTATTTGAACAATGCCAAAAAGTGATAACTCAGACTCTGAGAATTGTGCTGACAGTCAGCTGTCACTCATTGTCCTTTATTCTGACAACCTCAGGCATTCAGCCATGGATTCATGAGTTTTCTCTTTTCTCTTTATTTTTAAAGGAGATGGGGGATGGGTGAGTATATCAGAGGATTCAGCCCTGAATAGACTTTTGTTTTGCTCTTTCATTTGCCTCCTGACTGTGTCAAATGCAGTGTGTCTCTCATGCAGTTTCACTCTTTAGAGAGCCTTGACTGGGCTGGCTAGTTAGTATTCAGAAACAAGCCAAAGAGGATAAAATTCTTCTCTCTGGCTTGCTGAGACTGCAAATAAGCAATTAGACTAAAAGCTCAGTATTGGAAAAAAAGCAGACTTTTGCAGCCTTTGCTGTTGGCTGGATCCTGCCAATATACTTTATAACTGAGAATTGCATAAGAGACAAAAATTCTAAGCGCTGTTAGGGATATGTGCCGGTTAACACACTTGTACTGTATTTTCCTAACGACAGCTCAGCAGTGTACCCTACTCTGCGAACTGTAGGATTTGCCATTTAAGGTTGTTTACTTACTGTAATGAGAAAGAAGTGGAAAAGGTTAGCAGCAGCAATGGAAAATTCATTTTTTCCTCGTAAGTAATTGAGATGTTTCAAAGACAGATGTATATGGCAGAATACAGATTCCCATCCCCGTCTCAGTCTGTGCTCCGCACAGTTTCCTTCACTGCCAAACCCTTTTCCACGAGATCCGTACCCAGCCCTCTTGTCAACACTGATATGTCTCTGCCCGTTTTTCACCCCTGAATGTTTCATCCTCCACTCTTCTAGGAAATGTCTTTATGCCATACCCAATCCTTCACACAGAGTGCCCTCCTCCATCTGACGGATAGGACTGCAAAGCCATCCTTCCCCAAATTCCTTTCTGAGCCCCACAAAAACTGGTGGAGATTGTCTGAGTGCATGAGGGGCATAAGTGATGAATCTATGCATTTAATAATAGAATGTGTAAAATTATTCTGTAACTAATAAACCAGAAAAGAGGGAGTATCCAAACATATCACCTCATCTCTACGCACTGTTAAAGTGTATATGTACATTTTTATACGTACATATATGTGTGTGTGTGTGTACACGAACAACCAGAAACAGGGGCTAGACTAAGTTCAGTGCCTCATCTTTCACTGCCTTGATTAAAAAAAAAAAAAAAGAAAAAAGACCACAACAAATAATAAACAACAATTTTCCAGTAAGAAAAGGATCCAATAAGGCGTCGCAACTGAAGCCTGATTCCCAGCCTTGCAAACATGGATGGATTTCTCCTGCCTCTTCCGTCTCAAGCTTCAGTCTTGCCTCCAGCTTCTGTCCTTGCTGTTTCAGTTTTCTTTTTGAATTATTGAAAAGTTTTTGCTGACTTTCAAGGGTCAATATTTCCTCGGCACAGTTGTCCCTAGGGACATGACTTTTACTTCTGTCTTGCCATGGTCTGTTAGGTCTCATTGCCCTGCGTGACTTCTGGAGTTCCAACCAGTCCCCTTGCTTCTTGTTTTTTCAGATTCCTTTCTGGCAGTAGGCTGCATGTTTAGCTCTTGACTGTGTGTTTTTACTCTTCATATGGCCTGTAGCCAGCTGCCAAGAAGGAGAAAGAAAGCTGTCTTCATGCTCTGTCATTCTGCTTGGTCTCAGCGTCCTTTCTTGGTGATAGCTCCTGCAGTCAAGGTGTTTGGTGGTTGGTCCAACAGGACACTGGGACACCTGTGAGGGTAGGCTGTACCCACAGACGTGTGCTGCCCAGCAGCACTTATAAAACAAGGATGCTGCTGTGGATAGCTCATCTAGCTCAGGACTCTGGGGCTTATACCTGACACCAACAGTATCACTATGACATAGGGGGACAGGGGGTCAGCATAGTTTGTGTCTGTGCTGCAAGCAGAAGCATTCGTGCAGCAAAGCTTGAAGGTCACTATGCCACGTATCTACAAGACCCTCTTCAGCAATAGTGTCGAGATGTCGGCTCTGAGTCAAGAAAGCTAGTCCTGGGTGGGGGACATGCTGGTGCACACGAGGGTGCAGGCACCTATCCTGTCTGCTGGACTGCTCCATCTATCTTCTCACCTTGTCACACCCCATGACTGACACTGTCCCTAAAGACCAATATCTTCTCCAAAAAGGTCTTGATGTTGACAGCTTTGGAGAGGGACTATCTGGTCATCCTGAACTGCACCCTTTCTGAATTATTATACGACGCATCAGACAGTATAGCTGTTCCCGTACACCGACACCTAAGCCATACTCAGATACTTAACCTCTAGTGATCTATGATGCCTAATGTAAGTCTTCATTAAAAACCTGACTGAAGTTCTAGTGCCTGATTTAAATAATCGTGGACCTGAAGTGGACAGGAGTATGAGGTGGACTTTAGGGATGAGCATTTGTGCTACACTCTGGCAATCTCCCAGTGCCCACTTTTCCTAAGACAAGACAAGGCTTCTAGGTAGAACAAATACAATGTAGTGGACTAATCAGTAAATCTGTAAAAATTAAACAAGTTTCAGGGCTTTCCAATCCTTGTTCAGGTCTGCAGCAGCTGCAGTTCTCAAAGCTGAATATGACCTGAGAGTGATTGCTCGGAGACCAGACAGGCATACACCAATTGGACTGCTTTTGAATGAAAAGAGGGTTAACATCTGTGGTGTAGAGGTGACATCAGGGAGGCTGAGAAGAAAGTCTTCTCTTGGACAAGAGAAACAGAAATCCTTAAACACGTGGAGGGAGGTTATAGTATAGTAGTATCCAGTAAGTGTTGAGTCCATGTTTTCTTGACCTCCAATACAGTTGTGAATTTTAGTTCCTTGGCTTATCTTTATAGAGGACAAAGTTGTAGGCAGGGAAATATATTTCCCTAGACCAAGTGAATTCCTGTAGGTTTCCTACAAAATATCTACAGCTTTACATGTCAAAAGATGTTGCCATCACCTAGGAGTCTGTCCTGTTCATGTTCTTAGACCCTCACAACCACAGCAAACTGCTACAGCAGTTTACCTAAAGTGGTGCAAATTCCTATATCTAGGAAAAATGCTGATTTTCGCTCTCCACAACCATGTTGCAGACTACTGGAATAGAACAACTGTTATTAAAGGTCTTGGAATTGTAAATAAATACTATCAGAAACATATAGAAGCAGTATATGCCTGGATCTCTCTTGCTTTTTATGCTCTGTGGGAACAGGAATTAAGATAGCGGAAGACTTGCTAATCATCATTGTTGCACAGAAAACAATTTATCTGCAGATAGTAAACTGATAAACACCCTCCAACTGCTTAAATGAAAAACTCCTTTACTGCAACACTTACTTGTGACTCTCCATTATATATTACATTTTTATATATGCAGTATTACTTTTTACTATAAAGAATCATTGCAACTTTGGTGGCAGCTGAGGTGCTCTGAACTGTCTCCTAGGAGCAAGAAGACATTGCAGTATAACAACTTTAAAAAAAAATTGCATTGCAAATCAGAATTTAAGATTGTCAGAAATATCCAGGCAAGTCATCTTTCAAGACTATTTTAAGCCAGACAGGACTTTTTTTTAAAAAACTCTCTTGAAGCACAGACATATGTTACTCTATTCAGGTGAATACATCTAATGTTTCTTTCTCTAGTACTAATAAAAATCCACACTTCTTAGGAATTCATCAATAAAATAAAAGGATATATTTTGAAGAACATGTAGTGTTGAAATGTTATCGTTATGTTTAATTGCTTACTGTCATACGGAATTAAATGCATGCATCTGTATTTATATCTTTCTTTGTGTCTCTCCTGTATACATACTTGGTTTTCCAAACATTTAGGAATATTCATCTATTTACAAGATAGAGATGTAATCTACAAAATGTATAAAAACATATTAGCATTCACATTGTTTAAATATGTATAAGAATATCTGATTGAGAAAATTGTTCCAGTGTCTTGCCTGATTTTACAGTGTGATTGGCACAGATAAGGTTCTTCACATATGTGAAAGCCAATTGACTTCAACAATATTTTGCAGAGGCCCAGCAGATTTATTTGCACGGTAAGATCTAGGCCTTAATGATCAATTGAAATAAACAATGTAGGCACATAAGCTTATGAAAATCAAAACAGAAAGCAGCAGTTGCTGCCTCAATTTTATATTGCTTTTAAGTGCTATATCTGGGGACAAACATTTTAGCAGGGCCTGTTGCGGCAGGACAAGGAGTAACGGTTTTACACTAAAAGAGGGTAGATTTATACTGGATATAAGGAAGAAATTTTTATACAATGAGGTTGGTGAAACCCTGGCAAGAGTTGCCCAGAGAGGTGGGAGATGCCCCATCCCTGCAAACATCCCAGGCCAGGCTTGACAGGGCTCTGAGCACCCTGATCCAGCTGAAGATGTCCCTGCTTGCTGCAGGGCGGTTGGGCTGGATGTCTTCTGAAGGTCCCTTCCAACCCAAACCGTCCTGTAGTTCTATGGTATCTTAAAATATACTTCAGAAAAATAGAAACGATGGGAAGTTTTGCAGACAGAGAAATATATAAACACAAGCAGAGGGAAGGTCCAGCCATTGTAGGTTCTACAATTTGTGACCTCTCATCTATATTGCTTAAGAAAGAAGAAATCATAATAAATCTAGTCTCATAAATGAAAAGAGGAAAAAATATGATTTACTCGTCAGAATGAAATCCAAAGCATACATAGGCACTGAAGGTCTGTGCTAGTCGTAACAGCTGTTTAAACAGGGTACGTGGATGTCATTTCCATAGGTGCAAACCTTCAGAAGTAATGCGTATAAGGAAAATAGCTGCATGCTTATCTGTAGTTCACTTTACAAGCCAACTTTATTAGTTTGTTTTTATCAGAGGATTTGCAGAATTTTCATACTGTACTAAAATCCATATATATGGATTGGATTTCTGTTTTTATCTGATTAGATATTGTCCATGTAACTTTTGCATTATATAAACGTTTTCTAACATATTGCTGCTATTTCTTTAAACACAATCTACATTTTTCTTGGTCCTGAATGGCAGTACAAAACCCATGTAATCAAACTGCAGCAGTAAATATCTTTTTTTTTTTCCTTCATGAGTACATTCTACAGTAGGCGGTGAAGTATTTCAGCCATTCCAGAATCATCTAAACTATCCTAAATATGCACTGGGAAGCAGAAGAAGAGGCTGTAATTCATTAATTTTTGCAATGAAGTGACATGAAAGACTACTTTTTAAAGGATCCAGTGACTTCATTTTCTTTGCTCACTGAAGATCTTTGGTTCCATACCAGGAATATTTTGACTAGTTAATGTAGAATGAATTCTTTGACAAACAATAGGTTGATTTTTGGTCAAAAAGAAAACCGGGCTTTGGGAAAGTTTTTTTTCTGGTCTGTCTTTTTCTGATAGTAAGCTGTAGTGGGTTTCAGCTGTTCTGTTATAAAATCTTTTGGGTTTTATGAATAGCTCCTAAAGACTCACTAGAGTTTACTGTTGTAATTTCTCGAAAGAGGAGTACTGAAGTAATTAGGAAAAATATCTTACTCCCAAGACACTTCAATGTTCACAAAGTCATAGAATCATAGAATCATAGAATGGTAAAGGTTGGAAGGGACCTCAAAGACCATCTGGTTCCAACCCCCCTGCCATGAGCAGGGACATCTTCCACTTGACCAGGTTGCTCAGAGCTCCATCCAACCTGGCCTTGAACCCTGCCAGGGAGGGGGCAGCCACAGCTTCTCTGGGCAACCTTTGCCAGCCTGTCCTCGTAGGAGAGGTGCTCCAGCCCTCGGATCATCTTCATGGCCCTCCTCTGGCCCCGCTCCAACACAGCCATGTCCTTCTTAGAGCTGGACGCAGGACTCCAGGTGGGGTCTGACGAGAGCGCAGTAAAGGGGCAGAATCCCCTCCCTCACCCTGCTGGCCACGCTGCTCTGGATGCAGCCCAGGACATGGCTGGCTTTCTGGGCTGCAAGCGCACATTGCCGGCTCGTGTTGAGCTTCCCATCCACCGGTACCCCCAAGTCCTTCTCCTCAGGGCTGCTCTCAAGCCACTCTCCGCCCAGCCTGTACCTGTGTTTGGGATTACCCCGACCCACATGCAGGACCTTGCACTTGCCCATGCACCTCACGTAGGCGTACCTCACCTCTCCTCGTGTGGATTAATATGTAAAGCCCTGGTTCTTCAAGGCATACATGTAAGTACGAGAAGCTAAGCCCGAGCAGTAGTCCCATTGAGTTCGATGGGTTTACACATGTGCTTAAAGTTATGCCTGCATTTAGGTGCCTTGTTGCCTGGAGACATAAAATGCCACTTCAGGTAAAGGAAAGTGGCGTCACGCGGTCCATTGATAAGCAGAATTCAGCCCACAATTTCAAACTTTAATCTAAATTTATTTCAAAATCAGATTCTAGAGCTGCAAAGGAATCAGGAGCTGAATGGAGCGATGGGTGGGAGCGGTGTGAGCAGTACTGCTCCTGCTGTTGACTGCCCCTGCCTTGGTGTAAGACCATAGCAAATATAATACCTTGCAGTTGCCAGATAATCTATCAACGTGTAATTTTTGCTTTTCTTTTCAGAGCGGTGTTGCTTATCATAGCAGGGTACAAGATTCTTTCTTTTTTGCATGGTGTATCCGTGACGTTTTTGCCATTCAGAAACAATGCTGACACACGCAGGAAATGACAGATAGCATTAGTGAAATAAAAGAGTTAAATCAAAACCAAAGCACAGATGTATTTCTAGTTGTTTTGAAAGCACTGACCTAAGCACCTCTGCAGGATTTTATTAGTAAAGTCTAAAAATATTTGGAGGTGAGCAGTGCTCTCTTGTAATAGCCTAAAAGAGCTGACTTGTCATCAAGTGTGTTTGAGATGCCTTTATCTGGAGCTAGTTTCATGCCTGTTTGTGAAAGAGGAATTTTCTTAGGCCTTTGTCCATGACTGCTGAGAGGTTACTGAATGTCAGGTGTCAGGGCTCAGACCAGCCCCACCATAGGTGCAAAACAGTGTGGGGGGAAGGAGAGGAAAAGAAAGGAGGAAAGAAAGAAAAGAAAGAGAAAGAGCTAAAGAGTAACAAAGAAAAAGCTGTACATGGAGAAGCTTTTAAGCAGGCCTTCTGTCCCATACCTGAAGGTCAGCTCGTCACTGGACTAGTGCAGGCTGTGTGGTCACTGCCTGCAAGTCTTTCTGCATTACGTTAAGATGAAAAATAATGAAAAGAACCATCTGTAGAATCATATTCAGATTCAAGCACGAGTTTTGATCCTCGATTAGATTCTAACATGAATTTGATTCTGCTGATTAAGCGGCTTTCATGTTCGTCATTTACTTTTATGAACCAAAAGGCATACAGGGTACCCTCACTGAGCAAACCGCCTCTGCCCTGCAGGTCTTGCAATCTTCACGCCTGTGATCTCCAATTCCTGCAGTTTGTCGATGTATTCCCATCACAAAGGGCAGAGCTGAGGAAGCTATGTATATAGTAACCAAAAGGACCATAAATAAAGAGGTTTTGCACTTTTTTTTCTTGCTCCTCGGAACAGAATAGAAAATTTCCAGCTTTTTTTGTTGCTGAGGAGAAGCTGGCATGTTGCTTTCTTTCCTAACATCTACTCCTACACTCTCTACCACCTCTCACCTCAGGGTGAAGTGGATGTTTTTCACATCAAGCAATAAGAAAACCCCAACTGAATATCCCCAAATCATGCTACATTACAAAGATTTTCAGACCACATGCAAATGGGCTGAGAACTGTTCAGTTAGGGGCTGCAGTTACTGTTCGTGAGGGCTGTTATGGGATAATCGAAAACATGTGTTGTCTGTGCACCACCGCCGAGACCGCAGCGGTAGAAAGGGAGATGTCCTTTTGCTGTTGATTAGGGCTGATCCTCCCAGAACTGAGTAGCAGCAGGGCTCAGGGGGGGTCTTGATTTCTGTCCATCTTAATTGCTCTTGAAAGTCTGCACTGTGGTCTACTTCGGACATTATTCTGTGTTTTTTCAATATATTTGGCTGTACCTAATTAATAATTGTCCTACAGTACATTGCCCTCTTCCACCAGCTGCAGCCTGAATTCATTGATATCATCTCCTTAAAAGTTTGAAACCCCCCAGTGACAGGAATATTAATGTGCCAACACTGTCATATCTATTTCAGCTCATACATATGCAATGTCTTTGTTTTCAAAGATTTATGTCAGACTTTGCTGAAGTGAGGTATTCTACCATTTTAGATAATAGCATGCCAAAGTGATGTTATCAGGCACATTCAGCATTCACTCAAGCAAACGGGAAGGAGCACCCATTCCTTCGTAGCTTAAACACAGAGAAACTGTTATTTATCCTTATTTGAAGAAGAAATCTTTCAGGGGGAAATGGTGTATTTTTAGAAGAAGATTATGGTCATCCTGTGGATTATCTTTTAATTAAGAATGGATGATTTGTGCCCACTCTGCTGTAGCAAACGTCTTGCTGCTAATGAAGTTTAAACAGACTTACTTTATTTAATTACAGCTAATCACTAGGGTAAAATGTGGAATTGTCTTTGATCCGCGTGTAGAGTGGTAATCCTTGTGGCAGATAGCATCTCTTATTCCCTCAAACTCTTTTCAGTTTCTCCAGGAGGTCCCAGCTTAACTAAGGGTTAATTGAGATAGCTGGACTGGTGTGATTGATGTATTTTTGCTGAGGGATGCCATCCTGCTTTTCCAAGGACTTTCTTCCCCTCCCTCGCCCTCCCTTTCCCTGCGCAGTCACCTTCAGGCCGTGTAACACGGTAGATGCCTGCTTGTTTGACATGAGGGACCTGAGGGGGCCAAGGTCCTGCTGGATCAGTGAGAGGGAGAGCAGAAACTGCTGGAGGGAGAGCAGGGGTTAGGAGAGGGCAGCAGAGACCGGTGTAAAGCAGAAGAGGGCACTAGTAAACTGACCTATTTCAGCCACGGCTCTCACTCCCAGCTGGTTATGGAACAAAACAATCGATTGAATATTGAAGGCAATCATACCGTCTGGCGAGGGAACAGCACCAAAGGTATTTGACTTCACTGTGCTGTTTTGGGTTATTGGTTTATTTTAATATTTTAAATTTTTATTTATTTATTTTATGCATTAAATAAGTGATCCTCACATCCAAGAATGTCACTCGAACCTGCGACTTCCAGCTTTTTAGAAGGCGGCAAGCACAGCCTGTCGAAGTGAAAATTCAGCCACAACAAAAAAAAAAAAAAATTAAAAAAAAGCTAATTCTTACTCTCTATAGAGATCTTGTGGTCTCGCAGTTTTGCCTCGTGCTCCCAACCCCTCCGTCACAATTTTACTTGCTTCCCGGGAATCAGAAATTTCTGAGGCTGAAGACTGTGCAAAGAGCCATCCAGAGAAGTCATGCTCAGTAGATAAAATCACTCACAAGGGCTAAAGTTTGTACAACTGCTTTCTTGCTGTGCTTCACGCTTCACAGCTAATGTTGATTTAAAATTACCGGACTTCGCATTTATCTTCTAAACTCGTTTTCCCACTTTGTCTTTCTATTTTGTTCTTCTTCCTGATCTACATTGTAAAAATATGTCTGCATTGTCTGAACGTAATCTGATTTCTTGTTACTTCTGTGTTAAAACAGAATAGCATTGTTTATTTCATTCTTTGAATGCAGGATGTCTGGGCTTTTCTTTTTGTTTGTTTGTTTGTTTCAAAGAGTAATTTTAAATGGAAACTTTTATCTATCAGCCTGCTCAGAAATATTAACAGCTTTAATTAGCTCGGTGAAAAAGTTGTTTACTTTTATTTACAGGAACTCTTTGCTTGCACTCCGGCAATAGAGGCAGAAGACATAGAATATCTCTTTTGTGTAAAATTTAAATAATTAAAATAGAATGGTTTGCAGTTAGTTTCCACGATAATGCGTTAAACATCTGCAGTTTTGTCTCTCCATCGGGATGCATAGCTGTGCTGAAGTCACATCCTGATAACATCTGCACGTTAGTGATAGCTTGCGCTTCCGCCTTTATGGCCTGCTGATGAGAGATTCTTCCACGGCCCCTCCGTCATCAGAGCCACTCTTCGGGATTCTGCTTGTGGCATCCTGGCGGAGGCCTGATTCGCATCTGCCGAGTGCCATAATGGAGGAAGATGCTCTCGGTTAAACAGGGTTTAGTATCCTGGCCCTTTTTCACTTCCCTGCTTCGGAGTTCCTTCCCCCACCCCTCTTTTTCTCATGAAGCCGGTTTTCACTTTTTCCAAAGACCGTGGATCGAAACGAAGTTTTCAGCGGCGAGATTAGCTCCAAGTTACTTGAACACCACGGATGAAGAGAAAAACATCAAAAAAAAAAGAAAGTTTGCGAGGAGGAACCGCACCTTCATTCCTGCTTGCATGGCAACAACAGCTGCATTCACATGAAAAGGCCAGCTTGTTAAACACCATGTAACACTGAATGTACTGAATATTTTAAAGGTCAGGTATTGACAGGCACTGAGCTGCTTATGTTTCCCTAATGACCCCAATTACATCCAAGCTGAGTAAGTAGTCAATAAACAATGGCATTAACATATGTGGAAAAAGTGTTTATTTTACATTTCCAAGACAATTGGCAATCTCCTGCTTGTCACCCAAATGCAGAAGCTGGATCATTGGGCTCTTTGATGAGCCAGGAGAACAAGGGAGAGGTTGTGGCTCTTAGAGACCTCGGGCCTGTCTGAGAAATTTCAGGTAGGCTGTCTCACACACAGACACAAAGTGTCTCCGTGGTTTTGCATAAGACAAGAATCTCGGGGAGAAAAGATAAATACTTTTACTTATAATGCCCCTTGTGCAACCTAACGGTGCAGCCTGCTACTTATGTAGCCAAAATATATTCAAAAGATCTTTTAAGGATTCACTTAAGCCTTAAATTGAAGTAAAACACTGACAATTTGTATGGCTGACATACTCTCAGTGCTGCTGCGGAAATTAATCATCCTTCTCACTTGTGAGCACTTTTCCTCACTCAGTGAACAAAAGTTCTAACCATGCTTGGAAAAGTACAGCAACTTCACAATCCATTGTTTGAAGCATGCGTAGACCTGTCAAATTACAAATGCGGCAGTGGGAGTACCCATGCAACACAGCATAAAGGCGAAAAAAAGACATTTACCGGAAGAAATTGTAAAATATGAACAAATAAGACAAAAGATTGCAGATCCGTACGTTTTCCTGCCCAAGCTGCAGGCCAAAGCATTAGTGTCGGTGCTTTTGTCTGCCAGCAATCACCACTGGCTGCTGAAGGAGCGGCTTGACTCCTCTCCCAGCTAGCAGCTAGAAAAGGTGGGACTGCAGCCACGCGAGAGCGGGGCATTCCAACCACAAGGACGCAAGTGAGGAGAAGCCGGTAAACGCCCCTTCTTCCCCTCCCCATGAAGGCTCCGTGCAAATGAGATTTTCATAGTGGTGTGTCGCTTCCAGAAGAAGAGAAAAATCTTACTCATTGACTGTCGTTACTCTGCAGCTTGGTAATTTTTACAGACTCCAGCTGACATCAGTCAGTTTTGGTGTTGCACAGATCAGAAGAAGATACAGTTTTTGCACCAGAAGTTTTTCTGTTAAAAAAAGCTATGGCAGAAAGTAAGTATTATCCCCATTTTACAGCTGGAGAAATGAACTCAGACAGACTAAATCTCCTGTTCAACAAAGACTTAGGTCTGTGCTTAACTTTCATGGGACTACTCCAGGGTTTTAAATTAAACACCAATTTAAGTGCATTGCTGGATCACAACCAAAATCACAAAATAAGTCTACAGCAGATCCAGGGCTTGAAATGTGAGTCTCTGAGTCCCAGTCCAATGCTTTAACTCACAGCAACATCCTTCTTCAATTTGGATCTTTATCTGATGAATTTTCAGTAAGAAAGAAACTTTCAAAAGGTTTAGAAATTCACAGAGACCAATGACATATCTGAAGCCTTTCTGAACCTGTAAGAAGTTCATTGTTTTTAGAATTCAGGGGAAAAGTGAGCTATCATTTTACATTGCATGTCACTTTCTCTGCAGGGTCTAAAAAATTAAAAAAGAGAGGACTGCTGATTAATTCTCATCCACTTTCAATGGCTGGAAAAGCTTGTCCTAGGTCCAAATATATTCTCATTTTGTTCAATTTGTTTTTCCAACAAGTTGAGAAGCAGGATAACTTGACTTAGTGGTGCTTATTCAACATCAGTTTATGTGAAGACAGTCACAAAGTGTTTCAAGATAAGAGAATGGTGTTTCAGCCTGGTTCACTGAGCAGAATAAAGACCAACACCTTCCCTTGTGCTACCAACACAGTGTAGTATTCACTGATGGGTGGTTTCTGGTCAAGAATCTCTTCAGTCTGTTAGGAACCTGGACACAGCAGTCAGCTGCTGGAGGGTTTTGAGTTGTCTGTCCCTTACTCAAGAAACAAGTTGGAATTATCATGGCTTTTTTTATCTCCTGGCTTCTGCAAAGCTGTAGACATAGTTTGTGTTTGTAGCATTAGCTGTGAGAACTATCATTGTGCTCTGTTAAATCACCTTATTTCACTTCTAGGACACTTGCTCGATCAGTGCATCCTCAGAGATTCAGATGCTGCAGTATCAAGGCAGTCTTAGGGACATTGGCTTCGTTCAGGCACGAGTGGAGATCACTGTGGGGCGGACATGAGTAGATAGTAAACAGCAAAGCAATTGGCTACCTCTGATTATTGGCTGGTTTTGAATGAATGGCAAATTGATTCAAGGCCAGAAAGGAAGGAGTGGGCACAATAGAGAGCTGAATGTTGCAGCAAGGTCAAAGTAGGAAATCCAGACTCTTGGGGTGTTTCGCCATAATATGCCTTTTCAAGTGCTACTTCTAACAGCAAGCACGAAGCCAGCTCTGAAACAGCTAATGCCCAATGAATCAGTCACCTTTTATTTAGTTTTATTGTAAACCAAGTAATTGTCCTAGTTTGGGGATTGATGCCACGAAGAATAATGAAGCTGGTCATTTTGAAAGTTCACAATTTTCATTACCATAATTGCCTTTCAATTTTGCTGCCAGTGATACATATCCCCACATTATTGTATGAGTGTGCTCTTCCATTGTTGTTTCTAGTGTTCTGGGAACAGATGGCCTTTTACAGTTGATACATTATGAACACCAGAAGAAGAAATGACTCTCCTAAAGAACATTTAGTCTAATACTAAAATAATTACAGGACCAATATAGGGAAGAAGTTTTAGATAGATATTATTCTACATAGACTTTAGGGTATTATCCAAGAGGTAAAGCTTGGACAGTGATCCAAAAAACAAAGGAGTGATGTAAAGCAGATACAGGCTGATATCTTGCAATAAGCACAAGTGGCAGCATGAAACAGCAAACAAAATGAGGAGGAATTATCAATTTGGAAGAAGGACTTTGCCAGAAGCGTGGCAGGAAACAAACTCGGGAAGGAGAGAATAGTGGTATGAGAGTCAAGACAAGGAGGGATAAGAAGTCTTGCATTTGTGCAGAAGAACAAGGAAACAAGAGTTGAACTGGTAAGAAATGTAATTTGAACAATAGGAAAAGAGGATATTGTTCCATTTGTTTTTCAGTGTAGTCTGTCCTCTCCTACCCTGCTCTTGGGCTTTTCTTTTGATTTCTGATCTGATGCAGGATACTTCTATTTCCGTTTCTGTCTGGACAGCCTCAAGCTATCCCATGAACTTGAGGACCTGCACCTCAAGACAGTGCTCAAGGTATTGCTGAACATCAGTTACCTGGTCTTTCTACTGTTACCCCCTTCCATCTACACGCAATTTTTGGCTTGCAGTTAGAATTGGGTACATCTGAGTACATTAGATGTAGAAGCTGGGAGATATAAACAAACTCCTGGTGGACCCAGGAGTGGTGTTTCTGGTAAACCTTGAGCTTCATCAAACGTGCTTCCACTGAAAGCCTAGCTCAAATTTGCATTACTCTTTTCGGGTCGGGTCGGGGTTTTCTTCTATAACATTCCCGGTACCTTCCTTTGCGATGGCCGTTTTAATTTCCGGTGTCAGTTCGATAGTGTCTAGCACTTTGTTTTCTCTGAAACTTTACCCATCAGCACCATTTTGGAAAGAGGTGTCATACAGGGCTCAGGCTAATAGCTCTGGTTCGCGTTTCTAACCATGATGGTGGAGGGCTGTGTGTGCAGCTGCAATTTGTGAAAGTATGTAAGAGGAGGCAAATTTAGCCATCACACTGCCCATATGGCTGCCACAGGAGCACCAGGGTATGAAGGTCATGAGCGAAGTCACGCTCTGCCGTGCCTTTGTTTATAAAACTCCCTGGGCTTACAATACATGACCGTGCAACTGCTGAGGTGCTGCAGCCCGGGGTGTCAGGGAAATACCAGTTTCATTAAGACTCTTGAACCCTATCATGTTACACTTCAGAAGTAGTGACCAGCTTATTTAAAACAAAGAAGCTTTGACCTTTCTCCCCTTTTGAAACCAAAAACATATGAAGCTAAAGTGACTCATTTCCGGCTTTAAACAAGCTCTAAGAAGTATTTTTTTCCCAAGTACAGTTTGTGCACTTTCTCTTCTTCCTCTCTTGGCCTTCGCTACCCCCGTCCCTGCCTTTTGCATAAATATCTCATTCCCTTCTTGTCAAGGTCAATGTATTTATTACTTACATTCACTGTGTAGTTCTTTTCTACTTCTAGCTTTCTCTCTTTTTTTCCTTCCTTTCTTTCTTTTTATCTGTGTTGTTTATAACCATGACCCTTGATCCTCCAAGTCTTAAAACAGCTTGGCTTTCAGCAGCTAAATCTGACAAGGTCAGCATTTTTCTGTTTATTCTGAGAATACTATTTACCCTCTGGGGTTTTTAAAAGCGATTCTATAAAACATCACTTGGAAAAAGTTTGTAGCATTCAAAGACTTCCAGAAACCAAGTGCCCAGCAAAGAGTAACTTTTAATTCTGATTGCAAAACTCAGAAAAATTAAGCTTGGTTTTTCCCCCTCCCTTGCAAAAGATGCCTACACAAATGCATTTTCCAAGAATATTGTGAAGTATTTCTCCCTAAACTCACTAGCAAACTACCAGTAGTTAGCATAACCTTTTTCGGCAGTGTCAGATTTAATGAAAGCAGACGTACTGCATGATCAATTAGTTCCTAGAATAACTTTATTGTTACATATCTATAACAGAGCTATATTTATTTCTTTTTCATTGGAAATAACTGTATGTTGTGTCAGCTTTCTGTCAAAATAGCAAACAATCCTGTAATCTTTAGAAAGTCGGAGAATGACAGAAGAAAAAATACAAAAGCAAGGTGTCCTTGGGCTAATACTCAGACTCTTCGTAAGTGATGTTAAATTTATATCCATTTAAAACAAGCCAATTTAAACAACCTGACTGTCTCAGAAGATTTTCAAGAAAGTGATTGCTCAAACGCAAATGTCCCCAAGTGCCCCCCAAAAAATGACACTGCGGTTAGTGCCTGTTGGGAATTGCAGAAAATTAGAGAGTTTCCCTCTGCAACTTCCTTGCCTTTTTCCTTGCCTTTCCCTTCCTTTCCTCTTTCCTCCAGATCATTGAAAACTGATGGGAATGGAGCTCTGAAGTATAAGCAGAAACCAGGGATGCAAAGAATGGCAGAAAAACATCTGCAGCAAAACTGAAGGACTTTGGAGTGAGTGAAAAATGCTGCTGTTTGAGAGCTTGCTTTATGGGCCTCCTGCAAGCTGCTTAAGAGGACACAGTAGAGAAATCTGCCAGCAGCAGCCAGGTCACCAGGCAGCAAACCATACCTTCTCAGAGCAGCCTGCGAGAAATGGAGGTGAATGGACAGACAGACAGAGGGACGGGCTTACAAGTTCAGAAAGTATCTTCCCAAAATCTCTGGGTACAGACAAGGTGCAAACTTCAAAATCCATGGCCTCTGGAGGAAATTGTTGCAGAAATATTTTCTCAGTGAATTTGGGAGTTTTACCCAGTTTGGTACTAGTCTGTTCCTCCACTGTGAACGTTTCTCAGGAGACTGAGATCTCCTCCACTGTGAGAGCACAGTGCTCATCTATCTTTCATTTGCCCCTCTGTGCTTTCTACGGGGAGGTGAGATCAGTCAGAGTAAACATCTGAAGAACTGCCCTGAGTTTTCCATGCTTGTTCTCAGCCAGAAGGTGAATTCTTCTGGAAAGTTTGGTAAGATTCTCCTTGGCTGCTTATGAATTAGCCATGCACATAATAAATTTTTTTTTTCATATTTTAAGATGTTTTGCAGGATGCTTTATTTTTTGGCTTAGATAATGTCAAAACTGGCTTATTTTAGAAAATACTGTTTTCTGGAAGGGATGTATGCTTTGTTCAGTTTGAAGAAGAGGTGAAAAACTGGTGGAGAATAGAGAAAGGTAGCTGAAACCAAGTGAAAGTTGCACAGAAAATATTAAGAACATGTCATTTTCCTTGCTGAGGAACTGAATTTTGGCTTGCACAGAACTTGCATGTGATTAAGTATTTAAAACATGTTGAAGCAAATGAGGAGATCAAGGTTATGTTTCACAAGTATCCTTCTACCATGGTTTGCTACGAGTTCTTGAGAAGTCACTACTGTTCTCAGGTTCCTACTCCATGTCTGTAGAATGGCATTAGGGTGCTCACTTCCTTTTCCACGGTGCTGGAAGAAACCTTTAGGTGTCTATTCAAGACGCTTTCCAATTCCATTTAGTTGCCGTCATCACGATCCATGGTATAAAAGAAAACAGTTACATGTTTAGCTGCCAACTAATATGAAATCAAAGAATCGCACAAGCAAAGAAATTCCGCTCAGTAACAAGGGCTGACCCAAAGCCAGTTTGGGTGACCCAGCACGATTTGAGGATCTTTGAGTGAATGGCTTAGTGTGACACACTGCACGCCAGCAAAATCTGGTGTCACCGTAATGAGGCCACGCGCACGTGCCTGCACAGAACCTCCACGCTGGTGCAGAAAAACTTCGAGCAATACACAAGAAAATGTTGTATGCAAGGTGGAGGACTGGAGTGTAATTGTTGTAAAAGCCACGAATTTGACTTTAAAAGAAACCAAGTTTTCTGGATGAAAATTTTACATCTGGACTGTTGCAATAACAAGGCTTTAATCATTATTTCTCCATGGTCTTGAAAAGAACACATTCCACTCTTTTAGCATTTTATACAAAAACATGGTCTAGACATGTACATGTACCAGTGGAATGAAATCATCAATAATCACTATCTAAAATGAATTACATTCCAAAAGCACAGGCTAATGATTTATCTTTTTTTCATGGGACCGATCTCTATCAGATTGATTTATGTAGCAGCCAATCATGTTTCAGTAAACTCCAGCATGCACATGCATCTTTAAGTGATGATAAGCTGTGACTGTCGTTTTATTTGTACACCAGAAGCAAAAAAAAAAAAAAAAAACCAACCTGCAACAGCAGTAGTATGCTTCCCCAACAGAAAAGCATGCAGAACAGCTAACTTCTGTTATTGTTCCTTACCTTCCTTCTCAGATACATGGACAAATTATAGTAATGAAATACAAAAAGACATATCCTGAGGGGGGAGGGTTAAAAAATGTATCCTTTCCTATGACAGATGATAAACAAGCTTATTTTTTACTTGTGTGTTTACATTATTTGCTTTGATAGAATGTATTTTTTGTACATTTACATTATTTGCTTTGATACTAGATGCTTTTGTTGGTAGTTGGAGTGATTGGCAGCTTCAAGCTGTTCTGTTTAATTGCCTTTCCGCTATGCCAAATTCGATGTTTAGAAGACACTGTTTCACAAATAAATCAAGTGTGTAGATGTGTGTGTGTGTGTGTGTACAAGAGAGAGCTGGGGAAGAAGAGAGAATTTCTTCAATTGGATTCACTACCTGTTCTGTTATGTATTTATCTGTATTTCCTTTGACTGTGTGTTGGTCAATTGCTATCTCTTAGTACCTCTCCAAAGAAGCAATATGGTGTTGGTTTGGATCAGGACTATCAGTAGCATCCTGTTCATTTCACAGGAAGCAGGGGATATGATGGAGTCTATGAAGAAAAAAAAACCAGAACAGGCTAAAATACATCCAAAGTTCATCATTTGTTTTTGCACAAAAAGAAAACAAAAGATACACTTTGAGGGAAAAATATGTTGTTTGCATTGTATTCTTTGTTTCTGTGTGCTTTATCCTTTGGACTAGTTCTTAGAGGATATTTTTCAGATTTTATTTTGAGTCCTAATTAAATTAATTGTTTTACATCCCTCTTACTTCAGACCAGAGGATATGGAGTGTTTGGAGTTTTTATTTTTTTTTCGGTTTTACTAGAAAAGGTAAGTGAATACTATTTTATTGATTTGCAAGAGTTTGGAAGCAAGAGGGACAACGTCTACAGCACATGAGCAACTTCTGCCTGAGTCTAGAGAGAGCTGCTGCAAACAAGTAGCTTGAAAACCTAATGTTTGGTGACCTCTTGAAGTTACAGATTAGCCAAGACAGTATTGAGTTTACTATTCATTTTATTTTCTGAAATTATAAAGAGATGTTCAAAAGGTGTTTATTTCAGTAATGACTTAGGGGTTTTTTGATTAGCAAACCTGAACAGTTTAAAGAATTTCATGAACAGTTTTAGGGATACCATGAAGCAATAAGCAGATGTTTCAAAAGTAACATTTCTAAAAATTCTGTAAAAGAAAGTATTTTTCCTTACACAGAAGTACAGAAGTTCTGTGCAATGAGGTATATATGTTATGTTATTCTGTGTTGTGAAATGTAATAAAAAGCATTGAGTAGTAGAGGTCCAAGACCTTTAAGCAATCAAGGATTTCAGAAAATGTTGTTTCCCCATTTCAGGCTAAATCATACAGGATATTAATCATTCAGGCTAATAGTCAGCAGCTCCCTTTCTTTTTAACATCTTAAAAGCTGTCACATTTTTTTCAAGTAAAGTCTTTTCCTTTAATTTTTCCATGGAAAAAAAGGAGTAAAACAGGATAAGGAAACTTACAGGAATATCATTCATCAAATTGCATGAATAAGATCCAGAAAAGACAGGGTATTTTTGTTTAAAGTCTTGCCTTGATTTGGGAAAATGCACATGGTACTGCGTGGGTGCTAACAATACCACAGTGGGTAGGATAGCGTGCTCTTTAGTTGCACAGGGCTGTGCGGTGTATTCCTTCTGTAGTTGTTTTATCTCACTTTGAAAGTACATTAATAAAGCATATAGAGGATAGATGGAATACGAAATAACTATGCAAACAAAAATCAGAAATGGAAAAAGTAGATCACGGTACTTACAGTATTTTTTTTCCTGAGACTGTTCGTGTCTCTCTTCAATAGAGCTTGCTTAATAACATGTTATTGATACTGTCTGTGGAAAAATAATACAGCGAAGGCTGATCAATGCAATTGTGCACATTTAAGGAATCTAACATGTGCCAGTTCAGAAACCTACCTGAAAAAGCATCGCACAGCAATGAGTACTCATTTTTTCAAAACGTATCAACACGTCTAAGTAATTCTGACAGATTTAGGGTATTTCCCCTCTCATCACCCCTCAACCACCTTCCAGACTCAATAGACAAATGAGGCGAGGTGAAAGCCAATGACATAAGAGAACAGAGATAGCATGCATAATATATTGCATTAGTGTCCTCTGCATGACATTGGAAAGCTGTAGATGTCTATTGGACAGAGAATTAAACAACAAACGTGTTTTTTCCCCCACACTGAAACAGCAAACTGCTTGCACAAACATTATCATCACTGCAGCCACTTCTTGCCATCCAGCTAGATAGCTGAAAATATTTTGATCTGTATGACTTCTGTGGCCTCGATCCAAAGCTTATTGAAGCCAATTAGGAATCTCCACCACCTTTAGTGAAATTGGACCCAGCCCATTAAGAGATTTTGCCCTAGGAGAGTAAATGTAGGGTTTTTAAGGGCCACCCTTGCACGTCACTTCAATTTATCACAAAGGAAAAATACTTCTCTTCATTAACACTGTGTAAGTTAGCTTCCTTTTCCAGTAACTCTGCTCTGTTTGTCAAACTCTTTCCCTTAGCTCTCTGCTGATTCCTTATACCAAAGATGACTGCAAATATAATCTAATATTACTTCTCATAACAGTTCTTAGGAAGTCACTGTTTCCAGAAGTCATTCATGTAATTTTTCCCTGCCGCAATACTCATGTGGGTAGTTTATGAATGACAACAGCTAAATTAAAAGCTATCCTATCTGAATGGTCTAAAAGACTGGCAAAACTCGGGAAACTATAAGCTAAACAGAAGTGACAGTTATAGTCCCCTTTCACATAAAAAAATTGTGAACTATTTCCTGTTGTGTCCCATTTCTCAGCTGGAATGTACTGCAAGGAGCAGGAGTGGATTAGGGAGCTAAAACCGTTCTTCATTTTTTTCATGGATGTACAAACATAACGTTGAGCATGGAATTTTGCCAGAGACTAATTTGGCCTAGTAAATTCTGAATTGAATATAGTTACCTAAGCAGTAAAACTCAACAGAAATATGCATTCCAAAGACAAGATCTTTCTTTAGACGTGATTTAAAAAAGCACTACCTATGTGCAATTCTGCATATATATCCTTGTGGATGTGTTTCCCTTGTTTTATCTGATTGCATGCAAAAGAGTTATTCCAGATAAGCTTGCTATTGGTGTGAATTAGGAATGAAAGTAGGCATCAAGCCAGTTTTTGTTTCTTGCAATGATCTGCATTGCCGCTATGTCTGATGTTGTCTCTTCTGACCTGGGTGGTAACAACCAGGAGCTGACAGGAATCCCTGATCCATATGACGCAGCAGCTGCAGGCTCCAGATGGTGCAGATGAGTCCCTGGGAGGGATTACAGATTCATCTCAATGCACCTACACCCTTCCAAAAAACACACTTTCAAGAACACTTTTGACATCCTAACACTTTTGACATGCTGGTAGGCACCCTTCTTATAAAACAACCCTGAAAATCTTTCCCCAGAGGGTGCATTGTGGAATAGGAAGCCAAATATTAATCCTATTAATCCCACCCTATGTCCTAGAGCACCTTTCAGTCCACTGGAGGTGTCACCGTCCCACCCAGAGGACCTGCAGAACAAAGAGTTGTGCGAGGACATCCCTGCCTCACCCTGCACCTTGGCACAGTGGACATTGCCTCTCTGCACAGCACATAGGTAAAAGTTTTGGTAAAACCACACAGGAAGAGAGATGCCCCTTTTTCAACAAAGTGCAAAACTGTTCCAAAATATCATGGAATCATAAGATGCTTTGGCTTGGAAGGGACTGCTGAGGGCCATCTAGCCCAACCCCCCTGCAATGAGCAGGGACACCTTCAATCAGATCAGTGTGCTCAGAGCCCCGTCCAACCTGGCCTTGAATGTCTCCAGGCACGAGGTATCGACCACCTCTCTGGGCAACCTGTGCCAGGGTTTCAACACCCTCATTGTAAGAAGTTTCTTCCTTACATCCAGTGTAATAGAATTTCCTATAGGAATTTCCTGTAGGTATTATAAGATTTCCTAGAATTTCCCATAGGAAATATCAGGACAGTCTTTTTAGCAAGGCCCATTGTGACAGAACACGGAGTAAAGGTTTTCAACTAAGGGAGGGTAGATATAGATTGGATACAAGGAATAAATTTTTATACAATGAGGGTGGTGAAACCCTGGCACTGGTTGCCCAGAGAGGTGACTGATGCCCCATCCCTGGAAACTTTCCAGGTCGGGTTGGACGGGGCTCTGAGCACCCTGACCCAGTTGCAGATGTCCCTGCTCACTGCAGGGGGTTTGGGCTAGAAGGCCTCTGAAGGTCCCTTCCGACCCACAGCATTCTATGATTCTACAGTCCTCAATCTACCCTCCTTTAGTTTAAAACCATGACCCCATGTCCTATAACAACAGGCCCTGCTAAAAAGTTTGTCCCAATCTTTCTTTTAAGCCTCCTGTAAGCACTGGCAGGCTGCAATAAGGTCCCCCCAGAGCCTTCTCTTCTCCAGGCTGAACAGCACCAACGCTCCCAGCCTTTCCTCACAGGAGAGGTCTTCCAGCCGCCGGATCATTTTTGTCTAAGTAGTATATTACTGAAGCTTTGTTTGTTTGAAATAAAAGCCTATCACTGTATTTTTATAACATTTCAGGAAAGCATATTTTAGTCACATCCCTTGCTTTTGGGGAGTTACTGCAGTCAGTGGAATGCAGCAGTTAAATAAATTTAGAAAACAATTAAATAGAATTATGACTCTCTTTTAAAGAATAAACATGTGAAGTGTCAAAAAACATTCTAGGTCTACTGTGCTTCTGTTTGAGTCAAAATACCATTTGTTCCTCTTCAATGAATATTCGAGGAAATAAAATGACACACCTGTTAAATTAACACATTTAATGTGCACCAAAGCTGTTCATTTGTACAGTAAATAAGTTAAAAACTTGATTCTCATATAATCCACTATTCAACCTGACTGACTGTTGAACCTCCCTAATCAAATACATCTACATGATATTGTAAGCTACATTACAGTACATTATTAGCTTGTAAAATGAAATTGCTGCGACATTATGTACTGTATATTTGAAGCAGTAACAAATTTACCAGTGATAGATGTGCTAATGGATATGTTGTATTGCAATAAATATAAATTCAGAATAGCAATTGGAAAACATTAACATTTTTATATATGAGTTTAGGCATTTATGAGGCTGATCCAGCTAGCAGTAAAAACTGAAGAGGTGTTCTTGCTAGCTGCCATTTCTTTTTTGGACTGTCACGAGTAAAAGATAAGTGGTCTTTCTCTGCAGCCAGGCTTTTAAACCCAACATAAGAGACTTACAACTGACAGAGTTTTGGTAAGTAGCTATCACTCCTTTCTCTAAGAAAAAATACTCCATATACCTGATCTGCAGGTCAAACCCAGACAGCACTTACCAGTAATTTTCTGTGGCCTTACCATCAGTGCTTCTTCTTCTTCCCAACACCCCCTCGAACCTTTCTCTCCTGTTTTCCCCTTGAGCTGTTAATGTCACCAATAACTATCCACCAATTGCCATTTTAAAAGAAACAAAGCCATTTCAGGAGAAGAATCAAAAATAAAGTGAAAAAAGTGGAAAACAGCAGCCAGCAGAAAACGCTGGGAGGAAGGCCGGTGATGCCACACCTCTCTCCTCGAGTCTGGGCATCTCACAGAAATTTCTGAGAGAATGGGTCCCCTGCAATCCTGCTGCTGGTACTCCTGCACAGGGTTTGGGTGCTCTGCAGGTGATCCCCCGTGTCAAGGCAAACCACCATAAAGCTTATAAATGCTTTATAAATATCATATACATCTTAAATGTAAATATCTTAAGGGTGGGGGTCAGGAGGACGGGGCCAGTTTCTTTTCAGTGGTGCCCAGCAACAGGACAAGGGGCAATGGACACACACTGAAGCATAAGAGGTTCCATCTGAACATGAAAAAGAAATTCTCTGTTATGAGGGTCACTGAGCTCTGGCACCGGCTTCCCAGGAGGGGTGTGGAATCTGCTTCTCTGGAGATGTTCAAACCCTGCCTGGATGCGGTCCTGTGCAGCCTGCTCTGGGTGACCCTGCTTGGGCAGGGGGTTGGACTGGGTGACCTCCAGAGGTCCTTTCCAAATGCTACAATTCTGTGATTCTGTGATTCTGTGTGATTCCGTGGTCCCCACCAAAATGCAGGACAATCGCAGCGTCATCGGCCAGACTTCAAGTATTGTCCGTGGTGGCAGCCAGAGGAAAGAAAGGTGGGGTTGAAGTTATGTGGTGCAGGAGGAAAAGGAGGGGCAAGCCAGAAGGCAAAGGATTTGACTTTGTGCAAAGGGCTGTGGTGTGGGGAGGAGGTTGTAAACTGTGATATGGAGACGTGAAGTTGGTTAAGAACCATCAGGGTCTTCGCATGTTCAAGACCCCGTCTTGGAGGCTGGTTGTTCTTGTGGCATTTTGCAGATGCATGTGTTTTATTGCGCAGTAATGCTTTACCCAGTGATATTTACCTGGCGTTTACAGCCAATATTTTCTCCATGCGCTATGGTATTATTCCAATTTAGCAAAATGAGGGGTGTGTTTCAGACTCAGATGCCACATTGCATTTATGACATCAGCAGAAGCGCATAAGAATGTGGGTGCAATTATAGAGTTACTGGACCTGGCAGAAATACAATAAAGTGTTTGGGTATTATAATTCAGCTTAATGTGAAGTGCTGTTAGTTTGCTTGTCACTGAATATCCTTGTAATTAAGGATACTTGACATCAAAACATGATGCATTTGGGTAGATACCAAAGATATATGCTACCATTATTCTAATCTCATAATGATGATTACAGTAGACAGTCACCTACCTTGTTAGAAGAAGTAAAGAGAAGAGGCTGGTGAATTAATCAAAAATCTGTAATCTTACTCACTAAAAAAGCTGTAATATGCTATTTCTGAGAAAATAGACAGATGTTCTTTCCAATATGAGAGTGGAGGGGAGCATAGAGGGATCTGTGAGGGAAGATCTACCTTGAATTTTTTCTAGTCTGCTTATCATGTAAATTACTTCACTTCAGTGGACTGGGTACACAGTGGATACCCAGTTATTCATAGGTAATATAGCCTTTTCCACAGACAAACAAATCAGTGAAAATGGCTACTAGCTAAGACTTTTTCCAGCCTGCACCACTAAGAATTGTTGTACAAGGAAGACTAGAGCAATTTAGAGAAGTCAAAAAAAATATTGGACACTTCCTTTGATGAGCAGCTTATAAATCTGCCTTTTGTCTATTTTTAAGATCTATTACTGTAGCATATGTGAGCCTTACAAGTGCTTGAGAATGCATTCCAACACACTGGCAATTCAGGAAAATATCATGACTGAGACCTGAGACACGAGGTAAGTCCACACGAGGGGAGCCATGAGTGCCTCCCAGTTCTGGCAGCATGTGGCCATGTGTGAGCTCACACGATGGTAGGATTCAGGTGAGCACCCTCCTCCTGGCAGCCACCATATACACACACATTCAGGCTTCCACATGAAACTTGGATGTGCAGAGCAGAAGGGAGCAGTGGTGTGCTGATTTGGGTCGGAAAACCAGACCAAGCTGCAGAAGGTAACCACCTGACAACCCAGGCACAGCCAGAGATTTCAAGCTGTAGACCAAAGTCGTCCTCTATGTTGCAAACTTGGGAGCTCATTAGTGTAATCACACGCACACACACACACAAACTTGCTGGATGATATTTTGTTGTATTTGGAAAGGTAAAATAAATAAGGCCAGGCTTTAAAATTATTATTTTTTTAGTATCCCAATACAACCCCTCCAAAGACAGTGGTTCAAGGCTTAATGTTGCCCTGATCTGGTTTCACATTGGTTAAAACATATCTGCTGTATCCCTCTGTTCTTCAAGTAGCCTTCTGCCAGGGGAAAGAAGGATAACTCCGTCGCGTAGGAGCAGAGTCCTGTTCCTCAGCTTCCAGTGATGAAAACTGCTGAAGTGTCTGAGCTTTCATCTTTTGTCCTAACGTTAAGATGCCTGTTTTTGCACATCATCAGGTCCCATTGGCGAACTCCCAAAAATGATACCTCTTTAGTAGTCTCCTGATAGATGGTTTCCTGGCAAGAACTGTAAACTGTATGACGCCTTTTATTTTTCAGCACTTCCTTGTTAGAGTAATTTTTTATTCTTCTACAATTGTCTGTTTCCTTATTCTTAGGTGCAGTGACTGGAGCCTCTTGTATCTTCCTGTGCTTCCTTCTCCTTCTGTGTTCTGACACCATCCAAAGTTGCAAGACTACTTGCACGGAATTTTTGTTTAAATAAAAAAAACATCTCCTAATAATGCAGATTTGCATAGACACTGGAAACAGTAAGTCTTTTGCAGGAAAAGAATATCCTGTCACCAGGTCCAATTGTAGGAGAAATAAACATTCAGTCTGATTTTTTAATTTGTTTCTGTCCTAACATATCTTGAAAAGAGCCTTTGGAAAACTGGAGCTTAAACACGTCTTGAAACATTATATGGACCAGCCAAATAGACGTTATTAGTAGGAAGCATCCTCAAAATAATCTGTGAAAATTTGGGTTGAAAAGCAAAAAATACGGTGGTTTTTTTTTTGCTCTTGAAATATACCATTAAATCTTAGAAAAGCAGAGTGTAAAGTCTTTTCTTTTTGAAAAATCCCTGCTCTGACCACATCAGAAAGAAGAGATGTTGTTTAGCTTTTTCAAACCCATTTTTCTACTGACTCATCCTGTCCACATAAGCTATGAGGTACAGAAGCAAACAGAAACATACAGATAAAATGCCTCGCTTTATCTGGTTCAATTTTAATACATTTCGCATTTGGATTTTAGGCAAATGTTCAAGTTAGTTAATTTTTAAAAATTAATTTTCTTCTCACAATTAGTACATTTCACAGTCTTGACTTTGGAATACGTTAGTTTTTTGAGACATCTCTTTGCTGGCTGTGAAGAATTAATTCTTCAAACTATTTAGTAAACAAATAGTCTGTGGCTTAGACCAGCCAACTCATTTTCACTTGTGGATCTGAACTCGCAGGCCAGATTCATCAATGCTATAATGAGACATTTTCTGTATTTCAATTTTTAACAATTCTTATATCCATATTCATTAAACTTTAACAATGATAAATAATGGATGGTTCTAGTGACGTCTGTTAAATAAATTCCATAGGAAGAGAAAACAAGGGCTTCATAAATGTTGAATTGCACTATTGTTTACATTTATAATGGGTTTCCTTAAACAGATAAATTAGATCATTATTACCAAAACTATTCATTATTTATTAGTATTTGCATCTTACAGAATAGAAACAGTCACTTTTTGTTGAAAAATTGAAAGATTTGTAGTAGTTATTTCTTGTGATCAGCCCAGTTCTGTCTCCCTACAGGTAAAATGAAAATGCAACAAATTTCACTTTCTTGACTGTAAATACCCTGCGTATATTTCTGTGGCCAGAGAATTCAGTGCCATGTTTCATTTATCGTTTCACGATATTCACATGGCTCTGCATGTTAGGGAATACCAGGTAGTCCTACCTCTTCCTGCTTCCTGGATTTGACACATAAATTACCTAAATTTGGAATTCTTTAGCTAGTTTCTTTCTCTATACTTCGTCTTAATATGTTGTCTATCACATCCATAACTCTGGTATGCTGCTACACACAGGAAATTAAAGATTCAGAGGAAGTAAGTTACACAAGTAAGTAGACAAGGACAGCACTGCTCAGCAGTCATTCATTCCAGTTTTCACGTCAGAAACTCATACTCTGCTTTTGTCTCCCTGTTGGTTCAAGTGGTTGGTCCAGTCTTAAATAGCTAAGGCCTCTGCAGCATCTTACCCTCAGTAGCAGAAGTGTGCCGAATGAGTAAGTGACACCAATGAGCTGGAGTAATGGTTGCAATAACATGATGTGGTGGTTCAGTTTTTTTCCTGCCTCTTCAGAAACTGCTTCACTTCTATCTGCATTGTCAAGAGCATATGCATACCCAATGCAGGATGTCGCACATAAAAGAGTAAAAGCAATGTACGCCAGCAGTAAGCCCTGAAAGCCAAAACAGTGAGAGATCTACAGGATTTCTGAGGAAACCTGTGTGGCCTGAGGCTCAAGAGTCCCTGTCCATCCTGAGTCATCTAAGTGAAGAACATGCAGCTAATCATGCCATATGCCACAGCTGTCATAAGCAAGGTCAGCACCTGTATGTGTGGAGCTCAAGGAACAAGGTGAACTCCTTGTTAACACAAACTCAAAGCCAAAGCACGTGGACCGTAAATGCTGTGTTCTGAGAAACATCTGACACCTTTGATTTGACACAGGGATCAACGCCAGATCTGAAGCTCTCCTGCTTTCTCTTGCTTCCTTGAAAAAGTCCTTGCATACCATCAAAATGCAGAAGGAGCTGGATCCTGTGCATAGCATAGAGACGTTTTAGTAGAAAACGACTTTGAAGCCTGATGTTAATCTGTAAGACGAGTGAAGAAATAAACCAATTTTAAGTCTTAGATGAGATCAGATAAACTTAGTTCAAGTATTCTCAAGACTGTTCAACAGACTAAGAAAACAGAAAGAATCCTGTTTAATTAGGCTGAAGAAAGGTGCTCAGATCTTTGTATTCACTGTGTTTCAAACTTCCTCTAATGATAGACACTGAAACAAGTTTCACAGAGAAGTTAGCAGCTCAGCTGATAAGCCTGTCACTGGAGCCTCCTGGACACATGACACATTTCCATTTGTATCTAACTGCTGGAGCTCCATGAGTCTGCGAACTGAGTATTTCCCCATGCCAAAGGTCAAGAAAACAGAACAAGATGATGAAGTAATGCCTAGTTTTGTTTTGGGAGGCACCACATCTTCAGGTATCATGTACACAACCATGCTTATTACTCCATTTGAGAGAAAAGTATTCAAAAGCTTCCTCTTTTAGATACCTCAGCTATTTCAGAAGAGAAGATCATCCACATTTTGTTGGGCCTGGAACAGTTAGTCCATCACAAGAGGACGGTGAAATAGTCCATGACTGAACAGTGTACAGTCAAGACCCGTGACGATAGTCTTCTCAAAGCTTTACAAATATCTGAAGTGTTAAGATCCAGTTCTAACATGAGAAAAAGTGTTAGAAAATATGGCAATGTTTTTCAATCCAATTGCTCTGACTTGTGATTCATCTTCAAGGAAGCAGTTTGTTCTGTGCTCAGCACAGGGCAGAAGAGGTGACATGCGGCACGGAGCCTGACCATGGTCCAGCACAGAGGTACTCACAAATACAAAATCCTGCTCTGATTGAGGCATTTGGATGTTTTCACTATTTCTTCAGAGGGCTCACAACACCTTTTGAGGCCAATCGTAAAGCTGTCTTCCCACTGAAACATATCAACAGCTCTAAGCGCGTGTGCAATAAATGGCTTACGTTTTGAGGCACTCCTTCTCCGTCTTCCATATCCAGAGGAGATCTTCCTTGAAACAAGTGCTCTGTCAAGATATCCCATTTAAAGAAGACTGATGACACATGTGAGGCATTATTGGCATACAGCACTACAGCGCCTGCGAAGAATTTCAGCCTGGCTCAGCTACTCAAGGGCAGGGATCCCTACCCCAGTACCTGTGAGTCTGCTGTGTTGTAAACCACACACCTCTGCCCTCTTCAAGAAAAATAATTTAAAAACACAGAAAAGGGAAAAAAATATTTTCGGTGATCCCAAGGAGCTTCTGGTTTCCTAGCCAGGGGGAGGTCAGTCAGTCTGGGTACCCAGAGCCAAGCTAGACCGAGGCAGCATGTATCTCCCCAAGATTATACACTGTTAATTCACCACATAGGCTGCTCCAGAGAAGCCATATGTTCTCTTGCTCTCCCACGAGCAGTGAGAAGACAGTACAGAACATCACACACGATTTCAGTGGTAAGCTGACATCAACTGCCTATCACACTCTTGACCTAGCTGCTCCACAGCCTTTGCAGCAGTGATACCAGCTCCTGCGTTATTTTATTGTGAGCTGAACCGTAAGCAATTATTTTGGTTAGAGCTTACCCAACCCTGGATTCTAACGCCACATTCAATTTTCTTTGCAACTGATTTAATATTGCTTTTCAAAAAGATGAGATGAGCGTTGAGTACATGCTTGCTCCCTCCAGAAAGCAGTGAAACATCTCATTTGGATCACTCAACACTGAGAGAGCCTGAAGATCATGCACTTCTTTTTGCTGGTGTGGCTCTCTAAATGCAAAGTAAACATAGCCAATACAGAATGCGGAATAACGCAGGAAATCACAGTCCAAATAGATGATTAAAATGAGACGTTAGAAATGGATGCTCTGAGTCAAGTATATTATTTAGTGTAAATCTGTTTATTCACAAAACATATGAGTGGTATGGTTGATACACCAGAAGGACGGGATGCCATCCAGAGGGACCTGGACAAGCTGGAGAGGTGGGCCTGTCTGAACCTCATGAGGTT
>Ga0065711_1001750_pt1 | contig 39836 bp, 28 predicted proteins | sample Hoacrofraction12_FD_59098 | JGI IMG/M metagenome (GOLD analysis project Ga0065711, IMG submission 59098) | Hoatzin crop microbial communities from Cojedes, Venezuela - Epithelial fraction 12 v2 (version 2) | ecosystem: Host-associated > Birds > Digestive system > Esophagus > Crop | place... | reverse complement strand
CAATGCTTTTTTTTTTTTTTTGCATGAGATGAGTGCTAGGAGAGGGAGGAAAGAGTACATTGCAATACCTTGTGCCTGTAAAAGCAAACCAGGTGCATGCCCGTACACTCTAGATGCCCAATTTTACCCTCCATCTGCTCTGAGATCTGAATTGCTGCTGTCCCTGATGATTTCATTTGCAAAAATCCAGTGGGCTGCTTCTGCTGCAAGTCATATGGACAGGAGAGGGTTGGGGAGGGGAGGGATTTTACGTCATAAAGATAACAATATCATCCCCGTAACATGCGGTGATTTATTGCTCTGTCTTGTGGCCTCAATAACTTTGGTATCTTTGCACAGCATCTGCTCTGGACGCTTGAGTTTTACACTGTTTCAAGCTGCTGCAGCAAGTCGGACCTTCTGGGACTACAGGAGAAGTCCAGAGGGGTCTTATGTCTGAGGGTTATTCCCCAGCCTCAAGTGCCCAAGTTATTTGCTGCCAATGCAGCATCCTCCAGCAGCGGTAGGCGTCTTGTGTCCTGGGGAGAGGTGCCTGTGTAGATTTTACTTATAAAATCGTCTCTGTGGTCTGATATCAGCATTGATAGCAGGAAACACAGAGCCAACAGTGGATTTGGAGGTGTGGGAAGGAGCAGTAAAGGGTGGCAGGGTGGCTTCATTAGGATGCATCAGGAATCATCAGAGTGCCTGTCCCAAACCCTTTGAGCAGTGGTGTACTCTTCTGTAAGTCTTTTCTCTGCCTGTTTTGCTCTTTTTATTGCCCAGGGAAGCGCTGCCTTTCCCAAAGTCTTTGAATGCTGTTCCCACACAGGCTAAAAGCCCTCTGCTTTCCTCTCTGGACATCTGCTTCTTCTCTGCTCCAGCCTCCATGGAGCACCGGAGATGCATGAGGGTGTTTCAGGGAAATTCTTTTTCTTTAAAAATGGACAGTTAATCTCAGCTTTCATTTGCAGGGGAGAACCCACCATTGCACCAACAGGGAGTTTCTGCTCACAGACATAGTGTGTTTCCCATGCTCCTGGAGAACCAATAGTCTCATAAACCCACTCACCTGTAATGATGGAGATTCAGGCCATGAACCAGCATGAACTTTTGCTAATTCCTACAAAAGTGAATGGCTCCAGCTGGAGATATCTATCTTCAGGCCATGCCTTGGATGGGAAAATTTCCTTGCTCTGTATCTGGCACAGCAGGGACATGACATTTGCCATTGAAAATGCCAGGAAAGTGTCTGAGCACCTACGAAGGGAAGAGAGAAAGTTTTCCTCTTTGTCTCATGTGCCTTTCAGAAGCAAAGCTTAAAGAATTTGCATTCATCCCCATGTAAAACAGAACTGTTCTTGAATACTTGCAGGATATAAATTCAATTCCCACTCAGCTTTACCAGCTCACAGACTGGTTGGGGTTGGAAGGGATCTCTGGATGTCATCTGATCCAATACCCCTGCTCATACAGGGCCACCCAGAGCCAGTTGCCCAGGACCATGTCCAGACAGCTTTTGATCATCTGCAGGGACAGAGACTCCATAACCTCTTTGGGCAACCTGTGCCATGTCAGGGAAAGACCAATGTGAATCTTGCGGTTCATGCTGAAACATCCTCAGCACTGTCAGCTGCTCATGGATGCAGGGTTTAGCACTGACTATGTCTTTAATTCCAAAGATGTGAAATACTACTTTGGGTCAACTTGAAAAGGATTTTTCTGCCATAATTTAGCCTTGAAACCCACAAACCTCATCAGCAAGCAGCAGTAGAAATTTTTGAAATTGGACAGTGGGTAGGACCTGTTGCTTTTAATTCTCTTTTAACCTTTGCTGAGCTTCTGTTCTGTAAATTGCTGCTACAGCTACTTAATTTCCTTTCCCAACATTATCAGTTGTTGTCTAATATTATTATTTTCATTTAATTGTTTCTTCTCATTTGAAATGTGGAAGAGAAAAACTGTGTCACAGGAATGCACCAGCCCCAGTAATGCAGTGGCCATGTCATAGCAGGCAGCAACTTTCTACAAGAACGTTGACCTATGGGTGAGGAAACATACAGAGCCCCAGTCGGTACCCCACTATGGCCCTACAGACAGCTGTAAGCTCCCCACAGCCACAAGAAAAGGGAGCTCCTCACCACTCCCCTTAACTGCGTGTGAAACTTCTGACAGAATTAAAAAAAGAAAAAAAGTTTCTCCAAATTCATTTTCTGATCCATGAACCCATTGGCTGGTTCTTACGGTTTGTGCTGTCTTTTTTGGGAAACTTTGGGGGATTTTCCTTAGTGTCCTTATTCCCTTAATATATGTAATTTGTATATCTTTATGACTTTTTAAACAAAGTGTTGCTACACTACAATATAATAGATTTCAGTTCAATTTATAACACACTGTTACTCAAGGAAACAGTTCTGACCTTCTTTGCAGAATGCTCCCACTAATGCCCTGGCCCCTTTCTTGTGTCAGGATAAACATCCATGCAGCTGCAACCAGTTTGATCAATAACGAATCCAGATTAAAAAAAAGAGTCCCATCACTTCCCCCTGCAATCTGGGTCAGTTCCTTGAACAAAGACTTTACTTTAAGGTCAACCTATTCCTTTCTTATTGCTGCTACAATTGCTACTTTTATTTTGCTAGAAATATTATTATTGCCACCATTTCTACCTGGCTTTCAGTGAGGAAATTTATGGCAGCTCCTTTTTCTGCAAAAAAGCATGTAAGGATACTTGTGCCTCTGGAAATAGCCAACCTTTTCGGTGCAGTTTAGTGAAATTTGCAGATGAAGAAACCTCACGCCATTTTTGCCCCCATAGTGGCTTTAGTCCTCCAGAAAAGGCAAGTTGCTCCTAATGCCGCTTATTAGCTTTGCGCTGGGCTGTCGCCCTCCAGTAGCTCATTACAACACCTGGGACAGCCTGACACTTTCTCCAGGGAAACCATCTCTATTTAAATCAGGAATTACAAGCATTTTGGTGCTGAAGTCAGTGGTTTGAAACTCACCATCTGCAGTCTTGCTGCAGTACTGCTATATCCTAATTCCATCTGTCAAAGCTCTGGAGAATTGAGGTGATGAGTCCGCCATTGTGAAACAGCATCGAGCTCAGGCAGAGCAGGGAATTCCAGGTCAGAAAGAAAACTGGGGACTCTGAAGCTGTCACTACTGGAAACAATGTTCGCCCAGTTAATGAAAAAACAGTCTGCTGAAATCCTGTGCTTAAAGACGTGAGCAGCAGAGCTATTGCAGTCTTACTGTTTTCTGTCTTCAAAAAACTGTCTTACGTGTCTGCTGTAGGTCTGTGCTTTCCCCTTAACTTAAAAGCCAGAAAAAATTTCCCTCATCTTGTCTGGCACAATCTTTATTCGACTGATTGCAGTGCAATAACTCCAGCTCTAAAATCTTTTCCCTCTGATTCGCCGTGTGTAAGCCAATTCAGATTACTTTAGCTGGGGCTATGTACTTTACTATACCTGTTCATTCTGGAATGGGCCAGCTGCACCCTGAGAACATTAAGGTCTTGCATTTAATACCTCTCCAAACTGTCTCCCAATTGCCTTTATGTCGGCTGCCTAAACCATCCTAGTGGCATCTACAAACTCCTTGGTCCCTGTGATCTTCATCCTCTTCCTCCTCTGCAAAGCACACTAAACAGTTTTTTTTCCAAGTTCAGGAGGGCTGAATTAATCACTGCAGAGGGATGAATGTAACTCTTTTCATCTGTCCCTGAACAGATTCTGATCTCAGTGAATGCTTATTGTTATTCATGATTATTCTCCGGCTAGTTTCGGTAAGCGACTTCAAACCAGCGGGCTGGTTCCAAGTGGTTCCTTGCTGTTCCCCACCTCGGGGCTGGTGGTGACAAGCGGTTTTGCTACCAAATGAGTGGCTGAAAGTTCAGAGAGGGAAGATGAAAGATGGGAAGTGAAGGAGAAACAGGGAATTATAATTATTTTTCACACTACTACTCTTGTTCTTAGGCATATGTGGATATTTGCTGGAAAACAGACATTCCTTCAATGCTAGTGTGAACAAGTATCCTTTTGTGGGAATGTTCCCAAAAAGCAAATGATAATGGACATGGACACTGTCACCCAGAACAGCTGCATTGGATTCAGAGGAGCATGTGTGAAAAACAGCAAGTCTCATCGCAAATGCTTCAGCTTTCCTGCCATTCATCTCCCGCTCCTCCTCTAACGAGCAGCCATTGACCTCCACTCTTCATTTCCTCTCGCTGGGGAATTTGGACGGGGTTGTGGAGATCTGGTAACAAACATCAGCCCTGTATGTGAGGATGAATCTCTAGAGCCAAGGTTCAGCCCAGGCATGGACTGGACCACTTGGGAATCATGGCCAACATCTGGATTTGCATCATGTCCCATGAAATATGGGGTTAAGGGTATAACTGTTGGATCGGGTTTAATTTTAAACACAAAGGGGTTTTTCTCCTAGCTCTGCTTTCCTTATTTGCATCTTCTGAGGGACCGTGAAAAAAACTCAATAGATTACCTGAGTAACACTTCTGAAGGCTACCCCCAGGTTACAGGGGAATAATCTGCCTTCACAGCTATCACCTCAGCTTAGTTCTCTTAAATATGTTTCAAGGGACTTCAGAAATTCCCACAAAGCATTGCATGATGCACAGTGAAATGACAACTTGTAATTACCTAGTGGAAGCATGTCACTTCCCGTATGCATAGGGAATAGACGGAGTCAGGCAAGGTGGTTAGCTGTGTTGCTCCACCTCTCCCTGTGCATCACCTTGCCTGATGCTTTGGGAAAAAGACACCACTTTGGCAGCGTCAGGGGAAACTCTGTTTGCAGACAACACGTAAACCTTCATTGGGGATGGGAATAGAATGGGAAAAGTATTTTAGGTTCCTCAGCAAAGGAGAACTTTTATCAGTGCAAGCACAGGCACAGAGAAACAAACTAGGACTTTATAAAAACGCCACATTGAATCACTGAGAGAAAGAAAGGTATTGCAGTACTATGCTTGTGTCCAGCCATAGCTCACAGGTAGAAAGCTCAGTAAACATTTCTGATGTGCAGACTCTGGAGAAAGATGATCCAGCAATCTGGGCACACTTAGGCGATCATGAATTTATTGTTCTGTCACCCTCCAAGTCCTCTTCTTCAATTGCATTCCCAAGTACGCTGTGCAGCTGGGAAGACAGGAGAGAACTGTAATCCATGATACTTCCTATATATTATCCTCCAAACCGCAGCTGAAGTCTTTACTGCAGAATCTCCAAACTGCAGCTGAAGTCTCTACTGCAGAATCCCTTCCCTTGGTGGATGCTGAATGACGGGCAGACGGGTTATTCACATGCCAGGTGCCATTCCCGGTGTGGAGACTAAGGGAAAAGCAACCCCTTCTTTTGCATTCCAGATGGAGCTGAGCTGATCTAGAAGCCACTGAGAGAGAATAAATGTGGAGCATGTCATTCCCACATGCTCACTGCTGTTGGACTATTGCAATTACCTTAAAATAAGTTATCTTCCGCCCGCATAAATCTATAACAGCCTCAGCACCAGTAGGGGCCACATCCTCTGAGATTTTTCACATTATTTAGAGAGAGGGAGGAAAGAAGAAAGCAGCAGGGGAATCCAGTTTTATTTATTAGGCTACAGCACTGGCACAGGCATGGCAGTGACATCTCCATCTGAGCAAACCCATGTCCAGAGCTTAGACCTGTGGACCAGAATTTGCGGAAGCCTTGTGATTACCAGAGTACCAGATGAACCCATGAGAAGTCTGGTGTCCCTTATTTTGGAATTTGGTTCCCAAATAAATCTAATGAAGTTGTTGACATCGAGGAAGAGTGGCAGGGTAAAATGAGTGGTGGGGTACCAGTAGGTGACAACACTTAGAGCATTCCCTTTGAGGAACGCTGCACTGGAATTACTCACATCTAGTACTCAGCAAGTCCAGGAGGAATTAGGCAGGGTCAAGGAGCATCACTGCCTACAGGATCTGCATGGGGCTTTCCTGCTTGCGAGAAACAGTTGGTGCTTAAATGCAAGGAGGAATGAGGTTGGAGGTGTCGGTTGAGAACACAGGGCTTCCTGGAGGCTGAGTTTCTTTAGTGCATCCAAGACTTGCAGCAATCCGTATGCCAGCCTTGTGACTAGCCTCTTAAAAATGTGCGAAAAATGTATTAAGAGTGATGTCTGAGTTAACACTTGCATTTTTAGAGGGTAGAAGAGAGTGGTTTGGATTGTAACAAGGTATTTGCTCAGTGTGGAACCATCACTGTCTGCTCGGGTGTCAGAGGAGAAACATCTCAGAGGCCTCCATGCAGGAGGTTTTTCTCTTTAATGTGCTGCAATGCTCATGAAACTGTGATTTTCTGAGGAGTGCTGGCAACGTGTTCTCCAGAAGTGCTATTGCTCTGGTACCAAGTGCCAGCTCTAAGCCAGGCACCACACCACAACTAGGTTTACTTCCATCCTGCCCATAAAGCAGGCTCTCAGACTCATATTAGATGGCGCATGCTTTCTTCTGAATCAGTTGAAAGGGAGAAGAGCATTTTAAGTCTTTATGGAGAGAACCCTTTGTCAGTGCCACTCATCCAGGGCTCTGCTTCAATTAGGAGTCATGTATTTTCACACCTGCAATATGGGCTGCTCTACAGTACTCCACCAGGAATGGCAGATGGATCTCCAGCTCCTTCCTTATTTGCTCTCCTCTCTGCTTAACATCATCTTCTCTGCTTTGCTTTATTTGCTGTGCTGTGGGGGAAGTTGGGCCTGGGGATGGGATGCCAGGAACAGGAGCCATTATTAATGTTAGGTCCACTACGCTGTGAATAATCACGTGGGACTCAAAAATCAAAGCCACTTTGTCTTTGCCCCTACATCTTAATGCCTCCATCCCAGATGAATGTGAGTGCTGTCCTACCTGCTCACATCACCCAGTATGGGATTGCCTGACTCTCTCTCACTGCCCTTCAATAAACGCACTGGACAGTACTTTGAGTGAGAATCAGTAAATTCCCTTCCTTCCATCCCTCTGGCCAAAACATCTGAATTTTTACTTGGCTAGCATATTCTCTACATCTGCAAGATCTCTGCTTTGTCTGCCAGGAGTCCTTAAAGAACTGCACGAATAATTTAGACCTCTGCTTTATTGTTAAAGGCATGTACCCGATTTCCCTGGCGTTCAGGCAGAGTGAATTGTCCCAGCTCCATTGATTTCAGAATTAGAATGTCAAGGATCCAGCCCATACCTTATTGAAATCAATACCAGTGATCAGGACCACACAGAAACTGCTCATAAGCTGTTATCTTGATATCAACTCAAGTTAACTGGCAGTGACAATAAGTTCCATTGAATCAGATGGGCCATTAAATTTAGATACTCAAATCCCGAACTGAAATTCAAGCCAAGCGTCAGCAGGAGAGAGACACCGTGGCTTGCGGTGCGAGATCCAAGTCTGACCCTTCTCATGTTGGACGGTGTTACCAGTTGTTGTAATTGCACAGCGTTTCCTTTTGTGCTGCATATTAGCTAATTTGTTTTGTGGGTTTTCTTTTTTGATTGAGTGTGGCTGGAGAACAGCTGAAAAACTCTGCCCACCTGTCTCACCAGAGCTGTCATCTAAACCTCTGCGTCCCAAGGGCAGGCAGAATAATGCTGCGCACCAATAAAATCATCATATACTCAGCTTGAAAGCGATAAGACAAAATCAAACTGCCTGCAATAACAAAGACCGAGTCTTTTGATGGCGAGGAAGGAGGGAGGGTGTCATTATGCACATTTTATTACTGTGGTTTTCAAACCTGGTAGTGATGGGGATTTAATTCTCTATTATGCTGGCGCTGTACATGGAGCGTAGTTTTTAGTTATCCTGGGTATTTCCTGATTCTGGATGTGCTGCCTAAACTGGCAGTCAGACCCTCCTGGGGTTGGCAGAAGGGAGGGTGCTCTCACTGTGCCAAGAGATCAAACTGTTGGGCGGTTCAAAAGTTAACCTGGACTGCTAGGACCGCCTGCCTGCTTGCTCTTACCTCCCCTCAGCTGCGAAGTAAAACAGGTTTGCTTAAAGCAGGATTGTTTATTGATTAATAATCCTTTTTTAACTTCACTGCTTCAGACGATCAGGAATAGGCAGCAATCTGAGCTAACATGTTTCAGGTCCTGGTGGGGACACATGTGGAAATAGAGATGAGTTAGTAAGTTAAGCAAGAGCATTTTTTTTTTTCAATGAAGGGGGAGTTAAGGGCATGTAAACAGCTCGTGGGAGAAGCTCACTCTGCAAAACTGAAGAAGAGGAGGGTTACAGGGACAGGTCATTACTAATGACAGGCAATAATGGGTGAAAATGTCGGCATTCGAGCACTTGTGATTATATCCCTGTGTCCTCTCTCTGCACACACCTCCAGTTCACCCTTCACACCAGGGATTTAAAGAATAACTATGCACAAAGCCATGAAATAATTGAAATGGCAAGTGAACTCTGAAGGTTGTCTGGTCCAACCCCCCAGTTCAAAGCAAGGCCAGCCTCACAATTAGATTCAACTCCAAAGTTAGACCATGTGGATCAAGGTCATAAGCCCATGTCCAACACGTGAGGCCACTTAAAGTACATCTATGTGAGATTTCTCTCCAGGGGATGGCAGCAGGTTTGTGGCAGTTTTTCCATCGTCTCTACAATGGTCAATGTGGCCGCTAAAGCAAAAGGCATCTCCAAGAGGTCTTTATGAAACCCGTTTCAAAGGCCCTTTACACCTGAGCACCATGCAAGAGACCTAAGCCAACTAAGGATTACTCTTCCCCCACCCATTTATAGCTCAGGCTTATTTTTTCCAGGAAGAAGCAGGAAGATATCATTCATGGGGAAAAAAGGGGGAAAAAACATTTACTTTTGTTCACCATGTTCCGTCAGGCAGTGATAAGGTGCAGTTAAAGTGGCAGGCTACACTTCATGGGGATGAACTATTGTTCAGATAAGATGGAGGCAAGAGATCTTAGCTGGGGTAAGGAAAAAAATACTGGTTTAAGGTTATTACGCAGGAAGCGCCCTGCTGCATGAGATCTGTGGGAAATGGCATATTCTGTCACATTCACTTATTGAATCCAAATTTCATCATAGCATGAGGAAAAAATACATCAACCTCCCTTGTAGCTCTTATTAGATTTCACAACCTTTCAATATTAAAATGCCAACTCCGGTAACAGTGTTTTTCTCTCCGTTTTCTCTCTCTTCCCCCTCCTCCCCACCTCTTGGTAATACTGCAGTATTGGAGGTGTGGTACAGAAACCCCAGTGTGGAGATGCTCTGAACCCATATGCCACAGAATGAGTTGGAATTACCAGCTCTGCACACAAAGATCCTTTCAGCTTTCTCCTCGGCCACCCATTTATTCTGTACAAGCACGTGGACGGTCCTAGCAGTGTCCATGTCCCTGCTGACAGGCTTCCAGCCTAGGATTGCATCTCCTACTTTTTTTCAGGGATTCCCCAAATTTGCACATTTTACAAAACATTTTAGTTCCTGCTCAGACCAATAGGAGCTTAACAGTCATCAGTTCACCCTGTCCTCCCCTTTCCCTTGGACTTGTACATTCAGCAACATCCTTAATGCATTTGAGATGGCTGATGCACCGGCAGCCTAATGCAAGAGGAAGACAGTATTTCCTGGCAGCCCAAAACCTGCCTCCAAGCTGCTCCTCCTCTGTCCCAAGGGCTGGGCATACAGTATCTTGCAGTGGGGTGAAACTGGCGGAGTGTTCTTGATTCTAGCTAGAAGGACTATGTGCTCAGGTGTGACTTCAGATTTCAGGACTGTTTGAATGGATTTAAGGAATAGTCACAGAAGTCATCCTCACTGGTACCAGAAAGTTGCCAAAACTTGATGACATTTTATGCCTCCCCCAGTCAACCTCTGTGGCCCATCTCTTCCACTCTCCTACAAGTGAGAGAAGACAAACCCTGTACTGGCTGTAGTAAGAAGTGTTGCTTTGCCATCCCCACTACTATAAATCTTCCCTTGTTACGAAGGGAACGTGCACAGGGACTGGCTCTGGAGTGAGTGGCTGTGTAGTGTTTCGGAGATGGGCTGGGAGTGCTGTGCTAGGAAGTTATCAATCTCTCTTTAATGCAAAACACACTGCAGATGCTGCAGGGAAAAATGTGCTGCTTTCACTAGACTTAAAAAATATCATCTTCTGTCTGTAAACAGATCGGTGGAAACAAATGGTTTCCCCCAGTTAAATATTCTAAAGAGCAATCCAGGCTTTAGGTATCACGTAAGATGAGGAGGAGAAAGCAGTTGTAGGCTGAAGGAGTGGATTGATTTCCCAGTTTCTGCAGAATTAAGCTTTCATATTTAGCCTAAACGGTCTCTACCTGTAATGCTTGCCTGATTTACCTGGCCCTAGGGAGGAGGCAAAATTATGCCGAACTCAGGTCATTTCAGGAAAAAGACCAGCTGTCTGATCTGAATTTTTAACAGGCCAATGGAGAAATAAATCCTATGACTCTGTAGTAAGAGCTCAGGAGTCATCAAGGGAAAAGTTCAGGAGTGCCTGAGGCTCAGTTCAGATAAAAGCTGCAGCTAATTATCCAAACAAAATGCCCATATCTTTGAATCAGCAAAAAGGGGCTGGAAGCTCTCCTGTGATGTCTCAGTCCCTTGGCTCTAGTCCCTGTCCCCTGGCAGAAAGGGTAGAACTCAGAAATCTCAACGTGAGAAGTGTCCAGGACTCAGGGAAGACCTTGCCGAGGGCCAGCAGAGAAGCTCATTTCCCTAAACACTTCTGAGAAACACTCCTCCTCCCTTCAAAGACAGGAAAGCAACATTGCACCATCCCAAAAGCCTACACCAAGGCTGTTGGGGCTTTTCTAATTAATTACTCCACTTCTTAGGTAGTTTCTCACACAAATCAAGAGCACTGTCAGGTGAGACACTGAGGCACAGGTGTGGCATGTGCTGTTTTAAACAGCCCAGAAAGGATGAGTGGAATGCCCTTAGTGGGCTTGGATGAACAGCCATAAAAAAAAAAAAAAGGTGTTAAAAAACTTCTTCCTCTGAAGCACTCCCTCTGAACAAAAATAACAGTGCTGAAGCAGCACTTTCTGTCCTTAAATCTCTGTGTGCTTTTCCAAAGGAAGGTCAATGCCGTTGCCCCTGTTCACAGGTGTGTGGGAAAGTCAGACGCTGCTTTTTATAAAGGTGTTGCCACCCCACAGCATGGCCCTGTTTAACGAGGGCACCAGACTCACTTTTTTCCAGGGGTTGAACCGGTCCTGAAGGTTTCTGTAGGGCGTCCCACCTTTATGCCCTCTAGTCCTCCCTCCTTTTAAGAGAGCAGCGTGGTGTTACTTCATCCTGGAGGCCAATATTTCCTGCCATTTGCTGTGTTTATGTTTCTTCATCCAGCCAAACTCTTGCAGCACTTCACTACAGTGAGAATGGAGCAAAGAGTAGACGAAGTTGAGACTTCATGAAATTTAGCTTTTTCTCTTCCTCTGCCCCTGTTTGAGATCGTATCTAATCAAAACTGCTCATCTCTTATCTGGCAGCCTGTGAGTCCAAGTGATAGCCAGACAATGGGGCCAAACCCACCACCTTTGCATCTGCCATCCTCCATAGTGCCCTCCCTGCAGTGCTCCCTTGTTTCCTTTGGAGGTACTTGTCTTCATCCTCCTTTCTTTTCCTTTGCAATGTCAGTTTATCCATTCCTTGCTCCAGGTTCCAAGTTCTTGCTCTCCTCATGCTCAGATTAATGCCCTCCCTTCTGCCAGGCTGCTGTCTGAAACATACTAGGAGGTTGCCATTCATCCACATCTCTCTCAAACCCTCTCATTTCTGAATGCTAACCACTTCTCTCCCCAGCCTGCAGAGTATGTGGCTCTCTGTGCATCACAACATTTAACCATCTTTTCCCCTCTTAGCCAGACAGGATCTTGCTACAACCGGGCCCACAGATACAGGCCAGCACCGACAGCTGTGGTAGGGACGGAGATGGAGAAGTGTTTAGATGAGAGATGGGCAGTGGTATGAGGAGATACCGAGTAGAGACTCTGACAAGGAGATGACTCAGGCTTCCACCATCAGAAAGGCTTTCTTACACTGTCTTGCTGTAAAATGCATAGAGCAGCACCCCAGTTTGGAGAGTGTTAGTTGCATTGGTTGAACAAGCGACCAGATGTAGTGTTGGTTCAACAAATGACCAGCTGCAGAGCTGGGGATTGTTGAAGATTGTCATTCCCAGTGTGTGGGAAACACACGGGGCAATCAGGCCCAGCCAGGATTACACCTCTGGGTGCTCTGATTGCCCAGGTCTCCCTTGGCTGTTGTTTCTCTCCATTGACTGTGCTGAGACCATTAAGCAAAAGCCTCCCAATGTGAGACCAGAAATTGAACCCCCCACCCCTGCTTCCCCAAATAATAGCATTAACTTGAGGTGGGTGGACCAAAGGAAAGACATGCAGCCCTATAATATGGTATTGCCGTTGCTCACAACAGACCACAAAGTCTACAGAGCTTCCAGATCCTCAGGACTGAGGATGCACAGGCAGATGCTGTCTGAACTTCTCTTGACCTGTCTGTAGCTTAGTTTTATTTGATTTAGCTGCAACAGAAATTTCTCTAACTGACCAGGTTGTCTATGGTTAATTTATTTTGTATGTGTTTACCTTTGTGTGGCACAGTCATAGCTTTATAGAGTAACAATAACAGGCAGTTCCTCTATGTAGAACGAGATGTTTACAAGTCTGAACCAACAATGAAGTGTAGAGAAATATAGAGCTGGTGTGATAGCAGAGGCATCCAGAAGCAGAGACACAGGACCAGTGAAGAAAATGCAGAAATATGAAAGTCCGTTAGCAAGCATATAATAATGAAGCCAAACAGATCCTAGAGGGAAGAAGAAGAAACCATCAGCACGAAAACCATATTCCTCCTGGTGAAGGACTCTAGATGTTGTAATACCCCACCACCAGCAGACTGAAACCACCAAGCCAGAGGAGTTGTAGAAGCATGAGCACAACACCAGGAAAATGGGAGAAACCCAGAAGTGGCTAAATAACAATTTTAATTACATAAATATTTATCATCTTCTGCAATAATTAACTCTGAGCTAATAATGATTATAATCTTAACATTTCAGTTGCACTAACAATAAATTTTTGACTTTATTTATATACACAATGTGTTGATCCTCTTTACCCATAAACAAACTTTTGAACGGAACATCTGTTTTCTAAAGATGGTCTGAGTATGAGGACATCATCATAGCGAGAAGAGTTACTACGAATATTAGAGGTTATTAAAAAGACAGGAAGGATGGCAGTGAGTTTAGGAGGCTCCATATTAAATCAAATGGTGAAGGACTGGAGAAGTCAAAGAACTGCTTGGCTTCAAACAGTGATTTAACACATAAACCAACCTTGATTTTGTGATAATATGTGCCACTCCTGGCAGGTGAATGTATAGCCTTGTTCAACATTATCAGGTAGTGGGGATGCTGGGAGTTTGGAAGTATGGGAGGGTGTACCTCACATCTGTTGGTAATGGGGATCAAAGAACTAAATTTGTAAATAATTAATTTCATATAAAACCAAACATCTGCTGCATGGTATTGTGCTTTTTTCAATGCCTGAAGCTAGGTAGGAAATAAAAATCTCTCTTGCTTCTGTCCAAAAAGTGTATTCTAACAATTGTCCTGTGTTTGGTTTAACAGTAAGGCAAAACTGTCTAGACACAGTTGCAGACTGCATGTCCCAGTACATTGAACTGATATTTGTAAGCCCATCCCAGATGACATGCAGTTATTATTGAAGGCCTGATTCCAGTCATTCTTACTTATGAAGAGGCAAATTCTACATAGAGCATAATTTCTCCCGATTTAAATTAATATGAATGGAATCAAGATCACTTGTGCCATTTTTAGAGGGCAAAAAAAAATCTTTTTGAACGCTGGAGTCTGTTAATGGTTATATACCGTAATTCACAACCTGTCTGCTGATTAATTTCTAGGTAGAATCAGTTGATTTTATTTACCAACATTAGTACACTGCATGTTGAGGACTTCTAACCCAGGACCAGGAGTGCTGTTCTTGACAGAGAAGTTGAGAAAGGACCATCCAACATGAACATTCAAGAAATTAAAATCTCTACTAGTTACATCTCTTAATCTTGTGGCACTTCTTCATTTCAGCAGGTGTTTTCTTTAAATCAAGTTAGAGGGAGGCTCTGGTGTGAGAGTGGAGGGGGTCATGTAACAGAAAATAGATGGTCATCTGTTCGCTTGCTGATGGCCTGGAAAATAAGGAGTGAGGGATGATATTTCAGCATTGGTCAGACTGGGTTGATATAAAATGCTACCTAGTTCAGCGAGAAGATACAACACCCACGGGAAAGAATTTAAGAAAGTGTAAAGCTATGAAGGATGAAGGAGGCTGAACTACTTCTGTCTCTGTCATTTTTAATAGGCTTTTGAATTAGCATTGTTCCTGTGATGAAATAAATGTACTTCAACTTTTTTTGCCTCAGCCTGTTTGCAATACTTACCCCAGAAAAATTAGGACTCAGATTTCCTCTCAGAAAATAACTGATGGATATTTTCTTGAAGAAAAATCCCCCAACCACCTTTCCCAATGATCTTGTTGGATACCGTTAATTAAGAGGGGTCAGACAAGGTTGAGAACTTGTCTGGTACACCTCAGAAGATCAAGCATTTGATGCTGGGGACTTTGAAAATGTCTTGTTCCCTAATTCAGACTTGTACCAATAGTTATGAAGAGCATTAGGGGGCACTGGCGGTACTTTTGTAAAAAATATGCATGCTTTGATTAATTAACAGCTGGTTAAGCAAGTGTAAAACTATCCAAAATCCTTTCAAACCCTGCAGCACTTATCTTCCAATGACCTGCATGCAGTCTTCTTGCAATTGTTGCTAGTGCAAACCTGCTTCTTTTCATTCCTCTGCATCAATAGCAGGAAGAATATGAAAGTGAAAGTGAGATATTCATTGAGGTGTTCAGGTGTTAAACTCCAAACAGATGAAAGTAAACATGTTCTCAGACAATTAGTCTGTGGCTGTTTTTTCCAGGAGGTATCAGCATTGAGACTTCAACCTCCTTGGGTTTCTCCGAAGACTTTTGCGTCTCTGTGGTGATCAAGGCCACCCAGAAAAGATATTAGAAAACCCGACACAGTCTCCGTCCTCGGAGTGTCGGCCAACTTCCAGCTAACGAGCTTTAGGAAGAATTTTACTCTCTTGGGAAATGGTTTAATGAGCATCAACTCCAAAGTCTACCTGTCATGTAGATGGAAGTGTCCAGCCACAGTGTTTCTCAGGGACACATGATTGGCAGAACAATCCGGACTGAAGTATGGACCAGGGGATTGGCAGTTGTCACAGCTCTTCTGTAATCAAATCCCTTGACTTCTCCTTGACCAGGAAGTCTTATTTTTGTTGCTCTAAAAATTCTGGGTCATGCTCCCTCAAAAGACACCTTTGCCTGAAGGGTTCCCTCTCTTTTTTCCTGTACACATGGAGTTGTATCTGAGCCTTGCGTGATCCCATATGGAGTGAACAGGACTCCTTCTGCTGATGGCTGAGTAAAATCTCAGGTGAAGGCTTTACTATCACTGATGCTGAAGGTAATTACAATGCATTTTCCCTTTTAGATGGAAAATCTTCTAATATCAGTGTGCGAGAACAAAAACCTAGCTCATAATGCTCAGGTTTTGGAGATAAAAAGAAGGGGAGGGCAAACACAAACTTTTCTTGGGACAAAAGTTTTCTGTTGTCTTTTTTTTTTTTTGGACAGAAATTGAAAATGTTGTCAGCAATTTGCAAATTTCCCACCTGTTCTGTTCATACATGAAAACAGCCTTATTCCCTTCTCCTTTCTAAGTGATTTTTAACGTATAGCAAGAATGCACAGTGTTGACAGCTCTCCAATTTTATCACAAGTCTCATTATACTTCTTTTTAAGCTAAGGCCACCTATCCCAAAATACAAGATGGGGTGTTTTTTTTGGTGAAAATATACATGAAAAAGTGTCTACTTTTTTCCTTTTTGTTTTAATCAAGAAATTTCAAGTACATCAAGCAACACTATTTAAAGATCCACCACCTTTACAGGGATCACGAGATTACTCTTGATTCTTGTCTTCTGTTTGAAAAAGAAAGTAAGTACTTTTCAAGCCTTCGTGAGATGGGGAAGAAAAGGCTTTGAAATACCATTTCCAGCAGGCCAGAACTTGGAAAGCTCAGTTATTATTTAAATCTGTATTTTTTTGGAAGGAGTCTGCCTCATAACTTTTATATCCTCTGGAGTTGGAAATAATCAATGAGAAAAAGCGAAGGTATTTCTTGCGACAGGGTAGAGGTAGGAGGGTTGCTGCAAGATAGTAACGGCCTCCAGGCAAAGCTGAGAATTTTGTCTGTTTGAGGGTGTGACAATTAGCAAAAATAAATAAATAAAAAGAATCAGAACAATGACAAGGCCTCGTATCTGTATCTACTTTGGATGAACATTTCCATTGCTCTGTTCCTAGGTTGCTGTGCTTCTGTTTATGCCTGGAAGCTAAGATGAAAAATTCTTCAGGTACATAACAGGGGAGATAAGGGGGCTGCAGACTTGTGTTTTAAGGCCCTAAATTCAGCTGGAATCCTGTGGTAAGCATTTCTGTCCTTTAAATGACAGAGACCCAAATCCATGGTAAATACAGAGCTACAGTGGAGCCCGTGTGCCTAAACTGGGAGTACGGGAGTTAGACCGTCCTTCAGAAAGTCGAGACTAACTTAATTATCACATAGGTCAAAATGCAGTTCATCACACTGAATTCCTGAGTTCCTTGAGCCTTGACTGGTGAGTTTACTTTGTTAATAACAATACAAGACCTTTAACATGAGTTGAATTCTTCTGTTTTCCATTTTCTCTACTGATGCTTCCTCAAGTTGCCGTCTTTCGAGACAAAGTTCTCCACTTTGGTTGCATTGTTGCCTCTTCCTTCCTTCTAGTCCTTGGGTCTTTCTCTCTTTCTCCCAACACACATTCCTCAGTCTCCTCTTAGACCATTGCCTGCATTCTCCAACCCATTTATCTATCCCCTTTCCATCTTGTTTGAAGTGGGAGTCATACGCTCTGCCTTCAGACAGCTTGCTTCTTTAAGGGTGGCTTGACTTCAATCCTTTTGGGGAAAAAAAACCCCAGTGTGTATAAAGGAAGCAGTTTACAGGATCTCCATAATATTGCCAAAAATATTTTACGTTATTAAAGAACCACTATTGCAAGCATTACCCATTCTATACAAAATTTGCATTCTGCTTGGGTAGAAGTCATGGCTCTGAAGTGCAATTTCCTTGAAAGCTGGGGCAAGGTTGGATCTGGCAGTTCTGATTGACCCCATATAATGAGAGGAACTGTGAAATTTGGATCTAAACTCTGAAGCTGGTTTAGTTCAGCTTGTATGATTCATGTCTTTGCTGTGCTAGCCTTGACAGATTAAGAGAATTACACACCCATGCTCCTCTTATTTACACGGACGAGTTGGTTTGTGATCCCCTGTAGAGTTCATTTCAAAACCCCCTTGTGCTTGGTGAAGGAAGAAACTTCAGTAACCATCAGCTGTGGCATTGATCCTTCAGAGAAATTAACCAACTGAACTGAGACTTACTGTGAAATCAGTGATGCTCAGCAGCCGCTAACTTCATTTGCAACTCACCAGTGTTAATGCGTTTAAAGTATTGATCCTTCCTAGTGTGCTTTGCAGCTCTGGCTCCCTTTTGGCATTACTAACACAAAGGCAGCTCTTTCCAAAGCCAGGATGAGCAAGCAAAACCCTTCGACCCCAAAAACACACTCATTATTCAAAATGCTTGTCAACTTGCTGCTGCAATTGAACTGATTGGCAAAAAAAAAACCTGTGACAGATAAAAACTGAATTATTTCAGAGCATGGGAAAAGAACAGGCAGAGGGAACATCCTGCTGTCGAGGGGAACAAATCTTCCCTCCTTCCTTGCTATCATTTATTACTTTATTACTGCATTATTGTGTTAGTGTTAGGTTTTTGCATATACATAGTACATGGGATCAAGAAGGACCACTGAGAGCTGTGACTGTGCTGGCAACAGCCCACAGCTTGGATTTCCATTGCCCAGCAAAACCAGAGGGACCATGGGATTTGCCCTATATGCTTTCTGGTACTTATGCAGGTAGTTTTGGGAAGCACATTAGCCTTTTAACATCATGGGCTCCTAAAGAAAACGCTTAGCTTTCAACTGATTACTGAACCAAACTAGCTTGATTTTGGCTTTTGCAGAAATAAATGAGCCTTCAATGAGCTCCTTTAGGAGCTCCAAAAGTAAACTGCAGCTGAAAGTAGGGGAGATGCTGTTTGCAGGCTGCTCTCTGTGTAGCCCTGCCTGTTTTCCACCATTTTGTTCCCCAGGCTTCACAGTGAGCTTGCTTACACAGTGCTTTCTCTTGCCCTATTTAAGTGCCTCTGCAGTGTGCTGATGGTGAATTAGGTTACTCTGTAGAAAAGTGCACTGCAAATCCCCTTCTTTCGCTTCAGCTCTTCCCCCTTTCCATAGATGGATGGGAAGCTGAGTGCAGTCTCCGTCTGTCTTTCTCCAGTTTTTTGAAAATGTCAACCACATTGTGGGATTTACTACACAGCAGAATTGTCTTGTCCCTTGGAATACTCTTGGTACTCCACATGCTAACAGTCCTCCAATTTCTTCAGTGATCCCAAGCCTTCTCTACTTCCAATTCTTTAATTGCTTTTAAGATTCTTTTACCCATATATCCTGTGAACTCCCAGGCACCAGTTCTTAGCAGTGGCTGTGCTCAGTTTACGATCTCTGTCTTTAAATGTCACATCTGGGCATTTTCAGATGCACACATCTCATTCTTTAAAATATGCAGGTGTCTTATCCTGACCTTCATTAGCTCTGTGACGGATTCCAGCCATGCTGCTTGTTAGCCTATTATTTAGCTTCTTGTCAGCTACTCTCTGCAGCTCCCTGTTACTTCTGATGCAAAGATGTGATAATTAGATGCCTTGTTTTCCAGACATCTTTAGCGTTGCTTGAACCTACTGATTCAATAACACAAGCTCAGCCAGGAAAAAAACCCATCTGTTCTCAGGCCATTTGTAGAGGTCCCATTATTTTTAGTGACACGGAATATCTTGGGAAGTGTGGATGGTTGAAGGGGTGGATCTGTGGCTGAGACCCTGCTTTAACACAGGCACAAAAGAGATATCACACTTGCCTTCAGCATACAATATCTGCTGATCTCCATGAAACACACAGCAAAGTTGCAAAACTTGTCTGGCAAGAGCCAGGTAGTTTCTGATCCCTTTTCCAGCAGTAAATTATAATGAGGCATCTCTAAGTGGTATCTCTTAAACAGGGAGAGACATTCCCCGAGCACTGTGGAAAGGCTCCAGGAAGGACCTTTATTCTTCTGACTGTACAAAAAATATCTGACTTTTTTTCCCTTTCTTGAGTAATTGTGAAATTTACAGAAACAGTTATCTGATAGGAAAGCTTCTTCTTCTTGTTCCCTCTTTTTTGCTTATATCATTCTACCCATATGCTCTGCTGCCTGGACATGCTGGGAATACCTATGGTCAGGTAAGTTGGAGAATACCTGCAACCTTACCTTGTAATGGGTATGCCATCACTATGATGGAAGGGAGGCTCTGATACCTCGCTCAGGGTTGGACAAGAAGGCTGAGTAAACCAGGATGGAAAAGCTCAATGGAGGAAAGAGAAGGGGATGTTTCCTCCTGCTCCTTCTCGTCCCTCCTTGGAGAAAGATGCTGGTTGGTGTGAGACCATCTAAAGCTGTGCCCACCAGCCCAAATAGGCTAATAAAGCCCTATCCCTGCAGTGTCTTTTTGCACATTCTTTCTGATATCTCTTCCCCTGCCCAGTGTTATCAGACACGCTGCCATCATGTCTGACCTTTAGAGGAAAAGAAGGTTACCGTGGTTGTGACTGTTCCTGAGCATGAGCAAAACAGGAAAAGGAGACCCAGTTGAAATTGCACTGTGTGCGTGCTTGTGTGTTTAAGATACCAAGAGAACAAGCCTAATTTATTATGAAACAGAAGTTAGCTTTACATTTTCATAATTAGGGAGGATGCTAATGTTGCATGATTGGAAAATGTCACCCTGCACAACTAATTTGCGAGTGAGACCTAATTGAAGTTCAGCATCGTCTGCAGCTCCTCTAGTGATAACTTTTTCGCAAGGAGCTGCAAAAATGCAGAGAGCAGTTAGCAGAGAGTAATTTATCACCTTGTTTCCTAGCAGATAGAGGGATCTGAGAGGAAATGACCAAAAAGAAGCAATGCGAAAGCCCAGAGCCTCAGGCTGGTGGAACAAAGCACTCCGTATAACCACAAATGACAGGGTTAATTATCCCATGGCTGCTGCAGAGAACAATACATTTCTCAGTCACTCTGTCCTGCGGAGTTGCTAAAGAAAGTTGGATTGGGCATGTCATTGTACCACAACACAGTGTCACAAAGGTATGGATGGATCTGCCCTTATCTAAAGCACACTGGGGATTGCTTTGTGTCCTGAATACAGGAGAGATGGGGGCCACGCAGAAAGCATACACAAAACACTGCGAAGGTGAAATCTTCTCTTAGCTGTCCACAGACCGTGTTTCTGTGAGGGAGACCCAAATCTTGCTCTGGTTTCAAACGATGTAACCCCCTTTTCGCTTCCAGAGTCTTACTCTAACAAAGAAAAGCTGTGACTCAAATCCTTCTCAGACCTCCCAGGGTTATGCAGTACTTAGACACCAGCCTCAGACTCTCAAGTTGTATTTACTTTGCTGCAAGCCTTTCCTGCTCTCTAATCGTGTTATGCTTCTACGGTAGCTTGTAGACACCTCCCCATCTCTGCTTGGGCTGGTGAGGTACTGTCTGCTCAAAACAGGAGGCGAACATATTAGAACTGGAGGTAGCCCTTCCTAGACACTTCAAGTGGTCATAATCTGTCTGACTCTGTTTCCAAGGCGCATGATACTCAGGAGATGGAATTTGACAGCGTAAAGTGGCATTATTCAGCCCCTGTCAGAGATAATACAGAACAGCTGCACAGGTCACTCCTCCTAACTCACTGTCTCCCAAAGTGTCTGTAGGCATATGCATTGTGCATAAGGACAAGGCAAGGGTTTGAGATGTTTCCTCGCTGGTACTCTCCTTGCCTCCAACCATTCGAGACACGGGGACTTCCAGGGGTAGATATGTTCTCTGTGGATTTAATGATACTGACTAGATTTTTCCTCGAACTTCTCTGCTCTTCCCTGAACCGTTGTTAACTTTAATAACCAACTATGTATCCAGTGGCAAGAAGTTCCATAGCTTGATTACACATTCTGTGGGACCACCAAGTTCCTGTGCTGAAGAAGACAGTGAGAAATCATCATCCACTCATCCTTTCCTTGACACTCATCATTTTATAGCTCTTCCCAGTCATTTCTGTAGCATCTTAGATTTAACTTTCATTCCTCAAGGAGACATCATTCCAATTCTTTGAGCACCCTTGTCTTTATTTGACTCTTAGTCCCTCTCCTCTTTTGCTCTTGGATGTATGCAGCTTCCCATTTGGAGATGGTCTGTGAAGCCTAGCAGGTCTCATGAAGATGAAGCCTTCTACTTGTTGCCTTGTAACAGATAACCACTGGGAGAGCTCATGTATTCAGACTGAGCATCTCAGGGTAGGCACCTGCAGCCTGCTTGGGCAGGATTAACAGGCTACATCTTTGGCCATGAGGTAGCACCTGAGAAGATTTGTCAGGAGGGCAGTAGGGGAGGGGGAGCAGAACTTAGGTTGAGGTGGACTTCATCTCACTCTCAGCCTGCTCTGGGATCCCAGAGAGCTAGAGAAATCAGAACCAAAAGGCTGGAATTGTTTGTCTCTAGGACTCATGGGTATGGTTGAGAAGGAAAGTATTTTGGCTCCCATCCAGGCTCTTCTTCTCCAGCCAAACCTCCACGAGGGAAGGGATGCTGTGGCTAAAAGCTGGATTCTCCAGTACCCCCACCACATTTCCACCCTTGTTCAGTCTACTGAGTGAGGGACATGGAGGAAGCTGTGAGCTCCCACGCCATCCACTTGATCGCCAGCCCACTTCTCCATCGTGGTGCTGGGACATCCCACCTGCTGGGAAGAGGGCCAGCAGCTTCTTGAGTTTTTGGAACCTCTGCCTGCACACCTGCAGGTGGCTCACAGTCAGACCCATCCTGGGGAGAAACCCTGGGGTTTTGGCAGTGGGTGGAGGGGCTCTGCATGCTGAGATAAACAGTCTGACATAAACACACAGCGAAATCAAATGTTGCACTCTCACAAACACACACGCATGTATCCGTTTCACTATGTGGCTTCCTCTGAGTCCCAACCACAGTTAACATCTTGCTCCACACATAAATATATAGAGAGTGTCTCACGCACGGGCAGTCTCTGAGAGATTTCACATACATAAATACAGGGTTATAATGAAACACACACACACATCTCAGTTTAACATCCCAGTGCCACCCAATGGGGAAATCACATCAGCTCTGTAAAGCCCCCTGCATTCATTACATGAGAGTTCATTCACTGGAGGAAACTATAATCAGATTTCAGCTTTACAAGCCAACATTATTATTCTTTTCCTTTCTATTCTTTCATGCTTAAACTGATCCGCTGTCATTCTTTGTCTCTCTCCATCTCCAGCCTGTATCGCTTTCAGTGCAGCCTGTCTCCATTTTATTTTCCACGTCCTAATATTCAATTTCATTTTAAAGCCTGTCCATGCTCCCTCTCTCTTCCCCCCTTCCCCTTCTCTCTCTCCCCTGCAAATCACTCCCAATGACACAGCTTTCTTCTTGATTTCCTCCTTGTGATTTCTCCTCCTTTTCTTCATTATCAGCCTGTCAGATTAGGATCTGACAAGAAAGTAGAATCGAATGTTCGTTTGGAGCTTTACAGCCTAAGCAGGATTAGTTACCCTGATTTAAAGGACATTTTCATTTTTCTGTAACTGGAATACATCTAAAGAACCCCACCATCTAACCAAAGCTGTGGGCTTCTGGCCTTTTCCACTGGGAAATGGGCGGTCCGTTAAAAAACACTCCTTGGCACTGTAAAGCTCTCAGGGAGTCTTTATGCATCATGAAGAGGAAATGGTTCTTGAACAGCGGAATACCAAAGGAAATATGGGGGATGCAGTCCCAAGGTTTGCTGGATGCAGATACCTGGAGCAAGAGATGTTTGAGCCTACAGTAATCTCACAATGGACAGCTCTCATCCCAGGGAATATTTATTTTTGCTGTTCAAAATCACCTGAGGAGCACCAGCAAACCTCAGCCCATGGCCATCCCCACACTGCTCCCTCCTGCTGAGAAAGGGATGTCATAAACAAATGCGCACTGTTATTTTGGGGGTCTGAGCAGTCACGTCAATCATAAGGTGAAAGAGCTGCTCCAGGCTCGCAGGAGGCAACTGATTAGCACATTGAAATAATGCAGGTGATTTCCATACAATGGTGCAGATGTTCGCAATGAGAGCCATTGGCCTTTGAATTCCTGAGCTGTAAAATCCCTCTGTTTGGTGTAATGACATGCAGGCTGATTTATCCACACAGCCCACACCACGTAAGATCCCGTCTCAAGCCATAAACCTCTAAATGGAATGAGAGCACTGGGGCTGGTAATGCAGAAGCAGAACTAAGGCAAAGGTGGTTGATGTTTCCCTGTGACTGGAAGGACTGAGTTAGTAGGGGGTCCTGGGCACCCCAGGAGGGCCGAGGTGAAGTGACGGGTGCCCTGTGGGCTGAGGTCCACAGATACACCGTTGCTGTCCTGGTCAAGCCCTAAAGGTTCAGCGCATGGGGAAATCAGGTGTGAAAAACCCTTGTGACAGAAAAAACACAAGTTGAGAGCTGCATGATTTTACCAGCCTGTGCAGGGTTTGCCTACTGCTTCCCTTTGCATCCGACCTAGACTCTCAAATGTACACAGTTTAGAGCTATGTTCCTGTCACACAGCAATTCTCCTAGTACCCGTTGATCTCCACTGCTTAATGCAGGGCATTATTTCTGGCTGTGGTCATTGGCAGAAGTTTCAAAGAAAAGCGTGAGCATGCTCCAAGACAAAGAGGGAAAATAATTTGTTCCCCCATAATGAGGTATCCTCCTAATACCTAAGAGATTAATTTAAAGTCTGAAACATAGGATGTTAGATCCCTCCCGAGAGCTTTTTTAACATTAACTGTTACAACTTCAGATGTTCAGGTTATCCTTATAAATGTCCAAGCCATCTTTGGGTCTGGCTGAGTTCCTGGCCTCATTGACATCTTATGGAAATGAGTCTCTCAGTCTAATTACACTTTGGATGACAAGACATTTCCTTTGCATCGAATATCTCTGTCTCATTCTTGTTGTACGACATAGAGAGGAGAGCCATTCTTAGACTAACTCACTCCCTCATTTCACGTACATCCTATTGTCTGTGCCCTTTCCTCCCCTTTCTAATGTGCCAAAGTATAATTTCATAGGCTTTATTTCCAGGAGATATTTTTTAGGAAGTTAATCCTTCTTACTCTTCCCCAAAATCTCTCCTGTGTCCCTCTGCAGACATAGTGACCTTCCAGGTAAATCACGGCTGCAGTGATTTATGTGACTGCAATGTAGGACATTCTGTAACATTGTCCAACTCCTTCCTTATGCCATAAGGATGTGTCATACAGATATGGCATAAGAAAAGAGCTGGTCAGTAAGGATATGGCATAAAATATGCCTTGCAATGTCTGGTTTACCTTTGGAATACAGCTGTCCATGGATCTGGGGCATCTGCTGAGCTGACCCTCCATGTCCCTTCTTGGTATAACTTAGTTAGTTAAGAGGTCAATACACTCATTGAGAAGTCTATATTTCTTTTCCCATCATGTCTTTTTTTGGGACAGGTGACTGTTCAACTGCCTGGGATCTCTGAAACAGCCCCTGTTGTTGCTAGAGTTATTGGGAGGGTGTGGGGAACGCTTTAATTACTGATTGGCGATGTGAGTTTGCACTGGAGATACACCACAAGGGAATAAGGGTGAGGATTTGCTTTAGCTTAAGGATCGTCAGGCAGGAGAACTAGTGGGAATAAGCTCCTCAAGAGAAGGTGACAATAAATGCTTCTTTGCCTCCTCTACAGGAGACGTTCTAAACTTCTTGGGGCAAGCAGAAGTGAAGATGGGATATGAATGGGTGTGAAGTATGTACAGAAAAGGAACGATTAAGTAAGACCAGCTCAGGGATGCTTCAATTAGCTTGACACTGAAGGGAAGCTCCCTGGTTCCTCACCCAAAGTCAATGATTCTTCATGATTGTGGGGCTCACTCCATGCTCAGTTTCACACCCTTTGCAAACCCAGCCATGGAAATTAGTGGTGACTGCTCTTCTGCATGGCAGTCTGATCCAGAAGCCCTCCAGTTAGCCCCTCACAAAGCTGGGGACATACTGTGACAGTGTAACTCCCCCATGCCCTATATTTCTTTCCTTTAAGCAAGATTTCTTTTAATGGAGCTGGTTTGGCTTAAGCTGAAAAGCGAGCTAAACAGGCTACAAGATACTGTGCAGAGAGATCAAAGTGAGTTAAAAATAAGTGAAAGAAGGGAAATGCATGGAGAAGAGAAGGGAGCAGCATGAAAGGGGAGCCAAGGTGAGAGTGTAAAACACATTGCTCATGTAAAAGGTGAAGTCTGCAGAAACTGTGTAACTCTTCATGTGATTTTGTCCTGAAACAAAAAGCAGAGGAATATTTTCCCCATGTTGCATTAAAATGCTGATCATTTTCTGTCTGAAGCTACTAATTTCGGAATAATTAGGGGAGCAATAGCCAAGCCACATTTGACTGAATTGCTTTTCTGAGGCCAGGTCTCCAGAACTACAGGGTAAGGATGGCTTTTTCACCCTCTCTGATGGCCACAGGAGAGCGGGTCTCCACTCTGAGCCAGCAGATCCCACCGTGGAGGTCCTGTGAAACAAGAGCAAAGCACAAGCCTTTAGTCCATAGCAGCTTGGAGTAACTAAGGAGAGGCAATTTCATGACTCCCAGTTTATGCCTTGTGCTTTCACCTTGATTTCAGGGCTTAATTCTTCACCCCTAGCTTCACAGATGAGTCACATCTCCTTCTGGTAGGTATTTTCATGGCTTTGTTGCCGTGTGTCCATGTCCAGCAAAGGAGAGGCAGAGGCCAGGAGCAGGGAAACAGACTACCCAGGGCCATAAAGGTGACAGGGTCGGAAGCGGAGTCTCTCACAAAGCAAAGCCTTTCTTTCTTACATGCTTTCTTCTTCAATGTTTACTGGACAGTAGTCAAACCCTATGAGCTTTTAGACTCGTATCACCCTTGCAAGGATGCCAGTACTTAAGTCCATGCTTTACATAGCAAAAAGGGGACCACAAAGAGATTGACCATGTAGGAATGTGGATGCTATTGTGTTGGCTTAGAAAAGACCCCCAGAAACTATATCAGGAACAGATACATAAAAGCATAAATCTCAGAACGCAGAGGCAGGATCTGTCCTTGGTTCCCACAATCCCTTCCAACCCAAACCATTCTGTGATTCTGTGATTCAGTTTTCTCCAGGATGATCTGTGGTGTTCACATCTCAAATTCCATTTGACACGCCAGGTTCTAAATAACCTACCACCACGAAGCCCATGGCAGATTCACACTCCAGTATGCCATACTCTATCTTCAAATCCCAGTACAAGCTCATCTACCACTTCTAAACAAACATACAAACAAAGAAACCCAACTCAACCCACAGCATATAAAGGAAGGATCTAGAAGTTTTAAATCTCTATTTTTTTACAAGCTACCAACTCAGGCAGACCCAAAGAGCTGGGTGAATTCTGATTGACCTGACACCTGCACTTATGGGTAAGACGCTCCCAGAGCAACTCAAGAGGAGATGAGACAGTGCCAGACCTATTTAAAGCAGTGTTTTAAAATTTAATTTCCTAGCTGGTGGAGCTGGGGGAGGGATAGAAGGCAACAGCTGTCTCATTATACCATTGAGGGTTCCTTAAGTGAAAACTGAATAGATTAGTCAGGGAGAAAATTAAGACAAGGTCTTTAAGCCATCAATAGCTCCCGATTTGAGTGCAGGAGGGAAAGGAGTTGGTATTTTACTTCAATCTCACTGTCTGAGGGTTCAAATTTTATTTTTAAATGTGTCTTGAAGCCAGATGTGAAAGATTTTTTCTTTTTTTAATCTTTTTTTTTATTTTTTTTTTGCAATCCAGCCTTGCTTTTCTCCATCAGTCCTAAGGCTGATGTGTGAGGTTGGAGAAGCTTGCAGAAGTCTGCATTGCATTTTTAGTCAGTGATTTGAGTCTTCCTGCTTTTTCCATTTAAGCAGAAAATCATGGGCAGTTCTACTTTCCACCAGGGGACTATATACAGCAGGATGCAGTTTCAAGCTGCTGAGCATTTATCTATTACCTATTGTCCTTGACCTAACCAATGCCAATGTTATCCTCGGGTGCATTAAGAGGAGTGTGGCCACCAGGTCAACGGAGGTTCTCCTCCCCTCCACACTTCCCTAGTGAGGCCGCATCTGGAGTACTCTGTCCAGTTCTGGATTCCTCAGTTCAAGAAAGATGAGGAGCTACTGGAGAGAGACCAGAGGAGGGCTAAAAGATGATGAGGGACTGGAACATCTCTCCTATGAGGAAAGGCTGAGGGAGCTGGGCTTGTTTAGCCTGAAGAAGAGAAGGCTGAGAGGGAATCTTAGAAATGCTTATAAATGTCTTAACAGTAGGTGTGAAGAGGATGGGGCCAAACTCTTTTCAGTGGTGCCCAGCGACAGGACAAGGGGCAATGGACACAAACTGAAGCAGAGGAAGTTCCAGCTGAACATGAGGAAGAACTTCTTCACTCTGAGGGTGACGGAGCACTGGCCCAGGCTGCCCAGAGAGGTTGTGGAGTCTCGTTCTCTGGAGATATTCAAAGCCCGCCTGGATGAGGTCCTTTGCAGCCTGCTGTAGGTGACCCTGTTTTGACAGGGGGATTGGACTAGATGATCCCCAGAGGTCCCTTCCAACCCCTACCATTCTGAGATTCTGTGTGATTCTGTAACCAGTGTCTGCAGCTCCATCTTGTAGCTTCAACAGGAAGACCTGCATGTGTCTGAACAGATATTAACGTGGTTTTGGGGTATTATTGATGCTTTGGAGACTCCCCTAAGCATCTGCATCTGAACACCAGCACTCTGGGGAAATAAGCTTTGTACAGACAGTGCTTCTGACCGCTGATTTGAGATGGTGCCCCTCATGCCCTTCCTAGTGCTGGCTTGGCTCCAGAGTCCAACCAGGTCTACAGCTCCTTTATTGGCTCTGTCTCACTCTCTCTCCGTCTTTCTGCTCTCCCTTGGCAGGTCACTGAAGTACCTGACACAGAGAGATGAAATGTGTTAGAGAGGGACCCCCAAAAAGACTGTCACCAACTAAACCAAATTATTTGCCTGATTTTTGATCAGATCTATGGCCAGCTTAGGGTGATCAAGTAGTTAAGGTATTTATTGATGAAGAGGATGTTGCATGAGTACGCCAAGAGCTTTACTGAGGTTAAGCTGCCTTACATCTGCTGCTGCTCCTCTGACCTGCAAGGATCATTACACTGTCATAGGAGGAAAATAAGTTGGTTGGACGTGATTTGTTCCTGGGAAATTGAGGCCGGATGTTACTTATCCGCTTGCTACTTTCTAGGTGCTAAAAGACAGATTGCTTGACTGTTGGTTCCAAGATTTTTCTGAACATCGAAGTTTAGCTGATTTGTCCCTAATTTCCCAGACTCTCCTTTCTTTTTACTCTTTTTCAGGAGGAAGATATATTTGCTAGGTGATAATAGCTTTGCATTTCTACCGGATCGTACAGTCCAAATGACAGAGGGTTGTTCTGCAGTGGTGAAGGTCCTTTCTTCCCTGTGGGATGTGGGAGAGGAAGGGCAGATCATCGTATAAGATACAGTGATCATGGTTCCTGCATTGTAAAGCTAATTGGGGCAAGTCTGCCACACACTGAAGAGCTCTGCTTGGTATAGTTTCTCAAACATAATACTTGTTTGTTTGTGTTTAAATCAAACCAACCTGTTCCTAGGAAAAGCTGTTACAAAAGGCTAGCTGAGAAACAAAAATGAGCACAAACTCTTTCTTTTTTATTTTTTCAATCCAAGTATCATTTCTGTTGACATTTTAATTATTTTTTCTTTAATAATGAGTCGTTGCATTGTTCTCCCCATGTGCTCACATTGTTATGGCTCTGAAAACACAATTAGAGTATACATTGCTATTTTCATCATGAAGAGCATATTGTGGGGAATTAAAAAATAAAGGCGACGGGGACCTTGTCTTCACTGTTGTTCCTGCAAACAATAGCAAGCAGGGTTCAGACAATATGCTGGCTGGAATGGTTCTTGTTTCCTGCCTTGTAGAGAATGAATACGGCACAGAACAAAGCCTGAGCTGAACATTTCATGGAGTACGCTCTGTTGACCAAAATGCAAGGGTCGCTGTACATGAATAGCACAAAACAAAGAGATTTTAATTACAAACATTGATCATACACTTTGGTCTCTGGCATGGGTTGCTATGGCTTCGTCACTCAGAAGGTTTGTTAGCTGCAACTTTGCAAATATTTTTCAGGGGCCTCTGTCATGTGACCTCATAAAAATGACAGAAAGTTGCACTTTTTTTCCCCCAAACAATAAATAATCCAGCTTTTTTTCCTTTTTCTTTTTTAAGGTTGCAGCAAAACCCTGTTAGCCATGAAGCTGCTTCTGTTCCTCAGTCCACATTTTCACTCTCATATGACCAAGCTGCAGGAAACTAGGACTCCTGTATCCTTAGGCTAAATAAGGCACTCTCTGACTTTTACTGTGCTCACAAATTCTGTTTGGGCAGACAGAGGTAGCAAAAGTTCTGTGTTGTGGCCTTGCCATAGATCTGCTAGCTGGGAGCTCTCTTGGGAAACCAGAAGAGAGATTACATCTGCCTCTCAGAAAATCTCTGTAAATACCAGGCTGCAGTGTAAGCAGAGGAGCTGCAGCCTCCTGTGAGCACTTTCTGAAGGAGGGCAATGCGGTGCTCTGAACGATGGTGACTAATGAGTAGCTTTGGGTCTGTGGAGCACACTGCTAGACTGAGATAGTAACAAAACAAGCCAGGGACAGTTCTCTGATCCTGAGGCCAGCTGGCATAGCATGGCTTGCATCCATACTGCTAAGCTCTCTAGTCCCCGTATCACAGTGATTTGGTCCGTGCTTTTTATTGGGAATGGCCCTGGCCTGGGGTAGTCCCTAAGATGTGCTTGAGCGTGATTCAGGGAAATGTTGTGTGGGCATAGCCAAAGCCATTGCAGGACCCATGCCAAGAGCTTAGCAGTATGGACAACTGATGGCCAGTGCTTGATAAGGCTACTGGTATAGCCAGAGCTTAGTTAGGCCAGCAACTGTTTAACTGTGATGTTTGTTTAGATGCAAAACTGTTTCTGTCTGCTTCTGCCTTGTGGACAGTAGGGATAATGTTAATGATGAGCATCATGCCTTAATTACAAAATAAACATCTTACACACTCAGAGACGAATATGTGATACAGGACAAAGCTTAACTGAAATAATGGGTAGAAAACCGCAGAACTTGATGTTCACGAACTGCAGGCTGGTCATGCACCCTCCTTCCAACATGGCTCAAGGTTTCATGGCTGCAGCTGAGCAAAGCTTAAACCTCTCTTCCTTTGATGCTTTTTCTCTGCAGTGCTATTCTGACTATCTTGCTTTCTTCTACCATGACAAACCATGTCCTGTCCCTTCTTCTTCCCAAACCTTTTCTGTCCCTCTTTATGCCCTGTCCTTTTTTTCTTTTTCACTTGGGTATTGACATGTTTTTTTTAGTCAGCCCCGGGGAACTTCTGCTGAAGATTCATCTGGCTTGAAAGAGGATTTTATCTATGCCCAACAAAGCCTTGACCCTTTCACCATCACTGGAGGAAACAGGAACCTCCAGGGCATGACTAGTTCAAGTCTGCAGTTAAAATGGATCAAGTAAACTGTGTTAGGTAACATGAAACTCAGCCTGGCAGAGTATCTGTGACCGCCTCAAAAAGCACAGATGTTGGTAGACACAGCGCTGGCAGAGCATCCTGAACTGTGCTTTATGCTTTGCGTCTTTAGACTGTTTGCCTTGTAAATCATAGCTGAAAGGACAGGCATAAGTGAGCTGGAAAAAGGCAGCCTGGTAACTGCAACTGTGGGTACGAGCAGTCAGCTTGTTTGTTTTTATAATGTTTCCATGTTACTTTAATTTTTAAACATTTTTGTGAGGTTGTTCCTCTGCAGATAACTTTCTCCCTCACATGGCTCCCACTTCCTGAACCCAAAGCAGTCCCTGAAATCAGAAATGTTGATCTGGGTCTACTCTACGGGCTTTGTTAATATCATAGTCCATCTAAGTTTGGCAACAAATATAGGCCTGGTTGCTGTCAAAAGTCCCATGCAGATCAATCTTCCTGCACAGCGCTAGCTTTCCATCAACTTTCTCCAGAGCCACAGGGGAATGTCTGCAAGTAACATTTGTGACGGAGGCTGAGGAAGTGCCACGTGCAGTGATACAGAAGAGGAAATTAGTGTTAGGGCTTACACATTTAGTGTCATGGCACTAAAGAAGAACCTCAGTCCTGTGATGCTTGGTGTTGTACAAGATAAAACCAAAATGTGACCAACTCCAGACTAGAGACGTTATTGTATAAACCTATCCAAAAAAGATGTCTGCATGTAGAAACCATTTATAGTACTGTAATAAAAGCAGTAAAAATCAGACTATTTGGCACACAGGGAGGTAGTGCTCTCAGTGTGCTGCCAAAGACTCCGCACTGGCTGTGGAGAAAGATGTGGAACAGGTAGCTCTGGATTGCATCCTGCACTGCTCCGTTCAACCCAACGCCTCTGGCTGGTTCCAGCTACATCGCTCAGTATGGTCTGAATAAGGCCTGAAGAAGTGAGGTTGAGCTGAGCGTTGGCAATGCAGAGCTGTATCAGACCGAACAGGATACATACGCCTCAGATATTTCCCCTCCTTCGCCAAGTCCCTCGGTGCACAAGCTCATTGCAGCTATCAACACCAATCAAGGCCAAGGCTCTGACAAAGCAAAGGCAGCCTTGCTGACATCAAGCAGATATGGGCACAGTCCCTGGCTCCTGTTAACCCCTGACACCTGCTTGTTGAGTGGCCATGGTGTCTAGTATATGGAGAACAGCCCTGATATGTCTTGGGGAACTCAGCATCTCTCCAGGGTCTTCTGTGCCACCCTGGAGCTGCGGGCGACCCGGGCTGGCTGTAACGCAGGATGGTATCCAAAAAAAGGAAAGAGCAAATATTACTGTAGGGAGATAATTTATAATAAAATTTAAGAGGGTTTGACAGTCATTTACGCAGAGATCTGTCAAATATCTGGAGTTTGTCTCTGGTTTTAATGTAGTTTCCTGCAGCATCTGTGTGCCTGTATGTATGCAGGCATAAGCTTTGGCTGGGAGATACTGTTGCTGTAAAATCTTACCAGTGTGTACAAGTTTCCAGCCCTTCAGGGACAATTTCACAGAATAACACCAGTTTCCTGTAAACATCTCAAGCCCCCCTTCAGCCTGACTCATTTCCCTACAAGACCACGCACCCAGTGTTCCTTACAGGCTGGCTCTCAGTAGCTCCCTCCTCAGCACTTTCCTTAGCTCGCCATCACCTACTCTCTAACAAACAGGGAATTTAGGCCTGGGAATTTAAGCTGCCTGCATCTAGGCTTGCTTTCCCAAAGAACCACAAACACAGAAAAAAACTCATCATCTTCCCCAACCAAACACATCTTTGTAAACGGGCTTTTAGCCCTGTGAATGCCTGAAGGCAGCAGTACCTGACTCTACTGTTCCTATCCCAGTAAAGTGCTAAATGGATTTGCTTTGCTGCAATAAACTTGCTAATGGCTTTTTATTATGTTTGTCCTAATGCTGGCATAAATTCTCCCAAATTTATTTCAAGTTTGCTTGAAAACCTCATTTGCCTAATTGTAATAATAAAACAACATCATATGCAGATGTCTTCCTTCTTTTCAAACTCAATTTACTTTCAATTAACAGTGATTCAGTGTTTGCTTTTTTAGGGGAGGCGCATGAGCAGGCGCTGGAGGAAAGGTGTGCACGTCAGGCGGTATCTCGGAGCTATTAGAAAACCATCACATTTGGGCATAAGCAATAGAAACGATCCATTGCCCTGGTCTGGTTGTGTAAATCGGAGCAGAGATCAAATCCAGAGCACATAACAGTATGATCTGGGAGCCTGGGAAGAGCCGGAAGAGGAATACACTGTCCAAAGGGCTGCGTCACAGGCAGATGCTGCTAGCAGTCTTGGGGAGGTCTGGACCTTGTGGGCTGCAAGTGGCTCACTCATTTGGGAGATGCACTAACACAAAACAGGACTTTGTTTTTCTTGTGGAGAGGGAAAATTCAGAGAGGATAATGAGGAAATTACTCCAGTTTACCCTGCTTCCGACAAGACTGAGAGTCCTGCTTGGCTTTTTACACCATAGCACTCCTAGTGCTGAGCATCTCAGACAACAGTTAAGCCCTGCAGGCATTGGTTTAGAGAAAAGAAACGACATCAGCTTCATTTCAGAGATGGAGAAACTGAGACAGAGCAACTAACAGACTCTGCATTAGACACTCAGAGTAACACCATCATACAGAGTTCATGAAACAAGCTCTTTCTCTCCATATTGTGGTTGTGTACAGACTGTAGCTAAGTCTCAAAGTTTCTGCCTTGAGCTTATGAGGAGCTGAGCTGTCTTCACCTGTTGCAGGACTCAACTATAACATGACTGGAATTGACTTGAACCCAGGTTAAAACCCAAGTGGTTGCAATAGACCTGGAAGAAGAGTCATACGTCTCATTGACAGACACCTCAAAAGACTGTTCTGCAGCACCAGAATATTAGAGAAGCTGTAGCATGGATGAGATGCCATAGATTTGCTTCCTTTCTTCTTCCTGCTGGGGTAAATGAGGTGGAGGTCTCTCAGTCATCAGCATTTTTCTAGCATGTGTTTATACAAGCAAGGTCAGATGGGGCTCACAAGAAGTACAGAAACGTGCAGTGAGAGCAAACCATTAGTGACCTTTCCAGGTGCTAGCAGAGTCATGTTGGTCATGATGGCTTGGCATATGGTCAAAATCCAAGCCCTTGTGCAGCCTTTGGCTATCTTAGGTTGAGCTGAATGAGATGTAAATGAGTTGTGATGAACATCTGGAATTCAAGGAAATTGCTATAAATAATGCATATGACTTGCTCAGGTTCGTAGGTTTCTCAAGTGGGACTGTTCGGTGAATAATTTAGGGCTGGTGAAAAGTGCTAGGTCAGTGTTTCTGGAGAAAGAGGTTATGGTTTATACTCCACAGCACAAGCAGGCTTCCGAGAACTGCCACCGTCTCCTTCCAGTATATCATCCAAAGACTTCTCAGCTCTTGAGAGCTCTTGGAGAAGTCCAAGACTCGCTGGAAGAGTATCCATTATTGCAAACTGCCACCATGATGTTATAAGATGGTCAGCAGTACATTGAGAACACATCTGGAAAAAAAAGTATTTCACAGGGTGCTTGGCAGCCGCTAGCTGTCATCTACCTACCCTACTATCTCTTCTGCTTCTGAGGATGTGCTTTTACCCAAGACAACAGAGCTTCTTTTTCCCACACCTTCTGTGTCACTTTGTCCTCCTCTCTCAGCTGATAGAGAGGAAAAGAGCAGAATGTCCCACTGTTGTAATGGAGAGGACTCTGCTGTTGGCACTGGAGATCTGTTTTTTTTCGGGTCATTTTAATTGCTTGGAAAAAATCCGAAGGAGGGTTTATGTGGCCTGAAGCTTGTCCATTTCTTCCAGATGCGTGAGTTGGTGTAACAAACGATTTCTCCCTTCCTTTGTGCTGCAGATGAACTGGGTGAGTATATTCTCTCAGCCGTTGCACAGGATTGTAAAGCACCTCATATCTGGGTCACTTGAAGGTTTCCAGGTCAAAGTATCTGGATAAAATCCAACGGTTTCCTGATGTGTGAGGGAGCATATTGGAAGTGGAAATTGCTTCATGTTGGTTTTAGATCTGTGAGATTTGAGAAAGAAGAGAAATATGATTCTGCAGTCCCTCAGGAAAGACCTGCTGTTGATTCCAAGATCCTCACTTCTGCCATGGGACTGGAAGGTTTCAGTGCCATCTGCCAAAGAGCAGAGGTATCCATGCCTGCTGGCTGGGTCACCACTATGCGATTGTGCATACACAAAATTCACAGAAAGACTGGGAGAGGGCCTGCATGCAAATTAGTACAGGATTAGTGTTTTGAACGTAAGCATGAGGCTTTTCCTGAGTCTGGCAGATTAAAATTCAGAGACATTTTCATGTGCCTCCTGCTGTTGCTATGTTTGTGTTATAAACATTGAAGAGGAAATGTAAAACCAGTTCCATGCCATCTCTTTTAGACTCTCCCTTGACAAAGGTCATTTATGGAGGAGACTTAAGTGGGTATTCAAGGCACGATAACTGGAGCTGCAGCAACTACGTCTCCTAAAGTGCGTGGAGCAATCAGAAGCCTCAATGTTTTCAGCTTGTTAGCTAGCTTTTTGCAATGTCTCTGGACAAAAATAGTTTGACTTTTGCAGAAATGTAGGCAGGAAAGAAAAGCTTCATGTCAGTATGGGAGTTGCACTCTTGGACTGTTCTTGGGCTGCAAATCTGGTCCTTCTGAGCTCATATAAAAAAAGTTTCTGCAGCTCAGCATCAGATGTTTTACAATCTCTTTCTTCTGAGGACACACAAATTTCAGAGCAAGGTACTGGTAGTGGCTCCGTTTTGGGTCTGGTCTTGTTGAACATCTTTATCAATGATCTAGATGAGGGGACTGAGTGCTCCCTCAGGAAGTTTGCAGATGACACCGAGCTGGGTGGGATTGTTGATCTGCTGGAGGGTAGGAAGGCTCTGCACAGGGATCTGGACAGACTGGATTGCTGGGCTGAGGCCAACTGTATGAGGTTCAACAAGGTCAAATGTCGGGTCCTGCACTTGGGTCACAACTATTCCATGCAATGTTACAGACTTGGGGAAGAGTGGCTGGAAAGCTGCCCAGTGGAAAAGGGTCTTGGGGTGCTGGCTGACAGCCAGCTGAACACGAGCCAGCAGCGTGCCCAGGTGGCCAAGAAGACCAGTGCCATCCTGGCTTGCATCAGCAATAGTGTGATCATCAGAAGTAGGGAGGTGATCATGCCCCTGTGCTCGGCACTGGTGAGGCCGCACCTCGAGTGCTGTGTTCAGTTTTGGGCCCCTCTACTACAGGAAGGACAATGAGGTGGTGGAGCGTGTCCAGAGAAGGGCAGCAAGGCTGGGGAAGGGATCTGGAGAACAAGTCTTAAGAGGAGCGGCTGAGGGAGCTGGGGCTGTTTAGTCTGTAGAAGAGGAGGCTGAGCAGGGGCCTTGCTCTCTACAACTACCTGAAAGGAGGTTGTAGTGAGGTGGGTGTTGGTCTCTTCTCCCAAGTAACTAGCAATACGACGAGAGGCAATGGCCTCAAGCCGCATGCAGGGAGATTTAGATTAGATATTGGGAAAAATGTCTTTCCTGCAAGAGTGGTCAGTCATTGGACCAGGCTGCCCAGGGCAGTGGTGGAGTCCCCATCCCTGGAGGTGTTTAAGAAATGTGTAGATGTGGCACTTCAGGATATGGTTTAGTAGACATGGTGTTGTTGGGTGGATGGTTGGACTTGATGATCTTAGAGACCTTTTCCAACCTATAATTCTATGATTCTATGATTCTATGATACTGTGCAAGCTACCTTTCCTGTTGGAATGAGAGGTCTGTTTCACTGCATAGGTTGTGTTACCTTTGGCATCTCCACCATGCCTTTGCTCTGCATACGGTACAGAGATGGAGAAATACACACCCACTCTCCTGTGAGTCCAAATGGCAGCTTCTTTTGTGAATATCTTGGTGAACAGCTAGACAGCACATGTTGTTACAGGTAAAAAGAAATTAAGAGGGTTTTTGTTGGTTTGTTTGTTTGTTTGGTTGATTGTTTTATGTTGGGTGGGTTGGGTTTTTTTCGATCCCTCCCCTCTTTTCAGCACTGATCGGATGCATGTGGAGTGTTGGATCCAGTGCTGGGTCCCTGGTATGAGACAGACAGGGACATACTGGAGCAAGTCCAACAAGGAGACAAGATGAAGGTTAAGGGCTGGAGCACATCTCATACAAGCAGAGACTGAAAGAGCTGGAGCTGTGCAGCCTGGAGAAGAGAAGGCTCAGAAGGATCTTCTCCACATGTATAATTACCTGCTGGGAGGCAGCAAAGGAGAATGGGCTAGACACTTCTCAGTGGTGTCCAGTGACAGGACAAGAGGCAATGTGCAAAAACCTGAAACACAGGAAATTCCATTTAAACATAAAAAAATCCCAAACTTTTTTTACTGAGAGGGTGATCAAACACTAATACAAATCGTCCAGAGAGATTGTGGAGTCTCTATCCATGGAGGTACTAAAAACCCAACTGGACCTAGCCCTGAGCAACTCAGTCTAGCTGAGGCTGCTTCAGTAAGGTTTGACTAGACTATCTCCAGAGGTGCCTCCAACCTCTACCAGACTGCAAATAGCAAAGTCTGATGCTTCTGACCAAAGTTTCTTCCTTAGGTCCCTAAGCAGAAAAGCATTTTATCCTTGCTAGGTATGCTGAATGAAGATGAGCATTAGCACCCTAGTTCTCAAGACCATTCTGTAGCACAATCATAAGAAATGGTGAAAGCTGTAACACAAGAAGGTCATGGAACTGATTAGCTTGAAGATGTCATTTTCTAAGTCTGTCAAACTAACTGCTGAGAGGAAGGACAGAACTAGTACAAACCTCCAACAAGACACCAAATGGGAAATCTGGCATGTTTTAGCTGTTTACCAATGTTTCCTGCAGGTTTACACAGCATCTTCCAGTGGACACAGCTGCTCAGTAACACTTTTCCCTACAAATTCCAAGCAACTTATCAAGCCAATTGCCAAGATCCAGCTATCACAGATACACACAGACTGCAAGTGTGTTCATGTTACCTTTAATACAAATCGGTGCTTCCTCATCAGGGGACTAAGGCTGGTCAACCAGCCATGGCATCTACCTCAGCATGACTCATCCCACTGAGTTACTGACTTCCCAGGCAAGGAGAGAAGACAGATGTCCATTCAGCTTCGATGATCTCATCACAGCTCTCAACAAAAACCCTAGAAACAATCAAATAACCTCCCCCCTCTCGCCCCAAACCTGGCTGTTTTTCTCTAGTGTAAGACCATCTCCTTTCACTGGTACCTTATGCTGCTGTGGTCTCCAGATCAAAGTTGATGGAAAAAAACCCCTGTGCCTTGACTGTTTTGGGGAAAACTGTGTATCTAAATGCTGTGAACTCTTTGATTTTGTGTCAATATCAAAACAAATTATTTAAAAAATGAAGTTTTTGCAATCAGAAAACTATAGTTCAGACTGAATTGACCTTTAGTATTAAAATGACCGTGTGTGGTATCTTTCTATTTCTGTCTTGAACCCCTCTTTTTTTCTTTTGTGTTCTCATTCCAATTCTCCTTTGTTCCACCTGATTTCTAATCTGATTCTTTTCCCCTTCTTTCCACGAATGTTGACTGCAGACTCCCCTGCTAAACAATCGAATTTATAAACCAATATATATTGTAATTACAACCTGAAGCTGATTTCCGGGATGTTATCTTTGCCGTGAGACTGCGATGCTGGAAAACAATGAGCAGAGAGTGTGAGTTAGCATGACTTCCAAGAGAAACAGGGAGGATTAACACAGGGTGGCAACATTCATCTGGCCAACAGGGAAAGCACATAGGAAGACATCTTCATGTGAACGGTGGGTTTCCTAGGTTGCAGTGCCTTCCTCTGCTTCTCTAGGCAGACACCTGTCCCATTTTACAGAATCACAGAATCACAAAATGTTTGGGGTTGGAAGGGACCTCTGTGGGTCATCTAGTCCAATCCCCCTGCCAAAACAGGGTCACCTACAGCAGGCTGCACAGGACCTTGATCAGGCGGGTCTTGAATATCTCCAGAGAAGGAGACTCCACAACCTCCCTGGGCAGCCTGGGCCAGTGATCCGTCACCCTCAGAGGGAAGAAGTTCTTCCTCATGTTCAAATGGAATATCCTATGCTTCAGTTTGTGTCCGTTGCCCCTTGTCCTGTCACTGGGCACCACTGAAAAGAGTTTGGCCCCGTCCTCCTGACACCCACCCTTCAGATATATATAAGCATTTATATTAGGTCCCCTCTCAGCCTTCTGTTCTTCAGGCTGAACAAGCCCAGCTCCCTCAGCCTTTCCTCATAGGAGAGATGCTCCAGTACCCTCCTCATCCTCGTAGCCCTCCGCTGGACTCTCTCCAGTAGCTCCTCACCTTTCTTGAACTGGGGAGCCCAGAACTGGACACAGTACTTCAGATGAGACCTCACTAGGGCAGTGTAGAGGGGAAGCAGAATCTCCCTCGACCTGCTGGCCACACTCCTCCTAATGCACACCAGGATCCCACTGGCTTTCTTGGCAGTCAGGGCACACTGCTGGCTCATGGTCAACCTGTCGTCCACCAGCACTCTCAGGTCCCTCTCCACAGAGCTGCTCTGCAGCAGGTCCACTCCAAGACTGTAATGGTGCATGGGGTTGTTCCTCCCCAGGTGCAGGACCCTGCACTTGCCCTTGTTGAGCCTCATCAGGTTCCTCTCTGCCCAACTTTCCAGCCTGTCCAGGTCTCACTGAATGGCAGCACAGC
>Ga0065711_1028671_pt1 | contig 39838 bp, 19 predicted proteins | sample Hoacrofraction12_FD_59098 | JGI IMG/M metagenome (GOLD analysis project Ga0065711, IMG submission 59098) | Hoatzin crop microbial communities from Cojedes, Venezuela - Epithelial fraction 12 v2 (version 2) | ecosystem: Host-associated > Birds > Digestive system > Esophagus > Crop | place... | reverse complement strand
TCCGAGAGGGGCGGGGGCTGCCGGGGCACCGCGCCCCCCTGCCCCAGTGCCCGGCCGGGGGGCGGCAGCGAGCCGGGCGCTCCCGCGGGCGGCTGCAGCGCTGATCCTGGCCAGGAAAAGGCGCCGAGCGAGAACACTTCCTTCCCCAGTACGGCACGGTTCGCTGCCTGGTCTAGTCCAGTGACAGGAGAAAGTGAGACGGGTTGTGTCAATGGTCAAAGCAGAGGTGCAGAAGGTGCTCAGCGTAGAAAAGTCCCTGTGTTTTGGATTGGAGTTCCTCGAGCCATCGCTCCTCAGCGTCCGCAAACTGCACGTGTGCTCTGCACACACAGAGGCCTATCGACTGCAGACTTAAGCTTCTAACACAAGGTTTGCAACAAGCTTTTGTGAAGATTTGCACAATCATTGCAAATAACACATTACTCCCAGAGAAAACAGGAGCCCGTTTGAGTCTGCTTGGCGTCCGGCTTGAACCGCTGGAATGAAATTCTGTCCGTCTGTCCATCGTGGCAGACGCCTCAGCTCTAGAGTGAGGATGATGATAACTTCTCTCTGACATAAGCCAAAATAGAAAATAACTTTTTACAATAATCCTGTCTCAGACGCTTAACTCGCTTTAGGCTGATTTTAAGCCTGGGTTGGGGCTGGGGAGGAGTTCATCTCTTCGTTCCATATTACAGTGTGGACAATAAAATAAGGTGTCCCCAGTTCTACTGGGTTACTCACTGTTGTCACTGGGTGAATTGAGTTAGGCTTCTGAGCTGAGTGCTGTCCCAGTACAGCTCGTGTACAAGTGCACACAAGACTTGGAGGACACTCTGACAATTAAGAAAGCAAACAGTATTTCTGGGCTTTGATTTTTAAAAAGATTCTCTTTAAAAATTGAGCTGATGAACCGAATACGAACTGACATCGCACTGAGGACAATGGGCACAGCCCTGCGTAGGTGAACTTACAGCATTTTCTGCTGATTGTTTTAAATATCTGAGGCTGATGTGCAACTAAATATTTTATGTTTCATAAAGCTCTTCCTGAAGTTATAAACAATGTTTGCCCTGAAGGTAGTTAGGTGGAGGAAATGTGAGAAACTTGGAAAACAATTTCAAGTCCTTTTATCCCCTATGTTTTACTAGCAGGCTGAAAGACATTTCAAGTGCTCTGAATCAGTAGCTGCAGGCATGAACCCCAAGGTAAAGATTCCAGTTCCTTAATGAGGTTCCAGAAATGGACAGCTTTCTGTGCTGGCTGTTCTTTGTAGAGGATGCACAGACTACTTTCAAAAGCTCCAGTTTTAAGCTGCAATATCCATTTTATCTATAACAAACATATCCTGCTTTTTTGCTTCAGGAGGAAGAGATGAAAAACATGGTATGTCTTAGAGCAAGATACACTCTGCACATAACTCCACAGCACACCTGCAAGGAAAAGCACCCCGCGGGGTCAGGGCCTGGTACTAGTGAGCTTTGAAGCAAAATTGCAGTAGTCACAGAATTTTAAAGCAGAAAGACACAGGAGAGGCAACGGTTTTGTATTGTGTGTTACTCCCTTCTGTCCTTTTTCCCCTACAGTCGCGGAGACAGGATACTTGCTACTGTCTGCTTTATCCTGCAAACATCTGTTCCTCTCTCGCCCAGCACTGCGTATCAGACCAGCCGGGAGTCAGAGCCTTACCAGAGTGTTATTATTGGCTTGAAAAAAGGGAGACATCCCTTCTCTTTCCATTTAAATCAAGTGTAGTATATCTCCATTCTTGCATGTTAAAGGATTGTTTTGTTATATTTCCCCCTATTCTATACTATTCCTTTAACGTACGCTGATGAAAACAGACACACTTTCAAAACTCTCTCTGGGAGGCCAAAGCTGGGTTTTCGTATGTTCGTGAATTCCTTGAATGTCAAAGCTGCTGTCCCCTGATGAAGGGAGCCTGGAATTGAGACAGGCCAGCTGTTCGCATTTCGAAACAAGGATCAGTTGTGCTGTGCTAAACATCTGTATGCGCCAAACAAGAGTTTAAAACAGTTGTTCAAATACTTCTGGTTTCCATCCTCTCACTGAAACTGGCTGCAATTCACTGTTGGGATTTTTTAGTGTTTTGGTTTTAGCTCTGGTCATCCCGATTGCTCACTTACCCTCTTAACTTCTGAACTGCCCTGTAGAGCACAAATACGAGTTAAGTATTTGGTTCTTTGGATGATTCAGAATAATTCTCTCTTCATGATTACTGTATACAGAGGTTGGAGTGGCTCTCATCCTACTTAGCAGTTACTAAATGTGAACCTGTATTTCCTTCTGTATATCTTTCTCCTATGCTTTTCTAGCCTACCTTGACCTTTCTCTTTTCTGTCCTTTTCTTATCCTGCTCTGCAGCTGATGGAGCAGAAATCAACTCTGGCGCATTACACAGTGACCTAGAAAGCCAGTAGCTTGCATCAGCAAATCAGTACCACCTGCGCATCTGCCTAAAATAGATTAATGAATTTATTAAAATTTTGATGAAGAGATTGTTTTGCTTTTGTTATTGCATCCTTTATTTTTCATTGTAGGTCAGTGCATAAATATGCTTCTTTTTTTCATAAAGAAATTTTAAGTCAAAACACACTGATTTATGCCTATGCTGTCCATTCCGCATAACTGAATGCAGCTGAAATGTTGAACTGGGACCATAGATCATAGCACAGGAGGACACATATGGAAAAAAAAAAAAGACACGTCTGATTTGGGGACACAAGCAAGGAGTCTTGGTTGGTTTAACTTGCTACCTGACATTTTCAGATTTGCCACAACAGGCACCAAAGAGAGCGGAAGCAATAGATCTCCAGGGCCAAATCTCTCATACCCAGCTACTGAATGCATTTCTGTGATCCAAGGCAGTCCTCTGCCTGTTGTCCATGAAGTTACAGTTAAAATTCCATAGCTAGTTATATACAACTTCTATATAAAAGAAACATTGTATGTTTCAAGAAGGAAAGAATCAGACCTGAATGTTCAGACCTCTCCCGGAGATGTGCTGTGTGGCAGTGCTTACAGAACATAAGCAGCAACACCAGGTACCCGCTTCTCATCCTAATTCACACTGTGTATCCACTATCATGTTTGGTCTGTTGCCTCTTGTAACACAGAACTGAATCCTGAAGGCCCTGAATTCCTGATAATCCTCATCAGTATCACAGGGTTTAGAGCCAGAGGCCAGAGCCCCTCCTGAATATTGATCAGAGGACAGTAAGAGGATATTATGTGAATATGGAAGGAATTTGGTGGGGAGGGAAAGGACCATGCTGACAAAAGGGCAGTTAGAACCGACCTACTATATTAAAGAATTGGATAAATAATATGCAAAGATGCTTATATTCTAAATGTACTACAAACATTTGTTCCTTTTTGAAGAAAAGAGATAAATTAAAATCCATTGTGTTGCCTGATAATCACAGCTCAAGTATATCAGTTGCAAACTATAGTGTAAAACTTACTTATTATTAAAACCTTGCTTTTCCTATACATTAAATAGTCATTACTGAAGAGCTGACTAGAAAGGCTTATTTTGAGAGAGGAACACTGATCAGCTGTTAATTTTTTTAAAAAAAAGTAACGCATAAAAAATAGTAAGCTCACAAGCATAAGCATAACCCTCCTTCAATAACTTCCACCATACTTCTGAACTGGTAGAGCTGTCAGTCTGTGACCACTGATGCGCTCTCATACTAAGTTTTGAGGGACTTCTAGAAACAGTCCACATAAAAATTCAGTATTACAATTCTGCGTCAGTGTGTATTGTTGTGTGCGGACGTATGCGCACAGAGCTGGTCCTCACCAGTGAGTGGCAGCTGAGCTGGATTAGGTGCCAAAGGGAGTTGAACCGTTCACCAGCTTACCGGGAACGCCAAGCTGTAACTTCATGTGCTGGCACAGCTCACTGCCTCCCAGACCGCAGCTTGCTCAACCTGCATAGTGCTGCCTTGCACCATAAAGGCCAACCTTCAGGATATAGTTTCTAACCTAATTCACTGGGGTAAAATCACAAAGAATTTCTTCCTTCCCTGCCCAATACCACAGCTGCCTGCTCACAAGCTTGTGCCAATACACCTGTTTCCTGGGGATGCACACGGAAAAACTGCAAGCTAGAAATGCCTTAGGGAGGGCTGGGGCTGATATTTGAGGATTCTTTGCAACCAGGGCAGGTTAGTGCTTCTCCTTCACCCCACTCCTTTTACAAATGCATATGAAGAACTGAAGAAGCAGTGAACCGCAGCGTTGGCTTGGATCTGTTTCATACCAATTTCGCTACCTAGCTCGGCTCTCTGTGACTGTAGCAGAACTCTCTCAATAGTTTCTTTTGCTTCAAGTTAAAGCAAGCTAGTAACAGTTTCCTGATTGCAGGGAGGAAAGGGAACTAAGCTTTCTCAATTTATTCTGAAAAATTCAAGGCGGTCCTAGCCCACAGGTTAATATCCAAGATATTTAAATAGGAGGCAACAAGTTAATCTTCATAATCAGAAGGGTTTTGCTGTATGTTTGCTGCAGGCGGTGAGCAAACCACTTCCTAAAGCAGTGAGGCAAGAGCTGTTACAGGAGCTCCAACAGCACTGTAAAGTCTGAAACTTTGCCTTAAACCACAGGTTCAGTTTTCCTGAAAACTCCATTTTGCTTACGTCCCAGCTAGGGGAAATGAAGTTGCGTTGCACGTGCACTTCTCCAAGCAGTAGTAGTAAGGATCACTTGCAGCAATAGTGTGACTCAACACAAGATTTGTCATTTTGAAAGGGCAAGAGTGCATTTTAGCAATGTAACAATCCCACTTGGCTTCTTGACAGGCAGCCAGTGATAGAAGGCGCTGTAGTGGAGATAGCCATCAGCTGGGCAGACTCATCTCAGCTAGTTGTATGCTGCAGACCGAGTCTAAGTATAAACTAAAGCCAGCAAATTCTGTTTACTCTGTCTAACAACATCCAAGCCAAAAACTCAAATACGCCCATGTTCCAGTTCTACCTGAAATGGGAACCCCAAAAGTGAAAATGAAATGCTGTGAATGACAGACTTCCCCATAAGAACATGAATCATTAATGCACTCCTTATTAAATCACATAGCAGTAATGTTAGTGTTTTTAAGTCCATATAGTGTAACTACATAGATATCAGTGTCTTTCCTGTTGACACCATTTCTTAAGATTTTTCTTCTCTTTTTTTTCTAGACTGTTCTTCAAGGGATTATTTTGCTGCCCCTCCGTGCCATAGGCATGGCATTCATTCTACTGCTAGCATGGCTGTTTGCATCAATTGCAACTTTCCGTCACCATGGAAAAGGATCTGTGCCACTTAAAGGATGGAGAAGGTAAAAAGTGACCAGTATTTGTGAAAACTCTGTTTTGTTTTGGTTTTTTCAATAACACAAAGCCAGGGTCTAAAGCTTTTTCTTTTCCTCTCACTCCTTCCCTCCTTTTGATTAAAGATGAGTCCTCAGTGAAATGTTAGTTTTACCCATTTAGGTGAAGTAACTTTTTCATGAGTGTGTTTTACGAAAATGGTGGAGCTTTTTAAATAGGTAGATTTTTAATTGTCTTGAGGCTAAAACAAATCTGTATAAAAAAATCTTTAAAGACTATTTGTAAGCCAGGACTTATTTTAGTAATAATACTGATAGGAATATTTGAGAAAAGAAACTCATTAAGAAAAGTATTTGGTAATACTACAGAGGCTGAGTTTCTGTGTAGCCTTTGTCATTCCTGCTATGCTATAATTTATCACAAAATTAGCTTTGACAGCTCCTGTCTTAGCTACGTTACCCTTGAAGGAGTATTTTACAGCTGCCTCTGGGGGTTCTGGGTTTCAGTCGCTCAGCTTCTGACCTCAGAGTAATGAAGTTCCCTTCTGGTGATGCAGTGCAGCTGCACGCAGGAGGAGACGCAGGAAGTGAATTCTCACATGGCTGAGAGATTACGGGGAGTCCCATGAAGGGAACATGTCCCCTGTTGAGGGAACATTGTCATTTAATCTTACTTGTTAAAACTGGTAGTAAAAGAACAGTATCAGAGTTAAATGAGTTCTTACAAAAAGGACACTGAATCAGCTAATTACCCACCCTCCCCTACCAATAGTGTTATGCTACAGTGCTACAAGATATGGCAAGAAAAACAGCATACCTGGGAGGAAGGTTTAGTAAGGTGTTGTACATTGCCTTATCTTTAAAATGATAGTCTGGTTTCAACATGAAAAGCTGATGTTCCCTTCCCTGCTTCTGCTTCTTCCCCATTAGCCCTACGCTCTCCTGGTGAGTAGCATTGGGACCCTGTGCCTGGCCCCAGTGCTGGTGAGAACTAGGAAATCTTTCATGGGCTTCTGTTTTAAAGTACAAAATAAACACTAACCGTAAGATGGATGATATTTTTGATTTTCTGTTTACAAGGAGGATGATCCAGACAACCCTCTCCTGCTTAACTCGTGCCTTGTTCTTCGTAATGGGTTTCCAAGTTAAAGTAAAAGGGAAAATAGCAAGTCTGCTGGAAGCCCCAATCTTTGTTGCAGCTCCTCATTCAAGCTTTTTTGATGCCATTATTTGTGCCCTCACTGGAATGCCGTCAACAGTGTCTAGAGCAGAGAACCTGTCAACTCCGATATTTGGCAGTAAGTATTCATGAAAAAATAAAATGTTAGAAGTCAGTAATTTGACATGAGGCCAAAAATCTGATCTCTGGAAGTGATCTAGGGGCAGAATTTTTTAAATCCTTAGGTTCCAAAGATATTCACAGATTATTTCTAGTGAAATCCCTGGGACAAGTTATCTTTCTGAGTGGGTCAAAATGTCTAAAAGTATGCTGTTTCTTTCCAGATATGAAATACAGTATCACTTTAAATTTGCTTTATACTGAAAGTATGTTTCATAACTGCTCAGGCTAGAGGCTTTTTCTTAAAATTCTCCCAGGAGGTAGCTTAAGAAATCTGTTCGACTGCTGTCTTTTAACAATGTGGCCCACAAATGTAGAACACGATTAGTGATGGTTATTTTAAAACAGACCCAAACTACAGCAGTCTGGAAAATACCATATTTATAAGTTTAAACTTGCAGGCACTGTTACAGATTTTTTTTAACAGGAGTCAAACCAGGAAAGAATAAAAGAGAAGTTACTTAAAAAGGAAATGCAGAGAATGGAAAAGATCAGATGACTCATGCTTCTATTATTCTCTGCTCCTTTTGGCACAAAAAGAATTCCTGTTTACCTTATTACTAGAATCAGCTGTAGACTTTCTGCTGGCTGTATGTCTCTTATCTTTATAGGACTCTTAAAAGAACAAGCCAACAGTAACCCAAAACTAAACACAGCAGGCCACACAAAAAAGCATCTTTTACAGAAATAAGCTAACTAATAATATATTGACCTTCTTTTAAAAGTACAAGAGTAGTCCATAGAAGATGACAATTCTTCCCTAAGTTTCTCATCGCATCTCAATAGGTCCACCCATTCTGATGTAGGCTTCTGACAAAATGAGTTTGGTTTTTTTTCCTGTAATTTACACGAGCTGTGTATGCTTTATAATAACTAAAAAGGGAGGGACATCTTACTACTTCTGCACAGGCTCAGAGTACTCGGTGATTGCAGTCTGCATGAGTTAGGCCTGAGTGTGGCTCCTGAGCAGAGATCCAATCAGGCCTTTTCCTTAGAATTGTGTGGAAATGCTCAGTGAAAGATAACAGCAATATCAGCAGAATGTGTTTGGGTGAATTTGGCATGTTTATACCTACTGTAAAGCTCCTCAGCTGGCAGTATAGATATATCTTCTAAGTCTTACTTCCCGTTTTGCAGAATGGGGACAATATTAATACTCTTCTTATCTATTTAGTCTGAAAGCTATTTGTGCAGAGTCTGTCTCCTAGTACAAGAATAACAAGTTTTTTGCTACAAGGGAGCCTTGAACCCTTACTAGTTTTCTAAGCTCTAGTGTAAGACAAATAAAATTTTTTATCTCTTTCACAGCAATTTTAAGTTCCCTTCAGCCTGTATCAGTTTGTCGACAAGACCCTGATTCACGAAAGAACACGGTCACCGAGATAACAAAGCGAGCATTATCAAGAGGCCAGTGGCCACAGGTAATAAATATACTACTACTGTTCTCTCATGTATTCATATTCTATATTCCCTGTGCATGATAATATCACAAGTGCCCAGCTGAATATGATTCTGTTTGTGTACAAAGATGAAATCAGCTCTCGGGTATATGACTGGTTTAGGAAAGGAAGACGAGAGGCTGGTGCCCAAAAAGTTTTGTCATGACAAATGAGTCAGTTAAAATCCAGCCAGTTAACAACTGCTGTTCCAAAATGCGGATGCTTCTGACCTTCTGTTTTCCCTGTTTAAGTCTTAACGTGCTGTCTTCAGCATAGCAGATGACGTGGATTGGTATATGCAAATCAGTATTCCCAAGCTAGCTCATGTGTGAGAAACTACTGCAGAGCTGTGCTCACAACAGTTGGAGGCTGAGCAGTGACGAGATGACTAACCTGGGCTGCCCAAGCTCCAGCATGAACAATACTTAAGATTAAAACATCAATTTCACATGTGTCAAATAGCTGAGGTGAAACTTAGTTCAGTCTTTAGGTTAACAATGCAATACAACCAAGGCTTTTAGTTTGGTCTGAATTGTGGAAAGATCTTAACGTGGAAGCAGTAGTTACTGATTCTGCACACTGTTTCCGTGGTCGTTCCTCAGCAGCAAGCTGCTGTTGCGCTTCTAGGCCTTGGATGGCTTTCCGTCCTGTAGAGCTGATGGAGCAGGGGTTGCTCTGGAGGGAGAAAAATGTTGCGGCAGCAACTCTGCTGCTCTTATGACAGGCAGAGGGCTGGGATGGAAATTGCATCCTTTGCAAGGAGGAAAACCTGGAACAGTTGTGAACCTACTAACATCTCATTTGGCAGTGCCTCTCTGCTTTCTTCTCTTGCATTACTGTGCTCTGATGTTGCCTTCAGACACTACAAATACAGTATCATTGCCATGCTGCTGGACAAATACAGTCAGTGATACAAGACCTTTCTTCAAAGATATCCTGTGTGGATCTGTCTACAAGTTCATGCTTTGTGTTCTGAGTTAGTTCTTCACTTGTTTTCTTAAGGGTTAATTTGCTTAAAATAAAAAATTTAAAACTCATAGAAGTGACTGGTTAAGTAGCTAAAGTCACAAGATCTGTTTAGTCATAGTTGACTACCTTCTAAATGATTGAGAAGAGTTACCATTTCCTTCACTTTTGTTCCAGTGAGTGGCTCTTGAGGAAAAAGAGACTAGTGAAAATACAGACTTCGGTAGCAGGTACCTCTGTGGGAGCTAGACCTGAATGCACTGCTCTGTGAATAGTCTCTGGAAACAGAGAACATTCAAGTGTAACTGCTTCTCATCCTGAAGAAAGACCAACACTGGCCACTTTTTTGAGATGGCATTATTCAGACATTCTCTGCATCATTTTTCTTTAGCAAGCACCTTACGAAAAGGTTTTTAGTTAGTGTTTAGGTTACTTTAATTTGACTCATAAATGCATTTTTGTAAGCTGTTGTAAATATTTTTAGAGCCTCCATTATTATTTCACTTTGTCAGTTATATGGAGGATTTTAAATCGGCACGTCAAAGCTAGGAAGGCTTTTTTTTGTAATACTGTGCTTACAAACTACACTGATGCTTATGATTTGCTAAACTGTTATGGATGAAGTTATTCCAACAATGCCCTGGTAGACCTAATCTCTGCTGGAAACAGCATGGGAAGGAAAGAGGAACTGGCTTGACACCAATCTTGTACTTGAGATGAAAACTAGATCTATAGTTTGGCATAAATAGTCTGTAAATCAGATAATCTGGGAATCTCCCAAACTGAGTCAGCAGTACTACCTGGAGTGTCACTGGGTGGTTCCTAGTCCTGTGCCCTGGCCACACCTTCCTCCTACTCTGTTGGTTTGGTATTTTTTAAGAAACTTGACCACAAGATGATGTCTGTCATATCCTCTTCAGCATGCCTGGGCTGCATTTTCTCAGCACATCACAAAAGGAGGAGTAACTGGATTTCCCATTCCCTCCACCTAAAACCAAAACGCAACAGGCTGGCACAGGCTTGTGCTTATTAATAGCAGGAGGTTCTGATTAACTCTTCTCCCAACCCCATACCGAAATAAAGGAGGAGGGAATGATTACCTACTCTTTGGTCAGTCACTAATATGTTTTCCAGGGCTTATGACATATGCTAAGAAGAAACATACCCATTTTTGTGTCCGTAGCACCAGGAATAATTTCTGATTACAGAATGCAAAGTCAAAGACTAACTGTAAACTGGTACGTGCAGCTGTCTATCCTACTTTAGAACAGCCTGTGTCTCTTTGGTATGACCTAATGATGCCCTCTTTCATCCAGCCTTGATCTGTTGGTTCGGACTGAAGTGGGAGCACACCTTGAACACTCTCTTGATCCAGACCAGTTCTTGTGCTGAGTTTTTTTGGAATGCTGCTTGTAACCCTGTAGTGATATGAAAAACATAAATCTTCCTTGTATTCCATAGGGGGCTGGATTTGGTGTGTCACACTGCAGCTCACTGCGCACCTAATCTAGTGTCTTTCAGACATAATTCAGAAACCTTCTGGGTATTTGGTGTGTCTGAGTCACTCGGGTTCAGAGGCCATGCAGTGATGTGGTAATGCCTGCAGAGCTCTGCATCACAGATGCACATGCTCTCTCTGCCTTTTACTGCTACCTCTCAAGCTGTGATCTTCTCATCACAGCTGCCATCTCGACTCACAGTGATAGCATCTATGTCCGTAAAGGCTCAAGTACTTTACGCACTTCATGTCAGCCCAGACTCTTGACGTTTATGCACCCAGCAGTTCAATAAGGAGCTGCCAGCAGAGGAACAATTCTCATATTGTTACTAACACTAAACATTTGAAGTGAAGCAACGCCTTTTGTACCATATTTCAGAACTCTTCTCTTACAAAGCTTTTGTTCCAAATCGAGATGGATCAGGTTAACAGGGTAATATTACTGTGAGCATCCTTCACTTGTCCATTTCCTTTTGAAACAGTAAAGATATTCATGTGATGCAGTGTAACATGTCACAGAGCTTGCATAAAAGGTCAGCCTTTATGTAACTGATGCTGAAGCATAATCTTCTTATGAAATGTGTGTCTATATATGTGTTTCTTTCTCTTTAAATCCAAGATACTGATTTTCCCAGAAGGCACCTGCACAAACCGATCTTGCCTGATCACATTTAAACAAGGTGAGAGATTTTGTTGCATCGTTGTTGGAAAATAATGTGTGAAGTATTAATCTGATAGTTCTAGTAAGGCCTATACTTCTGCAGGTACATCATCTACAACAGCACTGTCATAATGTCTTACATCATTAAAGTTCCAGTGGCATTTAACCCAGTAATGTATACTATTCAGTTTACTTTTCTGATCTTTGGTATTTTGCAGGATGCAAAATACCTATGACGTATACAGTTAGTTGGTTGGGCTTTTTCTGGGTACAGTTTTCATCAAATTTATTTACCCAGAAACTTGACTCTGATCGTTAGGAGATGAACTACCAAAATACACGCTACGTGCAATGTTCTTTTAGCTCAACTTACAGTTGTGCCATCTTAGATTCCTGTAAATTTTACCACACAAGTTTTATCAACCAAGTTATGAAATCTCTTTGCGTAGTGCTTAGCAAGGTAGGCCAATAGATAATTTTTAACACAGAAAGGTACTTGATAGCATCACTGATCAATAGATTGTTGTGCTGCACTTCAGTTAAAGCTATGTTGACCTCCTTTCTTACTGTTGTACAGTATCTTGGGTAGCAGAGTTACAAAACCAGTACTACATGCTCACACCCATATCACTTATGAACATGATCAGAACAGAGAAGGGTTCAGGAAATGCTCAACAGCCTTCCAAGCATCTAATCCTTTGAAATGAATGCCAATCAACAGGGAGGTAATACACAGAAAATGAGTTTGAACAGTCCAGGAATCTTGGGCAGCTTTCTCCTTGAAATGGAGACTAGCCCTTTTCTGTCCAAACTTCTTGCTAGCTGCACTGCTGACTTAAAGAAAACACAACAACAAAAAAAAACACCCCACCAAACAACAAACCAAACACCCCTCCAGAAAAAAAACAAAAAACCACAACAAGAAAAACGCTTCCCATTCTTCTCACCTTTTTAAAAATTTCTCCTTCCAGATACTATGTCTTACATGGATCACTTAAAACTGCCAACTGCTTTATTAAGCTTTGTCTTAACAATCAGTTCTGATTTGTGGTTACAGGTGCCTTTGTTCCACGAGTCCCTGTACAACCTGTGTTGCTCCGATACCCCAACAAGCTGGTAAGCAGAACATTCTTCTGTCACTAACTAGTAATATGAAAGTCAAAATCCTGACTTAAATGGTATCTATGATAAATATTTTGCATTGTCACTGAACAATCTATTGTCCTGAGCTTTAGCACTGGAGAGCTCCTGGAAGCAGCCGGGCTTCCCAAGTGCCACCATGGTGTAGTTGCTATTCTGACTGTGAAAAAATTACTGCTGGGCTTCTTCGCTATAGTTGAAGTAAGAGGGAGCACGGGAAAGTATTGCAGCGGAAGTTAGAAACTTCCTGCAAAGCCGCAGAGCCTGCACTTTGAAGTCTAAAATGCACACAACTTCCCTACTAGTCATCATTTTTTGTTTGAGCTCTAAAAACTCTTACCGCAAAGGGGCTTGCAAAGGTTCTGAGCATAAGCAAAGCCGAGCCATGCAGTACCTCCCACACCCCGCTCCTTCGGGCACCTCAGGAGAGCAGCTTTGCAGATGGTTCCTTGCATGCAACTTTCCCTTGTTTTGCTAAGTGAATGGTTACACTTTCTGCCAAGTACAGGAGTGCAGGCATATGGCTCTGCTTCACTGAGAGGTGTAATGCTGGGATGCGAGTCCAGCAACTTTTAAACTTTTGGGTTTTTATTATCTGGTCATCCAGCACATCCAGAAAATACCAAACTTTTCATCCCTTTTGCTTTTTTTAAGAGGAAAAAACAAGTGATTGTTGTTGTTGTTGTTATTTCCAAAGATTCCTTTGTAAAATCCTTTTTCAGATCAATTTCAAAGCAGTGAAGGGAACCACTAAAGGGGACTGGTATCACATTTCACCAATAGGATTTAAGGATCTGCAGTATACATTGTGAAAATCATATATAGGAAGTAATAAACATACAATAAGAAAACAAAAAAAAGGCAAAGCAAAAAAAAGCAAAGAAAAAGCATGCTAGATTAATTACCTATGCAGAAATGTCCGTAAAAACTAAATCAAACATATTTATGAGGGTGCCTTTCTAAAGGGACAGGTGAAGTCCTCTGCAAAAGTCTTAGATTATTTTTTTCCTACTTCTGTTGTTTGGATAAGAATTAATGATTTAAAACATCTAAGTACCTATATAAATTTTATTCCCATTGCTGATATTATCAAAAGTCTGCCATGCTTATATCCAGATTTTTAAGGCAAGGAATCCTAGTTGCCTTCAGACCCTTATTTATTTTCACTACAGGACTATAAAACCATCATCTGCTTTTACTAAACTTGTGCCTGTTTGATAAAGTAACTTACCTGCTCTCTAACTTTCATCTGGTTTTGCCATACATTGCTATGTTTATTTTTTTCCTTAGGATACTGTCACCTGGACATGGCAGGGCTACTCACTGTAAGTTTCTTAATCCTACTGAAAATTACCTATGGGATTTTTTTCCCCTGTTGCTAAACAGTCTGCCAAACAGATTCTGCTAAACCAAGACACCTGTTCTTTGAGATCTGTTTTTATGAGGGGGAAACACTTGGGGAGAATGCTGTCATGCAGTAGATTTCATACCTGAATAGCTAGAGAAGGGGTTTGCAAATGGGAAAGCATTATTTCCAGCTCTGCCACCATTTTGTTTAATATTCTCCTGTGTTTTGCACATTACACTAGCAAAAGAAAGATTCTAAATTCTTTTTTTGGGGGGAACAAACATAGTCATCAAAACCCACAGATGTTTACTACTTCCTACGTGGTATACAAACAAGAAAAAAAAAGTTCTTTTATCCCCTCTGTTTATTCATTCCTCCATCTCATTTGAAGAGTCATATGAGAGCAAATGAAGAAGATGGGCAAAACAAGTCTTAATTTTCCCCATCTTTCCCCATTCTAACATCTAAGATTGTTTAGATTTTTATTTTTGCCTAACTCAACAAAAGCAATTGTTTTGAGATCCCAGTGAAGACTATATATATAGTATCTGACATTGAAATAAAGAAAAATATTTCAATAAGCCATGTAGGCAATGGACCCATGTTTATTTCTCAACACAGGTGACCTTTCTAACATACTAAAATATTTTATTAATTATTAATTTATTATATATATATAAACTTTACAGCTGCACTGAAAATGTGTCTGGAAAATACTTTTCACCTTATAAACATTCATTAAAGTGTGGACTTGCAGAATCCATATACCACATTTTCATGTGGACTACCTGGACAAGGTCCTGTGCAGCCTACTCTGGGTGACCCTGCTTCAGCAGGGGGTTGGACTAGATGACCCACAGAGGTCCCTTCCAATCCCTACCATTCTGTGTGTGATTCTGTGTGTGTGCAGTACAGTAGTACTGATTTACTAAGTGACTAAAATTTTTAAGGCAACTTATTTTGAAACATGTTTGAACTAGTGGAGCCGATCATAAGCACCTTTTAAGCTATCATTAGTTAACCCTAGCACTTGCACGCTTGTAGAATGGACGTTATGAAAGCTGACCTAGATGAAAATGCCCATCTCTCTTAGTTTCCCAAGAATTTTTTGCTATGATTATTACTGTTACAGTTATCAGCATACTGAGAGTAATGAATGTTGCAAATTCAGTAGCATACTACAGATTTCCCCCATAAAGGAGTTATGCTGGAAGATTGAAAAGGAGCTGTGTTTTCCATTCTGAGAGATGGTGTAGGAATAGGTGAAGAAAGAAACTAAATGGGAGGTATTGCCCTGGTAGGGAGGAGGCTGCCCATTCGCTAAAAACTGCGAACTGCTCTAAGCCTGGTGGCTGAATGATGGAGGCTCAAATCGAAACCTGTGAGAAGATGAAAGGACCAGCTTGGCAAAATCATGGCAAGAGAAGGGCTGGATGGGGTAGAATTTAGAGATTCTTCACAAAAAGAACTGGAACCGGGAGAACATTTTCCCCCCAAACCTACAGATCACAAAATGCAGAACAGTCACACTCTTTGTAAAACCTCCTGGATATTGTGGCCAGGATGGGACAGTACCATTCTCCTTCTCAGAAATCTCCTGACCCAGTTTCCGCTTTCACTTCTTACTTTTGTGCCTTACTGGGAGGAAAGCTTAATGTTATATGTTAGAAAATCAAGTGTTAAAGAGTAGATTCCTGCAGAAAGTAGAAAGGATCCCTTATTCTTCTCTTGCCTTTTCCTTTTCTCTTTTTTGTTTTGTACAAAACGAACAGGAGATTGCTAGGAGGTTTTACATTATAATTTACCTGATTTAAAGTAAAGAGCAAGTGTGCATTTCTGCTTAAAAATCAGAGTGAAAAGAGCAAGTCAGAAGTGGCAGTGATTATGCTTATCCTCTTTTGCAGTTTCTTCCTCGCCCTACCTGTTGATACTAAAATTTCTGACTTTTTGTAAAAGCACTGAAGGTCTGCAACATACTGACACTTCACTAACACAGCTGCGTAAGCACTATTATAATTTGGAAAATGGCTAGCAAATACTAACAAATCCTTGCTTCAGTTCTGCAGAAGGAAGTTACTGGCCCTATTTTGCAGGTGAGAGAATAAAAGATGAAATAAAGCTACTTCTCAGAACCAAAGCTCTTAAAGCTTTAAAATACAGTATGTATTCACCTCTTTAAAGTAACTTGTACACATTTTGCTGGCCGAGTAACTATATAGTATTGTTAACATGCATGACAAGAAGTTGCCTGCCCAGTGAGCAAACAGCAGGTATGTGCAGAAGCCCTGTAGAAAAAATGTCAAAAGCAACATTCTGGGAATGCTTTTCCCAGTATTCAGGGAACTTCACTGCAAGGTACTTAAAAACCTCACCTAATATCGGCTGTGTTTTTGTCAACGCTTTAAAAAGTTTCATCTACTGACAGGAAAATACTTTGTTTTTAAATAAGTAAAATGTATTTTTCTATCTTTTTCTTCCTTGCCTGCAGAAAAGAGCTGTGCGTAATGACGCTGTGTCAGCTCTTCACAAGAGTAGAAGTTGAGGTAAGAGTTATTTTTGTACTAAGATTCAGCAACCAGGAAATTTATACTTTAATATAAATGCATTATTCACATTATTAGTTACTGTTAGTGAACAATAAACAAATGTCTCAGAAACAGGAACAGAATCATGGGAATAATATATTTAGATTTGTTGTCCATATCTATTATCACTTAATCTGATGAGTTCCTAAAAAGAAAGCTGTCAGAAATGCCTTTATTTTTAAAGCATTGTAAAATCATTGTTAATTATCACCACATGCATTCTACAGATGTTTAAACTAAGAATTACAATAAGTTCTGTTAAAGGTAACAGCTTCTCTCTCTTTCCCACCTTCTCATTCCCTGCTCCCTTTAAAGTATCCTTGTCTTCCTCACCATCTTCCCAGACTGAACTCTAAAAGGTTTCTGCAACTGAAGAGGAGTTACTTAGGGACTGTAGTACTTGCACTGGGGAGAAAGCTGAGCCTTGTGTAATGAACCTGTTCCCCTGATCATTAAAATCAGCTGCACAGCACAAAGACAGATGAATGACCTCTGAAACAACACATACACTCCATAATATCAGTATGCTTGGTCTAACTGCTCCCGGTGAAGAGTCAACATTGAAAACACAGCAGTGAGGAGCCAGATAACCGAGCAGATCAGTTTGTTTCCACTGTTGCACTTCACATTCCTTACCAGACCAGAAAGGATTGTCAGTGTGGACTAAGTTGATTTAGGGACCTGATGAATGCCAGAATTTCAGACAGGTTTTGCTGTTTATTTGCAAAACATAGAATTCAGCAAAGTTGTGCAAAGCTTTGTGCATACAAGCAGTGTTGCTACTACTAACAGTTAGCAATATGGTCTTTGTTGTGAAGCAATGAAATTCATTTTAAAGGAACACCTTGTTACGGTATAGTACATGCAGTAGACACATATTTGTAGAAGGTGTACTAAAGAGCCGATTCTCCTAATGATTTTGTACAGAAAGACATATCTATGTAATTTATATATGTGGGAGCAGGAAGTAATTAATGTAGCCCTTCCAGTAGAAGGTTTATTCCCCCCTGATTCAGAACAGAGCTCAAACTTTCCTGTTAGAAAATAAATCTCACGTTCCAAAAGATGAAACTGAAACATGAAAAAATATGCAGCTTTCACAGCAGTATGTGTCCCCAAAGTGGAACTAATTTCTTGGCATCATGCGAAGGGCCTTGCATTTCTAAAAAGAGGAGGGGCAGATTTGCCTGGGGAAGGAGGGAATGAGAGTACTCCTTTTAGGAGTGGACATTTCTGTTGCTGTGCCTTACTGTGAGCAAGTAGCCTCTCCGCTCCCATCATTCTGGCCCTGTGCAGGAACAGGGAGGTACTCCTGGAGTCCAGGGGGGTGAGTGCGTGCATGCCTAGCCATACTCTTAACAAATTGGGGATACTGAAGATTCAACAGTGAACCTGGCAGTGAGTTTTAGGGCTGCAAAAGATACAGAATTTGTCAAATTCTGTAAGAAGAGAGACTAGGTCAAAAGCAGATCAGAGAAGTATTTTTGCTGCTGAAAAGAGCTGGAAGAATTTTTCTTACAGGACTGCAATTTGACAGGGAAGTTATACTTACTACTGGTCTTCACCAGATAAGCAGCTGGGTGTGTGTGAGATCATGCATGCCATCTCAGGAGGCCAAGAAACCAAATTCCTCATCCCCCCGCTGTGGTTGCTGGCAAACTGCAACAGCAACTACAATGAATAATTGTAGTTGGGTTTTTTGAAGGGGAGGAAGGAGTTGTTTAACCTGCCAGAAATTTAGGTTGCTGTCTGAGCAAGACCTCAGCCTCAAATGATGTAATGACCACTTGCAAGACCATGACCCGTGTTTGCATAGATAAACGTCTCAGAGTTATGACTTCATCTCACCCAGTGATGACACAGTTTTCTGTGTCTGTACAGTGTGCCTGTGCTTCCTCGATTTAAGTGACTTCTGAAGGGGAGTTGTAATTAGCAGGGACATATGTCAGACCTTGAACAGAGCTGGTGACTGCTTATAGAAGGAATGAAATCTTAAACCTTCATGTGAACGGCTGGGCCTCTGCTGTTCTTACAGGGGAGCAAACTTAAATTAGCTATAAACAGAAAATTGTTACAGCTATTTGACAGATAACCAATCTATAAACTTACTGTTTTTAATCATTAAGAGGCAGCATTCCTTAAAAACAAATATGAAAAGGCTGTTCAGCCTATTCGTGCATCACCAGAAACTGCAATAAAACTGAAAAAATGTATTAATGCATAATCAGCAACTGTGTCTTCCAATGAACCATGAGCAACACCTTATACTTATTCTAGAATTGCTGTATTCTAGGATTTAAGTGCAGGATTGCAAGGTAGGGAGGAGCAGAACTGAGATAAATAATAACCATAACTGAGAAAAGGCATAGCAAACAAAGCTGTGAGCGAACACTGTAGACTGAAGTAGAAAGAACAAAATACTCCTCCACACACACTGCTCTGCAAACTAACAGACGCTGATTCACGCTATATTCTACAGTAATACATCTGTTGTTCATTTTTAGTGTAACGCTACTTCAACTGCTTACATACTAACATTGAATAAATCCTCAGCAGTAAATGTGTTGTCTTTTAGATATCTGGGGTGTGTTCTAGGTTTGGGAGGAGAGGAGGTTGTTTTGTTGGCGTTTTTTACTCTGCTTGGAGTTTCCAGATTTTACAGTATTTGTATCTGGTTAGTGCTCTACTTACAATTCAGAACTAAGATTCCTCAACATTTTTATCGTGGAGGAAAAGCTCACAGGAAATTTATCAGTCACATGCTGACAGAATTAACAGATATGAGGTGGGACTGCAATGCATATGGAAAAACATTAAAAATCTTACATACACTATTCCAGGATATAACATGACTTATAAAGAAACTTTGAAAAGGAGCATACAGTATTTCAAACTCACATTCATACCAATGTAGCATTTAATTTTCTAACTAAGTATGCATTTATTATACTTTCCTTCTTTGGGGGTTTGATTTTTTGATATTAAAGTAGCTTCTACCAATCCTTAAGAGGAAGTTTTGGACCAAATCTTACTTCTGCGGCTAGGGCAGACGAGCCCGAGTGGTTCTAAGGCGGTTGAGACCTCTAGTGTCCAGTTCCTTCATTGCAGGGCTGATTTTTTTTCCTCCTGTTCTTCCCCCATTCCAAACAATAACAAGAAATTGTCTGTTGCTAAGGAAGCAGTGACTATTGAATTGATTGGATAACTCATCTCTTTCAGTTTCTGCCTGTTCATGTTCCTACTGAGGAAGAAAAGAACGATCCCATTCTTTTTGCCAACAGAGTCCGGCAAACAATGGCAACGTATGTAATTGGTCATGAATAAAATCTTTTGAGAACTTTTATGTCCAGAAATTCCATGTATATCCTAGCCATAAAGTACAATTTAGTCAAGTCTCAGGTACTATATATAGGAGTTGCTCTAGATTCTCACTAAGAGGTTTCAAATTCTTATACTAAAACATCCGATTGTTTAAATCTGGAGCATAAAGAAGGTTCTCTTATATTACAACATGGTACGTTCATGGAAAGCTGGCATAACTTGCTCCCTTATTTGCTTGGCAAGAGTAAGTGGGTGGTTTGTCCTCCAAGGTTACTGGGCTGCATTTACAAGACTGTAAATGTTAAAACACCATGATGCTGCCGTAGTTTCCCAGTATGGTTTCACAGTTTCACAAAATGGCACGTATTGCTTTATTCTACTTGCAGCAGTGCAAGAATGAATTATGATTTGCTTTGTATATTAGCATTAAAGCCAAACTGAGACAGAGAAGGGAAACAATCAACTAAAAGTAATTTTAATATAAGAAACTGATTTTTCTTTTTTCTTAATTTTGTTTCAGTGCTTTGAATGTGCCAGTCACTGATCACACTTTTGAAGATTGCAGACTGATGATTTCAGCAGGACAGCTGACTTTACCCATGGAAGCTGGGCTGGTGGAGTTCACCAAAATTAGCAAGAAACTCAAGTAAGGGAAGTTTAACTGTTGGAAGCATAATTACTGCAGTGCTGCAGATGTTGGTGGTCATCTACAAAGGATAAATTACCTGACAACTGACTTGGCCATGTGTAATATAGTGTAATTTTGTATATAACTTACATACGTAAACTATATGGAAATCAGACATGATGAAAATCCCAGTAAGAACTAATCTAAAATAATTTTTGTGGGCAGCGTTACAAAAGGAAAAATGCATTTTTCTAATCTTTTATGGATTTATGTCATCAAAAGGTGAGGAAGGTAAAGCAGTACCTATTTTAGGTACTTGATGGTAATCTTGGTGCCCAATTCAAATTGCTCTTGTGGAGATGCACAGACAGTGTGTGGTAAGAAGTAAAAAAACCTTCTTTCCAGCCTGAGACTTCAACCAGTGGCTGACTGTTCCTAGTTGTACTGTGCATCCATGTTTCCCTAGTGGTGTCAACTTTTTCTGTCTGGATACAGTGGAATTTGAGGACTGAACCACTTAATCATACAGTAACTCCATCAAATAACCTGGCGTGGCTGTGGTCAAATCTGAAGTATGTGCACAGTGAATCTTGACTTACTGCCTATGTACTATATATCCATTTGTAGAACTCTGTGTGGAACAATCTTCAATAGTTACATGGCAATCCTGATTATTCCTGCTGAGGTGCAGTGGTGTATTTCTGCAGAGATCAGACACTTCTCAGGCTGTAGTGATGCTAGCATTTGGGTGGAGACATAGCTAACAGAGCTGAGATCTATTCCCTTCTGTTAAGGAAATACTCACCCTGAGCATGATGTGAATTTCTGGTAATGAAAAGCTCTCTGTTACCTAGTTACCGGACAGATGATTCTAGGTTTGGGAAGTTACTCTAAGGAAGTCTGATATACCCAAGCATAGAACTGCCTGCTTTTAATATTAGTAAGTGGGGGGAGCAGTCCTTAATTGCTGATTTCATATAAAATATCAGGTTGGAAGTACAGCATTTCTGATGCTGTACACACATGCTCTGTTTGGCTATTTTTCGTCTTTGAACACTGTAATAACTCCTACTGACATTCCATCTGTCCAAGATCTTCTGTATAGAAATATCTCCTCTCTCTCATGTTTGCATAGCCTAAAATGGAATCATGTCAGAGAGCAGTTGGATACCTTTGCTGCTATTGCAAGTGCTTCAAAAGGGGGAAGAATTGGAATTGAGGAGTTTGCGGAGTACTTGAAGCTGCCTATTTCAGATGTCCTCAAAGAACTGTTTCTACTCTTTGACAGGGTGAGTAGTTGGTTAACTGACTGGAAATCTTGTTGACAGTGTTTTGTTAAGAATCACATCCCAAAAGGATATTTAATTCATTCTGTCCAGCTTAGTAAATGCTTATTGGTTAGCAACTGCTGTAGGCAAGATAGGTGACTTTCACGGTTTCCTTCTTAAGTTTCGATGGAAGAACGTTGCTCAGTTTGTAGCTTGTGAGATGACAGCCATCTTTTGGAACAAGCTGCTGCACCGCCATCAGATTATAATCTTCATGCTGGTAATGGCTGAACATTTCCTTCTGCCTACCCCAGATTTTAAGCTTATGTACACTCTGACAGCTTAATTAACTGATGTAGTTTAAAGTAGATAATTTAAGGCAGACTGAAGCTGACTAGAGTGCACGTTCCTGCTGTGTTTGTGAAGGGTGCTATTAGACACTATAAGGACTCCTCTTGCCAGCCTCCAGCCAGAAAGGAGGCTGTCTGATCATGTAGGCTTTCCTCCATAGTCAGTAGTGATGCCTCCCATTTTCTGCTTCTCTTTGAAGATGAGAAAAATTGCTCTGTGGATGTGCCCCTCTGACTATACCACAAGTGTCAGTGGCTAGAGCACAGCATAGAATTGTCTCACTTCCAGGCATCCCGTACGTGCTACAGTGGAAGCAGCATGTTGTACTGCAGGTCCTTACGAACTGGAGTTTGTTTCTTATGTTAGGAGCCCTCTCAACTCAGCATCACTCTTCCTGATCAAGTTAGTTTTTCAATACACGTTAGTTTTTCAATACACCTGTCCTTGGGAGGTCATTGCACTGTATATGCTGATTAAAACTGTTTCAGGATTTTTCCAGATAAAAAGCTCTAAAATAGAGAAGAGCCAAATGTATTTCCTTAATTGCTGAATGCACTGAAGCTCTAGCAGAGCTAGGTACTCATCCTTTCTTCATTCTTGCCTCCACACCTTGGACCACTGCCTTCTCTGATCATGTAGTCGGAGTCCTGAAGCACAATATGTACAACAGAAATAAGGTGTGGCAACCAAAATAATTAAGGGCAATCAAGACTCCTTTTACTTCCCCTATCTGGCACAACAGCGTCAGTGACTAGAATTGGCAGTGTAATGCTCAATTCACTAAAAAGTTGAAGGCATAAAAGATTGCAAGAACGGACAAGACTAGTAAGCTTTCGCTGCATTCATCTTTACGGAGATTAGCTTAACTGGGAAACCGTCACACTAATGTGGCAGGGCTCTTTTCAAATTGTTTCAATTATGAGAACAGCTATTCTGAGACTTCTGCTCTGTGGCTTTCAGCATCATTGTTATTCTGTCTTCTAAAAAAATTTCTCAAATCACATAAAGCTAACTATGCAGAGAAGAGAAATAGAGGTGTATTTACAATTGACAGAAACCACTGAGATCAGAGATAACTCTGGCAGCTGCAGACAAGCACAGACATGGTGAAGTCTAAGCATGCAGATGAGCTGTGTTTTGCCCACGCCCAGCTCAGAGACAATACGGCTCTGGAGAGTTACAGAGGCACTGGGTCTCTGAGTAACTCCCTTCACAAAACCTTTGCGATGTTCCTCGCTAAAGCTTTGCTGAGTGGAGGAGGTAGTAGTGATCGTGGAGGGAGCCTTGCACGTGGCCTTGGAGGTCTCCTAACAGGAGGTAAACATGGAATGAATCTTGGAGGACTTGTTGGAGGTCTTGTCAATTTTATAAGTGAAGCAGCAGCTCAGTATAATCCAGAGCCACCTCCACCTCCTCACAACCATTTTGCGAATGTGGAAGCTTATGAGAGTGAGGAGATCAGACAGTTTCGTCGCCTTTTTGCCCAGCTGGCTGGAGATGACATGGAAGTGTGTGCCACAGAGCTAAGGGACATCCTGAACAAAGTGGTTTCCAGACATCAAGACTTGAAGACAGATGGCTTCAGCTTAGACACGTGCCGTAGCATGGTAGCTGTCATGGACAGTGATACAAATGGCAAACTGGGCTTTGAAGAGTTTAAGTACCTGTGGAACAACATCAAGAAATGGCAATGTGTATACAAGCAGTATGATACTGATCAGTCAGGTGCTGTTGGGAGAGCTCAGCTGCTGGATGCCTTGAAGGCTGCAGGGTTCCACCTGAACGAACAACTCTGCCAGGTAATTGTGCGCAGGTATGCCAACGAGGATGGTGGCATGGATTTCAACAACTTCATTAGCTGCTTGGTACGACTGGACAGCATGTTCCGGGCCTTCAAGTCCCTGGACCGAGATGGAGCTGGACAGATCAGAATGACCATTGAAGACTGGCTGCAGCTGACCATGTATTCGTGAAGGCACAGCAGAGAATAAGCAGCTTCGTCTGGAAGATATACATGGAAGACCTACAATCCCGTGCTATAGAACTGTAGTCTTTGCCTTGTTCTAAGGCAGATGCAGCTGGTCGTCGATAGCTCAGCTTAAAGTGTTGCGATTCCTCTTATGCATGCATTAGTCTGCTTTTCTGAAGGGTTTGTGTAAGTTGTCAGTTGCACAGCTGCGTAAGTCTCTCTCCAAAAACTATCTCTAGACTCTGAAGTGAGGGAATATGTTGAAGGATCAAAGCATAGTTATTTCTCTACATGAAGCGGCTTGTATACGAGTGTAAATATTATATGAAAAGGTCCTAAGTTTGGTGTTGCTTTGTGATGTTACTGTTCCGATTTGTCAGCATTCACTAAGCTGGAATAAAGCTCTGCTTGCCTGAAGGCGATCACTAGTAAAGAGACTTGTGAAGTTATTTCTAACAAGGGGAAAAACACGGGAGTTGCATAACTATAGTGATCAATGAATTTCCATAATCGTCTTTAATTTCCTTCCTACTTCTGCTTTTTCATGCTTGCTGCTGAAACAAAACGTGAGTGGTATTTGTCAGTTCTGCCTGCTGGCCAGGGCAAAATTGAAGACTTCCATAAGGCTACTTTTACAACCTTTTTCTCCTTCCTAAAACTCTATTAACTAGCCTTTTCTCTCTTTCCTTCAAGCCTTATTATAGTTATAATGAAAACAACTTAAAATATGACATTTATATTTAGAGTAGCTTGCTGTAATAATGCAGTTGCGTAGCAGCCAGCCAGCCAAAATCAGCCTCTGGCTATGTGAGTTAAATTTTATCAGGGTGCGGCATCCAACTCAAGCTAGTTATGCAGTTCCATCTAAGATGTAAATTTATGAGTAAAAGGAGTAACATGAACTATCAAAGGTACGTTTCTTTGAATTAAGGATTATGTAGTTGATGAAAACAGCTCTTGCACTGCAATGTAACAAGGCAGATTTCTCAGCAGGGCTCTGCTGCTTTAAAAGCAAATTGTCTAGGGTGTGTGCTAGCTGATGGGAGTTGTGCAGCCTGTGCGCTACCCGCAGTCTCCAGACGTGAGAGTCCATATGCCCCTGCCCCTCCCCAGGGAGACGTCAGTCACTAATTGAGAAATACCACACAATACCCACAGGGCATCTGAATACTAACGGGGCACTGTGGTTGGGTTTGTTTCCAAATTTCCATAGCTTTGATTTCTAAAACTTGCAGTTACACTTGGCAAATAATATTTTCCAAACTGATGAAATCTCCTCCCTGGTATACTTGCAGAAGCCTTTTACTTGTAACTTAGGAAAAAGTAACTTACAACTTTTGCCAAGACTTTTTTCCGCCAGCACTTTGTTTTATACCAAACTGGGTGACAGAAACAGTAAAAATATTCATATACTGGCTTAAATTGTGATGAAAGAGGTCAAGTCCCTCCTAATGGCATTCACCTCCCTCCCAATTATTCAATGGAAAAGCACAAAGTTATCCACAGTGGCATTTGGGCTCTGAGTGAAGGAAAATGGAGCACGAGGGAAGGTGGGATACCCCTAGGTGAGCACCACCCTATCAGGTTGGTTTCAGAATTTCCCCTTCTGACTAGTTAGGACTTAGTTAGTTGCATGTAGCAACAGGTGTTGGAAATTTTGGAGTCAGAGCAACAGCCTCTTAGATGATGAGCCTAGATACAAACATGAGGGTGCATTTGCAGTTCCTCCCCAAATGGTCCAGTTGTAGCTTCTCTGTGGTAGCCCTGTAAGCAACTCTGGGTTTACTTAGCTAATCAGAACAGTAATTACTAGCGTGTGTGTGCACACCGCGCACACACACACACACTTGACTTTTCCTGTTGCCTTACATAGTGAGAAAAAAGTTTTGGGGCAGTAGTACTTTAAACTTTATTGACTGCATCTGTCTTGCAGAGAGCTTTGTGAACTGCATAAAGCTAACTGATTATCTAGCCCTGATCTCCTTGTGCAACTTTAAATGGAGACAGTTCATGAAAGTGCCAACTTTCTTTTTCCCCATAAGATTTACTGTATTATATAAAAAAAAACAACAACAAAACCCTAGTTACCATAGCACGCTATAGTGAAAATAGTAGCAGAAAACTAGTTACCTTAAAGAAAACAAGAGCTGTTGAGGTTACGCTATGCTTTGGTTATTTTGTGTAACATAAATACAAATATATAAATATTGATGTTCTACTTTGCTATTTAGAGAACTGGAGCTCAGCTCACATGTAGCTTCCTTAAAATTTTCTTGGGTGCACAGGCTGCAAACACAGCTAGATATGCATAGAAAGACTGTTGCAAGTGCTTGTTTGCAGTGGTGCTACACCAGCACTGAAGGCTTTTCTGCATTTTCAGTTTAACTCCCATCTCTCTTTCCAGGCAACAACCCTATCATTTCTCCGTAACCAAAATGCCAGCGCATTTGGAAGTTAGCCAGCATCCCAGGGCTTAGCAGAGCTAGTCACAACATGATCTTGCAAGTGCAGTAAGTTTACTTCCTACTCAGATGGCTGGAGTTCTGTGTATCAGACTGCACTCAGTTTTGATTACTGGGTTTTAGCACTTTAATGAAAGTAATATGTCCCTTCTTAGCTCTTGTAATTTTTCCACGTGCAGCCAAAGCTGTGTTAACTGATTTCAGAAGCTGTTTTTTAATGAGACTATTTTATTTTATTTTGCTGCGATTATCTTTAAAAATAAATTTTAAAAATTATTCTAATGGCATCAGAATAATCCTTTGCTAAGAATACAGTCTATAAAACTGCCCCAAAATAATATTGCATGGAACTTTGAACAATTAATATCTACACTCTTGCTTCAGTTGTTTTAAGAGTTTAGGTTTATAATGATACATTTCAAAGCTAGATCTATTATTGTTATGAGAACTATGATGTAGCCAAAATACTAAGTCAAACTCTGCAGCACAAAAGCACAGAATTGTAAATAAAACCAAATTTATGAGAGAACATTGTCCTTTCCTAATGACTAAAAACTGTCAAAAGTTATATCCCTTAGACACACTTGAAAGTAACTTAAAGACTATGCATATTTTTGCTAAAAAGCTTTCTTAAAATTCACAGGCCTTAAAAGTACAAGACATTCAAAAGTTGCACGTCTTCAAAAAAGATTTGTCAGACCATCAATATAAAGAAAATAACAGTTATCTGGGCAAAACAGACAGAATTGGTTTTGATGTATCTTAACAATTTTAAATCCTGTCAAATATATACCTTGATAAAGAAAAGTTAGTACTGAATCCATTATTACACGTATTTTGTTAATTAAAGACTGTCTTAAGACCTAAATTCAGTACCAGAAATCCCTATTTTCTAGAACCCAAGATTTTAAAAGTGCTCTAGAGAGCAGCCTTAGCATTTCTTCACTGGCAAGTTCCATATTCCACTACTCAGCAGCAGAAAGCCAAGAACGGAAAGGTTAAGGCTGGTATGCTCAAGCGGGCATTAGAAGTTGGTAGCAGAGCCAGAAATAGAATTTAGATCTGGCTGTTCACTACAGATTTACCCAGGAGACCACACCTCTTTTGCTTGGCTGAAAACGTTTTGTGCTGTTCTCAGACTTAGTGAGTCCAGTTTTTAAAAAATCTTTTTCGTCTTGAAATGTACAACACATTATCCACAAAGGAACTTCACTTTACACTTTGGTTTGCTTTTAAAATGTTTTTGATAAATGCCCTTATTGTGAATGTTCCAAACTATGAGCTACTAGTCATCTCAGCTATGCTTTCATTAACTGCTCTGTGTCCCTTCACCTAACGCTTATATATGGCTTCTTCCCCCGACTGGATGTTTCCCAAAACCCTCAAGAAACTTTCAGTGTGGTCACAGGAACACTACTGACTTCAGCATACATTTCAATGGGCATCTGCGATTTTCCCTGTCTGCAAATATAATGCAGTTTACATAGAATTAATCACGAATCCCATCAAAGCAAGCTTCACATGTTTTGTTGATGTAGCCTTGTAGTTAACTCATTGAAATGTTTGTTCAGATCAAAACCGCAATTATCAGAGAGGCTGTTACAATGAATTCAGTGCATTTCTGGCTTGAAAGGTAGGACAGTGTATTTGCTTCAAAACAACACACAGGGCAATGCCTTTGCTTCAAAAAACGGCTAGAGATAGACCACGCAGGTTTACTGCATCAGCAGGCAGTACTTTCACTGGCATGTATTTTACTGCTGAAGGTTCTTAGGAAGAATTAACTCCAGGCAAGAGGCTCACTGTTGGCTTGTTTATTCTAGGATGTTGCATCCGTCTCTGAACTTCAGCTAAAGTGCCAGTGCTCCATGAACTGTTACCTTTTCCTTGAACACATGCATTCCAGTTCTTGCTAGAGGCTTCTCAGAGGTCATACACTAAAGAAAAACTTATCAGTTGTTTTAAATCTTTTTTGTTCGGGTGTTTATAAGATAGAAATTGATACCAAATTTGTAGCTATTGAAAATACATATATTGCTACTTCAGCCCTAGTATTGCATATATTTAGCGAGCTGTTAGTATTTTTTCCAGGAAGAACAAATACCTCTAGCATTGTGAACTGTCCTAGTGCATGTTGTATAGTTGATTTATACAACAGCTTTTAAAGTGATTTGCTGTATTAACTGTAACTACTGCCATACGTATTTTGGTTACAGAATGGAGATGGCACCATTGACTTCAGAGAATATGTCATTGGTTTGTCTATTCTTTGTAACCCAGCCAACACAGAAGACACTATTCGGATGGCATTTAAGGTAAGTTCAATTTAGTGTAAATCTACAAACCTGACAAATCAAGACTGACTGTAAATCTGTTAGCTTTCAAATCATAAGTTTATAGTTTCAATCTGTTATGCAAATGTGAATAATACTCTTAAACCAATTGACATTTAGACTGTGAAGGGGAAGGGGAGAATTGCAGGCATCAGCTTCATAGAAAAAGGTTTCAAAAGCCATGTGAAGGCATTAATGAATATGTAACTTGGCAGGCTAACTCCAAAAATGATTCAGCAGCACTTGCAGTTTTTTCGCCTGAGGTTTTTTCTGCTGTGATTCTTCAATGTCACAAGTAGACAATAGATGGAGCAATATCCTCTTGTGGGTCCAGCACTCAGTAGAGTCACTGTTGTTGACAGGAGAGAAAAAAAAAAAATCAAGACGGGCTATTCAGGACTGGCACATCCAAAACTGGGGTGCATCTAAGCTCATCTGTTGGCTTGTACTATGGTGTCCTGATAGTACAAGCAGTTAAGGAGCAGTAGCTCCTTTCAGATCTCAGGTACAAGCAGGCAGTATGTGACCGGGGATGCGCAGGCTGTGAATCCATGAGTAGAAAAATGCTCAAGTGACTTTTTTTTTTTAGTAGATCTTCGACACAGAGTCAGTTATTTTGTCCACTAATCTGTTCCATATTGAACGGTATATTGAGATATGGATCATGTTCATCTTAAACTGGATACTTTTTAGTACTGATGCATTCTCGGGAAGTACCAGACTTTTCATGGCAATCCATTATATCCACTGGCTGCTTTACGGATAAGCACTACAGCTGTTCGAAGTGATTTGTGCTATTTCAGTGATGTTTTATACCTACAGATTCCTATGAAGAAGCAAGCCTAGCAGCTCTTGTTGCTGTTTCATTGTTTTCTAGACTATACTCTTCAGTCTCTTAACAGTTGCACTGCTTATAAAATTAGTAATTCGTTTTAATTCCCAGTTTTAGCAGGAAATGACTGGTTCAGCTGGTAAAAGCCTGTTTCAGTCTGAAATGGAACTATGGGTTTTCTTTTGCTGCTTGCTTTCACTGCCACTAAATGTGCTTTCCTTTGCAATGGGAAAGTTTACCTGTAGCAAGTACTGAAGAATTACAGCCATCCATCCCTTGTATTTCTCCAGGGGTTGATTCATAGCAGATGCTTACTGTCACTGTGCTGGGAAGGATGGGATGGTCAGTGTACATCGCTTGCCTGCATTCCGGTCACCAAAATTCCCTGTTAATCACAGTAATTCCTTAGGGGATGACAGATCACATATTCTAAAATTTTGGTATTTTATGTCAGAGCATAAACTATGGCAAGTTTAATGTGATAGCAGACGTGCCACAACTTAATGAAAGTGAAGACTGAAACATTAAGATGTTCCAGTATAGAGTGGCTGAATCCAGGAGACCCTTAGCATAGCTTATGGTGACAGTAACATAAACCTTTGTTTATGTTGTATCAGTTTTGTATGAGCTTTATTACTGAACTAATGCTGTGAGGTTTGTTTGTTGTTGCAGGTTTGCTACGTACTTTTCCTATTAGAGAATATTCCAATCCCAACTAGAGCATGTACATTACTTTGCTAAGTGTCTGCTTAGTCTTATTCCAGAAAAAATACATAAAATCTTCTGCAAGAGAAAGGAGGTGAGATGCACCCAGTCTCTTCAAATCCCAGGCATTGTTTGCAGATCACCTTCTGAATATTAGAAACCTAATATGGGTGGCTGATGTGCACAGAAGGTTCGTAGGCAAACTGATGCTAAAGTATTTCTGCACGTAATATCTTTTCCAGCTCTTTGACATGGATGAGGATGGCACTATAACAGAAGATGAGTTTGCCTGTATCATTCAGTCAGCTCTGGGGGTGCCTGAGCTTGACGTTTCTGTGCTCTTTAAAGAAATAGATACAGATGAAACCGGGAAGCTGTCCTATGGTAAGTTACGTCCTTTTGTAACGAAGAGCACTCTGACAGTCATATTGACAGTGAGCGTTTCCTACCCTTTTTTCCCCTGAAATTATCTCCTACCCTGTTTCTGGGGAAAACTGCTGAAGCACAGACCTACATACTTTGTGTGATTTGCCTGACGTGCTTCAGAGGAAAGCAACTGGTGATCAGCTTCAGTAAAAGGAGCAGGCACTGAAATTTTCCTTGATTCTATTGCTGCACTATAATATCTGTATTTTTTATATTTTTCAGATGAGTTCAAGGACTTTGCATTCAAGCATCCAGAATATGCCAAGTTGTTTACTACATACCTAGAGCTACAGAGATACCAGTCAGATATGTTGGAGGAGGAGAACATTGAGTCACCTGAATTCAAACACAGCCCAGTTAGAAAGAGTACAATCCCAGTCTCAGAAACAACACCAATTGCAAGACATAAAGTCTGTCCTGAAGGCAATGAAGAGGATAACTCAAGTACCTCTGACAAAAAGGATGACTGAGACGAGTCAGAGAATTCAGCTCTTGGATTCTCCAGGATTTTTTTCCCTAGCTATTCATAAGTACAATTGATATAAAACAGAGATGGAAGTTACAATTAAAAAAAAAGTTTCTTTTATTACTTTCATATTAGGAGGAGTTATTCCTGTTAGAGTGTAAGGGCAAAAGCACTGTAACTATTCTGTCCTTGATGTCAGTATCACAATACTGGGAATGTTGTCCACTGTCTTCCAAGACCATGCTTCCACAAAAGTAACAGATAGGCTACGAGGACTAACAGGCTCCAGCACTGCAGTGACCTCTCAGAGAGGAGACTGAGGAGTACACTTGGGTAAAAACAAGTGGAATTTTTGGTGCTGCTCAATTCCTCTACATCCCCAACATGTCTTAAGGGGAAAAAAAATGATGCCAGAGTGTTTTAATTTGCAATATCCCTTAGCCTTTCTCAAGTTTCTGAGAGACACAGTGAGTTACAAGAAGCTGAGAGTTGAAGCTGCTTTCTTTTAGCTGTCCTTAGGTTTCCCTCAAGTACTTGTGATCCATAAAGCCTAAGCTTCTGAACAAGACAAGCTGATTCACTGATGTTAACAGGAACAGCTTTAGGCTTAAAGGCGAGTTAAAGATGGCTGTACTTCTAACAACAAAAAACTAATTAGAATTCCAAGATAGCAGCACACAGTCTACACAAAAATGCAGACAGTAAGACCCAAGAATTAATGAACTATTTCAAAATAAATAGAATGTTGTTTATAGTAACAACTGTTTAGGATCACATTAGGAGGAATATTTCAAACTTCAGCATATTTTTATTCTAGTAATTATAAACAGAGGAATGTGACTTTGCTCTGCAAAACTTTAAAGGCAAATATGCTGTCAAGCTATAGTTCTAGTAGTTAGTATCTACTCTAAAGTTGTCTCCTAGAAACCATGTTTGCATTACTGTGCCATTACTCAATATATTCTTAGGGTTTGATTCAAAACCAAGTTCTTTCTAGTCAATGATCTGAGTATGTTTTGCCTCAGTCTTGTCTAGTGCACTGGAAATTAGGCCTTTGCCTTTATCCGTCCTTCATCTGAACGCACTTTATACAGTATTTAAAATATATAGGTATTTACACAAGTAACTTCTAAATACAAACTTGGAGGTGGTGGAATGGCAGGATATTTTCAGATTAAAACTGAAATAACCAATTTTCAGCAGGTTTTGTATGTGAAACGGTAACCTTTGCCTCTAAGTTATTGCTTGCGTTGTCTGGCTGCAAAGTCATTGCCATGTTCAGTCTTTCTGTGTTTATAATTGTGCCTATCCTGATGTTTCACATGCTTAAAATAAATCTATATTTTTAGAAGACTTTACTTGAACAGCTAAGTCTTTTCAGTACAGTGGGAAGGGTACTGTCTGCCTTCAGGGGCTGGGAGGATTTCCAGGAAATCATCCTTATGTTGTCTTACCTTGATAAACACAATGCAAGCTGAAGTTGGCATTTTTAGTTCTGAGTGTGTTGGCACTTTGCTTTACGGCAACGATAGAAAAGTAGGACAGGACTGATGCTCTCCCAAAGAGTTACTTCTGCTGACTGTCTCAGCAAGAGGGGATATGGTACAAAGAAGATTTGCAGGTACATGGAGATACCACTGTTTTCCGATGGAAGAAAAAGCATAGCCATTTACAGGTAAAATGAGCAACCTCCACCATAGCTGAGAAGTAACAATCATGGTTTTGTGTAATACAAACATTAGGAGAGGATTTTCTTTCACTGTTGAGAAGGAGAAGCAGGAGTTACCCTAACCTGGCTGTACAGTTAGCTGGAATGCATGTTAATTCCTTCACAAGCATGCTTTTGCCGAGCATGTTAACCGAAGTCCTCAGCTTTCCAACGAGCAGTAACCTTTTCAAAGATGACTTCTATTCTAACCAGTAAGAAAAAGATGGGTGGGCAAAGATGACAAAGGCAACCGCCTTCAGGTCTTGGCATGCTAAGGGTGCCTTACACGCTCCTGTTGAACGCAGCCACATTCAACAAATGGAGCACTATGCTGTCTAATAGCGTAGCATATTTAGGACTAGTGATTTTATAAAAACCTGCAAATCACACTAGCACTTTACAATTAAAGCTAAAAATACTGCGTATATAAATCTACATATCCCAATAGTTTAGGGAGGAAAGGCCTCAAATGGGTTTGGTATGTAGCAGTGATTCAACTATGCTCTGAAAAGAAATCAGCTAAACGTTAGAGATACTAACTCAATATACACACATCTGCTTGATGTGTGGGAAGGGAATACATTCATTTCTAGGCATCATTGTGCCTCAGGGAGCTTTTAAAAGGACCAAACTAAAAGCACTCTGCAATAAACGGGCATTACATTAAGTGGCAGAGCGAAACAGAAGGAGAAGATTAAAAATACTAAACAGAACACGGTTGTCAGTCAGTCATTGAGGGATGACACCTTTCTGCCCGAGACTTCTGAGGTGCAAATTCTTAAGTCTGTGGGGTGTTTAAAGACCATTTCGAGTCCTGCACAATAGAGCTAGAAAGGTATATTGGGTCCCACATCACCACAGGAAACATAATTTATTTAATCAGTACTTATCTGTCGTGCTGTAACATGGATTTGATGATAAATCCTTCACAGATACCAAAATAAGACACTAAAGTATATAGAAACTCCAGCAATCTTAACCGAACAAGGGTGAGAATCTGATGAGAACAAGTCTATCACAAGAGGCAAGCACAACTATTTCTCAAGAACAGAGGCCCATGGGCTGCTGTTTTTCATGTTTTCTGATAACTATGTACATAAAGTACATACAATCACTATGAATAAATCTCACTTTCATTTTTTAAAAGCTAGGCTCCTGTTTGTGAACACATGAAAGGCAATGGTGGGTCACCTAGGGAAGTGGACCTTTCTAGTTCACCCTGGAACAAGTAAGATATTCATAAATGTAAATCCTGATCAATTTGTTTAAGGAAGGTGAATAAGTCAGGTCTCCACTGGCCAAACCAGAGGCTTATTTCTGAGGGAAAGAGCTTCTGATCCAAGAAAATTTAAATGATGTTTGTACTTGCTTTGCTGCATCAGTGGCACTGCCTAAATGCAGAAATGGAGACAGCACACCCAGGTTTCATGCCAGATAATACTGATATAAGATCTGGTCCTAAACTGCCAAAATCCCATAGTTCCTGGCTGGTTGCTGTCCATCAGCAGAACTATGAGGAGCAGTAACACTTCCAGAAAGCATCTGAAAATGGATCTCCTGTTTTCACAGTTCATAGCTGTGCAGCATCGGTCACAGGTACCAAGCCAGGCAGTGGCTGCTGCTTCTGAGCTTTTGTACTTATCAACATCAGAACAAGTTAGGTACCAAATTGTCTTCCCACAATGTTCCTGTGGGTGTTACCTCCTCTTCCTCATCAGCTAGCTCCATAAGTTGTGGGGAAAAAAAAAGTTCAGTGATTCCCAGATGGTTTGCAAGGGAAATTTTGCAAGACAGCTGTGTGCTGCATGCTGTACCTGTTCAACCCCTCAAGAACCCAGGACTAAGAGCCCTGGGAGTTCAAAGAAGGATCGTGTTGTGTGACAGGTCTAATGACCATTCATAGGACTGCTGTACAGGGTAAGGGCCAATTGGCCAGATGTCACCTGCCTAGCAACTCCCATCTAAAACAAAGTGTTCCCTGGGAAACATTTTTTGAGATCTTTTTTTCTATGGTGGTCAGCGCACCAAGGCCCTATTCCTGGGTAATTCCTCAGGCACTATGCCAGAGCAAATAACTACACCATTGTGCCTGAGCAGGCTTCTGGTGGTGTCTGCATCAGTGCCAAGGGCTACTCAGAATGCATGGATGTGGAAAATCAGGGCCTGAAGCTTAGAAACTAAATGTAAAAAATGTCACTACATACAAACACATCTGCACTCCTCTGCGGAGAGTCTGCCTGTCAACCGTTTGACCACAGCCTTCACCAAGCAAAGCAGCCTGAGATTTCATGCTGAGAATTACATAGCTCTCCCTTTGGAATGCCACAGTAAAAAATTTAACACCAATTTTTAAGAAAGGTTTGGAAGGTTCGTAGTTACACTGCGTATGATTTGCGAGGAAGGCTGGACTCTGTGTGGATTGGCCTTTGGCTTACATTTTTCCCAGTGGTTTTGCATGCCTTGGAACAGCCTACCTTTCCTCTCTACTTTTTGCCTCCATGTTTCTGCCCAAAACGCAGCCACTACCACCAAAATCTGTATTCCATAATGATTAAAGAAACTGTGAGATTACAGCATAAAAATTATTGAATTGGGTGGGATTCAGGGGCTACTCATGGAGCATTCAGGTAAGTACTTTTACTGGCGTGCAGTAAGAGCAAACTTGCCAAAGGTTGCAAGGGATTTTAATGACATTTAATTAATTAATTTTAAATCTTTGCTCAATGAAATAACATTTATTAGACTGACTAGCAGTAGGGAGACTTTTGTCAGCAGTGCTTAAGTTGGCAGACTCTCTGTTACTATACATAGCCAGAGAGGCAGAAAGTAAACATCTTATAGGATTAGCAGCTATGTTCATAGCTGAGATGAAATTTGGACATTTCATTAGTATAAGATTGATTCTGACATTTCGTAAAGCCAAAATGCAAACAAAAAAATGTGTCTGATATAAATACAGTATGCAGCACTTACTCAGATAAAGTTCAAGCAGCACAGCAGGTTTAGTGCCATGACAAAGGAAATACAGAAGGGTCATTTAAGGACCCAACTTCTGCTAAGCACTTAAGTGTATGCTTAATCCTGTGGGCACCAATCAGATACTTTGTACTTATTAAGTAATAATACTATTAATTAAAAAACAAGAAACACTTCCATGGCTAGTTATTGTCAATGATGGTAAGAATTACACTACCCTCACTGAGGAAAACAATATGTGAACCGATTAAATTTTATGAAAGTTTTCATTTATTGTGTCATCCTCTTGGTTTAAGATATTCTGTAACAACCACGGCTTGACAGGTGAGACTTCAGAGCCACGTGACATTGTTATAACAGGAAATATTTCATCATCTTAACTAGGCACCACCTGCTCTTGTCTTTTTTTAAACCTCCCCTATACCATAACAGGCTGAAAGTAAATATATGCCCCTCTATTCTCACATCACAATTAGTCTATGTTTTCATGCTTTTACATGCTTTCATGTGCTAAAAGTAAATCAATTATGTTAACTTTTTTCAATGGTTCATTTTTATTAGACTATCTAGAAAATATTCTGCTGAAAATCTTTTGCATGTTAAAATGAGGTTCAAGTGAGGCTCATTTTTAAAGCTACACCCGCATGGTCATTGCTTTGTTCTAAACTGGGCATAGGTAAGAGCGAGCGAGCATGTTTCCCTAGTTTCTGTAAGTCTCCTTGAGCATGTTATTTCTTGAGGTTATACAATGGTTGCACAAGACTCAGTTTAGCAGTGTAACAGTACTACAACAGGAATCATTCAAACCAGTCATGGGTTTTATATAGGAGACTGGGGATTTGTATTTTCCAGGAATTGCTAGCAAAACCGAGGCATTTTGAGAATGCTACTTAGCTTATGCTTTATTGTGAATTTGGTATTAGAAAGGATACCCGATAAATACACATAAAAATTTGTTCCCTTCCTATAAACTCAGCAAATAGAATTTGTTTCCACAAGTGAGACTTCATCATATTAAACCTGTCATTAAAGGCCTCCACAGTGGAAGACTGCCCAGCCTTGCCATACAATCTAGTCCATTGCTTAACAATTTCTACTGTTAGGGAAGTTTTTCTCATGGCCTAACCTGAATACTTCTGCAGCTGAAGTCACTAGGTACCGTGTTCACCTTGCTCAGGGACAATGGATTCATTTCTACTTCTCTGCAGGGTAACTATTTATATCTGTACATACACATATCCAGAGCTTATCATCATGCCCGGTTCACTCTTGCATCTCCCAGCCTGCCTTCCTCAAGCCAAAAAGAAAAACCTCTTTCCTCACAGGTTGCACTTTCCAGACTTCTGCATATTATATATGTAAGTTCTCTGGAGATAGCATTTCAGCCTCAGCCCTACCATTCCATAGATTAGAAGGCTTTCTTTACACAGTTTACAGTCAATATTCCTGCTCAAACACATCCAGTGCAAGGCTTGGCTTTTCTAAAACACCACGACATTGCTGATTCACATACAGCTATCGCTGATCTGTAAGCCCTAGATCCTCTTCTAAAGAAGTACTCCTTAACTAGCTTCCCCTTTCTCTCTTCCCACAACTGCTCATTCCTGCCTACTGCAGTATCTGAGCTTTATCCTTGCTGAATTTAAAAGACCAGTTTATCAAGAACCTTTTGATCAGCTCAGATTATTGTTAAAAAGAGCTTTTTTCTAAAAACAAATAAAATAATTACTTCCTTTTTGTTAAGGACATTATCTTCCTAAAACTTCACTAAGCATCTGACAGTGCATTAGAAGCAAAGCACTACAAATTAGAGACATGATGAAAGCTTAGAGGCTATAATTGTTCAAAAAGAATAATTTCCTTTTCAAAGGTAAACATCAGCCTTGCAGACAGAGATAAGGCCAAGTGCACAATTAGATACGCAAGTGCATGCTTCTGCTCGTATCTCCTGATATCAAAGATTGCAGGATAATCCAAAATGGGTTTTTTCTAAATGTAAAAAAGAAATGAACAGGAAAAAGTATAGGAGACTAAAAGGAGTCATACCAGAACTGCCAGCAGCTTTTAGGAACACTGTTTTCCTCAATGCCGGAAGTCTTTGATACGGGAGATAACCAGCCATGAACTACAGCAGCCATTCAAAGCAGAAATAATTTAAAATGTTTAGATTTTGTACGCTGGTCTTTTCAATGAAAGCATGCCAATCTCCTTAATGTTATTTAATTACATGTCTTCGACAGCCTGCCTCTTGTAAGCAGAAAAGTATATTGTCGATATACACTGGGGAGAGAGAAACGGTAACATTTTCACCTACGCAGTTTGAATGCAGGTTTGAACTATTATTAACTCAAAGCGACACTAAACCTTAAAACAACATTTGAAATAAATACGAGCAGGAGCCATTCTTTCTACCTTTGCTATTGCCAATTTTAAAGGCAAAATTCTATGCTCCATATAGTGGCAACTTCTCTGTTAGCAGAAGAGATACTCTGTGGACCACAGAGAAGAAGTCCTGCACACAATGACAAGTAACGAGAGTCACCTTTGACAGAACTTTCCATTATTATTAATTTCATTGCAATGGAATTCACAGCTCCAACAGAAGAAACAGTCATTGAACTAAGTATTGTATAAAGCACATAACTAACAAGGGTTTCTACCTTTCCTGGATATTTAACAGTTTATAAATAGACACGGCAAAAGGAAAATGACTACCCTGCTGCAAACTTACACAAGAGGGTACCAGCATAGCAGAGATAGAAATGCCAAGAGTTCTGATGAAGTGAATTACCCCTGGGTGCTCATGGTGTCCCAAACCCTGTAATCAAATTTGACATTCTTTGCTTTAACACTCCCCTGATTTTTTTTTTCAAGGCGGCAAACTCAGCATCGGATCATGAAAAGCAGAAATTAAACAGATTTGATCATTTATTGCAAGATGGTGCATTTAGACTCTAGCATCTTCTTTCCTATCAAAATACTTGTACTTCTTACCTGCAGCTATCTCTGACTTGCTTGCTGTCAACTAGGCATTTTCAGTGATATCAAGCCTGATTCTTTCCACCATGATTTGGTGCATGCTAAGGTGCAAAAGAAAGAGATCTCGGGTCTCCATACAGTGACACAGGGTACGTAGGCAAGCTCTACCCTAGCAGACACCGGCCTGCCAGCACCGGTCAGTGTCTGACCTTCTGGTGGAGTCAGTCAGTCTCAATTTACTCTTCTTTCAGCCTAATGTGAACAATTTCACAGTAGACAAAAAGCCCCTCCCATCCACCTAATCTCTTATTTTGTTCCCAAGTGGAGTCAATCTAGCTTACATCAAAGAATTGGTCTCGTTAAGCCATTGTTTTATAAGTCTGCTAATATTTTTCCTGTCCATAATACAGAAGACACTGCTGATAGAAATATGTCAACAGGAAAACAAACAGGCAGCATTTGACATGCTACTAGCCCAAGTCTGGGTGGATAAATAAATCATAGAACAAATATTCATAAGGAGGAAAACACTGTTTATTTCCACTGAATTCATTACGCACACATCTCCCATATAGCATGGTGACAAACACATCCCACAAAAAGGATGTCACAATGTACTCAAGAAAGGCCTGTTGATGCTACGAGGACAATGTATTCCCTCCTTAGAAAGTGCTTTTGTCTCTTGGGAATATATCACACCGGTCATACAAAATAAAGCCAGCCAGAAGTGTCTAATTATATCACTGTGTAAGGCAGGGTAATTCATCAAGACTTTATCATTCCTAATCACTGGATGTTTCTCTGAAAGTAATTTGTGCTATAAGTGCAATGAATATGAAGTATTTCACCCCTTTCCTTAAAATATTGAAACTTCCACACTATTCTTACTCGAAAAATATATTCTAATCCTATTCTGATCCTACATCAGGCCTACCCATCAAGGTATCCCACCATCTTCTAACTGAGAAAATATAAAATAATTTCAAGACATGAAGTTGTTAGCCATTGTCTTGGTTTCGGCTGCCGCCGGCAACAAAAGCGCCACGCGGCCGCCCCTCCCCCCGCCGGCGTGCGGAGGAGAATGAAAAGAAAGAGGCAGAACCTGGTGGGTCGGGATAAGG
>Ga0065711_1003606_pt1 | contig 39842 bp, 15 predicted proteins | sample Hoacrofraction12_FD_59098 | JGI IMG/M metagenome (GOLD analysis project Ga0065711, IMG submission 59098) | Hoatzin crop microbial communities from Cojedes, Venezuela - Epithelial fraction 12 v2 (version 2) | ecosystem: Host-associated > Birds > Digestive system > Esophagus > Crop | place... | reverse complement strand
TTTTTTTTTTTTTTTTTTTTTTAAATAAGTATAGTTCTTTCTGTTCCAAATTAGGAAACAGCTTGGTCAAATTGTTTCTTCAGGGTTGGGGAATATTGTCTACTGACCATGTTCTTTTGGAAGTTCTTGTGCTGTCACAGAGACATGACGTGCTGGAAGAAGTAGGAACTAACAGACATGTGACTGTACTAAAAGGAAAAGTTGAGTAATCCACCTGTGCAATTTTTTCAGTGAGAGTGATCGTTCTCTTGAGAAGAAGTTTCTATCTGAGCCTGAAAGACAGAGTTTTTATTCTACTTGTAAAAATAATGATCATAAACAAGTTAGCTAATCTGTAGTGTTTATTATTGAGTTCATTTATAGGCTCAGTGTAGTCATGTCTTTAAATGCATGATGGTAAACTGTAGAATATCACTTCATGGGCATGTGGCTGGGCAGCAGGCATAGAGCCTGGTTGCTTCCCCTTTTGGCTTTTCACGAACTGCATTTTTAGTGCCTTTTAAATTTCTTTTTTAACTCAGTGGTACTCAGAATGGCACCACAATGTTTCACTCATGCAAGCTGTTTACCTTTATTTTTGGAGAGCAGAATGACTTACTGTCATACCTTATCCAAAACAGTTAAAACAGCCGACAGAGCTCTTTTCCTACCCTCTCACCTAGTCACTAAAGCCCTCAGAGTAGCACATGGAACATGGTGTATGGACCTTTACTATGCAGACTAGATGCTTTTTACAGAGGTGGGAGACTCTCAAGGAAAGTGCTGAAACTAGGGATCAAGTGCTCAAAAAATAGGGATCGTGCAAACAGAGAGTCCCTAATGCTGGGAAAGGCTCCTGGTTTCATGTCTCCTTAGCACTAAGCACACTGTGAGTGTTCAGTCCTTCAGGAGTTTAGTGACCTGAGCAATGAACCTTAGTCACGAGTAGTCCAACTCCAGGAAATACTGTTCTAAGGTTTTGTTCGGTAGCTAAGGTCCCAAAATTCTCTGAGTCCCCGGGGCTAGGATGGTCTTGTGGGCAGATCAGCTGCCAGTGTTAGTTCCATGGAAGGCTTCCAAACATACCAGACCTCCGAAGCCAGAATTCCCAGTGGATCTGGGACTGAAAGTCTTTAAAAACTCCTGTAGGGCCTGCTCTGTAGAAGGCTCATCTCTTGGGTCTGGAGCAGTGAGCATGCAAGCCTTGCTCTCGGATGGCTCATGGAGCTGTTAGGCTCCCGACTGAGGAGCTGCGACTCTGGTCCCTGTAGCACAGGGACAGTCGGAGAGTGGACTCCCGGGAACCACAGATGCCTGGAGTTCCCACAGCTGGTCAGTGACATTCACATCCTTGTCAGCATCTTTGTTACTACAGAGAACATGATTTTCATGTATGAACATGAAGGCAGTTCAGCTGCACTGTTTTAGCACCTCTGTATGTAACTCAGAATTCCTGGTTAGTAAGAAGTTTCGAGAATGTCTTTCAATGGGATTTGGATTGAAACCAGATTTCTTCCCATTGAGAGGAGATCCTGCTCCTCGGCCCGTTCTGTTTCTTACCAATTAATTGTTACAGAAGTTGGTTTGTAGTTGCTAGCAGGCCAGAACTTTCCCTGGAATCACATTTGAAGACTCAGTCATTGTCACAGTTCAAGTGATGTTGATAGTTTTTTTACAGAAAGTGGAAAAAAAGGTTTGGGTCTTTTTTTAAATCTTAAGGAAGGACCTAGGGTATGTGAAAGTGTTCGTGCTTTGTATTTGATGCCTGTATCCAGAGTCATTGCTGGTAAGAAACTTGTGCCCTTCCTTCCCTGCACCCCTGCCCCTGAACCCCATTATGAGGATAACTTCTGTAGCTTTGTAATCTGAGAAAAGCAAAAGGAAAGTGAAAAGAGGTGTATGAGGATGAAGCAGACGGGAAGCATTTCATATCAATATTCTTTTCAGCATCTTTCAAAGCTGCTTAAGTTTGATGCCACTTTCTGAAGTGATATGAATCAGACTACATCCTTGATTAGTGTTGTTCATCTTCCAGGGAAAGGTTACGTGGAGCTTGTTGAAAAGACAACAAAAATTTTTGACCAGGAACAGAAGGAAACTAATTTGTCATGAACATGCAGGCAGAGTATATTGATCTTAAGAAAACCTACTTCATTCATACCTCAGTATTCAGAGATTATGCTTTTTCTGTAATCAGACTTTGCCATCAGCAAAGATTGGGCAGCAAACAGGACCCAAGTCTCTGTGGCTTTTCCCACTGCTCTTTCTTGTCCCCTTTGCACAAGGCCTGTTGTTACAATACTGGGGAAATTCCAGAATCCCTGACGCTGGGCCAGTTGTCTGACAGCTGTATGTGATACAAGCTTTATGTGCACAGAATGAAGAAGGCCAACATGATTTAGCTGGTCTGTGATCTGCTTAACCTTTGGGCCGAAAGGTTAAGACCAGCTAGAGTGAGGGATGAAGCCAAATGAGATGAGATTAAGATCTGAAAAGATGAAATGTGTCTCAGGCTGAGAATCTAAGGTAAGAAGATGGGTCAGGCAATGCGTTGTAGGAGAGGAAATCAAATCAAGGAGATACATCAGACAGTAAGTAGATAATATGGACTGAGGCATGGGTATAGGTCAGGAGACCAAGGATTTCATGCTGCCTGGTTGGCTCCGGGATGTAGATCAGGAAGACCAGGAACAAGTGCAGGTCACGTGGCCAGGGGCAGAACGAGGAGTGTCATGGCAGGAAGCACAGATCAGGGCTGAGATGGCAGAAAGAGGGAGAAAGATTTGGGAGGACAGCTATAGCCAGGGGACACCTGGGACCATCTGAAGCTGGCTACGATGGTTGTCTTTGTAAACTGGCAGAAGGGAGAGATCACTGTAGTCAGTCTCCCAGACCTGTCACCGTCTGGTCAGGCCTGGTTGCAGCCAGTTTGGTCACACCAAGGGCAGTAGGAGAAGGACTTAAGGAGGATCCTTGCCAACATTAATTTAACAAAAACTTCCCTCAATCCAACATGTTTAATACACTGTAGGCACAAAGAATTAAGGTCTGCCAGCATAGCTTGTCCAGTCCTTACAGTCCTCTTTCTCTGTTCAGTAAAGTATGTTACTGCAAGATGAAAAGATACATAATTGATACAGGCAGTAGGCTGAAGTTAACTAGTGTAAGTAATCTAAGTCAAAAAATAAAAAATATTTTAATCTGTAAAATTGCTCATTCGGACAGAACAGATGTCATACTCATGGTTTGGGAAAATTCACGTTTGTCTGGATCTGGATATCCTAATCTGTATATAGAGCTAAGCAGTTAAGAAACAGAACTGAGTTTTGGATCATTTTATATAGATTGTAATTCCAGTATTATTATGTGGCAGTTTGGTACACTGACGAGCCTTTAACTTGTATAGCTGGGTCTCGGCTTACAGCAGTATTTTTGTTGGTAGTCTGTAGCTGTTGTTTCCACCAGCAAAAAAAGAGTTTAATTCATAGGATGAGTCTGGCTGTGCTGTTAAAGCTTTGTTACGAGGAAGGGAATGAAGGACACACTAATGTCTGTGGAGGAGGGCTGAGAGAGCAGAAGTTTGTGCAAAGTGATATTAACTTTAAAATCAAACTTCTTATTTTTTTCATGGAGAGTAATTAGTCTTCAGGAAAAATGCAATGGGATACTAAGTGCGGATAGTTAATCCCTAAACCACTTATTATTGTTTATTATTTTAAAGGTCTGAACATTTGTTTGAATGGGCCTTGTAAAAGTCCATGAGAACTTTTAAAGTGTAGAATGGAACTTTTTCAGTATGTTTATGTTAGCATGTCAATCATAAGCAAAAAACCCCAAGGACCTCAAGCCTCAAGATGACTCGAGTCATCTCTAAAGATTCCCTTGAAGTTTTGTTTCTAGGAAACAAATCAGAAGAAAATCAAGTTTTCTAGGATAATGCTGGTTTATTTATATCCAGACACAGTCTTTTTGGTTAAATTCTAAGATACACTGTACAGTTTTCTTTGTAGAATCTGGTTTTTTTTCTTTAGGTTTTCAGATATTTACTTTTATAATTAGTGGAAACTTCATTAGTATTGACTCTATAATGAGAAATTTTTAAGTTGATGGTTTATTTTGTATTATTATAGGGAGATAGCATTAATAAAATTTATATTTATAAATAAAACTAATTCTAAAATTCTGTGCTGTATCCCTGTGGGGGTCTTTGTATTATCATATTTAACATGAGTTATTCACAAATCAAAGTATGCTAGTTTTCAGCTGGAAGTTGGAAGCAACACTAAATTGTCAATCTTCCAATTAAGAAAGAATATGCTTGGTATTGTCAATGAAAAAATAATGGTGCGTTGGCTGGGTTCCACGATTCTTCCTCCAGTAGAGGTTTTTCAGACAAGACGTATATTCACTGTATAAACAAAGTGACTCCAAGTGTACGGCTCGCATTCCAGTTCTGCACGGATCATACTCTCAGACTTCCTGGGGAAACGGAGAAGGGTTTCTTGTGGCGGTGTATTGTCTTTCAGTCTTGTGTACTCCAGCAAATTTCATAACGAACTTTTCACTGATATAGTCCTGCTGCTCGTAGAGATGATGTAAACTGTGTATAGACAAGGCTAAGGTTAGAATGAAGACAAGAAGTGATAAAAATGCCAGAGCCTGATATTAATGGCTGCTGGGATTGAGGCAGAGTATTGGTTTTTATGTAGTTTAATAACATAGATGCAGCCTGAAAGGCTATGCTGTCCTTTTAAGTCCCTCTATTTGTAATTTCTTTACAGTTAATCACAGTTCTGGAACCCTTGGGGAGGTTTTCTTGTTCTTTGCCTCTCAAAGAAACTTTTTTGGATTGTTGCCTAAGTCATAGCCCTTTGTCCCATTAAAGCTAATGCTGTTGCCTTTTATTGGAGACCCTAAGGCAGAGTGCATGATAGCTGTAAAGGTAGGGCATTTGCTAATAAAGAAACCCATGTCGCGGTTTTTGTAATGCTTCAGCTGAAGTTTCCTAAAACAAAACTAACTTCGTTTATTGCTTTTGGCCTGTTTAAACAACATTGATATAAATATAACTTGTACAAAAGCTTGGGTGTAGGCTAACTTATTTCTTAATATATTTAAAGACAAAAATCCAGCAGAATTTAAATCGCTCTTGTTTATAAATCTGCTGTCAAAATCAAGTGCTCTTAAGCCTTAGCAGGGTGAATGCTTGTCCTTAATATCTGAACTTCCTTCCATTCAGATCCCAGTGTTTCAGCTTTTATCTGGGGAGGTGGGGTAACCTGACCTTCCCGTGAGCCAGCCAAATGCATGTCTTCTTCATGGCTTACACAAGGCATGTCAGTTATGCGTTTTGCCACAGTTTGTAGCTTTAAACTGAGCAGCTGTTGCCTGACTGTTAGTTTGGACAAGTGCAGTGTGCAGACTTTCTGTGGTGTTGGAAGTACCTGCTCTTCTGGCATTTTAGGAGGAATCTTAAGATTCAATGGAAGACGCGTTTGCTGGTAAGATTTGATTTTCTGTGGCCCATAGTACACGGTTCTGATTATATGTAGGTTGCTAGAACAAAGCAGTAGTTTTATTTCCAGAGTTAGAAATAGATTGGGTGGGGGGTTTCTAATCTCATGTTGCATCTATAATGTCTGCATTTAATAGCAGTGCTTGAAGGACACCTAAAACTTGCTAGGTGGAAAGTGAAGTAAGGATTTATTATAAACAATAGGAATTTAAGGTCCTCTCTCAATCTTAAGTGTGTATTCTGTATTTCAGCTTGTTCGAAATGGAATGTAATATGAATATTTGTAAGTAATTTAGGTGTACTTTGCATTTATTCAGTTCACATTGCAAGTATTTGGATATCAAATTATGTTGTGGGACTTTTCTTTGTTTCTTATTATACAAAAATAAGTGATAAAATAAAAATAAATGATAAAAGATGCTGGATAAAATATAAATGGCAGGTATAATAAAAGTTTTTAAAAGTACTAGAACCAGGTAATTATTTTCTTCCCTAAAGTTTATAAATGACTCAAATGTTACAAGTCAGTAACATGTTTTTGAATGTAAATCCACTTCTGCTTTTTTTCTTTAGCAAGGTTTTGTTCTTGGATCTTCAATATACAAATCTATAGCTTGTAACCAATTTGTGTTTTGTGGATGCTTAAGTCAGTTGATTTTTTTTTCTCTCTCTAAAGGACATGAGTGCTTAGCAGCATGTTAAACAAATGCTTTGCTACTAATTGGTGGTAACGAAACATCTATATTTACATTTTTTAAAAACTGGCATGCGTAACTTGAATGAATGTTCATAATACTTTACTCTGTGAAAGGAATGTCTTTTATGTGCTAACCCTCCCATTTCCCTAATCTGGCTCTTAGCTAAAGGCTATGACAAACATTCACCATTCAAAGAGATAGTATCCCATTGCAATAGGAAGATTGTATTGGTTGTCAACACCTCTATTTTCACCTCAGTGATTTAGACAGTGCAGAAAAAAAAAGTACCCTGATATCAAATGTATCTATTAATCGCAAAATAATGGTATTTTTAATATCTTTATTCAGTCACTGAGATATCTAGTAGGATTACAAGAAATAGAGGGAAAATAATGTTAGTTAATTTCAGAAATGTTAAAATTATAAATTCAGCTCAGACCCTGCCTTTGATAGGCTGATTTGAGATTTTTTAGCTCTGGTTTGAGATAGAATGATGTAGGCAATTTCTAGAAATTAAGCTGGTATAAGAATTTTTGTTAGTGCATAATTTGTTTAATATTTACTTAAGAGGCTTCATATTTACATAGTTTTTTTAATGTTTTGTATTCACTTTGGAAATAGTTGTTAGGTATAAAAATGCATTACTACACATTTTAATAATTCTGGCATAAGTAAATTACCAGTGAGCTTTATCGAGTTCAAATTGAAAATGTTGCCTACAGAATACCAAAACAACAATAAAAAACCCTAGAAATACAATATGATGCTAAAAGTACTTTTAATTTCTTCTTGTGGTTAATTTTAAGGGCTTGGCACAATTGTAAAGCAATTAAATATTTTTACCCTTCATTTCCCACAGACTTCATGCAGATTTTCAGCTTTCTTTATGAAGTGTTCAGATCTACTAGAACGGGGATAGATCTGATCTTGTTGCATGAGGTCTTGTCTTTTCCTCGCCTGGCTCCCCAGTCACCATTTCAATTTCTGTTTCCTCTGCTATTTTGGACTAAAGCACAGATACATACCTTTTGCCTTAACTGTAATGCCACAGGCAGAAGTGGTGTCTTCTAAGAGCCTTTTTCTTTGAGGGAGGAAAGGAAATCTCAGTTGGGAAAAACTATATTTTGATGCCTTTTGATACGTTACTGTAAGATTTGGGGAAGATTTGATCTGAAGTTGTTCACCTGTATTTGCTTGTTCAGAATTAAATTGCAAAGCTCTACAAAAATATTGAACAATGATTTCTTTAACATGGATATTTTCTTATAAAGATGGAGTAGTTATTGAAGTATCGTAGATGTGTTTGACCTTTTCTAAAAATTCTTGTAAGATTTTTTTTTTTTTTTTTTTCCAAATAAATTGCTCTTCCACTGAGGTTCCAGAAGTTTCAGATTGGAATTCAGAAAAATTCAGACTGGAAATATTGTTAGTCTTTCGGCTCTGATCCCGAAAATATCTATACCTAAAGGCATTAAACTATATGGGTTTTTTTGACTACACTTTGCTTTGTAGAATATTTGTAGGTAATACTACAACTTTCTACTACCTCCAGCTGTGGAGCTGCAGCTACTGGAACTGCATTGAGACTTCTGCAAATCTCAGAGGGCATAATGTGCCAAACGTCGAAGTTTATTTTCATGTAGTCTACCATCCTGAGCTGCACAAGGTTGTGCTACGATTTGTAGGTTAAAACCTTGATAGATCTTTTTAGAGAACTTTAAAACGTCATTTTTATCAATGAATAAATGAAACAAAAATAGTGTTAACAAAAACCACAATAAACCGTTATGGCAATAATTCAAGATAAGCAACCAGGACAGTAACTAATTTGAACTTTAAAAGGTCAAAAAATGGTTAGTGTGGTCAGAAAACAATGCTTTTGCCATATTTGCTGGCAAGATTACATCACAGTAATTAGTTCTGGTTTCGTGTCAGTGTAGGTGCTTTCTTGGCTGAGCAAATGTAATTACTATTTTATGAACTTATTTGTGGTGTCATACATTAAAGCGCCATGAAATAGTTCCATTATTATTTAAGCTTAATAGTGTCTTCAATCTGAGAGAGAAAATTAACATTAAAAGTAGAATGTTCTTCTAGGTTTCCGATCTTGATAATATGCTGTTCTGTAACTGTCATGAGATAGAAGGAATCAAATTAAATCACATAGTTCTTAAATCACATAGTCTACCTCATAGGTAAAGGATTTGTGAATGTAAAACCTCCTAAAAGCTGTCAACAAACCATTCAACTATGTGCATGGAGCACAAAAGAGAAGGAGGTGCTGGCTTCAGGTACTAGTTGTCTTGAAGATGGTGGTAGGATTTTGCATACAAGCTTAGCGTTCAGGAGGAAAAAACTTCAGGAGTTTTCTATAACCATGTATCGAGTGAATTGTTTTAAGAAAGAGAACAGGGAAAAACTAAGATATATTTAAAATTCCTATATGCAGAGCTACAACTAGAACTGTGTCTATAACTAGGATTTCTGTTTGCTCCCGAAAACCAAAAAAATTACACTTCTTTTTTTTGTGTGTGTGCAAAAGAAAGAGCCAAACCACCCCAAAACAAAATTTTGAACGTCAAGAGGAAAAAATAGTCTTGTTTTGTCTATGTGGAATGATGCAATGTAAAAAGAACAAAATTAAATCAGCTTCGGAATGAAAAGCCGATACTTTTTATTTTGAGAATATCACTTCTGCAAAAGCTGTCAACCAATTGGCCAAAACATTCTGATAAACTCAATATAAATTCATAAACATTTTCGTCACACGAATATGAAATAAAATTGTCCAAAGTTTTGTACAGAGATTTGGCATTTAACATGCTCACTTTTGCAAAAATATGTTCTTTTAAAAATACTTATTTTTCTGTATAAAATATTATCTCTTTTAAAAAATATAATTGGTTTCTTCGCATTTTCCGTAAACCATGTAAAAAGGCTGAAAATGGTAGTTTTACACTAATATTTTATTTGACTTACAGCAGACTCTTGCAGACTATGTTCCTGTGTATTTGATCTCTCTCTCACATGATTGAAAGTTAAAGAACTGCAAGCATCTTCGGTGTCACAAACAAAGCAAACCCCAAATATTTACATAGTTCGGAAATTCACTACATCTTTTAAAAAGAGAAACAAATTGATTCTTGTTCCATTACTTTTGGCTGCCATAATGAATGGAAGTTGCAGCCGCTTGTTTGATGGTAGACGAAGGTAAGTATTATAACATTTTATTTCTCAGTAATAGCTACAATAACAGAATTTATGGAGTTGTGAAAGTAACAGTTTTCTGATTCTATTGGGCAGAAAATTATATCACTTTTTATGTCAGCATGGGAGGACTGATAAGAAACAGCCTGCAAAGAAGCACTCGTTGGTTACAGTGCATCACTAGGTGTCTGTTCATTAAATGTGCCATGTTGTAGTAATGTGCTTGCTGTGTTACTGGGAGACAAAAATAAATCAGTCGTGTGTAAAAGCCATACAGTAGTCCTCTCAGTCTTGTCATTGCTGACTGTCCAGCTTCAAGCGCTTTCTACAGGTAAAAGTTGAGGACATATATGACAACCTTCAGATAGATAGTAATTACTGTAAGGAGAAAGTAAGCACATGTTCTTTATGTCTGCTGGGAGTGGTACAAAAAATGGATCTGAACAGCAAACACCTCACTGTAGGTATTGTGGTAGAAGGGGGATTTGACAGAGGAGCGGCCCAGTCAAATTGAAGGACTTCTTTTAAATGTCACCTGAAGAAAACGGGCACAAGTGGTGGTGGCTGGCGTAACTAGCAGGACAAAAGCAGCAAAGGTGGTGAGAAGAGATGCATGTGGTGGAATTCAGAGGGACTTATTTCAGAAAGATCTTTCAGGAAAGGGAAAGCTTGAGAGGGAAAAAAAAAAGTTTAGTGGTTGCACATCAAGTTTTAAGACAGGAGGGCAATAAGCGTGTTGTTTGGGAAAGCAAGACAGCTTGTAGAACTGTAAAGCCTATTGTTAATGGAGACCTCTAGTTATAGTCTGACATCCTTTTAAGATGTCATTTATTTAAACCCAGTTGTTTCTATTTTAAGGTCAGTAGTTGAAAGGCAGCAGTGCTAACGTACAGCCTTTGGAGGATGCTTTAGAACTAGCATCTGTGTGCACAGCTTTTCCCAGTGGTCAGTAATGCTTACAGTCGAAGCGGAGGGACTTAATTCTAGTTTGAGTTTGTCTGTCATCAAGGACCAACTGTATGTTCTTGTTATGCCTTTTTTCTGCTCAATTAAAGTCTTTAAAAACTGACATTTCTCCTGTTGGAAATGCTTACATATGTACTACAGCCAAGTCACCTTTCCATTCTCATTTTACTGAACTAAAGGATTTCTGACCTAAATTTCTCCCTCCAGGTCTCACTCTTGAAGCCTGGAATAGTTTGATAGTTCTCTTCTGCACGCTTTGTGGTTTGTCTGTGTCTTTAAAAACATGGAAAAGATACTGCATTATTGGTATCATCAGTGTTTTTTGCAGGAGGACCTCGTTTTGCCATCTTCTTTTTTGCCACCTGCCCCTTCTAAAAACTCACAAAACCCATTTGTTTTTAGTGTCCCTTCTTATTTTTTCAGAGCTATTGCCTTTGGGGAAACAGAACTCCATTCCATGCACAGGATCTGCATTTCTTGTGTCTAGAATAATTCCTATTTCCCATAGATTTAAAATGTGTACACTAACGTGACTACTTCTGGCTTCACTGCTACAGTGATACCTAATGGTTTTGTAAGGTAAAATGCTGAACTGCCATGTAACGATCGTGGAATCATTTGAACTGCAAGGGACTGTGCTGGTCATTTAGTCAAACTCTGCTCAAAGCAAGGCTGATGTGTTTTATTTTCCTAGTTGTTTTGTTTTCTTACTGTATGAACACTGTTGTTGACAAAGTTGGCCCTGACTCCATTTTAAACCTTAACCCCAGTACAGGTAGCAGTGGCACCACAAAGAAGGTGAACTTTTACTTTTTAAGAACTGTGTACTTTTAGAGAAGGAATTAGTTGCATTTGAAGTATTCAGATTAAGGGATATATTTTAAAATCTGTGGAGTTAATCTCAGAAGGCCAACGGCATCCTGGCTTGTATCAGGAACAGTGTGGCCAGCAGGAGTAGGGAGGTGATCATGCCCCTGTTCTCGGCACTGGTGAGGCCGCACCTTGAGTACTGTGTTCAGTTTTGGGCCCCTCGCTACAAGAAGGACATTGAGTTGCTGGAGCGTGTCCAGAGAAGGGCAATGAGGCTGGTGAAGGGTCTAGAGAACAAGTCTTACGAGTAGCAGCTGAGGGAGCTGGGGCTGTTTAGTCTGGAGGAGGCTGAGGGGGGACCTTATTGCTCTCTACAACTACCTGAAAGGAGGTTGTAGTGAGGCAGGTGTTGGTCCCTTCTCCCAGGTAACTAGTGATAGCACGAGAGGAAACAGCCTCAGGTTGTGTCAGGGGAGATGTTTAAAAGACGTCTGGATCTGGTACTTAGGGACATGGTTTAGTGGTGGACTTGACAGTGTCAGGTTTATGGTTGGACTCGATGATCTTAAATGTCCTTTCCAACCTAAATGATTCTGTGATTCTAGGTACTAATTTTGAGTTTGTTTTTGGATAGCAAAATCCTTAATTTTGAAAGTTTTTGTATTAGAGAAGGACTGCAAACACAATTTCCAGTATAATATGCTAAAGCTAATGACAAAGACACAATTCATTAAAAAATCTTGTGACTGTTTATAATAGCTTTTATGTAGTAAGTGTATTAATCCTGTGAAAACCAGATGGAATAAATACTTCTCATTTTTGCAGCAAGATAACTAGTTACAACAGTATAATACATATAGCTATGCTCTGTTTGCTTGAACACAATCTTTTATAACTATCTTTGCTAATTTAGCTTACATTAATTCACCAATGACATGAACTAAGCAAAAACAATTATAGAAAATAATTGCTTATAGCAGGATTTAGTCTAGCAGAACTATAGCAGTTCACTAGTGAGGCTGTAAAAAAACTTGCATGGATAAATACATGTTTGAAGCATTTATATTTAAGGTAGGAAGAAGTAAATGATATTAAGGCAAGTTGTAGATATTGAAATCTATTGTGAAGTTAAGGTTGCTTTAATAGTTTGTGTAATCTGTTGTTCTTTCAGCTTCTAGACACATGCGTGCATGGTTCTCTGAAGTTTGCTGCACTCCACTAATCCCTCTATGGCCTAAACTCCGGAGTCATTGAACAGATTTGAGTTCTAAGTCTAAATCATGTAGGCTTCTCCACTTTGTAATTTAAATACATCTGAAGGATAGAAACAAAATCTTGTCAGCTTTGACTTCTCAGCAGTTCTTGTTGTTGTGCTGAGTGCTTTTCATTGAGCTACATAATATTTTTGCTGTCTGAGGACTATAGATTCTTTCTTGGACTTCACAGTTTTATTAAGCACACTGGCATTTCCATTGAGATAGATGCGTGCTGTAGAACAGCTTTGGAGGGCATCAGTGAATTTCAGCAGGCAACTTACTAGTTTATTTGTTTTGTGTCTGTTGGCCTGATTAAATCATGACTGTTGGAATAAAGTGAATTGAGAGAGCTGGTAGAAACTGAATGAAGATTTCATAAGCCAAACGGGCTGTTAAGAAGTGGTGGTAAAAGAATGGCGATGTGACTGCTAGATCATATTAACAAATTGTTATTAATCTTATTTTAAAAATGAAGAAATAACAAATGGAGAGATTAAGATATTTACCGTAGTTTTTCAGGAAGTTTGTCACATTCTCTGAGACCAGGCCCATGCCGTTTACTATAAGACTGTACTGTTAAACAAATAATTAAGCTTGAAATACAGTTGTGCTGATACTCCTAATGAATTTGCAGATCGGTTTTTACATACTGACATATAGCTCTAGAAATAATTTAACCAAAGAAATTACTTAAATTTACTGGATCTGAATGTTAGGTAATCAAAGAAGCAGTATCCAAAAGAGTTAATTGGTGGTTCATGTTCTACCCTCCATTACGAGTGCTTTATATGAATGAATGCATGTACTTAGGTATATTTGCAGCAGCTGAGAATCTTACGCATATTTTGTTGATTGCTATAATCTACATGAATGTGACTATTTAAATGGGCATTTTATAAATCCATACACAGTTGTATGTTCTGCCAATAAGTTCTTTGCTTTCTGGTACATTTTCAGATGTTCAAGTTTGTTCATACAGCTGCGTTTTCACTTAGTGAGGTTTACCTTTTTGTATAGGAGTAGAAAAAGTTTCAAGAATCTCTAATAACCTTAATTTTAGGTCACACCACTGTGTTCCATGGAAATTAGAAGATGTCCTAGCATTTGCAGACTTAGATATACAGGTGAATTTTCCTCTTGACTTTAGTAATTTTATGTGTGTATTTATAAAGATTTACCTGCATCTGAATAGTGCGGTTTGCTGACTTTTCTACTGAGAATATAGCAGAGAAAGTGCTATTACTAGCTCATCAAGAAAGACATACGGAAAAATTTAAAGAGTGTAAGACATTGCATTATATATGACACGTGTACATTCAAACAAAATAGTATTATGAAGTAAAATATTAGAATTTTATAGAAACTTAAATTTTTACGAGGCAAAACATTTCTTTTTTTAGTTACTTGTTTGGAATACTAATTACTTCTCCTGGAAAAGTATTTTAAATGTATGCTAAGAGCTTAAATTTTATACAGATTACAGGTAATAATTTCACAAACAGAGAAATCCTTTTGACCAGTTATATAATCACTAAGAATAATACATTTTCTTAATGTTTACTGTGTTTCCATTTCTAGACTTCTTGGCTGTACTGTCAAGAAAAGTATTTGGTTTGATGAATATTCTTTCTGTCACAGTTGGACATGTTGAATGTTGAGAATTTGTTGCTGAAACATGTATGCAAATTTTCTCTTTGACCTGACAAGTAACTAGTTCAGGGAGTTAAACGTTAACCCAGCTAAACTGCTTCTTATATGTAATTTTACAATTTACACTAACTTCTGGGTTGCTCTCCGTAAATTCCATGGATACCTGGCAGCTCACCTGGCCATATTTGTAGTGCATGGCAGTCATGGCTCTCACTGGAGTGGTGAGGTAGCCCTAGATGGCTAGATCCTTCAGTCATTGGTATAGCCGCTGAAATTAAATGACCTTGCATTTCATGTGTTCTGTGTGTCAGTGGAAGGACTTTGATCATATTGACCTGGATTTTGCTGAGCTTTTTTTCTCTTCTTCCTCTTAAAATGCCTCTCAGCATCCTCTGAACTGGGCTCCTGGCACAGTCTGTGTGATTTCAGAAACCTTGCTAAGAATAGCTGGCTAGTAGCAATACTTTCTTAAAAGCAATACTGGCATGCTATGATACTTATATAACATCACAAACATGACTTACTTTGATGGGAAGTTGTAAAATCATGTTCATCCTTTATAAAAATAGTATATGAGTTTCCTTTAGCTTCCCATCATCCTCCTCATGGGAAAATGAGCTTGTTAAGGATGCCTGCTGATATAACCCTTTTTTTTCTGGTAATTGGTGTAATTGGATGTTTACACTGAAAGATACCTTTTAGAATTACCTTTAAAAATTTTGAAATTGCATTTTAAAATGAGGAATAGCTTCTTTCATTTAATTTTGTAAACTCATTATGCAGTCCTTTTTTTACTCAGTAAATTTAGCTATGGTAACTGGTCTTTACCAAATGCAACTTAGGAAAACGTGAGACTAGGGGTAACTGAGAGGATTGATGGTATTGTAGACAGAGAGATTGGTTGTACTTTTCCCAAGTTAGGGGGGGAAGTAGTCTACACAAGAAAAGAGCTGAATTACTTCCCTTCAGAAACAATGCTATGGCAAAAATTAGATGTTATTCCTCTGTAGTCACAAGCTTTCCTTTTCTCAGGCTGGATTTCTGGGTTATAGTTTAACCCTACATGAAAAAAAACTATAATACTACATATTCACCAATGAGTTTGGAGAAGAGACTATGTATGGGAGAAGAAAAACAGAACATACACTGATCCACCCCAAACTAAACAATAAACACACATTAGGACAGCTGCCTGTGCTTTTCCTGCACTGATCCCTTTGCATGTTGTGTATTATAGTTTTAGACATGAGATCCTCTCCAGGTGTCTTCGGCTGCCTGGGTTGGCAGACGCTCTTCAAGGCTCCCACAGCTTTCGGCTAGTGTGCATCTCCAACTGCTTGTTTCTTTGATATTGAAGAATGTATGTGGAAGAAACACATTACATTACTGTGATATTTTTAATTTTTTCCTTTAACATATTTGTTAAGTAACAAACTTTTTGATCTGAGAGCACTCGTAGAACTTAGCCCATGATATCATATTTCTCAGAGAAAGAGTATAACCCATTTCTAGTTCTTTGTCTTCACTCTATATCCTTTTTCACTGTTTTCGTTATGCCTCTTTGTCACAACCAATAAATATTGAAGACATTTATCAGTTGTTAAAATCACTTTTAAGCCAAAGTACCTTTTATACTGCCTCCAAGTATAGTCCTTTAAAACATACCTGCTTAACTTGATGACACTATACCTGTACAGCCCAGTGTTGCTTTTACAGTACATCATAAATGTGACTGTATTAGTACTAGCTTTAAAGATAGTCCATATTTAACTCCAACTGCAAGAAAGAAATGTAAATGACATATAGAATAAAAATTTAACTCCAACTACAAGAAAAAATATAAATATATAGAATAGAATAGTTGAAAATCAGTTGGAAGGGACCTACAACAATCATCTAGTCCAACTGCAATTTCTAGCCTTAATTTCTTTTAATCCAAATGTAAGAGATTGTATCTGTGTTTATCTAGGAATGTATTTAAGGGTCACAGCAAGGATGTGGGCTCTGATTTACTTCTGTGGTTTTGCGTACTCTAAACAGGACACAGACAAAATAGTATTTTGAATGCAGACACCAAACGTGGTGTAGCACAGCTCTGGATGCGTTGGGGTGGAGGTGGCTGACCACCGTGACAGGGCACTGTAGGACATGTGAGCAGAGCCATGCATCTGCTGCACATCATTGCCAGTGGATATTGTGGCTGCAGCCAGGTTACCGAGTGGGTTGTTAAATAGGAGTGAAATATGCTGTGGTTTTCTTTTCAGTTAGTCATGTATGCATTTTCGTATCTTAAACATCCCCCTCTCTTTTTGACGCATTCCAGTGAATACTCTTGCAGTATGTCTTAAAATACCTGTATACCATTTCTTTAATAATGAAGTGTAAGTGCTAAATGGTTGTGATTTAAGAAAATGATCTTTGCCCTTCACTGTTGTGAAACCGATCAGTTTGTTTCCAGTTCATCATTCTTCTCCATTTTTGCCATCTTTTTTAAACAAATGTGTTTTTGGTTCATTCGTTTATTCTTGTACGAGAGAGTCTTTTCATATTTTTCTCTACCTAGTGAATTTTGAACTCAGAGGTGGGATTACTGCACTGTAGTAACTATTTCTTCATAACAGTATAGAATTCACCATTCTTATTAACTCTTTATTAAGTATGTTTCTAAATTCTGGTACTTTCTATAACAGCACTTTGAAAGGCCATGTTGTTCTTTGTAGGTTTTTCCTGCTGTACACTGCTGACATGAATAATACAAAAATATTAACACAATAGTTTTGTGACGTTTCAATATGTTTTTCTGACTGATGCCTTAGTACATCATGCTACCTTCTCTGTTATTTCTTAGGGCATTTGTTGGTGTATGTTAAATTTGCATTTTTCTTTAAATAGAGCTGTATTTCCTGGGTTTTATTTCTGTTTGAAATCTTGAAATCTAAAAATCTTGGATATTAAATTATAGCTGATGCAATAATTCTCCCATTCACAAAATGTTCTCATCAGGGAAAGTTCAGAGCACACAGTAGAGTGAATAACAGAACCCTCCCCAAAGCCAGGTGGCGAAGGTGTATATTGAAGAGTTTCTACGGTTATGCAGATAAGAAGTTGCATTTGTATTGTTCAAAGTGTAATATAAAAACGTGAACAAAGTTCCATCAGACAAAGATATTTTGAACACAAGTGCATAATCAACAGTATTTTCTGTTAGTGGTTTTATTCTCTGTCCTTTTTCTGTGAAATAATGATGTAGAGGACAGATCTCTATCAAACTACTGTTAGAATCAGATTCCATTTAGGTAACTGCTGAAAGTAGCCCAGAATGATGAAACCTTTGAATTGATCAAACATTTTTCAAGTGTGTTACATTCCTGTAAAATTCTTTCACTGCTAAGCTTCAGGGCTTAAATCAGGAATATTTAATCAAGTATTGCTGTTTTTACTGGATGTGACTTGGATTCATTTTGTTCCAATAATCAGTAAGAATAACTACTAAAATATCTTATGCAGCAGATTTGCCTCCTTTTGGTTTACCTGGAAAATCTGGTAGCATCTTTCATGCACAGATTGTCTTTTATATGAATATTCAAAAGGCAAGTATCATTAACCATAAAGACTGTACACTTACCAGCTCTTACTTAAGTCTCATGTTATTCCTTGACACACTTAAAATTAATTTCTTAGATTGGCATCTAGTCTGCGTCTTTTGCCGCTAACGTCAATGGCAGTTTTACTGTTTGCTTCACTTGGTATGACACTGAAGCCATAGTGAACATTCTTATATTTTTTACCTTAAAGGACTATATTTAATGATAATTTTCCAAAGCGAAACAGTTTTAATTGAAATAGCTCTCTGAATTTAGGCATTCCTATTCTCTGCAGTATTTGGGTAACTGGACAAGATGGGAACAGACATCTGTCTTTCGCTCCTATGTTTGAAGGGTCTCATGTCACTTGTGATCTGGCCTTCAGGGTGAGACCAAAGTAAGGAAGATGGTGTTTTTTACAAAATGTATTTCTGAGGATCTTAAAGCCAAAATTGCAATTTGGGTTTGCGTTTGTGGTAATTGTTAAAAGTTGTGCAGCTGAAGAGCAAACTGCAGCAGATCATTAACTGCCTGCAGGGATTGCTGATGTGGAATGCCAGCGCCCTCAGGATAGAAAGGAATGCTTCAAGGCTGAGGCTCTGAAACATTGAAGATAACTCTTCTTGCAGTTTTGCAGTAGTTTACATTATGAATGCTATATTTTACTGCGACTACAGTTTGTATGGTCTTTCAGATTTAAAAAGTGCCTAACACAAAAAAAGAAAATACAAAAAATTGAGATCATGAGCCTCTGATTTAATGGGTACCTGATTTTATAAAAATGTTATTTTTAACATCCTTGTTTTCCATAGGTATATATGGATTCTCAAATTACATTTTTGTTTAACTTTTCTCCGATGCTCTCTGATTCATTAGAGTTATTTTATTCTTAAAACTGTAAAACAACTTAATTTCTACTTTATGTAAATGGAAAAAATAAAAATAAATTTAATTTTTATCTATCTTGGTCAAAATAATCAAATACTGGAACCTGATAGGAGATTCTTGCACTCTGTCTAACCACTAGATATTTCTCCATTGCAGAGTTAACACATAGTTGTATGCATTTTAATTTAATTTTGTTCTCTCAGTGCACAGAAACTCCTGCTTTGATTTTGGGCGTGCTTTGTATCAATTTCTGTCGGCAAGGTTAAAGCTTGGGTTCTGCTTTAACTCAGTCAGTAACTTGTTCATCTTGCAGTGAGAATTGTACAGTTCTTTTTCTAGAACACTCTTTTCTTCCAAAGTCAACTCGTAAATCTTCCCTTTTGACCGTTTCTTTCTTGTGTGCTGAAATTTATCTGGTAATTTATATATACATTTATTTAGCATTTGAACTTAACATTCCATGTGCTATGCTGTATTTATATCCAGTATTTTAAAAGGTCTTGAATACAGATGCTGCATAGAGAATCCTCCTGTTGGTGTGTTGCTCAAGTCAAGATTCTGGTAGACTACCACTACCTCTGGCTTTTACCTTTAGGAGAAAGATTTGTAAAATGTATGTGAAAGTGGAATATTTCTGAAAACATCTCCAGGAGACTGGCAGAGGAGGGGTTTCATTAGATGGTACTTTATTGCAGGAAAATGATGAAAAACCTGAAAACAGTTCAACAGCAAATGTGACGGTGTCATATTAACCTCTTTACAGCCTTTCCACATGTCTATTCCACTGTGATATAAAGGTGTAGATTACAAGTCAGCCGTTATTTCCCTTAATTCCTTCACCCTGCCTTCATGAAGATAGTTGCTTCTGAAGCAGGAAAATCTTGTGTCTGCTCTTGTACAGCGTGGGCTGCAGCATGCTGCAGCAAGACAGATGGCATGTTGGTATTAAACAGCTTTTGAGATCTAATTTCCAGCCAGCTGATCGGACGCTCACTGTCTGTCTACCAAATTCCTAATTAAACCTTCTTCGTTTCTGAAATAAGGATATAGTTTCATGAACTGTAGCAATAGGTGAAGGTCCCCTAAAATAGCAGGGCCAAGGTGGTCCATTGCTAAATGTGGAAGCAATAAGGCTGCTTTCTGGTGGATCTCTTCAGAGTTTTGGCAGTGCACGCTGCTGATTCATCTCTCCTTAGTATCTATGAACAAGTCTGTGTTCAGCCAAACCTTCCATAGCACTAGGTGCCCTTTGTAGCTGAGGTATCCATTTGCTACCGTGGTAGTCTCAGGGTCATTTGTTCAGGCATTGCATTCAAAGCCGATTATTTCAGGGCTGGAAGAGATGTTTGCTGCCTGGGGTTAACCCACAGTATCACAATGATTCTTACACAGATATTCTGGAGGCATTGCTAGTCTTCCTGTGTCTGCATGAGGATGCAGTTCCAGCTCTTTGCTAGTGCCCTAAAATGGAAAGGAATCGGGAAATCGGCATCAAATGGGATTAATTTTGTTCTGAGATCTGATACTGTTTTTGCAGAGTCAAAATTAATGTTACAATGCTGCTATTTGCATCTTTTTTTCTGGTGAGTATAGAGCCAGAAGCAAAACCAAGGGATCCATTTATTATGGACAGGTCTGTGATTGTTTCTATCAGCTGTAGCCAGTACCAGCCAAACTGCGTGGAGAGCGGGAAATGGTTGGTTACATGTGTTGACAGTCTATGGTAATTCAGAGACAAGCAGCCAAGTTCCTCTTTTGTATGCTGCAAAATATTTCTGTGACTCAGGCTACTGGAGTGGTCAAAGCCCTCGGATACGCTGCCAGAAATGTGAGCAGCAGTGTGCATGTCATGACACAGGGCAGTGTGTAGCTGTGCACAGGGGATGAGGGGATCTGGGCATGGCAGTCTCAGGTGTAGTGGAATCATGGTGATACTTTAAATTCCTTCGATATATTATGTCAGTGCTCATATATATAGTTTACAACCAGGATCTTCTGAATCCAACTACAAACAGAGTTTAAATGGGTTTTCAAGTTCATACTCGTGTAGGAACATCTGAAAAATGTAAGGATGCTATGTAATTGTTATTTAAAGTTAATATATTAATAAATCCTTCATGTTGATCTTTTTTAACTCAGCTTTAAAATCTAAATGAATGTTTGTCTGTGCATAGGTTTTACCCTGTGAGAGTGTTTATCCACAACTTTTGTGGTAAAAAAAAATTCTTTCTCATGCCTGTACGTCTCAACTGTCCTGATAAGTATGTCATTTGTTTAGTCAACTTAGATTTATTTCAAGTCAGAAATTATATCGGCAGGTTGTGTCCCTAACTATACAGTACTTTTCAGTATTTCCTGGGATTTCATTTGATTGATGCTATGGTTACAAAAGATAAAAAAACAGCACACAGTTCAGAGTCTGTTTTCAAAACTGAACCCTTTGCCATTTCCTAAATCAAGAAGTGATTTTAGGAGTAAGTGGTTGTTGTTACAAGCACTCCATATCTTTCTGTTGGCTGAATTCCATGATGTTGGTCAGTTCATGAGTCAGGATTTTGTGGTATAAAATTGTAATTTAATTCAATTATACCTCAGCGTGATTGCTGCCTTTTTTTTAAAATCTTCTCCAGAGGTTTCATAACTATTCAACAGTGAAATTTCAACCTCCATAGAAATATCTGTGTGTTATAGTTTTGTAATGATCTATTTCCAGCAAAATTCTGTTGCACAGGTGATTTCTACCTTTCTCTTTTTTCCTTTGTACTGTAGAAACTATTGTTCTTTGCGCTTGTCCCATTATGATGACTTGCTGCTGCTCCACAGAGAAGATCACCTTCTCCAATGTCTTGCTATTACCATGATCAAATTAAACGCAAAGCAGGTATTCTCAAACTAGCTGTGAAGTTTGCTGTTTCTATGCCAAACCCGAAAAAGAATTTGTGCCACCAGACTGCATCTGTAATATTACTTGATCTAATAAAAGATTATCTTCCATACAGACCCTGTCTAAATTAATCTTCTTTTGTTCAGGTCATTATCTGGGAATCTTCCTTTGCTCAGAGCATTATCTTCTGCTTGCTAATGCTCAGATCATACTGAACTCCAATTTTATTTAGTGCAGGTATCCTGTGGCTCCAGAGCTCCCTGCTAATAATTTACAATGCATGCTAATACGCAGTTTTAAGAGGTAGCTCATATTGCTAGATTTAGGGATATGGAGAGACAGCATATGCATCTTCTGATTCTTTGGTTACTTGACTCATAAGTAAATATGAAGAAGTAATGGGATCTATTAATTTTGGTGGTTTCTACAGTGAAATTAAACTTGAACTTGATTCTGTTCTGTGGCAAGCTTCCCACCGAGTTTAATAACAGGCCCTTTGATACTGAAATGAGTTGTTTGCAGTCAAAATTGATAATGCTGAATTCATGTTCATTAAGAGAGAGATTTTTTTTAACTATAGAGAAGGGTAACAGGAAATTAACAAAAGCTTGTTGGTTTGGTTATTATGGTACTGACATATGTCGGATCCAAGGGGCAGCAAAACAGCGCTATCCCAGTTATGCTGATCTGTGTCCAAAGCTGGTGTTCAATTAAACTGTCCTATATGACATTCGGAAGTGTCTTCTGTTTGGGGGAGCGTTTATTGTATTTTTCCTCTTTTTTGAACACAATTATTTTATGTATTGACCGTTGTTAATCTGTGGCTCTTTTTTGATTTTTTTTTTTTTTTTCCCATGGTCTGCTTTTATTTTCTCATTGTAAACATAATCCGTATGTTCTCTTAAAGCTTACGAACACTTTGGATGAGATCTGTAGCATGGCTTGTTGAAAAGGCTTCTATTATAATCTGTTTATTGCATTATCTTTTAATACCAGCTGATAAAAATAATTCCTTTAAGATTTTTGTGTAATTTCAGTCACAGTTGAATAATTTCACAGAAGCAAAGTCTGTTAGCAAAAAAGCAAATGAATTATGATAGGTTGAATAATTACTTTTATTCTTACAGTTATTTAAATCTGTTTTCTGCTTCAGAATACACAGTTTATCATAATCACAAGATCTTCCCCCAGTAGCCTTCTAGAGAGTGAACACTTTTTTAGTGATTGTAATTTTCACTTTACTGCTTTCAAACTGCTTTTTTTCAAATGGTTTTTGAATGGATAGAGAGAATACTTTTTTGCTCAAAGTGTATGTAGAAAGAAAAACAACCTAGCAATAAAACTAACACACAAATTCAGTTATCTCATTTGTCAATTCATCAGACTTTGCTGAAAGTAAATTTTCATCTTTTTGGCAGGTTTACTATTTTGAGGTTGTGCTCATTTAAAAAATAGGGTGTTTTTTTTTCCTGGGTGTACTCCCATGTGCATCGCACATTCCTACAAGTATTAAATGTAAGAGTTGTTGTGTTTGAGTTGGGATGAAGCTAATTCTGTACCACTGTCCTTACTTGGTTACAATTCACAAGGAAAGCGGTGTGATTTTTATCAAACTTACATAGTTGGCAACTGTAATTTTACGCAGGACTAGCACTTTTGTAGCATTGGTATGATTACAGTCAAGGCTGTACTTATTTTCCTTCTGTCTTTGTATGAATTCCAATTACTCTGCTCAAACCCAATCCTGAATTTCTGCTTAGAGAAAATTGATGGCAGCAGCTCAATATTTGTGTCATGTTGTGTATTAATAAATTATCTGTCTGCATGATGAAATAAAATTTAGTAAATAAGCACCTTTTAATTTTAGCTTTACAAGAAATATGATAAACGTGCAGATAATTTTGCTTTTATTGTTAGGACACATCACATGTCATGTTGCTACTGTGTTTAGTAGAACATACAAATGTGGAAAAATTCTATGAATGATTACAGATAATTAACACTAGCCTAGCAGTAGTTTTCATGCTTTTATTTATAAACCTTTCTTTGTATTTTTCTTTAAGGTGAACTGCCTTTTTTCTTTTTTAAAAAATACTGAATCAACCTCTTGCTAACATAGCAAAACCAAAATTATATGGTTCAATAGAGGAAAACACCAGAAAAAACAGTTTTTTGAAACTGTCTTGAAACTTTTTTGTATACACAGACAAAAATGCACACACAGTTTTTACATATTTACATACTTGAAATTTATTTTTTCATTATATCTTGTATAGAGCCTGTACATGTAGAAGATGTACGGAAATTATAAGTTTTAGAGTAATAAAAGCTGGGTTAATTTTAAGTTAATCTGTTGATAGAAGAGCTTCTTACTAAACCTTGTAGAAAGTTTTTAAAAAAATAAAAATGAGTAATTCTTGAGACAGTGTTTTTTTAGAGTTTATGATGAGCCTAGGCTGAGTAATATCCTGATGCAGGCATCTTGTATTTTTCTGCCATTCTTAAATAGATTATTCTTTTGTTAGAGAAGACGAGACCTTTTTGTTCCCATGTGTATCAGCAATGATCAAGTCAACCCATGAGTCCTTTTTTAAAGCTAGGCAGAGGTTATCTTGCTTGGAGTAATAAAAGCAGTGCTTGCTACTTAAAAGATTATCTGCTTCAGCTGTTTATCAGAAGGATAAGCAAAGCTATCAATTCCAGCTTTAGACAAGCTGCAAGTGAATAGTCAGGGTCCTCATTTTCTTCTAGTAGTTTTAGCATTAACTTGATGCGGTAAAGCACAAAGAATAATACCATTTATTGCAGCAGCAGCTAATTTTAGTGAGGATTGTATCCTGCCTTAATTCTAACAAAATCTACTGTGATTTTGGCCTGAAAGCAGTTCCATTCTGCAAGTTAATCGAAGGACCTGGTGTTTCTTTGAAGCATGGAAAGATATGATCTATTTCCTGAAGAACGTAAGCTTGCAACACAAAGTTAGAGGACTTGGGGATGAGACTGGTTAGGGAGTTTTATAGTAGAAACGGAGAAGTGCAGATCAATTCCTGGCATCAAAAATGATAAAAGCTTCGACACGAAACAGAGACAAAAAATTAGTCCAGAAAAAATACTAGTTTAGTCCAGGCAAATAAAAAGAGAGGAAGAAAAAAGGAGTAGACTTTTGTACAGAGTGTAAATCATGGAGGGTGGTGACGATGAGAGTGAGGATCCTGGATTTTCTGTGATAAAACACAGAAGAATGGAATGAGGAAAGATAAAAAATTGGAGTCTGGAGAGGTGAAATATGTCAACAACCAAGACTTGCAAAGATGTGAATTATGGATGAAAGAAATATTTATAGGTGTAGAAATAGTCAACAGAAATAAGTTATATTTCCACTTCTTTGGTGTTTATATCCATACTTTAGCCATGAGCTGTGAGCCTTCATAATTCTGTTGGGCCTGTGCACTGCTCCTTGGATATCAGCTGCACTCTTGCTGCAGCAGCTTGTTCCATGGACTCTTACAGTAAAGAACTCAGCACTTGTTTAGTGCTTCCAGTTTAATGGAGACTTGAGAAATGCTAGTTTGAAATTCATTTTTTTTGAATCAGGAAGAGTTTTGTTTATTTTCTATCTTTCTTCAAATCCACCAGTACCAGTGGCTGATCTTGTTTAGCCTGTGACTTGAATCATCTTGGCTTATCTTCTATGAAAAGATTTTCTATCTGACAGCTTCATTTTTCTGTTAGAATGAAACTGGCTGGTGAAGCCTTCGTTAGGGAAGATGACTGTAGTTTCAGTAAAGGCTTTCAAAATCCCTGCATTAGCTTTCTGCTGGACTTAATCAATGGGCAGCCAGTCTAGTGAAGTAGTATTCAAATGAGATATTCCTAGTAGTTTCTGGCAGTCCGGAGATACACTGTGGAGCCACCTCTGGTCACTTCAGTGTGTTGAGCCTTGTTCTTAGATGTGAGAAGTTGTAGTAAATGGAGCCTAAAGGGTGATTATACTTAGGCAAGACAGCGTGCAGCAGGATCATGAACAGCACTCTAGCCTGTTGCAAAGTCAGTGTCAACCTTTGCCAGTTTTTGAGGTCTTTGAGCAAAGCTGAAGTCTGGAGACAATCTGGACTGTAGATCTGTTGAAAGTGTGAATGCTGACAGTTTTTGTAGTTGATATTGTAGTGGAGAAGGTGAATTACTGAGAATGCACCCCTAAATCTCATCAGCTAGTGGTGCATTACCGAATCACAGAATGGTAGGGACCTCTGTGTGTCATCTAGTCCAGCCCCCCTGCCGAAGCAGAGTCACCTACAGCAGGCTGCACAGGACCACGTCCAGGCAGGTCTTGAATATCTCCAGAGAGGGTTATCTCTCTTCCATCATTCAGTACTTGACTGGGCACTCCTTTTAGAGTTATGCCTTCCTTTCCTGGTATATTGATAGATATAAAGTGTTTATAACTGTAGTTACCAAAAATGTTGAATTTGCAAAGCACCAGTATTTCTCTGGCATTGTATTGTCCATACTACTTGCTGTCTTGTCTCCTGCATTGTGTGATCATCTGCAGCCAAGCCATGGTCTGAGCTGTCTGGTCCAACTGTCCTTTCTTGACCTCAGTGTACTCTCCAGAGCTCAGATGCCGCTGACAGCTACGTTGATGCTAGCAATTGGGCTGTGTTAGTTGCCTTCTGGGAGCACATCATCTGGTGCCATTTCATTTGAAAAGGATCCACTTTGTGTGCTCCAAGACCATAAACTAAAGCACAGTAAGTGAGGATGTTTGGGAGCTTCGCTTCTAAAAGTGTATTTGTGATCTAAAATGAATTGACAATGTAGACACAACACGTACACCCTCAGTTTCAGCAGTGAGGAATAGTAGAGGCTGGTGCAGGCTGTACTTTCCCTGTCTACTAGCTGGCAGGACTCCTTGAATTTCTCAGGGAAGTCCTAGAGTGAGCAGAGCTGTCATGCATGGGGCGGTCAGCAAGGCTCTGTGGCTTCTAGGGAGCAAACGGGTGGTAGCGGATGTTTGCGTCATGCCTTCCATATCCTCCTCTTTCTGAGAAAACGCTGGTTGTGCCAGTGACAGTTCGGTCCATATATGCAAAGCACTATGCAAATATACAACCCCTGTGAACACACAATCCAATGAACATTGTATTTTGCAGTGTTTTTATTTTGGCATAGCCGTATGTTCTGTTGCAAAGTCAGGAACAGTGCAAATGGGCTTTAAGAGCTTTTTCTTACAAAACCTTTCAGAATTGTTCCGCACAGATTGAAGCAGAAAACAGAATTGGAGTCTCATGTAGAATCAAAGCAAACAAGACTGAAAGGAAGCCCAGAAGCTCACTGCACTTCACCTGCTGCCCAAAACAGAATCAGTGTGTCAACATGGTGTTCTTAACTGTCTTTTTCTCCCCCTTGATCTTTCTTGCAGGAGTTTCACTGACAAAGATTATTTGATATGCGTAGATACTGTACAGCACTACTTCACTGTCCCTGAAGTTACACCTGTTCCCCACGATGCAACCAGGATATTGGTTGTTGCAAATTAAGTCCATTACTTTTTTCCTCGCTAGTCTCGATACAGAAACAATTACTCTTTGGCTCTTTCAGAAGCCATTTATGTGTTGAAAATTTCTCAACAGCTTCTCTTAGCCCAAAGGCTTTATTTAGGGCTACTATAATTTATATTTTGACTTTTAATAGACTATATTAAGAAAAGGCAATTTTCTGTCTTTTTATCTTCCCACTGATTGATAATAGAGTTTGCATAAAATGAATGTAACAAGGGAAACTTTTAAGTAATTCTTGAAAAATTATTGTTCAGAGAACCCGTTCTAAGGTTATCTAGTCAGAGGACTCATACTTGCTGTTTTGGAATCATTGTGTTGAATGTTTCAGGCTTCCCACGCAATCTTACAAAGCTTGGCTTCTTCCTTCTTAGGAAAAGTTTTATTTTTCAGGGGACATCACTGCTAGGATATTATAAAACTATGTTTTGTAATAATGGATAAAACATGCATACTCCCAAGTATATGGGAGATATATATGTTTATATATACATTGTTCCAGAGAAATTAAAAATGGTTTGTAACTTCGGACATTTAGTTTCACAGTGTAGCAAGCTCAGATAAATTATATTTTATAGCAAGAGGGTGATGAAGAAAAATGCTGACCCGTGTGGGTTTTACGTGATCATTATGACCTCTGAAGGTCCCTTCCAACCCAAAGCATTCTATGATTCTATGATTATACATTATTTCTTCTGGCAGTAGAGTCCCAATGCCCCAGTCAAGGCTTCAAACCCCTTTGTACTGCCGACTCTTATATGGAGGCAAAACAGAGCCACACTCTGCCCAGATGATCATTTTATTTGAAGTTTTGACAAGACTGCAGGTGGCTGAAGCAGGCATTTGGGTAAGTCAGAATGCAAGCGCATTTTGGCAGGTAGCTTAGCAATCTCAGAAGCCCCAGTTACTCTAGCTAATACCAGATATAGAGATATGCAGAAAGACCCCGACTAAAAGAACGTGTTAGGCTGTTTATGTAAATAGTTAGGATATGGTGTACTGCTGAATAAATGAATGAACAGTTTAACAGAACTAAAACAGCAAGTTGTCTTGCTTTTGCACAGCCCAGTCCAAGAGTTAAAGGTGAAACCTAATAAATTTTTCATTTGTTTTGTTTTAGAACGTCAAGCGTGTACATCTATGGCTGGCTCCAGCGTCCTGCCTTCCAGCGTGGCTGGTATCAGCAAAGAGCTGATCGAACTGCAGCACCTCATCCAGTTCCCGGAGGAGGTTGCCAGCATTCTGACCGAGCAAGAGCAGGAGCTCTACCGGAAAGTCTTACCCATTGACTACCTCTGCTTTTTAACCAGGGATTTGGGTAATGCTGAATGTCAAAGCAAGCTGCCATCTATTCAAGCTTCCATATCTGCTACTATTCTTTCTTCCCCAAATGGTGAACATAATGCTGTAGAAGATCTTGTGACAAGGTTTAATGAGGTAAGACAAAACTTTTAAATTACTTTTCGTAAGAGTTATTACCTGATTTGTGGGTTAGTTATTTCCTTTATCTCTCAGAGTTGAGTTGAGCTGTAATGACAAATTTTTAAAACACAAGTTAGTATGACCAGGGGATTTAGCTAAATAACTTCCACTGAATTTAATAGGAGTTATGTGACCGATTTGCTCAGTAAGTTTGGAAAACTGCAACTTAAGTTTTTCTTGCACATTGTAAAGTAAACAGGAAGAAAAAAATTACAGACTTGTATGTCTTTGTATTTATACTGACGGTATGGGGTATGCTTTCAGTCAGTTTATTAGTTTGTTCAGGAGCTGGAGTTTTATTTGGTTTGGATTTTTGTAGACTAAGCATGCTTGTAGAAGTCAACACAGAAGTATTATAAACCAGAAGTTTCTGTGTTCTGTATAACTACACTAATCTGCATTATTTATTTATTTTATCACTGTGTGTGTCTTCATGTTGTTACACAAAGAAATGTCATTTGGCATGACACATTTCTATAAGCCAAATTCCAAATTATTTACTAAGATTTTACTTTATTTTTAGTAAGGTGATCTTCTGATGAGTTTAACAGAAAATTGATCAAGGATTGAGGAAAAAAAGAAAAAGCCACCCCAAAACCCCAGCCCACGACAAAACAAACGAACAAAAACCCTAATAAAATCTCAGGTTTTAGCTGCAGAAAAATGGAAAAATTTCTTTCTGCCTTTTTTTGTGTGAACCATATGTAATGTTAGCAGTTTCTAGATTCATAGAAGTGGAATAAAATGAAGATAGTCTTGGCTTAGGCTCTTTTAGTTCATTATGCACTGCATTCTTATGCTTTAATAAGAGAGTTTATAAGAAAATTGTGCAGGTATCAAATAGGCAGCTCAAAATTAAGTAGATAGCGCAGAATATGTATTAACCCCCAGCGAACTTCCTGCTTCCTGAGCAAGTAAGAATCGGTGACTGAACATTTAGCGTGTTTCAAGGTGTCCCTGTTTCTTTCCATGTTATTGAGATGTAGGAACTGAAATAATGTAAATATGTTGGCTTCTTTCACCTAATTCTATTATGGGAACATAAATAAAAGTTGCAACTGCAATATTCAGTCTTTAGACAGAGCCTAAAAATTGTTTAAATTAGCTCTAGTTACTGTATTTAGGAGAACACTGTGGCTGGTGCATAGCTGGAGAGGAATCTCGCTCCTGACCCAGCTAGGGTCCTCCTTCCTGTGGTGTTTCTCGTATGGTGATTGCTGTAGTGAGGGCAGTGGGAAGAAGGTAAAGTGGTCAAGCTCCTGGTGAGGCACAATGCCAGAGCAGTTTGTTAGGACACTTTGCAGTTAGCTGTACAAATCAGATTGACCATCATGTGTTCCAACACTGAACAGTCACCGGATTGAAGACCAAGTAGGTGGTGAAGAAGTCTTGTCAACAATAACTGAGGCTATTCTGTATCAATGAGAATTTTTAACATTAAAGTTGCCTTTTGGTAAAATAGTCAACATTATCTTTCAGTGTTAGAGATTTGTGACTTTGCAATATTTGTAGCCTAGCATTACGTGTTTGGTAATACTACAAGATAGTTATTCATATAATTTGAATTAATTCCTGAGTGGTGCATATGTTATGTAATATTTAGTGCAGTGGATTATTTTAAGTATAATCTGGAACAACTCTTTTTAAGCATAGATGTTGTATGTTTAAATGGAGTTATTGTACAATAATTACCTCTTGTAATAAATCACTGTTTTGCTATCTGCTTTATCTTGTGGTGGAGTGTATCAGTTGCCATAGCCAATCACAAGCATGAACTTTCAAAATGTCTTTGTTTATAAATGGCAAGAAAATTCTTGTGCGAAGAGTCATGCTTTCGTTGGCAGCATCAGCAAGCACTTGCTGATTTTTTTGGCATTGCCTATAGAAATACTGAAGTGTATTTATAATGTGGGAGCCAGAATGACTTTCAGGATGACAGGCTTCTGATACGTAATGGGAAAGAAAAATCATTTCATGCCATTGTTCTGTTAAGTGAGCAATTATAGTATATAAAGGTTTTTTCATAAAGCAATATGCTTTTTAGTAATTTTTCTGACACTACATATTAACGAGGAATACTTTGTAACACTTGTTTAAAATTATAGTTAATAATTGCTGTTTTGTTACACAAAGGAACTGTAATGGAAAAAATGCTGACATTTTCATGGAAGCTTAGATTGAATGAGGGCTGCAGGAGTATTATAAAATAAATTAATAATTAAAAAAATAAGGAAAATTAAAATATTTTCAAATTATTAAAAGGTCTTTTAAAAAGTGAGTTTAAGCGAAAAGTAGAGAAAAGAATTGGTCTTATTGAGGTACATTTTACTGGCATTATTTACGGTTTAAACTCCATTAACTCCCAGAAAACCCTGTTCATGACTGAAGATGTAAACTCCCATTGACTGCAGAGTGCAAGACAAAGCAGCAGATATTAGGAAACATCAGATGGTTCCCTTGTACTTTAAATATATTTGATGTTACAAAACTGTTGTTTTCTGGCTGTGAATGATTTAAGTATTGTTACTGACCAGATACATAGGGTATGTTTTAAACCTTTCTATTTACTATTGATTAGTGTTGCTTAATGTGAATTACAGTATTTAGACCTCAGTGGTGTGTAAATGGCATGGGAGACTTACACAGGAGAAATCACATGTGAGTAGTCAGCCTTAAGCATTTGGCACAGAAGTGGTCTAGGAAGAATTGCAGAACTGAAGCAGAAATCAGTTGCCCTGGGCAGTAAGTAAAATTGGTACTTGAAGACAATTAACATGGCTGAATGTGCAATGAATAACTGCTGTTACTTTTCCTGCTTGGAAAAGCGTAGTAGTGGTCATACTGTCTAACACTGGATGAAGCATGTAATGGCATTTCTTTTGTGGGATTACCTGGGTAAGGTGTTTTGACTTAAAGTACCGGAAGTGATTCAGTGATCATCACAGCAATGCTGATGATGCATCAGGAGCACTTCTGAAAACTTTTTTTTCTGTAGAAAGGCAGGATAACAGTAGCTAGAGCTTTTGCCACAGCAGTGTTTCATTATATCTGAGGTTTGTTTTAACACCTTGAGTCTTGCAAGATTTCTGAAAATTATTGGGTCTCTTGGTATGACAATGGGAATACAGTTTTGTCAGATGCTCTTGTTCTGAGAACACAGCATTGTGAGCCTGATAAGAGGAGCTCAAAACTGTAAAAGGATTGAAAAAAAAATCAGAAACAGTGTTAAGAAGCATGTAGTCAGAAATCTGCATCACAAGTTACTTAACGTGCAAGGAGAGAAGTTTTGGTTGTGCCTCCAGCCAGAAGGACTTGCACTGAAGTGGGATGTGTGAGCCTGTTCCTTGACGGAGGTTGAACAGGCTTTTGGCCAGCTGGACATAAACCAGTATCTTAGTGTTACCAAGTGAAAATGCAAAATATAAGTAGTGATAGGTGGTATAAATTTAATTTGTGGGCCTTACCTGATTTTTTTTTTTTCCTTTTTCTTGAAAATAAGAGCTCTATTCCTGCTTTAAAGGCAAGCTAACCAACTTGAATGTTTAGGAGAGCTCCTTTGTTACAGTCTTTGTGGCAAGGTTTCCGCAGCCTGCTTACACTTTGCCTGAAGAGCCACACAATTTGTTTTTAACTTGCAACAATCTGAACAGAACTGTTGTAACGTCAGTGTCTGCTTGGGGTGTCAGTGGTCTGAGTCCTCTATATTATTCGTTTACCTCTGGGAGCTGTGATAACCGCTCACCTTGCCCTGTTTTGCGTGGCTTTAGTGAGTGCTTTAAGCCTAAATTCAGGGGTACAGCAAGGAACTCTGCTGCAGCTGGAGTTACCTTTATTTGTCACAGATACTCGATGAAACTAATAATCGAATGACTTTTCGTTCTGATATAAAACGATCTTCAAAAACTAAACACTGAAGATTGAAGAGATTACATTTATTAATATTCACAAAAGATGGAAATTACAGCACTCCAGATACTCTTCATGTATACATTTTTTCTTTTCACTGTCAAGAATGATGGGGAAAAAGGTTGTAGTTGTGTAAGTAGTGTAGAGACGTGAAAGATGGATAGCAGGGATTAAAGCTACTGTCAAGCACTCCATGAATAGTAGCACAAACATGCAGCTGGCACATCCTGTGCTGCTGAGGCTGGGAAACGGAAACTGCCTTTATTTGAGAGCATGGTTATGGCTTAGACCTGATATACAGTTACTAGAGGGGATTCAGGTGTTACGTATTTCCCTGTGTCTTTTCTTGTCATGGGTTTCCGAGTATCAGTTTATTCCCTGCTGTGTTAGTCAAGGCGGCTGCCATGACAAGGAGCTTGAACACCCAGTGGTTTGTTTCAAAAATATGTTGTGAGAAAGGTCAGTTATGAGTGATCTGCTTGAATCCCACAAAATGGGACGGAATACATTCTTGAGTTGTATTTCGTTTGTATTTTAAAAGTTTTGGGTCATTCCAGCTCTCAAGTCTATACAGGAATTCACAGAGAAATAAAATATTCACAGGAAAATGAGAACCTTATAATCTGCTAATGTTGTAGTTTGTCTGCAGGATTTACTGTCTCTGGTGGAGTTTTCAAACCGATAGAAATTCCTATGACATACAGCCCAGTCACTAAAGATTTGTAATGTTTACATATATAGGCATATTTCTTTAGGTTTCTGTTCCCTAGAGGTACTATAGAAAGATGATAGTCACGGTGGAGATTGCCACTGAAGTTTAAATAACTTCTGTAGTGCTGCTATAGAAAGCCTGGTCACTACTGTTTCAGAAATAGTTCATAAAACTAAAGTTAAATTGAAAAATAATTAAAGAATTAGAGAACTTTTCAACATGTGGAGTAGATGCTGTAGACTTGAAAAGTTAAAAATGGTGGATAACCACAGAAGGATGAGAGATACAGACAAAAGGTGTGACCGAATCACTGTGATTATATACTACGCTGCAGAAAGAATGTAGATTGGTATGTAATAATTATCAGGTACTTAATGAGGAGGAGAACAGAACTGAGAGAAAAGATACTATGCTCCTAATGGATTTGAAATACACATATTTCAGAATTAATGAAAATAAATTAATAGGTTTGCTTAAGAATTGGTGTTCTGCAATTAGCAAGGTACTAATTCTCATCTAAAGAACAGATCCAGTCAGTCACTTTGTTGGAGTAATGTAATAGTGTGGCATCAAACACTGAAAAACAAACCAAGAATTTTGTTGGATTTGGAAAAAAGGAGAGAAAATTATATGATATTCTGCATCTACAGCACTCTGAGGCAGTGCATGCACTATCATAGACATCTAAATATGGCTGGAAATTGGAACTTTATTAATTGGAAATGTTCTTGTACAATACTATGATTAAAATGCAATATTTCCGTTGTTCCTTAATCCTGAAGTTTAGATCAGATTTAACAAATATACAAAGTTCAAAGAGAAGTTCAGTTACTAAAAGGAAAAGTTTAATTGCTAGGCTTTTAGACCCAAGATGTGTTCTGAAACTTTCATTAATCTAGTGGTCATCCTAATTTTCTAGGTTGGCAGTTTGTAATATCAGCTGTCATAAAGTTCTGTGTTTTGATCTCTTGTCTCTGTACTGTATAGAAAACTTAACAAAATTTTTTTGTAATATTTCAGAAGACATTTAAAGAAGAAACTGAAAACATGGAAAGTAATTTCATTTTTTACTTAATGTACTGTAGGAAAATTGGGCACTAGAATGAATGAATCCTGTTGTTTTTCTCTCACTTTGTTCTTGCAACAGCCTGAGTTTTCAAATGGTCTCAGAGAAAGGGAATGACATTTATGTCCCTTTGACTGATTTGACCTGAAATTCTGTTTGTTACACATCTTGTTCCTATGGGTTGTTTGTTTCCTAACTGTTAGTATCAGTAGTTCTGTTACTTCTTTATAAAGGTTTTGAAAAAATCTTCTTTTGGATACTCTGAATGCGTTTGGTTCAAATTTTCAACAGCAGGTGACTAAATAAGATTTTTATGAAATAAGTTTTGTAGAATATTCTAAGTTTGTTCCAATTCTGGTTTTATTGCCAGAAGACAGTAAGGGAAGCCTTCTTTAAAATGATGGACTTTTCTTGTATTTTTAGAAAATGTATAGCTCTGAACTTGGAAGTGTTGTGATATAGGAATTAACATCTCTCTGTGTCTTTTCTGGGTAGAGAAGAATAATTCTGCATGTTTTAAGGATGCATAGTATCCCTATATAAAGAAGGATAAATATGTTTCTAAGCCAGATGTATTTGAGAAAAAACTGTGGGTCTGTTACACGGGCCAGTTTATAGCATGTAACTTTGATTCAGTTATTAATTCAGATTTACAGGAGTGGAAAAAGCAAATCTGCCTGTAGGTATTTGAAATATTCTTAAATAGTTAAGCTTTTTAGATTTTTTTTTTTTTTTTTTACTGTGCTAGAAGAATTTAAAAGCTGTATTGTAGCCTATGCCACATGCACACAGATAATTAGAAGGTGTTTTGTTTTGCTATTAGTTTTTTTATTTCTCATTAAGATTTTGGGCTACACACATTCTGTATCCCCAGCTATAAATAAAGCCCATAGTTGTTAAAAGTTTGATTAAAATTGTAGTTATATGATAGTGGAGGCTTGGGCACAACACATACTCATCAGTGAGGCACAGCTGATATTTAATTTATTTCTAATAATATCAAATTGATCATACAGTCTTGTTAGAGCAAGGCAGTGGATCAAGCTAAAGACAGATATTCTTTGCTGCTACTAAATGTAATTAAAAGCTGATTCAGAATTAGTGGCTACCGTGGGAGGAGAAGAGTGAAATACAGTATCATCTAGCTTTGCAAGTTGTTGGCTTTTGGATTGTCTAAGACTGTGCAGATAATAATAGAAGTAGTAGTAATATTTTTCAGCTCTGATAAAGCACTGACTAGCAGAAGTTTAGTTTTCATGGATGTGTAAAACCTGCGGGAGGAAACTATTAAGGAGATTTTGTAGAGTTAGCAGAGCCCTGGTAGCTGGGAAGAGATCAGGAAAATGGTACCTAATGTGTTTTAGGACCCTGAGAACTGTAACAAGATACTTTTTTTCCATCTCTCCGTGTTGCCTACTGTGCCTTTCTCGATTTAGTTCTTTTCTCTGATTTGTGTGTGCTATTATGAGTATCCTCCTTTACTTTGAGTGCCATGTGGTCCTCAATTGCTGTCGTACCTTTATGGTACACCACAGTCTTCCTGGGCATCTGTTTCTTTTTCTGCATGTTTACCATCCCAGACTCTTGCACGCTTATGGTTTTTACTCCCAGCCACTCTTCTGCCTCTCGCCAGCAAAGTGACCACAGAAACACAAGTTCAATGTACATGTTGTAAACATTTATGTTTATGTAAACATTTTAAATAATGCCAAGCATTGCTTTCTATAAACATGAAAAGACTCTCTTGTAACTTGACCTTTCTGACTACAGCTTCAAGTAAAAAAAAGGCAATAAAAACTTAAAACAAAAATGAAGCATTTAATTTTCCATACTGAGATATGTGTACAAAGCAATTGTGATGTCTTAGATTGAAAGCTGCACCAGATTGAAAGATTATTCAAAGAGCTGTCTGAAGGTAGTCCCGCTATGGAACTGAAAATGCAAAATAAGAAGTTCAATACGTAATGTGATTTTTTGGGAAAGACTGAATTGCCAAAAAATAAGCTAAGAAGGTAAAAACGTTTGAACTGCTCCAGTATAGCACTGCTACTGGGGTGGTTTCGTCATTCACTAAGTCATTCTTCTGTTCAGTAAAGTTAATTAAAATATGGGTATTTAGGACACTAAATGATAATGATATTTTTATTTTTAGTGGTTTAAATTTGTAAGTTATCTTCAATGTTCATTCAAAACACAAATTTAAAACCTCACTAGCAAAACAGAGACATATCATTTTACTGGAATAATGGAATGTAAATAAATATTGCGCTCTGTCTCTTAGTTCAGCATTTTTTTGCAATGCCTAAATGGGTTTGCGTAATACTTTTAAAAAGATTGTGTTTGTACAAATATCAAACTGTTTCCAGTCCTTGTTTGGGATAGTGTTTAATCAGATTTAAAATGGTCAATGTTCTTTGTAAGGTTATATAATTTCACTCAAGCATGTAAAGTGAGCCATCTGTTCATAAGTTTAAAAAACTCGGATTTAAAAAATTATGTTGCATCTTATACCAAAAGCCCCAAAATCTTAATAATGAAACTTTATTGAAACCCATGTAAAATAAACCATTTCTGTGTTACATACTATGATCCTTGTGTTCATCAGTATGCCCTGATGGTTTTGTGCACAGTTAGCAATGCAAAGGAACTCGTGGTGGCCAGCTATCAGTGCTAATGCTGCGTGCTGCTGGTGTTTTAAACAGCCGCATAAATATGAACCTGTTCCTTATAGTTTTATAAGAATAATATCCCTCAACAACACTTGTACTTTTTGGAAAGACTTTGTGATGTTGTGAAAGATGGATTTAATTTCTTTTTAAGGAGGGATAAATTAGAGTACGTGAAGAATTCTGCTTTTAAACAAGATAACGTATGTTTTTCCTGCTTGCCATAAATAGTACATCATATCTGATGAAGGTTATTGTTTTACATGGATTGTTCATGTTCTTCATATTTTACTTAAATTTCTTCATTTTATCAAACAAAATCATTAAAACCAGAATGGCTTGGTTAAACGTGTTACAGATTCTCATGCTTATCCTTTGGATAGCTGAAAAATGAACTTCTTGTTTTGTATTCAGAGGCTTCTCATGCACATACTTTTTGTCATCAGTATTAAAATGGCTTGCTTTCTTGCTGGAGTGCAGACAGTAGTTAAATCAGCTACAATTTATTATAGAAATACATCCATGGCTGCTTTTTATATGTTAGGTGTCAGGGAAGGTATGAACTGTGATTTTACTGTGTGGTAAGCCAAAAGATTTTATTTTACTTCCTATCAATGGTAAGTAGTAAACTTCAGGTAGGCAGCTGTGTTTGCTGATTTCACCTCTGAAAGCTGCATCTCTCAAGTGTTACGAAGTTCCTAAAAAATGTAGTGTAAAAATGGAAGACATCATTTCTTCCATGTAGCATCACCCACTGAAGTATGTAGCGTGGTAATTACTGTAAAAGCCTTATAAACTTAAGAGCTGGGGAAATGAATGCAAAGCAGTACAAATGACAAAACACTGAGCTTCACAGGTGGAGATTCTTAATAATTTCTTCCCTCGATACCAGTTCTGCATTTACATTCTGATGAAAGATAAACAATAAATTAATTCCCATTAAAAAAATCATAGAATACATTCTCTAGCAGCTATATAGAGGATAGTAAATAATTTATAAAAATATATATGAATTATTATCATCTTGAGTATTAGAAGACTAAAAGAAGAAAAGGAGTAAAGTAAATCCATGGCAAATTTAGGGATGTAGTTAATAATTCAGCATGCATTAAGGACTGCTCCATCCTGTGTACTGCATGGAGCAGGATTCCCATAGAGTAAACGGTAAACAGTCCTGTAGTTTACACTTGTAAGGGCTTTAAGGTCATGTGCCATACCTTGAGGATCAAGTTCTGTCATGGGTGTCTCTCTTTCATCCTTCATATTAGTAAAAGCAGCTGAGCATCAGTAATAAGCTATATCCTGCTCCTGAGAAATTGGGAGATTTTTGGCTGCATATATATGAATTATATCAGTGGTAGTTAAGTGATTAGGCAAGGCAGTGAAAAACATTGCCCCATATTATTTTTTTAATGAGTGATATAGATATCCCATGTTTAAAAGTTTATAGTGGGTTTATTTATTTTTCATTAATAAAATGATATAAGTTTTAAAAAATGTATTCCTACTATTAATTCTGACAGTTACAGGAACTTTTCTGTCTATTTAATTGCCTTTTTAAAAAAATGCAAACGAAAAGGCTGTTTTGAAAATCAGAACAGAGACCTCTGGAGCTTCTGGGTATGTGATGTCCTGAAAAAGGAAGGTTTGTCTATCTTAAATAAAGGTCTGTCATTACTACGCTTGTGAAAAATTCCATGTTAAGTAAGCTGAAACATTGAATGAGACTCAGGTGCTAACTTAAAAATATTTACAGTATATTTGAAGATTAACGCTGAGTTGTAATTTGCCTTTCCCAAATGCATTAACAATATTTCACTTGAATTTATTTGAAAACTTTGATCAAAATAAGGTAAGTCTGGAAATCTAAAAAAAAAAAAAAAAAAAGTTTATGGAAAAGAATAGATTTTAATGCAGTTAAAATAGTAAGAGGTAATATAATTTCAAAAAACCTAAAACTATACAGATCTTTATGTGCTACTGTACTTGAGATTGTTGCTCTGCTACAAACTGCGTTGCCCAGACATCTGGTGCAGATCCTGTGTGCCCAGACTAAGATTTGGAGGAGGCTCGTGTACCTCTGACAATTTCCAAATGAGGCTGCTTTACAATATATCCAAAATTAATTTGTCACGATGTTGTTAGTGCTTCTCTGTATTGTTGCCAGAAAATATTTAAATCTTAACTAAGTATCTGTTTGATTTTATTTGTTTATTGCTTAATATTAGTATGCAGTAATACTCAAGGACATTAATTTTTATCCATCTGAATGAAAAGACGGATGTTATTATCAACTTGAGTGGATTGTGTTTCAGTTTATGACTTTTCTTGTGTCTCGCAGTCATGTGGATTATAGTAATGAAGCCAGGATACATTTTCTCATACTTTTCAGGCTCATCAGCAGTGCAGCGGAAATCTAATTATAGGTTTGCTGTGATGAAGGGAGTTTAAAATGAGTTACGTAAGCAGAACTATGCAAGTTGAGTGTGAAAAAAAGTAAACTAAGGAAATAATGGTTAATATGTTGATATGTGGATTGCGATCTAATGTTAAAGTGATAGCTACCACAAAAACTTGGTCCAAAAAGCATTACTGCTCACGCTGATGAATGCTCCCGATGTATTTTGATCTTCTTGGCAAGACTACGAGTGCCCAGTCTTCTGGCCAGGGTGTGCTTTCTCTGGTCCCGGAGCTAGCTAGCTCAGGCATTGCCAGAGTTGCAAAGCGCTCCCACTGCCATAGCGGCAGCCTGACAGCTTCCTAGCTGGCTACCTGACAGTGCTTCATTCTTGGGTTTGGGGCTTCTCAGGTGTGGTGCAGCTGGGGAGGTGGCTCTGCAAGTCACCCAGGAATGACCTGCTGGCAGAGGAGTTGCCGTTCTGTCTCCAGCTGGAGTACTGCGTTCAGCTCTGGAGCCCTCAGCACAAGAAGGACATGGAACTGTTGGAGCGGGTCCAAAGGAGGGCTACAAAAATGATCTGAGGGCTGGAGCACCTCTCCTATGAGGACAGGCTG